>Ga0116229_10001606_pt1 | contig 35717 bp, 26 predicted proteins | sample S1TSphgellanicum_3_FD_87313 | JGI IMG/M metagenome (GOLD analysis project Ga0116229, IMG submission 87313) | Host-associated microbial communities from peat moss isolated from Minnesota, USA - S1T2_Fc - Sphagnum magellanicum MG | ecosystem: Host-associated > Plants > Peat moss > Unclassified...
AGGGCAAGGGGGGGGGGGGGGGGGGGATCAGTTTCAACAGCAACTGTGTTTTAGCAAGAGAGGTAACTTAATTCAATTGTTTCCCAGTTTAAAGGTTTTGAATGAGGATATGGCCTGTCACCATGTGCCCAGAACTTCTTCCCTCCTTGTTCATGGTCGACAGTTTCTTTGAGCAGATTTTGAAACACATGAGGAGCTTATGAAATGCACATGGTCTTTTGATGTTTATGAGATGATTCGGCTGAAAAATGCCCACAGGATATTAGATCTGTGAACAGCACCCAGTTACATTAGCCACAAGGAGCAACGAACTGGGTGCTGTAGAAGCAAGAATGTGTAAACAGGATCACAGGTAGGGTCCTTGAATGACTGGTGCCACTTACACATTGTGGCCAGTACCATTCAATTTGCACATGCTTCTGCTGTTTCAACAATAGATAAATTAGGTGTAGGCGAAGCAGGTGGTGCATAGCTAAAGAAGGTGGAGCTCTCACAAAATGAAGGCAGATCCAGGATCTTATTAAATCACTTCTTTCCGAATGTGATTTCTTGCTGGTTCAATAGAAATGCAGATTCAAAAAATCCTGGCAGCTAGAAACGCAGACAGACAGACAGACAGAGAAGCAGATGCAAGAAATCCCTTCGCAAAAGCCCTTCCTGAATTCCAAACTGTTAGGAGCCTTTCTCAATACGAGATCTCAAGGGTGCTAGATTCTCGTCTGCATCTGCGGCAAACAAGTAAATCGATTATCTGTTCATCAAATATTTGAAAGAATAAACACAACATACTTACATACGTGCACTGTAAATTCTCTGTTGAATTTTCCTGTTGCCGATCTTGCCATTCTTGTGAACTTAGACACTTTGGGTGTGTGATCGTAGCGGACACTGGGGTCTGCTCTTCTACTCAAGGAGGTCCCACAAGTGTGCCTTGGTAAAGAACCAGGATTCGGGAGAGAGTTGATAAGGGTATCTTCGAGTGGGGGTCGCAATGAAGGATTGGAATCTCAGGACTCGTCAGGACCCACATCCATTTGCAAACGCAGCACAGGAGGGGAGTGTTGTTGCTGGTGGGGAAATTTCTTGTGCGTCGTATGCGCGACGTTCGGATTTGGGTGTAACCTACGTCGCGTTCTGATCGAGGGAGAGCAGCAGCGGCAGCAGGAGTCGCGATTAGAAGAGCGACGAGCAAGTAAAGAACAGCCAGAACCAAAGAGCAGGCACAAACCCTAAAAATCCATCGACGCAAGAACGCACGCGGTGTATGTATGTGGTGTGTTGTTCCGCCGTCTGCACCACAGAAACTTTTCTCGTCGTCCTTTCGCTTCACCAAACAAACGGCTCCAACCGCAGCAGCAAGAACAGGAGGAGAAGGAGGTAGCGGCGCCACCATTTTGTTCTGCTGTTTTGAATTATGTTTGCTCGTTTTTTCCCAACGCTTTTATGTCGTGAATTTTTTCTTGCAATAGGGGAGTGTGATGACGTCTCCTGATTCTAGACTTGTTCTACAGCAAAACTCTTTGGGAAAAAGTGGCATTGTATTTGTGAAACACATGGAAGAATAAGGTATAGTGAAGAGATTGTGGAATCGGCTGACAGAATTTCATGAGAGAGAGAGAGAGAGAGAGAGAGGAGGGGGAGGGAGGAAGGGAGGAAGGGCGCGAGCGTCGTCTCCCTCAGGACCTTGGTGCTCTCTCTCTCTCTCTCTCTCTCTCAGAGCCACCATCTGTGTCCTGTAGTTTATGCTGTATTGCGTGGCTTGTTAGGGAATGAATCTCCTGAGCTGCTCCGCCACAGTGGGGTTCCTCCTCCAGGAATTTTTCTTATAGCAAGTGTGGGAAGTGAAATTGCTTTGCGGCAGTATGTTGTGCTTGATTGCTACCTGAGATATGTTTTTGAAGCTTAGAATGTGCACCCTTTTTCTCGGATGCATCCAGAGGATGAACGTTGAAGAAATACATTTTGGCATCTCTTTGCCTTTGGCATTGAATGTGGAATATGAATTGGTACTGGAATCAAATACTGGAATTCAATCTTGCTGCACTGGATGAACTTTTGTGTCTCCTGAGTTTTGATCTTCAACTGAGGAGTAGTTTTTGGCATTTGCATTTTGTGGGTTGCAGTGAGGCATTGTGGTTGCAGCAGGCACCAGGTTGCCAGATGTCTTTGCCTTCAGGTTTTGAGAACTCAGAGTAATGAAAAGGAGCAGTTCTGCAAAACCCAGGTATCTTCCTTCTCTTCTCTTCTGCTCCCCTTCTCCTTCTCTGAAAGATCAAGGATGCGTATATCAATTTTAGGGCTTCCAGGAGGAAGTTTTGAATCCATGATTCTTTCTAGAATCTACTTGTGATCCAGCAAAATTGTTGCTTCAAGAAGGTCTAGACATTTCTGTAGCATGGAACTATGGGAGTTTTGTGGCTGATTGCTAGCCTGTACCCCCAACGTTGTAGTGTTGGCAATGCTTAAACAATTCATGCTTGAACATTGAGCATTAAAAAGTGCAGTTGCCCAGCTCTTGGGAGATATCTCTTGTAACCCTGCTTGGTGCTTTATTGTAAATGAAAGAGTTTTTGTTGGGGTTTGTGGGATGCTTATGCATCTCTAAACAAAGAAACTTACCTCTAAAAGTAACAGCACTATAGGCTTCTCAAGAGTTCAGACTTTGTGACATAAAGTTGCTCAAAATCAGAGAGTTGGTAAAACAATCTGTGGGGTGATGTCTTTTGTCCATCTCTGTGGAGCCATGCTAGGGTTGACCTTCTGTTCTACATTCGAACTTGCCAATATGCTTTGGACACTGCTTGAGAGGAGTTTTTCTTTAGGAGTGAACTTTTTAGAGCCTCCAGGGTTGTGAATCCTTTGCAAACAGATGTCCAGATATGAGGGGAGGGCTGACCTAGATCTATGTAGTTACATTCTTTGTGGCTTGATTCTTTTTATTCTCAACTATTAATTTTGTGTACATAGAAACTAATAGTGCCATGTGTGGATTCCCTTTGCAGAGTCCGAGTTGTATGGGATGAGGAAAATTTGGACTTTTTAGAGGCCAGCAAGACACCCAAGCAAAAGATTACTGAACCCAAGACTCCTTACTATGCCCCAAACACAATTGATGGTATGTGTGGCACTTGGTGTGTAGTAGCTTTACTGCATTTGGACTGTGTGCCATATTTGTTATGTTGATTCCTGTATTTGTGAGATGCCCTTTTTCCTACTATCTCATTTGCTAGTAATACTTTCAGGTCTTCTTGATTTCCAATGGAATCCCATGGTGTTGTGTTATTTTCTTGCAATCCTTCTGAGATCTTTATCTTCTATTAAGGTATAATACCAGTCTTCTGCTGTTGCTCATTAAGGGGGAACATGGAGGGTGGGGAGAGCAGGGGTTGTTTCACCCACTCCAGATGATGAGAAGATTCCAATGGAAACAGCATTACATGCAGAGGCGATTAGACATGCTCTCTCTGAAGTTGCATCCAGCAGCAAAGCTAGCAGCAGTCGACAAAGTGGTGGCGGCTGGTCGTCAGGCGATGATGAACTTGATGATATGGAACAAGAAGGTACTCAGCTCCTGTTGTTTTCTAAGCTGCCTCAGTCTTTTGACAGAGCACCTTGTGCAAACATAAGAGAGTAGAGGTACACAATATAATCAAGGACCCACCAGTGGTTTGACCGGGAGAAGATTGATCTTGTGCAAAATAGCTCAATGAACCTAAAGAACATGATTCAGGCTTCAATACCCTGAAAGGTCAATCTTATGCTGTCTGATTTCTGTCCATGTCAGTTAGCGAACCAATGTAGAATATTTATGGTTGAGATCATTTCTGTGCATTGCTTGGACATGAGAACTGCCATGCATGGTGTTGGGGGAACAAATAATGGGGACACTTAGTTTGTTGACTACCTGTGACTGAGTGGCTCTTCACCTATAGGATTACTTCTTCTGTTTTGAAGGTTGTCACATTCAATTGTGCAACTCTCCCTAAAGTTTTGGCAAACATGAGTACCCACATGATTTTGGGCAACTGGTTGATCTGATCACCCCTACCATAGCACGATTGACTATAGTATGTACAATCCAGCATGGCCTAGTAGTGAATTGATCACAATCACTTGCAAGGAGGCCATGAGTCTCAATGACCCAGTGCTGATTGTAGTAACCTTTTGACAAATTGGACATGCCAGAATGCTCCTGAATCTTCTGATTCTTTGGTTTAGAAGGACCAACTGACTTGATGATGGTTTCTGAGAATGTTAGAGCTATTTACTGAGATTTTGTTGGGAAGAGTGCACAGGGTTAGAAAATGGCCGACGATGGAGCTTTGAAGAGCACAGACGTGTACACTATGATGAGTACCGGAAAGCAAAATGGTTAAAAGGCCACTCAGATGCTGAAGATGAAGATGATAGTGAGGAGAGGGAGGTGAAACAATCTGATGAGGGGCCCAGTGGCAGTGGTCCCATTTCTGTTTCTGGTTGTTCTGGGTCTCAGAAATCTTGCAGGGGCCTAGATTGTGATGCTTCACTTGACAAAGAGATGGGGAAGATTGATTTGCAAGAGAAGCCCTTGGTGCCATCTTTGTCAATTGGACTTTATGAAGCAGACCTTGTAGAACTCTAAACCCAGGCAGGAGGTATAATGCCCAGCAAAACATTGTGCATCTGGTCACTATAAAGTTGGATCCAAATCCTCGGCTCCCTTTTTGGACAATGTTTGTTGACTACTATCTGCACTCAGCTGGTCTCAAGCCAAAGACTGGTATAGGTAGGAAGGCATTTGGTTCCATCTGACCCAGTAAAGAGAGTGGTGGTGTTGGTGTAAAAACACATCCAGAACTGATTTGGATGGCCAATGGCTGTAGTGTTTGAAAGGGAGCAACCTAACTATTTCAACTGTGATTGGTGTGAAAAAAAATTCCTATCAAGAGGAAATATTGCAAGAGACAGGAGACCTGCAGAAGGTAACAAAGCTTTGTTGGCAGATGCTGCCACGAGTATGAAAGGTACGCAGAAACATAACTCTCCATAGCTAGGTGGACAACTTTTTTTTTTCTCTTGCGCATTTTGCTTGTACATTTTAGTGGTTACCTGAGCTACAAGCTCAAGTTGGTGAGCCTCATAATGGGCAACCCTCTCCAGCTTTAATTATCCAGTTTGGGGGACACAGCTATATCAAGGTACAGAGAACACCCCTGTAGGAATCAGCTGAATCTAGGCCCTGCCAGCCCTACCATAATGTTATTTCACTCTAATTCACATTCCAAATTCCAATTAGAGTTATTATTCACTGTGGCCATGATGGTAGATAGCTGGTTTAGATGTGCAAGAGTATAGTACATATGTTCAATCAACCTAAATTTTCATCCTCCTTTTCCTCCACCTGTGTGTGATGTTCAACCTATTTTCCTTTTCCCATGTTGAGTTTTTGAGTTTTTTTTTGTGTGTAAACTCCTGAAGCCATGATAATTAGAATGGGGATTTTGCCTTCCTCAAAGTTGTTGTTTCACCAATTGGATTGTATGTTTTGTGATTCTCGATTTTGCTTTGCACTAGCCTGATGTTATGGTTCTATCATCTGTTTTGGAAACCATTTTCTTGAGTTAAAGCATTTCATTCTTTAGTATGTATGTGTGTAAGTATATGAATGTATTCATGCAAGTACTGAGATCTTTTCTGTAACTGAAGTCAACCCAAAGAGATTGATTGATTCTGTCGGAAGATTATAGAGTACTGAGATCTACCAGCATATGAGGAAACAAGAGAAAGAGGAATCCCAACCTTAAAAATGAAAGGGCTAAAAGAACAAAACTGGAGAGGAATCTATCTATGAAGCAAGGAAGTTATTTTGTTTTGTTTTGTTTTGTTTGTCATGCTTACATCTCCCAAAGGTGCTTCATGTTGTGCTCTTGGTATCTTTAAAAAGCTTTCAAAAAGCTCTCAATGAGTAGGGGTGCCCCAACTTGGTTTCAGACTGTTTGGAACTATGGTGTGGAAGCTATTGATTACTGAACCACTTTCTCAATAAAAACTAAATAAAGTCAAAGCTGAAAACTGTAATGGAATTTGGGGCCATTCTTGGTGTTGTTGGAAAGCCCCCTGTGAGTCAGATTTAATAGAGTTTATTTCATAATTCTCAGAGCTAAGGTGTGAAAGATATTGATTTTTGAGTGAATTTCGTTGCTGGAAATTCAAAAAAATTGCAAAAATTGGGCTTGGAAGGAGAAATCAGTTGAACCCTCTATTTGTTTACACTTGGGCCAATGGCACAGGTTACACTAGTATGAATGGCAATAACAAATTCCACTGTTAACAGCAACAAGTATGGTGTGGACCAACTACCATGGTGATGTTTGAACTTTTAATGTGAGCATTACTTACAAATTTATGTGTGATTAAAGTATGTTTTGAGGCTCTACACAATTGGGAAGAGTCCTTTTCAATTATGCATGAATAGCTTCATAATATTGGACAATTGAACCTGTAAAACCTTTATAGAATGTTGCTCCTATCTAAGGATTGTTTCCCAAAATTGGCATATTTTTTAGACCTTTTAATGATGTGAGGATTATTTTAATGATGGAAGGAATCATTGTTTCATTTTTCCATTCCTTTTTAGGCCCTCTTTTGATTCATATTATCTTGATTCCCACCACACAAGTTTGAATCCAATAGGCAACAAATTCCTTATCAATGAGATTGGATGATCTTCTTCATCATCACCATGACTCATCTTGATGGGTGGTCCATTTTACAATGAATCTGTATGAATTGCATTTTTGCAAGTTCCTTGTTTTACTCAAGTAACCAATAAGCATCCTCCACAAAAACAATTGAACAAATACATGCTAATGTTCTTGGTTATTTGGCCCATTTTAGTTTGTGAAATTGGTCACTTCTCAAACACTTTGAAGATTAAACATTTTGATCTTGAAAGATTTTGAGAGGTCAAGAAGAACAAGCATGCATAAACATGTTCTCACACATATATGAATATTCCAATTTGCAGAAAAGTTAAATGCAAGGGATACAAAAATAGCATAATCGAACAAAAGGTCATAAGAGAATTGGGCCATACATGGTATCTTCATGGCCATGTGTTAGCATTGGAATGATGTTGTATAGAAGTATTCTAGCCCTAGTTTTACTCACAAAATGAAATTATTCTTGCTAATAATCCATCCATTTTGTTGGTGATACACTCCAAATTATAATTCACACTTTTTGGAGTTGTGTGTTCAACTATGATATAGCCTATTATAGTCCTCCTAGTGGTGTAGTTGTTCATGAGAATCATGCTTATATTTATTAATCCATTTTTAAGGATTCATAACCATGCATTTTGAAAAGTTGCATCCTACTTTCCTCCATCACTATTGGAATGAAATTCCATAATTAATTGACCTATGCATGATTATGAAACCTGTGGACATCTGATGAAACAACACACTTTTTTAAAATATAGCAACTTTGAACAAAGTAATCAGATGATCTTAGGCATCGAGGATAAATAAATAATGTTGTGTTAAACCTGGACTACTTTCCTTTTTTGCAAAAAAAAAAAAAGGATTACAAGGATACTTTCAAAGCTTTGCAAATGGCTCATCACAAATTAAGCAATTACTGGTTTGAAAGTAAAGTGTACATGCAATAATAACTTGAGCCTTGAGAATTAAAAGTAATGGCGATTTTTTAAATGTTTGTTGTTGGAAACAATTTTCAAACTTATGAAAATCATTGCAATAATTTTTGGAATGTATGAACATGTGGTTGTCATTTCAACTATTTCCACGAGTTGAATAAAAGTTTACATGTACACAATGTAAACAAGGCTAAACCATATTATCTTTATAACATTGTTAACTAATCCATATAAAATTCATGAAATGTTAAATGGAAGGTGATAAAAAAATTGAATATTTGTAATGGAACAAATATTATGTCTTGTGATATTTTGGAAATGATAGTTTGGTGTATCAAGGGTACATTCACATTATGGTGCACCACAAATTGTAACTATTGTTTACATTAGTAGGAAAAGGTTAAAATGTAACTAATTGATTTGAGACTACATGCAACTAATTGTTACTAACAATTAACCTTAATTATTAATAATATTATTATAGTTAACCTCCTTACGCCACTTTTTAGTTAAAATACTAATTCAATAATAATGATTATTATTATTATTTGTTTGAATTATTATTTAAACATAATAAAAATTTCAATTTGAATTTATTAAAGTATGCTTCATTAATTTATTAATGTTATGTTTTACAATTATTATTATTATTACACTAATTACAGTAATTATAATAATTATCACTATTAAAAAATATCAAATCTATGACTCATTCTATGATTGGAAATCCAATCATAAGGACATCTATGATTGAAGGCCCCAAAGTCATTACGAACAAGTTGTTTAAAACAAAATTAATCACTTGTTGTCTTACATGGCACACTTCATCCACTAGTCATATGGGACAATTTTCATCATAATGGACTAAAGGTGCCACCATGTGGGCCCACATAACATGTCAGCACAAACATCGATCCTATGTGGCAAGTTCAATTATTGTTGTGGGGTCCACAACATGACCTAACATCCTATATGTCAAAAAAATCAATGACTCAAACATGACTATTACATTTTTTCAAAATATGTAACATGGCAAATAGGGATTAGACCACATGCAAACATTTCATTTGTTTATATCCAACTAAACATGATAGCTTAATGACCACAATATGATTAGAATTTTATGTCACATTGTATTATGTGGCTAGCAGATATTTAAATACGAATACATATCCTAACCAACCATGTGTAGTAATTACATTTTTCCAAGTGGTTACATCTTGACTATGGGCACTAAAGCCAATTTCAAAAACATAGTCAAACATTAGTCATTATAAAGTAAATTATTATGTAAAAATGAACATACACTATGAGACAAATGGATGCTCTATGACTAGGCTTGCAACTCAATTTTTGAGTAGCACCGGTCACTTGGAACTCACAATATTTCTATGTCATTAAGTGCTAACGAACAAGTTGCATCAATTGTAAAAATTGCAACTCATTGTATATATAGTGGACTACTTGTGCAACTCCCCACAACTCACTTGCAACTCAAATAAAACAATTATAGTTCAACTACAATGCAACTACTTTGTAACTATAATGTTGACATCATGTTGAAGTCATTTTTCATCCACATCACAAGAAGAATTATGTTGAATCTTTTTGTAACTCGTCTACAAATAATAATGCACTAAGTACATGTCTATTAGTCGGAATTAACTTACAACACATGCATAACTCACGTTTGTTCATTTTGATATTAATGAGCAACTATTGTTCTACTAAATATGTATTATGTGGGTGAAAGCTTACTAAAGGTGAACCACTTTTGTTCAAAAAATGTGCTATATAACAAGTATTATAGCACACAATAAGCTAAAATTTTGATGGCATCCTTTGGTTATCTTAAACACGAGTAAAAAACTTTGGAATTTGCATAACAACATTTTTGAAATCATAGTTCATTTTGAGTAAAAATTGATTTCGATCCAACAATTAGATGAGGAGGATTGGATAAAATCAATGTACGTAGAATATATAACTTAGTCTCTTAATGGCCATAAGGCCTCGTGTTTATGATTCAAGAAAAATTACTGAACAAAAGAAAATTGAAAAAATAATGCAATGCCCATTTATAAAGTCTCCTCCTCTATGATATGGCAGCGGTTTTTCTTTAAAATAAAATATTATTATGCATTCATTACTAAACAAATGCAAAAAAACACATTTTTAAAATGGAATTTCATCCAAAAACTTTAAATTTCTAAGTTGTCCTAGATTTAATTGTTGTATATCAATATCATACACCATAAAAAAATTCACCCAAGAATTCCGTACATAACCCTAGTTTTGAAGTATATATTCAAATTTTTAAACTATGTGGCGGGTATTATTTTGTCATGAATATACTCGATGCATTCAAATTCTTCAATGTTTATTGAATTTTTCAAAATAATTGATTAGATGAAGTCTAAAACTAATCAAATATACTTTAAACAAGCAAAAATATCCAAGATGTGATGTCCATACATTACCAAAAAAATTAATTGCAAAAAATTATACATGTGATTACAATTTTGGGGGGGGCTTAACGTGCTTTTACCCATGTTGAAACAAAGTGGACATGGTAGCTCATGTTAGCTCAACAAGATGTTGTTATTGGGAATAACACAACTATCTTGGGGTTGTTTATGTTATTGAAGGCAACTCCGCAACAATTAATTAATAAATAATGAATGATTAAGGTAAGTCATAGGCAACAAGATTTCAACTACTCTATTCCTATTTACTACTATTAAATAAATATTGTCCAATATCTTACAATCTAATGTGGTTGACTAGAAGTTACAACATTGTACAAAGGGCAACTCCTAGGTAACTTATATGTTATATATATATATATATCAATTGGACCCATTTCCAACTATCACCAAATCCCTACCAACAAAATGTTAGAGCCTAGCTTTAGGTTTTGGGCTTTTCAATTAACACCTAATCACATTTGTTGCCTATCATCATCCCATTTTATCCCTATTCCCTACTCGCATCTTCTGAACTTCTAGGTTGCAATAAAAAAACATCATACATGCGTATGAAATAACTAGTTATTATGCCTAAATTTTACATAACTCAATATAAGCACTCTTCAATTGTTATGCACATTGCAAGAATTGAAAATCATGGTTTTTTTATGTACTAAAGTCCTCTATCCTCTCTACTAATCAGAGGTTCTTGCTCAAAAAAACAACCCAAGTCTTACAAAAACACACCATCTATCCAATTTCCAACATGTCCTAACAAACACAGCAAGGTCTTCTCCATCACTATAACAAGTCTTCCAACTTGCATAGCTTGAGTAATGGTGACCATTTAACCCCATCATTGTAAACTTGTCAATTGCTTTAAAATATCAATAGATTTTCCTCTTCCCATAATGTGGTAGTTCCCTCCACATCCTTCAAACACCTCTATGGAGGACAATCATCTTCATTGGGGGAAAATAGTTCTACATTCCCATTTGTAACTCACCACACTGCCACTTTTAGCACATCTTCTTGTATTTTTTTAAAGTGGAACAGTTCACCTACAACTCCTTCCACTTGTTCGCTTGCTACAACTTTCTTCCTATCCTTAGGGTCCACCAAACCTACTTTGTCTCCTTTGAGAAATTGCAATGTAAAATCCCCATACCCACATATGTTAGATTGTTTACTTCACTTACTCATTACAACTTCAAACATCACTTACTAGAAGTATGTGAACTTACTTTCACTTTTGAAGGTGATCCATTACCTTTCTCGACATACCACGTTGCATATATCTACACCCAAACAAAGCATGCCCAAATAATTGGTCCAATCAAAATCCTATGATAGAAGTTAAGACTAACAACAATCACGTAGTATGGGTTTATTTCAACTATGCAAAATGGCATACCTTATGCACACTAGGATATGTAATTTTTTGTTGTTTCATGGATTGGCCCCTCTTACCTCTTCACTTCCCCTTAACCAATTTGGTGCATGATTTTATAAGTGAATCTAATTCTTCAACCTCTTTACCACTAGTGGCAGCGCCACCTCAAACGTTAACAATGGGATTGGGCAAGCAAGGTTGCTACTCAAATTTTTTTTTTGCATCATTTGTAGTGTTTCCACCTCTCACCCCTTCACACTAGCCTCCAAACTCATAGCCTCAACCCCACTTACCTACTTTGTTTGCAAATTTGTGTTTTGTTCACCTAAAGCATGCCCATCCATTGTGTTTACTTCCAAGGGTATAGTCTATTGACATGAAACATCTCCATCCATTGAATTTCCTGGCAAAAATACATTGGTTGCACTAGAGGCATCCCCATTCATAATATGTGCTTGTAAGGGTGTAATATGAAAGTCAAAAGCATGCATAAACCTAGTCAAGGCATACTAAATAGGTAGCCTAACCTATTAAGTAGGTCTAGGCTTCTAACTAGGTTAGTAACCTAGGCCATGATTGATGAATTACTATAAATTATAAATAAATAAATAAATGATATCAATGTTTAGGTCTTAGGAATTACTAAATATTAAATATTAGTTAATGATTATTTACAATGAATTAATAATTATAAAGTAATATATAACAATGTGTTATTAACTAACAAATTAATTTCAAATAATCACTTATCAATAATTATTTACAATTATATATTAACTACCATAAATTATTATAAATTATTATCAAGTATTAGCCAAAAATCAAATAAAATTGATAATTTGATAATAATAATTAATCAATTAATAAGTTGATGGATAAATAATATAAAATATTAATCATAATTTATTGACTATTAACTTTCAATTATTAAATAGTAAATAATTAATGTACTAAGTTTAAGTACCTACATGTGTTTAAACGCAACATGTAAGTAGCCTATTAAACTTTATAAATAGCTATTAAGTGGAATATGCCTAACCTAGGGCCTACTAGTTATGAACTTAGGTTTGATATGTACCCTATACAAATAAACTTGTAAGTTAAATACCCAAATTAGTATGGTTGATTTGACTAAATGTTAAATTAGAATGACCAATTTGACTAATTGTAAATCACAATGGTCATTAAGTATGGTCAATTTGATTAAGCCTTTGTCATTTTGATGGACCTTTGGCCTTTTCTATTAGGTGTTTGGTTTGTCACATAGTCAAAAATGTCACTTTAGTCAAATGTCTCAATTAAAAGTAATTCATGTTTTTCATGCCTAAAACCTTTAGTCAAAATGACCATCCCCCTTGGTCAATGTGGACATTTGAGTCAAGTTGGAACTTTTAAAGATTCACATTTTCTTGTAGTGGAATAAGGTCACATGCCTTATACAACTATAGTCATGGGAGATAAATAGAATATATGATTGAAAACAAAAATATGACTAGTGGATAAATGACATGTCCATATCAACTAAGTAGTCATGTAGCCATCATTAGCATATACAACTACAAATCTAATCTTGGTTGTAGTTATATATGCCACATTTTGGTGTAATGGTAGATAATTTTCTTCATGTACTGTCATAGGGTGCTTCCTCAAGGATTTATGTGACTAAGCCTTGAAGCAAATTGATGGGGTTGGGCACACAGTGTAATGGTGGACAATGAGGATCCTAAACACATTGTTAGCAAGGTGTCCCTTCATGTGCTCCCACAACCGGGACTTCTAGTATTAATCAATTCACCTATTTTTGAGTTGCACTATGTTAAGAGGATTCTTGCTCTTGAAAGTTTTATAAATATTCTGTTATTTTTGTTATTGAAACATAATCCCAATTTACAATTTGTGTCATTCTCAACATCATAATCATAATAAGTATAGTGAAGATATTTTTTTTCCATGTCTTTAAGGTGCAAAAAACATAATTAAGTTTTCATGTTCTGATAATAGAACAAGGCCATATTTGTGGCATGCTATCTTGAAGCATAAGTGTTTTGGATGAAAACTAGTCATGTTAGAAGTGGAATGAACAACTCACTCGGTATTCAGTCTTGGACAAGATAACAAACACTTTTTTTTTGTTGGAATTTTATAGGTGTGACTCATGAGTCTACATTGAAGTTGAGCATGATGTCATTGATAGTATCACATGCATGCAAACCAATTTTGAAATAACCATAAATTTGTGATGCATAAGAAATGATTGTTTTTTTTCTCTCAAGAAATGTTGTTGATTTTTCAAGTTCATCATTAGAATAGCCCAAGTGTTGTTGGACCACATTTGTAAATACTATCATGTTGCTACATTCTTGAGCATTTGATCATCTTCATTATAAAGTTGTTGATCATTCTAAGGTTCATCACTCTATTTGGCTATTGTTGAGCAAGGTTGGAAGTTCTACAACAAATTGAACAAAAAAAAGATGCAATCATATGGGAGACCAACAGAGGTATAAGTTTTCTATATCCCCGCCATCTTGAACAATAGTGAATGTTTGCAAGTTGCAAACATGCCATTTTGTTGATCTGCCACATGGTATTTCCATGGTACTTTGTAGACAAAAAAAATGTCACGATCTTACATTTTCCATTACATTCAAAATTTGAAGTGGGTTATGGAACAAATGTTGAAGACTTAGTGACAAACATGTGCTATTAATGATGCTCCACGTCCTAATCTATCAAATTGTTGTGAAATTGATGTATTTGAAAATGATTCAATTATCCTTTAGAGTACATTTGTAATGTGCAACAATCAATGATAGAACACAAATTGACATGAAAAGGACTAAGAAGTACATCTTCCACTATGTATTTTTCAATGAAATTTTGCACACATACTTATATAAATATAAAGAACAATTTTTTTCAATTATGCACATAATTTGTTGATCTATTTGGAAATAAATTGACATTGAAGCCTATAATCTTTGGTAGTACATTTGAAGGTTATAGTGATCCATTTTTCAGATTTTTTTATTGGGGGTCATCTTTATGGGTGATCTAGACTTGGGTTAGGTGGCATTTTGAATAATGTTTTTGGATAAATTAGCATTAGAAGAAATTTTGTCCATTCTAACCGTATTTTTGCAACTACTACGCGATTAGTGTCCAAACCAACTTATTTTACGACTAGCAATGTGTTAATCCTACGTGTCCATGTAGTTACAACTTGTCGTAGTCGCATATGTAACTACATGAAGGGTTGAACCAAATTCTAGTTGTAGATGTGACTACAACTTACAACTAATATGATTTTTATTGAAAATGTAAATGAAAAGTGAACAATGTCATCCAATTTTGATTACATCCATTAATGGATGATAACGTAGTTATTTTTGCAACTACAATGAAAGTTTTTGCAATTGCAATAGTATATTCTACCACATGTACAAAGAAATATAGACCACACATGGCAAACTTTGTTATTTCAATTGGACTAAATATTATCCCTTCAATGTACCCATCCGTGGGTCTTGTTTACAATTATCCATGGGTCTTCCATGATAACCCAACGACTATGCCACGATTTATTTTAGGAAATCATTTATTATAAAATTGAAGCAAGAAGACTCATGTAGAAGAATACAAAAAAAGGGAAATGTTGTTGTTGAGACACAATCCACCTTGCATTCACAATCTAATGAAGAAATAATGTTAGAGCACCTTTATTTATCTTAGCTTGGAGCTTAGTAACATGTTTGGATAACTTCTTATCAAGTGGATTTAAGTGGTGAGCCCTCATTGCAAACTTTAGCCTTGCTGCATATCTTTTAAGTTACAACACCCAAGTTCACATCTTTATTATTTCAGCCATGAAGGAATGTGAGAGTGAGAGTACACAAAGCTTGATCGATGAAATGAAACATCCCATAATCTCCCTTATCAACCCTAGGTTACCAAAAACAAACTCTATAGAAGCCTTTTTGCCACACTATGGACATCATCTACACCTTATGCTCCTTATGTGATTACCAACATCTATGGCAACCCAGACAAAAAAGTCAACAATGATTGCATTCAAGTCAAAGGTTCACTATAATGGGACAATGAACACCAATCTGAGTAGAAATGGCTATTTGCAATTGTCCATACCTCCTCAAGCATCTACCCACTTTCAAGAATGTAGGTTGTGTGACTTCACACTACTTTGGTGAATGCTAACATTGCTATAGTTGTTTCAATTGTCTACTATCTTAGATCAGACAATGCAATTTGAACTTCACATTTTAAACCATCAACACCCATAAACAATATTTAGAATATGATGAACAAGAAGCAAAGTTATAAACAAACCTTGTAGCCATGGGTCAAGTCCAAATGCTATTATAGTGAAGTGTTAATCCCAAATGAGATAACACATATTGTTAGACAATCATACCTACCCCACTCATCACAATGTAGCAAAATGCCTATGAAACACAACTTGTTCATATACCTGACATTGTTGTGACTTCTATTGATACAAGGTTAAGTTCATCCAAGGCACTTGACAAACAAAGATTCGTAGCTTTAATATTCTTTTGGGTAGACTACCATTCCATTTTAGAATATGGTCAAAATAAGAGGGCAATGTAACATATAAAGATAGTTAATAAGATTAAGAAAACATAAATGCGAAAATTACAAGAAAAGTAATGTTAAACTATCACAACAAATGTAAAATAGGACTTACTTGTGAACAAAAGACAAGTAGACTTGAGCCAAACAACCATATTATGATACGTCTACTACCAAACACATCTTGCCTCATTTACAGAATTTGAAAGTTCCAAGTGACAGTTAGCAACACTACTAAAAAAACCTTCCCGAAAATCTTCAAATTCAAGCACAACTCCAGAGAGCTTCATGATATTGCAACTTCTTCTTGTCTTGTCCATAACAACTACTTTTGCCACCAAATATGCTCATGAAATTCAGTTGGAATTCCAATCACTCTAGATGATCCACCTCCAATATTATTATTTGAACTAATACCCACACACACCCAAGCCATAGCCCTATTAAGTTGCCTCCATTGAGCTTCCCACCAATTCACATCCTTGCATGCTGATATTAATCAAAGTTAGGTCACCAAAACTATTTTGTAGGTCATCTTTAACTTATTAACACACACCAACTCTATCATGCTTATGTAAATCATCTTTCTAAAGAAATTATTATCCTGATTATGTCCCTTTCCAAAATTTGCACTGAAACAAATCATTTCAATGACATTCTTTACCTACAATCCTTCTATTGCCATTGTAATTATAGAGATTTCTGCATGTAGGTTATCTAACACTTGTTGGTAGTTCACCATGCAATATTGGACCCTTGTTGCTCACCTTTACAAGAATTGGGAATGCCTTGAAACTAACTTTAAGGGAGGGAGTTTGATAGGGTTGACTCATTGAGCCACTCCATTTGTATTATCTCCATGTGCGCATTTTATAAAGCTTGCATTAATTCTTCCACTTACAAAGTATAATAAATAATTGAGATTATCCCACAACAATATGCATGATCATGGCAACAGAAAAGCTTGAAGAGAAGGATGAATTTACCTACAATTTCATGGAACTAGCTACTTTCCTTGCACCTTGTATAGTTTCATGATCACAATATTCACACAATAACTACACACCTTGCTTAAACAAATCCCCTTCATACATCCTATGCAATTGAACATCCTCCTTTTTATATTCACCTATAAATGGAAGATAATTAATTTACAACATATACCCAAAGTTGTCTATTTCAACACTCAAAATGGTGCCAATATTAACCAAAAGTAGATGGTTGTGAATACATGATATTATTGTTAGAAATTTTTTATCCTTCTTGAGGCAAAGCAAATAATATAATTGCCAAGCATTCCCATAGATACTAGTTAAAATACCACTAGAGTTGAGCTTCAAGCCTCTTCTTTTGGACTTCTAGAACTTGTTCAATGTTGATAATTGCTCAAAATTTAGGGCCAACAATCTAGGGTATACAAAAATCTTGGGGTCTTGAGTTCCTTTCCCATATTAAAAACAAACCTATGGACTCAAATGAGATATTGTTGAGATTTCTTTCACCTTGCTCCATTCTTCAACAAATGTTCAATGAAAAAGTCAAAGAAAAAACTCTAATTTCTTAAAAATATCTTATACAACTCAATTTCCAAAAAATTCAATTGGCAAATCTAAAAACTTTTATCTTGACCAAAACACAATAGGAGTGTTTTCTCTTGGATAACAAAATTGATTCTACTTTCATAGTCAATTATTTATAGCAAGGACAAAGCAAATGCAATCAAACCTTAAGGAGGACATCTACACAAACATAGAAACAATCATGCCAAAGTGCTACATCCACAATTGGGCCTCCAACATCAATCACTTCTCCAATTGCTTCAATGGCATATGTATAGTTCGTCCCTTTTAAGGCACCCTTTGCCTCCTAGAGATAATCAAATTTAGCTCTCACTTCCCCTCCCCCTTCATTTGAACAACATAAGCTCATAAATCAAATCTAGTTCATTAGAAAAAATAAAAATAAACAATACATGTAGCAATACCAATGGCAACATTCACAACAATGAGAGTAATCCATGATCCACTGCAAAATAAAAAACAAAACAAACAAACACAAAAAAAAAAGACAATTTGTTTATCCACATTGGACTTGTGCAATTCTTGATAACATATAGTTGACAACATTTTATTTCTACATCTAAATTTTTTGAGGCACCTCAAACACTTATAAATTAAGAAAGAAAAGAAAGATAAAAAAACAATCAAACTTTCAACCTTTCACAAATATTAGAGCTCCCAAAGTCTCACAAATAAATAGTAGGTTTCTCTAATATTTTAAATACTTTCTAGGGAAATCTTCAATCTATAAATTAAAAAAACATCTTTCACAATGTGTTTAAAATTCTCTTACAACATGAGATAGTCTGCAACTTTTTCATACACAAACATACCTTCCATGTACCAATGGAACATTGAGATACTTTGAGCTAAAGTACTACAAGTGCAATAATCTCTTAGTTGTGTGTATAGGAATAATATATTAAAAAATTGGCAAAGAAGATGATGAATACAATGAGCATTTTAAGGATGCAATGACAAAAGAAAAACAACAAATGGTGAGTCAATTTTTGAACTATTTAAGTTAGACATATTTGCAATGTCATGAATATATATGTAGTTCATCTTAGTATGACGGCTTTTTCCGAGTATCTCAACATGTCTCATACACAAAGGACACAACCATCCAACATGTTCCCCTTTATTTTCTCTCTCTCTTTAGTCCAAGTTTCAGGATTTAACATCAAGCACTTTTGGTTGTGTTACAATTAGTGGGGAAATCCTTTTCAATGTTGGTCAATTAAGGCTTCACATGTTTTGTAAATGAATTTCACACATGCTTGCTTTCACAAACCATTTGTATGAAAGTAAGTCCTACCACTTAACGAAGTAATCTTACATGTTAGGCACTTGACTTCCTAAAATGTTGAATTTGAAAATGCTCTAGCTTTGTCCAAATTGGTGTGGAATTTTTTTGAGGAGTGTCTTGTAAGCACAATCCCTAGAGAGCCTTAAATCATTTTTTAAAGAAAAAGTGTCAATATCAATTGGTGTTGTTGTCACATTAATATTTAAGGTGTCATCCATGTTGTGGTTAATTTAAGTCTTATGATCTTCACCTTTAGTTCCATGGTCTAACCACATGGGTATTCATGTTGCTTTTGGAAAAATGTGGCAATAATGGAAATTGTTTTTGAATGACCTCATGACCTACACTTATTTTTTTCATCACCTTTCTACTCTCAGCTATTGTGGAATGCTAATACTCTTGATGTTTAATTTTTTCATCACCTTTCTACTTTCAACTACTATAGAATGCCGAAAGTGAAAGAGAAATCCAATAAATAGAGAAATTAAAAAATGACCTACACTTTCAAAAGTAATGAATATTTGCTTCTATTCATAAGAATGTTGTAGAACTTTGAAGTAGAGTTATGATTGTCTATCCCACATCTGAAACATTATTTAGAGGATGGGAAGGTAGGAAGGTGGGAGAGGGGGTGGGGGTGGGGAGGAAAATTTTCATTTTATTTTGAACTTTGTATCTTGAACCCAACCAAAACATAATTCTTTTTAAATTATCATTATTACTATTTTTTCCATCTAGAATATGAATAAGTATCAATATGAAGAGCAAATCCACTAAACAATATGAAAAGTTTAATAGGTTGCAACCAAGTACATAGGTTAGATTTACATTTTTTATTTAAGGTTATAATAAATTATAAATTTGTGTTTATTTAGCAAACAAATTCCTAAAAAAGTATTTAAACAAACTTAATGTTATGGCATCAATGAACAAAATATCAATAATTCCAAATAGTTCAATGGAAAAAGTTACTATACTTTCATGAATTTTTAAATATTTACATAATATCACAAAATATCAAATAATTCTTAATTAAAATAAAATATTTCCAAAAAATTGAATAACTTAATAATAATCATTTTTTTAATTTATAAAAATGCCAAAATAATATTAATTATCAACAACTTTTTTATAGGAACTGGTATTATTGAAAATACATATAATTACTATGAAAAGCATGACTATCATGTCATGAATATAAAAGATGTTGAATGGGATACTTTGCCATGGGGTGCAAACTATCATAATATTTTGTTCAACCCAAAAACGAAAGAAGCAACATTTGCATTATTCATAAGAATTGCAAGATTGTGTTGGCTTGGACCCAAACAAAATTAGTTTCCATAAAATGTTATGTTTGATATTGAATTTTTTTTTATTTTAAGTGACATGGAATAACATTAAAATTAGTTGTAGTAAAAAAATAGATTAAGGTAAAATTATTGTAAATAGTTATAATACTCATAGACTTATCATGTAGATTAAATTGTAATGACAATTTACTTATATATACATTTTTAAATTATTGCATTATTCAAAAAAAAATATTGTTTATATATTTCATTTTTTAAATCATTATTTATGTCCACATGATAATTCATTAATCCTTAAAACATTATAATACATAATATTATATAAGCTCATTGAATATTTTTTGTTGCATACCATTTTTATGCACATTAAAGATATTATTACATTTTATGTTATATTTGGAATTCATTGTAATCCATATTTTTAAAATTTAAATACATAGTTTGATGGCATTAAAAAATACATCAAAATATCAAGCACATCACATTATCATACATCAAACATCATTCATCATATTCACAAAAAAATTTATTAACATAACTTAAATATTGAAATGTATCCTTATGTTTAATATTTTTACAATGTGCATGTAAAATCAAATCATATACAATATTCAAATTCATTTCTAACTATATATACATATTCATAATGGAAAAATATATGAAACCAAAAAAATAGAATAGAATTATAATTTTACGATGATAAGGAAGATAAACAAAATGCAAAAAGATGAAATATATATGAAATAGATAAAATTAATAAAAACATTAATAGACATAAATTTTTTGAAGAACATAAAATGAATATAAATACTAATAAATTTATTTAAAATTTTCAATTAAATGACATTAATACACAAGTAATAAATACAAATTTTTAGGGGTAAAAAATAAACAAAAAGATGACATCAATATATATTTTTTAATTATTTTCCCACTACACATAGAAATTCAAAATAACATATCATGCTTACAACAATATAACAATTTTATGAAAAATGTTTCATTTGAATTCAATTATTGTTGTGTTTGTTATGCAAAAAGAAATCATGAAAAATTTAACAATGTGTAGTGTATTAGATTTCAATACAAAACTAAAAGATACGAAAATTTATTAAAAATGAATCTTTAACATCATTTACCAAATGATGACAAAATAATCCCAAAAGAATTATTATTAAACACCATTCATGTGCATTCAGAATTGGATGGACTTTTAATTGCAAAAAAAGGTAATTCACACATTAAACCAAAAAAATTCATGGGTACAACTTATTATATTCCTATAAAAAAAATTTAAATGCCAAACTTGCATAGCAAATGGTTTATGGATTGGGATTGCATAAAAAGTGCTACCAAAATTGACAATCGTGGAAAAAACTTTAATTACAAGGTATTGTTGTCTAACTATATTATTTAAATTAAGATATATAAACAAAGGTGGTATAACATGTCAACATGCACTTAAAGGCAACGTAGTAAGTTTTGCACAAAACTCTAAACATGAAATTGAACTTTTAGGCAAATTACCATTGTCATTAGAATGTTGTCTAATTTTGTTGTTGTTCATTTTGTTGGCAATACACATCCGCTAGTAGAGGTGGTCAAAAGTTGTAAGTTTTTATATGTACATAAATCCATAGTAACTTTATGACTTACATGGTTGAAATATAATCACATAGAATATAGATGTACAACAATCAATATGCATAAATTAAACATGCTACAGATGACAACATACTAGATCCAATGATGAGGTCAATATTCAAATTAACAAATATAAAACTAGTGAATGCAAACACCATACAAACATCACCAATTTACATAAACAAGCAAGATAAATCAAACCAATGTACTAAACATTGAACAAATCATAGAAACGTCTGGTTTAATAGATTATGATGGCATAGACATAAATCAATATGAGTTCATATTAAAAAATATATATATAATCTAATAACCATCAATATTTATCTTTTAATCATAAATCTAATATGATTAATGAATATAACTCGACCTTATTATCATGCATGCTTCCCAATTTCTTCCCTTTCGAAATTGGTGTTCTTGAAATGACAAACAGACCAATCAAAGTATCATTGCAATGCATATAAAACACCTTATGAATTTAGATGGAACACAATACAATTTTTCAAAACACTATTTGTTCCCATTTTTTGTTTTTAATGTAATTCAAAGACGATAAATATGTTTTGGGATTAAATTAACTATGTTTAGATCATCAAATATGAATGAAAGAAAACTTTTGAACAAATTACAATTAGCAGATATTGATGAATCATAAAAAAACCCACCAAATATAAATGGCAATACAAATATAAAAAGTTTATTGCGCCATATAAAAATATCTAACAAATATGTCATGGCTTTTGGAAGTAGCCATGTAACACAAAGGGATGAATATTCAATATGATAAATTTCATGGGAACACCAAGTTTATTTTTCATTTTAAATCCTACATTTGTTCATCATCCTTTACTTGTTGTTTTAATTAGACAAAACATCAATTTTTATTTATTTTATGACAGTAACATGTTAGATAAATATGAATGATGTAAACAAACAACCATAAATCCCAAAGTTCAAGCAATTTTTGTCCACGTTCTTGTTAATGTTATTTTCAAATACACGTTACAAGTAAATAATAATAATAATAATAATAATACAAATACAAGTGTGCTAGGCCAAATTAAAGTTTATTATGGATGTTATGAAACTATGAAAAATGGTAGCTTACATATCCATACACTATTGTGATTCAATGATTACCAGATCCCAACAAATTGATTCAAATGTTACATAACAATGAAGACTTCCAAAAAAACATGATTAATTATTTAAATGACATTATCACATGAAACATTAACCAGTTTAAGTCATCTAATCCAAAAATGTTGGAAATTAATGACAAACATGATGATTGCATACACCCATGCACCATAAGACCCCCTAACAGAAATGAAAATACATTCCACAAATTATTTAACAATTTGGTGTGTGTAAATTAATGAATGTGTGTAATCATCATGTGTGTTATCCAACATGTTATAAATCAGACATCGATACTTCAAAAAAACTTTGTAGATATGGTTTTCGTCAACCCTTAATCAATAAAACTCATTTTGATAATGATATTGTATTATTAAATATTTTAAAAAACTGATAAATGGTTAAATAATGCAAATTCATGGATATTATCAGTATCTATATGCAACCATGATGTCAAATTAATAGCAGCTTCTAGTAAACATAGTAAATCATTGATATATTACATCATAGACTATATCACAAAAACATCCATCTACATTACATATGTGTTTTTTTTTTTATAAATTGCACTACAAAAAGTTGAAACAATCAATAATAATACAAATTCATATGATTTGATTGAAAAACATTATCATTTATTCATAACATGTTTGAATACAATCACTATAAGAAAAGTTGTCTTTTGCAACTTGATTTATGACTAGGTTGTTGGTCATGGACAACATCTATGATTACATGATTATGTAGTCAAATAAAAGATGTCATTTAAGACACCTAGTCATGAATGTGGCTCATTCGCAAGATAATTTGCGACTATGACTTTTGTGATTGTAAAGTCACGGAGGTTATCAATGCTTGATGAGATCCATAAATTATGGCTATTGGATATAATTCAATAAATATGAAATAAATATGTTATCCACCAATGCCATGTAGACACATGGTATAAAGGTTAGAAACCTAGCCTATATGTTAGGAATGTATGCCTTAGCCTACCTAGGGATGTAGGCTAACTTAGCTACCAAGCTAAACTAATTAGGCTAGTTCACTAAGTTGCAAGTGTGAGGACTTGAACCCGTCACCTCCACATTGAAGGAAGAAGTGTTTAAACCCTACTTAACCATTGCACCACATGATTTTTACATGACAAAAATTGTCACCATATTTTTATAAACATGTTTTTCTAACCTACTTTATAAGTTAGATACTTAAGTATTTACCTAACAACTTAGAACCTACCTAGTAACCTAGTAGGTACCTAGAGGTAGTAGTAAGTAGGTAATAAATAGGTACCTAGGTAGTAGTAGGGTATGCATGTACTACCTATCTAGTAGGTAGGTAAATAAGTAGGTACGTAGGTAGGTAGGTACCTAGTAGTAAATATGAAGTAGGTAATTAGGTAGATATGTACTACCTATATCTAGTAAGTAGGTAGATAATAAGTAGTACTAACCCATAGGTATTAGCTACTTTATAGGTAGCTAGTAAATAGCTAGAAGGTAGTTAGCATTTAATTAAACTACTGACATAGGTAGGTTATTAATGTATGTAAACTAGTCATGTAGTCACAAAATAGTCTTAATCTAGTCATACAGTCATGTAATGCAATTGCAATGTAGTCACAAATTTGAGTAAAAGTACATGACTAAGGACATATGATTACATGACTAGATTAGAACATTAGTTGAAAATGTCCAAGTCATGAAAAACATGTTTTTGGCATTGTAAATAGGAAACCAACAAGAAATATCAACCACTAAAATTGTTAGTTACTTGTTGAATTTACCAAATCACATAATTGATTATGATTTCACATGCATACCTTGGTATAATTTGTCAACATGGGTAAATGAACAAGAAATTTAAAAAATGAGCCAAAATGAAATGATAAGCTCAAAAATGCAATTTTTGAAACATTTATAGTTGACAAAAATTTGGAAAATTCAGAATACATAATACATAGTTTTCAAACTAACTATCAATAAAAATTTTCACCATATGAATTTTCTAGTAAAACAAATAAGATTAACAATGTTCATAATCAACAATTTCATAAATATCACCCACAATATAAAACTCATAATATATATGAATACAAAGTACCTAAAATACTAGTTCTTCAAAGTTATACAAGACCATCACAAAAAGAATGATTCAAAATATTATTTTCAAGCAATTTGTATTTTATTTTTAGCATAGTGGAATTTGTTTGACATCAAAAATGATATTTTTATGTCATAGGAGGCAACATTGAATGAATCATATCTGAAGTTTTCTGACTCAACAAAAATGGTAATAAAAAATATAATATTTTCCATGAATGTAAAGAATCCAAAGATTCAAATAAAATATTAACAACTTCAATCAAAAGTGAGTTGAATGAAAATGATAATGAAGATTCAAAAACAAATCCTCTTTATTCAGAGGATGTTGAAAACATGATACACAAAGACATTGATGAAATCACAATAGAAAATAATAATACACAACACAAATAAAAACCTGAACAACTAAAAATAGAATATTTATTATGTAACACAAGCACTAATGCATATATAATTGAAATAACAAAAAATTAAAATTGATGGAATTTTTTTAAAAACACAAGAAAAAAATGACACATATGACATGAATATGATAATTAATAAACCTCCAAATAATATTTAAAAATGGAATCATATTTTAAAATATATATAAAATAAAAGACCTAATGAATCAACACCAAAAATTGTACATTTTTCTACAAACATGAACCACATACATTTAGACCACAATTTACAATAACTTAAACTATGACACATACCCACCATTGAAATAAATCAATCAAATAATCCGTGTACCAATATGGACAACATAGAATCTATTTATGAAAATATATACCACCCACCTTGATTAAAAAATCCATTAAAAAATTATAATTTAAATAAATTACAAATTTTTACTTTCGAATCATTCACACAAATTAATTCCATCAAACGAATATTGTAATATGTAGGAGGTGTTACATGAACAAGAAAAGCACAAATCATGAAAACCATTTAACATTTTTTTTATGAAAACAAAGAATGAGCGTAAACTTCACTTGCAATATACACTACAAATGCAACATTATTAATAGGTGGGACAACTATTCATTTTCTATTGGGCTTGTCTATTGACAAACACGCCATTGTAAGTAAATTGAATTCAATAATAAACATTTGGCCGACTATAGATTTCATGATTATCGACAAAATTTTAATGGTCGGTTGCAACATGCTTGCTACAGTGCATTTGAAATTACAAATATTGAAAGCTAACATATTACCATTTGGTGGGATGAACAATAGTTCATGGGGGATTTTTTGCAATTTCCACCCATCATTGATACACCATTTTATTCAACAAACATTCAACCAACCTTTCATTTACAAAACAAACCCAAAAACAAGTCATAGGTAAAAGTTTGTGGGAAAACTACATTCATCCTAATAGCATCATATTAACAAAACAAATGCGACAAAACAAAGACATTCAATATGCATAAATTCTAGAAAATCTTAGAACTGAGAAATTTTTTAATTCAAACTTTGAATTACTTAAAATGGGATTCCTTTCCAATCTGAAAATATAATTATTTGAAGATCCATGGAGGACAACAACCTTCATAGTTCCTCAAAATGAATTACGCAATTCCATTAATCATCACATGATAAAAATGAATTCACAAGCATTAAAATAAAAATATTACACAATTCTAGCTACTAACATTTATAAAAAACATTTAATGCATAATGACATCTAATATATTATTAGGCAAACAATGCCAACAAGTAAAATTCAAATTTTGACACCATTTCTAAATATTAATAAAGGAGTGAAAGTTATAATCACTAAAAATTTATATCCAAAAATAAGAATTGTTAATGGAACAATTGGTTATGTCCAAAACATATCACTCACAAAATCACATTGGATTCAATATGATGAATTAATGCACCCATCCATTAATGTTTTAATTGATTTTAATAAAATCATGAAACTTTACAAGACAACTCTCAAAGGTCTACCCAAAAATGTGATACCAATAGCAACCATAACTAGAAATTTCCAATATCATCATTTTGTACAAGAGTCAAACACTTTCAAAACTTTTAATATAATCAATATTAACTACCACTTGCTCCAACTTTTTGTTTGACCGACTTTAAAGCACAAGGGCAAACATTTGAATGTTTGATTATAGACCTTCACCAACTACCTAACAATGTGCAACTTAATATGCACAACATATATGTAACATTATCACGTCTACATTCCTTAAATGGGCTTGTACTTTTATGAAATATCACTATTCAAAACATATGTAAGGTTAATTTTAAAAAGGGTCACTAGAAATGACATTTGTAATGAAATAAAAAATTGAACAAATGAACACACCCACATGTGATAATGAAAAATAAAAATGTAACATGAATTATGTAGAAATAAAATTGACAACATTATTATTATTGAAATAGATGATGATGATGATGATGATGTCATACATTATTGGCATGAAGAATTTCAATTAACGAAAGAAGACGAAAACACATTTTTTAATCCAAATGGATGGTTAAATGACCAACCTTTATAAATATTTATGCAAATATTATATAAAAATAAACTAGAATGCATAAGATATGAACAACATATGCAATCATTGGAACAATAAACAAAATCATAAAACATTTCCTTCAACACCTTTTTTATCAATAATAATCATTGGATCTTAGTCAAAATACACACTTCCATGCCTAATTCACATTGTATAATATATGATTCAAAAAAACTATTGACCAAAACACTACACAATGATATCATATATACAATTATTTAAAAATTTGACAAATGTTGAACATTTATTGCATAAATATGCAAATGTCATGTAGCAGATGGATAGTTCATCGTGTGGTCTTTTTACAATAGCATATGTAATAGATATAACATTTAGGATTGATCTAGAAAATATCATCCTAGTAATACTTTATATGGCAATAAGAAATAATTGTGCATGTCAAATTAGAAAAATGGGTATGAATAATGAAATTATTCATAATGTGGCTTATGATAATCATAATGATTTTCAATAGGTCAACTTCATATTTTCATCATCACTTTCTTTATTACCATCAATGTTATGAAAGTTGTCTTTTGACTTTATGTCATAATAGAAAAGCTTCAATGAAACATGACTGCCAAAAAAATGTCATGTTACAATCTACCAAAAGCTTGACAATTGTTTTTCTATAGCTATTGACCTACCTAAAATTTTAAGGTTTCGATAAAAACAACGTATGGGAATGTTGCCTTGGTTTCTCTTGATGGCTCATACTAGGTGTTGAAATTGGTTATATAGGTTGTAATAGGCCATGTAACTAGTTGCCGCACAAAAGTGTTGAAACTAGGTTAATGGCATGTTACAAAATGTGGTTAAGCAAAAGGTGGCAAATACCATTTGTGAAATTTAATCACAACATTTAACACAATTTTTAAGCCTACTTAATTGTGGCAAATATGTTTGAATGGCCAATTCAACCTACGTAGAGGCCAAGGGCAGATGATCCAATTTTAACTTTTAACACACCCACAAGCTTGCCCTATTGGGCTCACTCATGAGGAGGCATTGTTGGCTCTAACCAACCCACACTTTAGCTACATCCCTCTTTAGCTAGTATTAACTATAAACCTACCTATTTCACAAGGACAATAAGAACAACCAGGCTATGGAATGTGACTGAAATTCATTCAATAAAGAGGGAAAACGAACAAAAAAACAAAAAGGAAAGGATAAATAAAGTGCACCATTGCCATAATGATGATGCATAACTCATTATTATTATGTTACATACAATATTATAGCTCAAGGTCCCCTTTTTTAAGAATAATTCCACAAAGATAGCTTTTAATGTCAGGTTTTAAATGAATCAACAATTGGTTGTTGAGAGTGTGAAGATCAGCCATTGTTTTGATATGTGTCGATGTCTTCTTCAAAATTATATACACCTATTCACTAGACAAGCTTTGGTGAGTCATAGATCCTTATTGCTACATGTGCAATATATACACCTCAAAAGAAAGCGAGCAGGTGACTAACATGTTCTTTTTTTTCTTCAACTAAATTATGGCCTTTTTTTTTCCCAATCTTATGTCTTCACTTATATCCTTAACCCTTGTGTTGGTTGGTTGTTTTTGTAGAAAATTGTTGGCCTATAAAAAGATTCTATATCCTTAGAGTCTCGTTCTTTTAGGTTGTGATGTTAAGTAATTTTTTTACTAATTTACGAATCTTGTTTCCTATTGGATAGGCATGAAATGTCAACACTATTCAATATGCAAATGATGACATTCCTTCAATCTTGTTTAGTGAAACCTAATCATCATATTTCATGGGGTTTTAGACATAATGGTGAGCTTAAAATTGAGTGCACAATTTGAATGGAAATATTACTTTTTAAATGATTTATTTATGATCACTAGTTGTGCGAAGTAGTGCAGAGCCTAAATTATTGATTCATAAAATATTAGTTTTATTTATTTAATTATCATTCCATATTTTACATTATTTAATCAATTTATTGATATTATTGTTTTATGAGTAATGAATATTGGTTTGACATTAAAATTATGTCATTTTAATATGTTCATAATATGAATAATATGTGTTCAATATGTGTTGAATATATGAATATATTTAAATATGTTAAATAAATTTTAATATATGGTTCACATACCTTGACTACATGTTAAATATACTTTTAATGTAGTCCAAAACACCTTAGTAGTGTACATAAAATGTATAGGCACACCATAAAAAGTAACCAAATTACAAGCAAATTTGCAACTAAATGAACATAAAGGCCTATTTTTGGATGAAAAACCAAATAAATTAGTTAATATGGAAGGATGTACAATTTAGTGGTCGCATTATAGTCCCAAAAATAATAAGAAAATTAAAAAGATGGTTACTAGTTTTTTAAATTATAAAACATGGTTGCAAGTGATGGATAGTTGCATATAGTTGCAAATTGGATAATTACATAATACAAGATTTCATGTAGAGAATAATTATAATAAAAAACTATGTGAATACAGTCTACAAAAGAATTAAAATGAGTAAAACCATAGTATGTTGTAAGTACTTTTGAAAGTACAATTTGTATTCTTTAACTAATGGGCAGAGATCAATTTTGAATAGAATTTGTGCCTACCAATGTGCCTAAAGACACAATTATTTTTTGTGTTGATTTTTCAAAAAACTACACCTTAATGGTACAAAATAAGATACAAAACATGCATAGACACAACTATAAATAAGCATTTTCATGCACATAACCCATAAACATAACTCTAATTATGACCCATTTAATTTAGAATCTATTTAATTATTGAAAGAAGTGTAATATTATGTTTCTGATGATCCTAGCCATGATACCTTGTTTGTCCAACATGCATTTCTACTCCATTATAATTTCTTACAAAGTAAAAGGTTCAAGCCATCTTGACATATAATGTGGTTAGATGGGTGTTTTGGGCAACTTAAGTTTGCAAGGGCTTGGTATTTTGTGTCCCATTACCTTAATGTCACCTCAAGTTAGGGTAATATGGAGGGGTGTCAAATGATTTGGAATTAAAGGTCATGGTAAAAAAGGAGGTTGATGGAGCAAGGGCTTTACTCAAGTAGGAGATTTGAAAAGAACAAATCAAGTCCCAAGCTAAGAAATTGCAAAACTAGTAGAGATTATGACGCACCTTCAAGCAAAAGCAAATAAGTTCCATGTAGCAATTCCATCACCAAGAAAGCACATCAACAAGTACTTTCACTTGGTGAAAGTGGGGGATGTGGATAGGTCAAAATCTTACAATTGTCAAATTGTGCATAAGAATCAAGGAATGCATCAAGTGCAATCCATTTCATGCAAAAATCCAACATATGCCAATTTAGGCAATTATCTTGTTTTTCCATAGCTAGATGCTTGGATGAAAATCTAGAGCTAGGATGTGAAAATAGAACATGTTTCAAAATGGACATTGAAAAGGCTAAAATTTAAAAATAGCTTAGAAGTAAGGCAAATGATGTACAATTATAATGAGGAGATTGAAGCTAGGATTGGTGGGGAATGCATTGCAAAAAATTTGGTTCCAAATGACAATGTTGCAATTTTTAATGACATTATTGATCCATTTTGGATTCTGGTTGTGGACCAATGTCCACGCTTTGTTGAATCAAAATTTTAAGATGGATGGGGAGTAGGTGGCAACAAGCTGATCATGTCATACAAGGTTAGTAATATGATGTGTTACAAAGTGGCAATTGGACATTACTTCCTAAAGGATGACAAGCATTTTACATATGTGTTTAACCATCTTGTTCTAGCTTTCAAATTTTCTTTGCCCCCCACCACTCACATGGTTAAAGGGGCTTATGCAACATATGAGTTATCCAATGATGCCATTAATCATGGCTACAATAAAAGACACCCAATTATTAGATTGAACTTTTTTGTGGCCTTGTATTCGTCATTTGAAAAATTTAGTAGGAGGAATTCTATCTCAAGATCAAGTGATCCTTTGATTTGGAACTATTATAGTTGCAATGGGATATTGATAATGCCATTGGGAAAAAACTAATCTAAAGATTACTTATAGGCTACAATTCATTATTGTTGGCTACAAGGATATTACAAGCACAAAGAAGGCAAGCATGTATAACCTTTTTTTTCCTAGGATTTTAAATGTGTTCACATGTGTTAGTTATTTTAACAAATTGAAGGATATATTTCTTCAAAGGTCATTTGGATTGAAGATTAATGTTATTAAAGGTGATTAAGGTCTATTATTGCACTTCTTTCATGAAGGTTTGTGTGTAATTTAACCTAGCTTAATAAAACAAGTTCATGTAATTTAATCCATCACACTTATTTAAGGTAATGCAAAATTGAAATTAGTTTATTTTGAGGGAAGTAAAAGGTAGTATTGTAACCAAAAAAAGGAGAGTGCTTAACTTAAACAAACACCCTGCTGCCTACTGGATCTATACACGATCTACAGTTCCTAGGGTTCTGACTACACTTCTGATCTTTCCTTCCTAGTCATGAGCATTTGCCTACAAACACCCTGCAAACTTCTGCTCACACACATAGCTTGTATTCATGGGCTTCCATGCTAACACATTCAACAGATCTCTGCTTTGGATCTCACTCTATTATTCTTTTAGACAATGCCACATGAAAACAAAATGCAATTCCTTGGCCGAGCTACTAGCGCAACGGAAAAAAATCAGTAACCAGCCAAGAATGCTGGCAACCAGTAGATCTCTTTCATTGCCTATACATCTTCTAAGCTCCTCAACCATAGTTAGTGTTCCTCTCTTCTACTGGCTATTTTATAGAAAAATTGAGGACCCCCTCCATAGCTCATCTTTTCAGCACCTCCAAACCGCTTCAGCTCATAATTGCAGTTCCATTCCTCACCATAATTCGGCGTCGCCTCTACCACACGTGATTAGCCTCCATGCTCATTCAGTAGTAGCTGCCATTCATTCCTTCTTGTACAACATCTCACACACACCCAGAGAGAGATTTCCCATGCACTTCCATGTAGTAGTAATGGAGAGACAGCCGCCACAAAAAAAGAAATGGTTAATAAAGCAAACTTAACTTCCAAGATTAGGAAGTGTTCACACTGGCGTGGCGACTTAATTTCGTGTTACATATGTAACCCCTCCGTTTTTTGAAAAGCTGAGTCCCTCAGCCCCACTTAGTCTGGTGGAATGTGATAGATCTGGAGATCTCAACGAAACCTTTCCCATTGATGTCCATCAGCATCTTGGACAATGCATAATCGACTGCCCTCTTCAAAGTCAAAGTTTCCCTTCCCATCAGCATGCTCGATGAACTGATATGGACCCTCCTAGCTTGCAGATAAAGCTTTTCTCTTTCCTAGTTTCTTCATCTTCACCATTGTCACCCTTGCAACCAAACCCTCAAACAGATGCTTACCTTCTGGGTGGCATAAATCTTCCTTTGCTGCTTCTGTGCTTGCTCCACATTGAGCAAAACGTTTTCGTGGATGCTTGCAATGAACTCCATTTTTTGCAGAAAATGTGCTACAACCACCTCCACCTCTGCACCAACATTAGTCTCAGTAGTCAAGGCATGTAGGTAATTGTCTGCCCTGAGATGTGGTGTGCGACCAATTAGGATCATGAAGGGTGAAAACCTTGTACTAGCCTGGATCCCACATCGGTACCCAAACATAATCTTAGCAAGATGGTCGTCCCAACAATCCATATTGCCTGGTGTTGCAGCAAGAACAGTGATGCCATGCTTGATGGTCTTAATCATGCGTTTTGCTATCCCATTGCATTGAGGCCACTGAGGTGTAGTGCGCTGATGCTGGATTCCGTAATCCTTGCACATCATCTCGAATTTTGCAGCCCATTTTCCACCATTGTCAGTGAGTATGAATCTGGGTACTCCATATTTGCAGATGATGTCGTCCTCCAAGAACCTGGATGCAATCTTAGCACTATGGTCAGCAACCGCCTTTGCCTCGCACCACTTGGAATAGTGGTCGATGGCCACCAAAATGTACCTGTTTCCTGACTTGGTTTCAAGCAAAGGTCCTGCAATGTCCAATGCAACTCTATGGAATAAGTCACAGATGGGAATGCTCTTCAATTGCTCATCCCCAGAGTGGATACTACCCTTGCTCCTCACCAGCTAGCACTGTTGGCAGCTTCTGACCACCGCCTTAACATCTTCAATTCGATGATGCTAGAAGTACCTTCGACGAATCTCAACCAACGTCTTCTGTTCCCCGAAATGCCCAAGATCTTCATGCATTTGACTTACCAAGGACATCCTTTCCTCTGGCTTGGGTACGAGCAACCCTTTGAAGTAAAGCCTCTACTCCTTCCAGCAGTAATTGTTCACCCTCTTTCTGGCCCTCTTGCTCTCTTCAAGGTCCACTGAATCGGGCAGTGCATCGTTCTTCAATAATCCCAGACAGACTACATCTTCCCAGATGTCGATGCACTTTGCATCCATTTCTTGGTCCTCCTCCTCATCAGATTCAGTAGGACTCAACTCCTGGTCCCTAAACTTAGCTAGTTCCTAAGCCTCCAAAATCAGATCCAGTTGATGTCGTTTGTCAAAGTACTGGGGTCTCCTCCTCTTCACCACTATTCGCTCACCATCGTCTTGCACAGGTTCACCCCCAACTGCAGCTTCTACTTCACCTGAAACAACCTCCTCAGGTTGCTCTTCTCCTGATACAACGACAACTACATACAGCTAATGGTTGCCGTCATACCTACAGTGGTTAATCCCGAAATAACAGGCACGGTGTTGTACCAATTCCTTATCCCCTCTCCTGATACCGAGCCATTCCTTTTCCTTGCTTGTCCGAACACAAAGAAACTCTTCATCTCCTTTAGATGCATTGGTTCGAGTACTTGCAATGTCTTGTATCTCTTCACTGAAGTCATCGTCATCAGCAGCTGGTCCAACTGGATTCCTGCTCAAAGCATCAACGTTTGTACGCCTGAGTCCTGGTTGGTGTATTATCTTGAAGCTAAAATCTTGCAGCATGTCTACCCAACTTCCTCTCCTGCCATTCGCATCTGACACAGTAGCCAACCATTCAAACGGCTTGTGGTCTATGCGTAGAATGAAATGATTCATGTGCAAGTATTACCTGAAATGCATGACGCCCCAGATCAGCACGTAGCATTCCCCTTCCATGGGGTGGAACTTCCTCTATGCCTCTGTTAGGCTCTTGCTGGCATACGTTACCACCTTCTCAAACCTGCCTTCTTTCTGTGACAATATAGCTCCAACACCCTTGGGCGACCAGTTTACATCCAACCAAAATGTTCTTTTGAAATCTGGTCATGTGAGCACAGGCGCATCCACCAGTGCTGCCTTCAATGCCTGGTATGCCTGTTGACAGCCCACATCCCACACAAATGCAACATCCTTCCTTGTCAACTCAAACAAAGGACCCGCTAATTTCGAATAGCCTCGAATGTACTTTCAGTAGTAACCTGTCAGACCTAAGAACGACCTGACATTGGTGACTGTCTTCGGTGTTGGGAAATGCAGAACTGCTTCGATCTTCCCAAGATCTGGCTTGGTGCCCTCCTTGCTTACCACATGGCCCAGAAATGTGATGGACTTAGCAGCAAAGCAACATTTGTTTGGGTTCAGTTTAAGATTTACTTCCCTGAGTTTACAGAGAACTGCATTCAGATGTTGGAGATGCTCCCCCCAACTCTCACTGTGTACATTGAGGTCATCAACGAATACCTTTAGAAATTTGCTACCCAAGTCCTTAAAGACTTCTGACATGGTTTGTGTGAATGTATTCGTTGCATTCTTCAGTCCAAACGGCATAACCGTCCAGTCATACAATCCAGTTTTAGTAATTAGAGCGGTCTTCTTTATGTCTTCTGGAGCCATCCGAATTTGCCAAAAACCCGACTGCAGGTCTAAGGCAGTGAACCATGATGAGTTTCCCAGCTGATCAATTACATCCTCCACGAGTGACATCGGAAATAAATCTTGATGCGTTTGTGCATTGAGTGGTCGATAGTCTCCACAGAAACGTCTGCTCCC
>Ga0116229_10001607_pt1 | contig 35703 bp, 24 predicted proteins | sample S1TSphgellanicum_3_FD_87313 | JGI IMG/M metagenome (GOLD analysis project Ga0116229, IMG submission 87313) | Host-associated microbial communities from peat moss isolated from Minnesota, USA - S1T2_Fc - Sphagnum magellanicum MG | ecosystem: Host-associated > Plants > Peat moss > Unclassified...
ATGATATTCCTCAAGTTCTCAAAATTTTCCCCCAAAACGTTCCCAATAGCACCTCACTTTTATGCCATTGGGTTTGCCCAAAGTTCAACTCGCATGTAGGTATATAAACTGAAAAGGTGGGCCATATGCAGCACATTTGTTCCTATTTTGCAACTGGCAGTCCAACAAGGTGAATTCTAGTGGGGAGTGCCCAATGTTCCCAAAAAAATTGATGATGGGCCAATCAACGTGGCCCCTTCAAAAAAGAAAGAGAAAAAAAAGAGTGTGATCACACCCATGAAGTAATTAATATGAATCACAATAGGTACCCCAGTTCAACAGGTAGTGGTTTTTAGCACTAATGGAATGGTACCCAAAAGGGCAAAAGAAACACTGGAGGTAGTTGGTGCTTTCTTGCTTTTCACTGTTCAAGAGGCAAGACAAAAACCCATCATTGCTAAATCCATTTATCGGTTGGAATCAAAATATTTTATTATTTTGTAGGAGGTTCAGATAACAAAATATCGGAAAGCTGCTGATTTCTTGAAAAGTGCACATCTGGAGCCCATCAAGTTCCACAAACTTCCTTGGTGGTGATACCTAATGCATTTGTTAGTTGGTTAAAATGAACAAACGGCCATGAGCCCACCACCTCATTGGAAAGCATGTTATGGACTTCGTAACCAGCAAGAGTGTGTGGGTTACTCTTGGCGAGAGAGCCAGTAGGTTCTAGTCTCAGTGCTCAGGTGCCTCAACTATGCACGGTAACCAGCACACTCGTGTCAATAATCAGACATAGCCAATGATTCAAGAGCACTGAGCCCATGGGTTATGAGACACATAAGAGAGTGAGTTATGAGGTTCCACTAACTAGGGACTAGGAATGTGCAGAAAAGTTTTGAGGTAAAACATGTCAGAAGCCAGGAAAATATGTTATGTAACTGAGGAGATCTTGTCCAATGGCACGTTATCACATTAGTGAGATGCTCCCTACAATTGGTTATGAATCAATTGTGGATGAAAGCCAACTGAGTTGACATCATGTTTCACCTAAGTCACCTACCTTGTAAAGAAGAGGTCTCATAGGTAAGTAGGTAGATAGATAGGTAAAATATGAGGTGACTATGCAAGTCGATGGTTAGTAGATAGGTAAAGGCAAGTGGGTTACTAGCCTAGTAGATTGGTACTTAAAACAAAAACTCAAGTACCCACCAGGGTTGGAAAATGCTTCCTGTCCATATACCATCCATCCCTCATGGTCTCCTGGTGGCTGTTGATTCCTTCTGGTCCCCTTTCTTGAGCTCCCATCGCCAATGCAAGAAGTGGCGAGGTCTTTCTTCCTCCTACCATTCTCATTCCCCTCCTTTTACTTTCTTCTCTCTGTTGTTATGGACAAAACCATGACACATCTGGCCCATGACTTTATGTGAGAGAGGATTTAGAAGAGTTTTTGGTGAGATTAGGTCAAAAGTAATAGTTACAAGCTTCCCCCTTTGGGCCACATTGTTGTTGTTGGCGATACTATTTGAAGAGAAACAACAAAATTGTTGATTCAGCAACAAATTGTATCCCCATGGGGCCACATTGTTGATGTTCAAGCAAGAACCTCCAACCAAGTAACAAGTTGTTGGAGGTGAAGCATATTTGGGGGCAATGGAGAGATCCTGGGCTGCAACATTGGCTTCTTCTTCCATATTCGAGTCAGATCATTATCAGAAGCTGGGTCACTTTTTGTGGCTCATCAGCACATAGCTGTGTACTTCCAGACCTGGATTATTTTGTCCCTGGAGCCACTGCCACCTCTTTTGCAAAGGACTTTAGATTTTTTGGGGGAAGCCAAACTTTGTGGGTACTTACTACTACTCTCAGGGGACTGTGCATATTATGTGACTATCTTCCTTAATTTACATTGAAATTACTCTTAATTTTTAAAAAAATTCAATGGTGTCAAGTGTCCACTAACCAACTGGTGGTCACTCTTCAAATGCAAATACTCAACACACTTGTTTTCTTCATGGAAAAGGAGGCAAGGTGGTAGGTAGCGAAACATTAGTGCTCCTGTACATCCCCATTGCGGATAGTACTCACAAAACTAGGGAACTACTCTTGTAGCATTTAAGCATACCCCCTTAAGAATAAATACATCTAGTACATTCATTTGTGCTCAATCTCACTAACATTGGTTTGAGTTTCAACATATTGTTTTACTGTGTTGTTGGTTTATCATGATGCAAGAAATGTCATCATCCGTTCTTGTCATATATATATGGTATCACAAATTGTCGTGTCCTTGCCTTGACCTTATATTTGTCTTTGTTGGCCTTGCCTACCAAGGCAAAGATATTGTGTTTAGATTCGTTATAGAGTATAAGTAGCTTAATGGATTTTGGCCCCTAGGTAATAGGTCTGTTTTTATGTGAGGATTTTTGAAAGATGATATTTTGGCTTGTGTTGAAACTTGAGATTAGTTATTGAGTTATAATATCTTGAAGGATTTTGGTTTCCTTTACAAGATTTGTTGAAGATTATATTTTTGTATGGTGAAATATTTGAGTTTCCATAATTCTTGTTTTGCTTTAAGATACTTTTTTAATGCAAATGGCAAGGCCACATTGTGACACACTCCTTGTTCATGTTACAGATTGGTGCTAGCAGATTCCCTGGTTTGGAGTGTTAAAGTTGAGGGTTCAGGTTTAGGTCTTGTGACATAGACCTAAACCACAACCCTTTTGGTGAAACCAACATAAAGATCTAATCTTGGAACTAGTCTTTGATTAGAATCAAACTTTGAATAAAAGATTTTGAACTTAGGTTTAAGTTCTCTAGGTAAACAAGTTGAACTTTTTTGAAAACTTGACAAGAGAGTCGAATTTTATGCATAGTTTATTGACTGTAATTAGTTGTAGAACTTCATATCTATACCATCTCCAATTTTAATTTGTTATAAAACTTAATATGTAGACAATATACATTCTTGAAGGGTGTGTGTAGTTTGTAAATGAAATCAACCCCAATTTTTGAATTTAGCCCAAAGGTTCTTGAACTTTTTTTAATGTGCCATAATTGAAATGATAAGTTTTAAAACTTTGAAGAAATATACTCAAACCCAAAACCAATAGACCTACCAAATTTGTTTTTGGTCAAAACTAGGAGGAACAATTCTCTTAAAAGGGAAGGACCAACAAACATTAGTTTGTACCTTGTCATGTGTTTTTGTTCACATTTGTGTCATGTATTTTATGTTGAGTCTTTGGTAAATGTCATATTTTTAACAAAACCCTTCATTGAATTAGACGCATATGTGTTGTTAATTATTTCTTGTCATTGAGTTTATATGTTTATGTATATTTGTGATTTTGTATTTCAGATTGGATTTTTTTTTACCTTATTTTGTTTCCCTTCAAGGTACTTTAATTTAGGTTTGGATTTTGCTTGGTTTGTTTCTATTTTGTGTATTTTTTCTTTTCAATTTGGGGTTTTGAATGTTTAAGCAATGGCAAGTGGTACTTTTAAGATGGTTTTTGAACACGTTCAAAATTGTTTTCACCTAGAAGATTCAACAAATGGATTCCCTTAGTTGTTTTAGTTTTGTTTTCATATCGCACAAGGTCACATTCCACCTCAAATTACATGTATTCTTGGAATAGCCCACCTCCTTACCATGACAAAGCATATAGGTGGAATTTGTCCCATTGTAGTTCGGGAAACATTATATTGACTCACAAACAACGCTTTATGCTTTTAATTCCACAACACTTTTTTAACACATTTCTCCCCTACACCAATTTCTATTTGTAATTAAAGGCAGTTATGAAATAATAATCCACAGCATTAAGTGCACCTTGGACTTTCACCCCAACTAAATTGTTCTTTAATTAGATGTGACAAACGCCTTTAATTTGGCATCAAGAAGGGTCATATTTCAAAAACTTCATGTAGTAAATGAAGACATCATACAAGTCATCCTTTTGTTCATTCATTTTGTGCATTTGAATCTCCCTTATTTTACAAACGTCGTAATCATAAAGACGATGTCACAATCATCATATTACCATGGGAACCCATCAAGGTGATCCTTTGGGGGGGCACCATTCACTTTAGCCCATTTGAAGGCTTTACGTTTTATAATTAATCATTTCCCTTTTTGTTTATTTTCATCCATTATGAATGACATTCACATCATAAGTCCCCCTTCAATTATAACATCTGCATATGAAAATTTCTAGACTAAATTTCATACAATAGGTCTTTCTATCCAACCTCAAAAATGCGTACCATGATCACCTTCTGGCCTACCATCAAACTTCAACACCCCATCCCAGTTTCCCACCTTATCAGAAGGAATTAGAGTCTTGGGGGTTTCGTTAAGCAATTCATCTTTCACATCATCCTTCATAAAAAAATGCCCTATTAAAATATGTTTAACATGTGGACTTTCTCACTAGAATGGGTGATGTTCAAATAGCCTTTGGAGTTCTAATTTATTGTTTCATGCAACACCCATCGTATCTCTTACAATGCACACCTTCATCTCCCACATTCATAGAGTCCTTTATTTCTTTTGACTCCTTTCTTTTTCATGTGTTTGGACGCCTTCTAGGTTCAAGATCCTTTGATAACCCAAAAGGACCTCTAGTCCATAAACAAGCTTCTCTCTGAATAACCTTCAATGGCATTGAGTTCATATCGACAACCACCATTGCCCCAAAAACCTATTTAAGGAGTTGGGCCTTTATAGCTTGAGTCATAGTTGTTAAATTTATGGTTGATCAACATCCCTTCCTTTTTTAAGCCTTAACATAATTCGACAATAACACATTTCCTTTCTAGCAACACTCAAGGTAATATGTGATCTTTTATCACCCTTAACCCATGTATGTTTTCCTCCATTTGAACAATTCATCGAACAACAAATAGTTCAACTTCAAGATTTTATCTTGGAACGTCTATTCTATCATACCTTTTCCAACATGTTCTCCAACAAAACATCTAAAACCCATCGTGTTCGAATTTTATCATGTTCTGGACTAAGGGTGGGCGCTTGGCTTACAGCTCAACTAGTCTTCCTAGCCTTTCGATTATATTCCCCAATTTTTTCCACAACACTTTGTATACGACTTGGACTACCCCCATCTTTCAATTTCGAGTATCCCTTGATGCGTGTGCACACATCCCATTGACCCTATGGGTGTCCACTACTTATAATATGTTCATGACCATGAACACACTAGAACCCATGATGTAGTTCGCGACACCTTTGCCGCCGTTGCGCAAGATGTTAGTTTCCATGTGGGATGAAAAAATTGCATGTGTTTCCTTCAACCATGTTCAACTCCTCTCGTCATCGAATCAATGTTATGTTCACCAAAGATGGCATTCACACCCTAGTCAACGTTATCATTGCCAACCCAACGTGAGCAAATTTACTTCCCCGAACTTACACAATTCAAAGATTTGTTGCCTCCAATGTGGCTCAAGCCCCAAAAAGGAGGTATTGTGACCAACACCCAATTAATCAATTCCTCCCTTTAGCAATTGAAGTATTTGGCTATTTACACAAACAGGCCAACGTGTTTTACACAATCATGCCAACCCATTTGGAACTTGAAATGCCAGAAGGCTTTCATCTTTCTATCTTGGTCACTTTTTTTCGTCAAAAAGTTTTAGTCGGATTGCAAAGGATGCAAACATCCTCCATCTTAAGTCAAAATGATAGCCATAGGTTTAATTACTTCCCATCTTCCACCCCTTCATGACACACTTCCCATCATCATGGCCAACCTATCATAGGCCATCAGTTTTTGACATGGAGAAATATGGCCAACCTACCACATGCAGTTGGTTTTAGACATGAAGAGATTTTGAGCTAACTTGACATCTTGTAACTTTTCCATTTTCCTTTTTTTTATTGTACATTTAAAAAATCTACGATGTGTTTATTAATAAAGCTTTGTAGGGTTTCAACAATGGTTTTCTCTTTAAAACTTTGTTAACCTTATCTACATATAGACAAGGCTTATAATATTATTGCAAAAATATAAGAAATATACATGGTTCATGAAGTAGGCTTGTGCATAGTGTGAAAAAAAATTGACATGGCCAATGAGATCATTAGAATGGGAGCCTTCAATTGTTTTGAGGAATTCTTTTGAATAAAATAGCCTTTAGATAGCACTTAAATATTGTAATTGAATCATAGGTGTGTGCCCAAGTGTGAAGAAAAAGTTTGTGAGAGTGACCAATGAAATTGATCAAATTGGTGCCTTGGATTGTTTTGAAAAGTTGTCTTAGTGAACTAATAGTTAAATGTTGCATCCATTTTGCATGTGGCTCACATAAAAGACATGCAAATTTAATGGGATTGGTAATAAGAATTTGGAGCTTTTAACACACACTTCTCTAATTTTATTATATCCTTAACATTTTTGTATCTCAAACAATCCCCTTTTCATACTAGCAAACTCGTTTTAACTTTTGACCCATTAAAATTATCTATAAAGTTGTTATTAATTTCACACCAAATCCATCCCTTGTATGAGTTTCATCCCTAGTCTTTGAATTTTTTGAAATCACCAAATTTGGGGATGAAATCTGAAAACTAAGGATTAGTTCAAAAAATACAAGGTTAAATAAATTTTGAATTTTTTTTAAAAATAATTTCTTGAGATTTCCATTTTATAGATTGTTTAGGGTTTTCATTACTTTGCACTTTTGGCATCTATTTTGGGGTTTCTATTACAAACTATTTTTTAAGGATTGGGCTATGAATTAACTAAGATGACTTTTCAGGTTTCCTACCATGGAACTATATATATCACAATCCTCCCACTTTTTATTTTTTGTTTTCAATTTTCACTTATGGGACATCTTTTCATTATATTGTTCATTTTGACACAAAAGTTTTTCTCACTTTGTTTATTTTTAGGTTTTATCAAAGCATTGCATTTCATTTGTGGCATCTCCTCTCCTTTTAACTTTTAGTTAAGGCTCTTCATTTTTCTTTGGGTTTTTCATTTCTTACTACTTTTCTTTTTAGGTTTTTTTTAAAAATTCTTGATTTTTTTGTGTGTAGGTTTTTCATTGCTTTTTTTTTAAGAAAAAGGTATTTAGGTTTTGTTTTAAGGTTATTTTTAACATTTTTTAAAATTTAAGTTTCAATATTGATTTTATGATTTTTCATTTTTTCTTGTGCTCCATGGCTTCTTTTGTGATTCATACAGTTTCTTCCATGGGTGATGATTCTAATTTCAGGAGATGTCTAAAGCCATACATAAATAGCATTAGATCATGTTTCTACTTGCAAATTTTATAATTGTTAGCACAAGAAACATGTTCAATGCAAATAAGTTGGAAGTAAATGTTAGGTAGTTGGTCGATTGAAATGTTTGTGTTTGAAACATGTTCACTATAGTGTGAAGATCTCCAAATTTGTTCAAGACTTTAACAAATTTCACTTTCTCATAATTTTAATGAATTAATAATAATAATGGTCCTTAACATCTAGGCACATGTGAAATCCACTAGTGAAACTCACATTGTGATTAGGTGACCATCTAAGTTGAGCCCAAAATAATAACTACTCCAATTCATCATGATTATAACTATGTAAAGTGCATTTTTTCTTTTAGGAGTAAATTTTTTGGTAACCATTTCCTAGATTTGTAAATTTTATGATTTCAAAATTGATGTATTGATAAACCCTTATAATTTTTATGTATAAATCCCTTCATTATGTATTATGTCTTTATAATTCAAAATAAGAGATGATGACAACAAAAACATGGGATGCAAAAGCATGGCAATGTGTTTATAACCAATATTTTCGCTACTTAATGGACCCTAAAAGGTTTTCACGTATTTATTTATGATAGATTTATGAAAGTATTTTAAAATACACCTTTACTTAATAAATTAATGCAACATCTTTTTGGGTCATTTGAATTATTTTTGAAAAATTGGCGACTTGTAAATTATGGTTTTAAAAATATTTTCCTTCAATGTCAACTATTCATGTTATGCTACATCTATTAACAATGTTTAGATAGTTCATGAATAATCTTGATTAAATGTAATAGGGGCCATTGTTATGGAGGGGGTAGGTGTACCATAAATCAAATTTCGCCACCATTCAAGAACATTTTAGGTGGCATGTCCATCCATTGTTTTTTATTACATCAACACCTATTCATTTTGTACCGCCACTTTTTCATTCGCCTTCTCATTTGATACCCCAATCTTCAACTCTTTCAAAACATCTCAAGATCTTTCAAAGTGTCCTCTTGGAATGGATTGTCAAAATAAACCTCTTTACATTCACCATATATCACCTTCCACACAATGATAAGTATCAACTAAGTCATTTACTTTTTGTATCTTGAATACATGACAAAATGACGGTTATAACTTATAGCCATGGTGTTCAAATGGAGGGATTCCACAATCATTTGTGAAGTTTTTTTCCTTCCATGCCACTTCACCATCAGTTGACTACTCACAAATTCACATTTTGCATCTAGATCAATTGAACTCCCTTGCACCACCATAAAGGACTCTACATGATTTGGCATGCCACATTTAAAGCTAATTCCACACAAAGTTCTATAATTAAAAAAGCAAAATAAACATTATATCTACACACACAAATTTTTTTTGGATTCTAACTATTTGGAAATATAGCCTTTTAAACCATAATTTTAAGTTTAGGGCTATTCGGAAACATGGTTTTATGTAAACACAACTCTCTAGAATCCAAAATCCAAAAAGAATCTTCCCATGCATAACAGTCAATGCACAAAACATAAGTTTACGAAAGATAATCACAAAGGTCAAAGAGGGTTTAAGGGTGAATGCACACTAAGGTGCCTCACTTTTTGAATCACGATGCCCACTTTTGTAAAGTGCCCTTTCTTTGGACACCTATAATGGATAATAAAACTTATCAAATTGAGAATTTGAAATTGATTATACATTAACAACTTGATTATGAAAATACTTATGTAATTATTTTTCAATAAAAATACACCCACTTTTCACAATGGACTTTTAAAGTACAAAAATATGGATTGGTCAATAGATTGGAATGGTAGAAAATAAAAATGTTCATATTGAATTCCATTCCAAATTATCTATAAGGACTCAATATATGATGTAACATCAAATAATAAATTTGTTAAAGTCTTCCATCAAAAATCATAATCAAACTTTAATTAAAGACTTTTGAATGGTCAAAATTGAGCCATATTTTCCTAAGTCCCTAACTTAGTTTTTTTTCCTCGAATTTCAAATTTCTTTTTCTAAAGGTGTATATATTTGGAATATGTAGGTGGGCTCCTATTAATATGGACTTTATTGCTTTTGATATATGGGCCTTTTTACCATTGAACCCATGTACCAAAAAAATTCAAAAAGTTAACATTGTAGAATGGACTTTTGTGGATTTTTTTTTTTCAAAGAATGAGCCACCTTAAAGTACATACACCCTTGAAAACCTTCAAATTCAATCACCAAGCTTAATTTGAAGTCTATAGAGCTTCCAACATAAACACAAACCCCAATTAAGGTTGCAAACCTTCAAACATAACCATCAAGCTTAATTTAAAGTCTATAATACTTCCAACATAATCACAAATCCCAATTAAAGTTTGCAAAGGTTCAAACATAATCATTAGGCCTAGTTTGAAGTCTATAAAGTTTCCAAGATAATCATAAACCCCATTTAAGGTTTGCAAAGCTTCAAACATAATCACCAAGCTCAAATTGAAGTTTGTAGAACTTCCAACATAGTCACCAACCTCGATTAGGGTTTGCAAAGTTTCAAGCATAACCACTATGCCCAATTTGAGGTTTGCATAGTTTTCAACATAATGGAAAACCCCAATCAAATTTTGTAAAACTTCAAACATAACTATTAAGGTTAATATTCTTAGGTCTAAAAAACTTCCAACTTAATCACAAATCCCAATTGGGGTCATAAAAGCTTCCAACATAATCACAATGGCCACCTAGGGTTTGCAAAGCTTCAAACTTAATCACCTTTACTAATACACGATCTTTAAATGTTCAAACTTAATCACAAAGCATCTTGGGTGAAAGCATGAAATAAAAAGTTAGGGGCACCATGGTTAAAGTCCTTTCCAAGGACTAAATTTCCCATGTAGCCTTTTTATATTAGTTTACAATGCATTTTTTGCACATTTCTTCAAACTAAATATCAATTTTCAAGCCAAATATGAATTGTAACAAGATTTTTATTTTATTTTTTGGCATCGTCCTACATTATAATCAAATGTAAAACTTTGCTTCAAACCATGATCACAAATTTGGAACTACAATAGTAATTAAGGATGTTCAAGTATCAAAATTCAAAACGTGCATTTGTGAAAGATTTTTCATTGGTTTGAATGCATGGAACCTTTCTTGTGAAGTATATTAAAGTTCTTTTTTTAATTGAAAACAATTGGTGCACATTCAATAACAAAAAACACATGTCCACAAATTTATATTGAGGGCTTTAAACATATAAAAGAAGTCTTGAAACATAATAAATTTGCACGACAATTTTGTGGTTACAACCTTGAAAGTGAAAGAATTTATTGATATGTAATGTTCCCATGGTGATTTTTCAAAGATACAAAAAACACTCTAAAGGCATTATACACACCCTTTGTGGCTCCTTATTTCATGTTTTCATCCTCTTAGCATGTGCATTGAATTCCAACATAATCACAAGCCAATCCTAGGTTTGAATATGTTCAAATGTGATTAGAAAGGCCAAATGAGCTCTTATGAGATTCCAAGATCACCACCAAGCCCAATTAAGGTCTATAGATGTTCAAACATAATCACAAAGACCACCTAGGTTCTAATTTTTAATTCCAACATATTCACAAACCCAATTTGAGGTTTATATATAATTGAATCACAAAGGCCAAATGTGCTCTTATGAATGTCAAACATAACCACCAAGCCCGTATTGAGACCTTTTGCAAATGTTCAAACCAATCACAAAGGCCACCTAGGTTGTACTTTCAATTCCAACATAATCACAAGTCCAATTTGACATTTACAAATGTGGTATGTGGAATTCCTAACATCCTTCTAAAGTCCAAATGGGGTTTGAAGAACTTCAAATTTAATCACCAAACCTACCCTATCTCTACAAAATTTCCAAAATTTCCAACATAATCACAAAATTCACACCTAGGTCTATCCATGCAATAAATTAATTACAAAGCCCAATAACAAGGGTCTTTCAAAGTAAAAGTGTCCAAGTAACACAAAATAGAGGTTATATAATACACCATGAGGTCTACACAAAATGAGTTCTTAAATTTACTTGTCAATTGCAACTAATAATTCATGCCTATCTAAGGGTTTCTAACCCTATGCTAGAGTCATCATACAATTTTGTGTTTGAATCATAAGCACATTCCAAGATATCACTTGCATGCAAGCAAATACTCAAACATTGGATTTCAAATTCAAGGTTTTTTCCAAGAAATTGCCTAGGTTTTTTTTTTGGTAATGAATTGAAGGTATCATGCATGTTCAAAAAAATTCAAATGCATCCCACACCATGCTCTAGCTTGCAACCCAACACCATGTTTTACTCATTCTACAAAGATGCCAAAGCACAACTTATGGATGTATGGGTAGGTGTGGAAAAATATGTTGTATAGGACATTCATGAGAACAACCAAGAAATTTCCAATTGATTCAATTGCAAGTTTATGGTTCTAACAAGCTACATTTTGAGGTTGTTGGGCTATGGGATGTTGTGGCACAAATTGAAGGCTTGAGGGAGGATTTGTGAATGAGTGTGATAAACAAGTGGTAGTCTACATATGAAAAATCTCACATAGGTTGTGACACCCCCCCCCCAAATCCCCACCAAGAGGAAAACCCTACAAAGGATAAGCCTTGAACAGTGACAATTGTAAAAAACTTCATTGCATTCTAAATAATTCTCTACTAACACCCTAATGCGAAATAGAGATTGAAAGGCTCCAAGCTAAAGTTAATCCTCACCTCTAGAGCTCAAGAAACTCCTTTGTGCAACCCCAATTGGTTTGATGAAACACCTTACACTTGAGTTTCTCCACACTTTCATTGAAAACCTCCATTTGACAACGTCTATTGTTGAGAACCTCTTGTCAAAAAACTTGATTCAAAAAACCATCACTCGAAAATCTTTGCAAAAATCCCTCTTTGCAAAAACTGACATTTGAAAACCTCTATTCACTCACATTCCACTTTGGAAACAACCCATGTTCATGAAAAGTGTTTTCAAAAACCTCCATTCTCAAATACAAGGTTGTTTTCAAAAACTCACTTAAGCTATCAAAAACCCTTGCACACACATATCACACATGTGAAATGTTTGAAAACAAGAGCCTTCTCGTGAAAGTTTCAACTCCATGCAAAAACAAGACATGGTACTAAACTGGTTTTGTGACCAATTTCGGTGCAAAATCCAATTTGGCCCACTATTTATTTTATTTTTTTGCACCCATCAACCTTGTTACAAGTTTCATCCCCTAATATGCCCAACTAGCCATTTTGGTACCTATAACAATACTTTCCAAATCATCTTACTTGCAGCATGCACCAAATAGACCCAATTTTCTTTTCTTTTCTTTTCTTTGGGGGGGGGGAGAGGATTTTTTGTTCCCAATGTGTTCTTCATATGTTCCCAATAGCACCTCACTTTTTCCTATATGCCCAAAGTTCTCCTCTTGGAATCTATATAAGTGGCCAACATTGGGACTTACATGCATCTATGTTTGGAGTGAATATTTTTATGTTGCAACTCTTTTTTATGATGGGTCCCTCAAAGAGACTCATTTTCATTATAAAATTCTGAACTTGGAAGGCACCGCCCAACAATTAATATGAACTAGTGTGACCAATATTAATTGGTTTTGGGGGCCCCAAAGTTCAATTTTTTTCTTTGTGATGGGCATCTTCTATTGGACAATGTAGTGTAATTTAATTAAACTTCGGACAATCCCAAAATAGATATATCATGGTCTCCTCCTTTGGGTTGAGTTCCTACAGGTTACAAGAGCAGAACGTTAGGGCAAAGCATATGGGACAAAGTGAGGTGCTATTGAGGACAAATTGGGGAACACATTGGGAACAACAACAAAATCCAACACCCTCTACCCTCCCAACAAGAAGAAAACTGAGCCCCTTGGTTGCACGTTGGCTCATCTCATTGGCGTATGATTTTTACCATTTTTGGCCTAGGCTAACAGCAGGCCCACAATTTTGGGGACATAATAATGTGATGACTTATAACTGTAACCTGTTATTATCACACCTCTTTTCTACCACAATTTAACAATGAATTGACAATATTTTTAGTTGATATTAGGGTTTTCCATAAAGTCAGGAAAACACGGCACCAAATCCCTGAGTTTGGTCCGAAACCGGGGGAGATTCAAAAAAAACCCTGCAAAAAAGTACATTAGCCTTCAACGGGAGGTCAAACTCAGAAATGCACCACTTTTTGTGCCAAACTTGAGTTTCATTCTGTTTTGACCCCCTCTTTCCTTTTTCCTGAGCGCCTCCATTGCTGCTACATATATTTTCACTGCTCCTACATGTACAACTACTACTACAATTACATCAAACCTTGTGCATTAAATGCTGAGTTTGAGCATTTCATACCCAGATTTAATACAACTTCCTTACTTTGCAGGCCTTACTCAAAGAGGGGATTGGGGGTGAAAAGAGGCCCAAAGACAGGGCGAAGACAGGATGAGTTTCAGGAAAACTCTAATTGTATTCCCAATTTCTGATATCATCTCCTCACTTTGCTCTTGTAATTGGGTTTCAGCTAATTGGGTCATGTGGATTTTCCTGTGTTAATTTGGTGTCTTCTTTTCTTGTTGGCGGAAGCCAGTTTTGGCTGGGCTTTCTGGAGCTTTGCAGAGAAGCAAACTTCCAAATTCATGTCAATTGGTACTAAACCACCACCCCACCTGGCCAGTTAATCCAGTTAGGCAATTATGGAACCTCTGTGTTCACCATTTGCTCCAACCATTTCCACCAGAGACAGGAGAGTTGTTGCTATATTGATTGTCAGCTGGCGTTGGTGGAAGGTTTTGGCTTCTGAACCTCTTCTCACAGGCCAGCATATTTTTTCTGGTGGCAGGATTCTCTCCCACTGCATTCAAGGACATGAGGATTCTGATTGTAGCTGTGCTTGGCAATCTGCAAATTTGGCTGGAAGCCAGTTTTGCAGGATTCAACAAAGATATGTCATGCATGATGCAAATCATAGAACGAGCTAGATCATGCTAGCTGGGAAAGGACTGGAGGAGGGTTTAGCACTAGCAAGGGCAGAGATATTTTTAGCCTTACCATCATCAAAAGATTTAAACAGCCAACAAGCTCAAAGGTTGAAAGGGAATAATAATATTATAATAATTTGGAACTTGTGTCATTGAGCAAAAGACACAAGTAGGTGAGCTGTTGATGGTAGAGGCAAATTTAAATACATTTTGAAGTTTTGAGCAAAATGGAGATCTTGCAGCGTAATCTGCAAGTATCCCATTTGATCAAAGTACATGCTCTGTGAAATGCAATCTTATATTTAAAGATTGAGACCACTGCAAGTTTTGTTCATTTGAAATCTAGGAATTCTCAGATTCATTTGAGAGCCTAGTGCATGTTTTTTCCAGAAGTCTGCAATTCCTCAGTACTCGTGGATTATGCAACTAGATCCTTCTACTTAACATCCTCCAGCCAGTCTGGCCAGGTAAGGCAAAGGACTGAAAGAACTAATGTTCCTTTGGCCCCAACCAGGCAGCCTGCTAGCCTAGCATTCAATTGTACAAAAGGGACTGGACTAGGACAATCACCAAATCAAGTTTACTGGCTGGCCTTTGCTCCTCAACTTGACAGTCCCACAGTCCACCTCCCTTGCAAAGTTTGAACTCTGCAAATTCATGTAAGTGGTTTCAGACCCTTCACCTTCCAAGTTCCTCATAGAGACACAAATTACAATAACACCATGTGCACAGTAAGTAATCACCTTGATGCTGTACTTTGATCAAAATGTCACCTCTTTGGGTGGTGCCTTGGATGACTCCACCAAAACAAAGAGCTAAATGCAATCAAATACACAACTAGATTTTAAGAGTGAAATTCAGAAGCTTCCCACAAACTTTGGACTTAAATGCAGAGGATGGGTCATTGAGTTTGACAAGGAATTGAGAGAAGATTGAAAATTTCAGTACAAATTTTCAAAAAAAAGTGAAATTCAAAAATCTTCCCACAAACTTTGGACTTGAATGTAGAAGATGGTTCATCCTGTGAGATTGACAAGGAATTGAAGGAAGATTGAAAACTTTGTGTTGCAGGTTTTTCTCAACACAGCTTTCTTTCCTCACCATCCTCCCCTCCAATTTTCCCATAGCCACTCTCAAGAGAGCACTACAACACACAAAATAGCACAGCAATTGTCTCAGCCACCAATGCTCTTTGACCAATTCTTCAGAAAGCAAAAGCAGCAATGCCAATTAGCCTCCAACAGCAACTAATTTAGCTCAAGTCAAAGAAAAACCATCCCACTAGCAGCCTCTAGGTTGTGGTTTTTAGGGCTCTGGTTAGAGATTAGTGATCTAATCAGTGTTTTTTCTTTGGCAAATTTTCAACACTTGGCAAAAGAAAATGTGCATAATACAAAGGACTTCTGTGGAAATAATCCAACAAAGTTGCCATACTTTGAGGAAAACGTTTCTGAAATCATCATATATTCCAATGGCAATGATAATCAGAGCTAGTATAAGTGAAACATGTATGGTCCAATAGTATGGTCATCAACTTGACAACTCTGAAAACATTCCATATGGAAGTCCAAGCCTAACTCCTTCACTCCTTTCACCAACCCACTTACATGAATATGAAACAGCAAATTAACATGCCAAAGTTTAATTTTCATAACTGGGTTGATTATGAAAATGTTCAATGCAATTTGGTTTGAATTGAAACCAAAATGAATTCGAATTGGTTTCAATTGAATTCAAGTTGTACTCGATGTCATTCAATATTTTCATTCACAAGGAACTTAAATCAATTTTCACAAAATCAAGTCTTTTTTTTTGTATTTTTAGTTGTGTGAAGTAGCACTGAGCCCAAGTAGATAATAGGTTCTAGCAGGTCACCAAAATATAATGGGATTCTTTGCTAAATTCCACTTTCCTCTTGTGGATGATGGCCATTGTGGCTCCATCACAAAATTGAGGGGGGGGGGGACCTAGGTAAGTAGACCTAGGTAAATAAGTTGAAGTAGGTAGGTAGGACATTTTTGAATTTGTTTTATTTTATTTTATTTTGGATTTAACCAAATTAAGGTTGAACTTCTTCAATTGGCTTATCCCATTTGGCAAGTCTTGTGTATTTAAATATTTACAATGCATCTAATTATATAGTTAACACACTTGAAATGAAAGCCAAACAATATGGGATAAAAAATCTAGTTACAATTTAGTTGCAGATAGTTTGCGACTAAATTATGACTACATTTGTTATCCCATACAATTTGGTTTCCTTTTAATTGTGTCAACTCCATAAGTAAATATCTCACTAATTAAATAGTTAATTCAGTAATTAACTAACTAAATCACCAACTTCCTATCTACTTACTACTTATCTATGTATTGCCTATCTACCTATTAATCAAAATAGGTTGTAATGGCATCAAATATTAATTAACAATAATATATATATATATATAATTTTATTAACTAGTTATAGTTAATTAATTAGTATTTAATTAATGATAATAATTTATTTATTATTTAACATCAATTTATTAATAACTAGTTTTAGTTTATTAATTCAAATTATTCGAGTATTGAATTTCACCTAGTTATTATTTAATTTATATTAAATCGATAACTAGTTAATATTAATAAATTAAATTTAAATATTATTTTTAATTACTTAATAAACTAGTTAGTTAATTAATATATAATTAATGAATAATGAATAATAATTATAATTTATTTCATATTTAATGTCAATCGATTAATAACTGATTCTAGTTTAATATGTAGCATTCAATCTGAGTGACTAAATAATTAATTAATTCTTATAATTTCTATAATATGTAACATCAATCAATTCATAACTAATTCTAATTTATTAAATAGTATTTAATATTAATGACTAAATAAATAGTAATTATCATTAATTTATTTAATATCAATCAATTAACATTTTTTATGTTATTAAAATATTAAATCTTAATGACTAAATAATTATATTATTATTATTATTATTATTATTAATTAGAAGTAATTGAATATTAAATTCTAGCTTGTTATTGAGTAATTAATATTAAATGAATAATTAGTTAATATTAACAATTAAAAACTTAAATGATGTTTAACCATGAATTATGTAATAGAATATTTAATTAATGATTAAATAATTAATAATTAATTTAAAATGATTGATGATTAAATATTACATATTAACCAATAATAAATCAATATATTTTATTAACTCGTATTTAATTTTAATGATGGAATAATTAATAATTATTATAACTAATTTAATATTAAATTTCAAGTATTCAGTAATTTATTGACATTAAAAGAATAATTTATTAATATTAATATTCTTGAATTTGACTAATTTTTAATTTCTAATTTTTAATATTAAATATTTAAAATTATTATCAACTATTAATAACTAGTTACTATTAATTAAATAATCATTAGATATTAGTTAATTACATCATAATTATTCATTAAAAAATACATATAGAATTATTTTTTTAATTTACACCTTTAATGTACCCTTAATGTATTTTTCACAAAAAAATAAAAATTTTAGCCTACAAATATGTTGATAATATTCATAATAAATATTTATTATAGTATAAGTAGATTTTTTAATTAACCCTATATATGTATGTTTATCGTGCCAATAATACACATTGTACATCAATTTGTGGCTAAATTTTGGTTACACATGGGCTATGGGGGCTTATTCGTGGATGAATATAATTCTAAAAACATTGACATAAAAAGAGGAAGAAGCTAGTAGTCACAAAAGTAATCGCAAACAACACATAGTCACATGTAGTTGCAAATAGAATGGTTGCATATCCTCACATTTCTTTTAGTGTTATTAAATGCAATAATATCTTTGAAACTATTTAGATCACAAATGGCTTACTTGTGTTTTATGTGTTCTTTTCCCAAAAAATCATCTGTGTTTAATACTTGAAATTGTGACAAATGGTAAAGATGTAGTTGAACATGGTAAGATCATGTGATAAGACTATTATTTTCTCAACATAACTATCTGAGAATTTTCTATTTCTTACATGTTTACAACTTGATTATTATAAGTAAACTAGGGTAAGTTAATTTGGAACCAGTTCCAATGTGAATGTAGTTCAAAATATTTAATGTATGGGACATAATCTCAAGTTGTATAATCTCAAATCACTTTTGGTGATTTGAAATTCTAAAACACATATGTTTTCTTGTTGTTGATTTTTTGTGTTTTATGCAAGTTTCTTTTGTATCAATTTGTGTGATTTGCATTATGATTTCTAGGCTTGGATTCATGTATTGTTGCAAGTGAATTGGATTTTGAATCACCAAAAGTTTGATTAAAATTTTGTGTTGTACTACAACTAAATTCAATTTATTTAAGCATTATTTTTATCAAGTAGTTGTGTTTTGCACTAGAACTTGTGTTCGAATGCCAAGCGATGGGGTATTGTTTCTTCTTTTGGTTTATGTTCATAACACCCTTTGAGAATTTGAACCCCAATGGGGTCTAGGTACTCAAAGTGTGAAGGGAGTTGTGTTGTTTATGAAAGAAAAAGGGGAAAAGGTTGCAAGAAACAAACAAGGAGAAATGCCCTATCACCAATAGGCATTACTACATAATATGGTTTATTCACTAAGATTAATGACTGAAATCTCAGTTTTAAATAAACAAAGGACAAATTTGTCCATTAGATCATACCATTCATTTATCCAAAAATGTGACTAAGTTTAGTCTAATTAAGTGCTTGGTCATGCGTCTATTTTGACTAACTTGACTAAGTACCTAGTTAACATGGACATCAATTGGCATGTCTATTATGACTAAGGTGACAAACATCTTAGCTAATATGTAGGTGCAACATGGCATGTCTATTGTGACATGGTCCTATATTAAATTCCACATGCCATGCATGATTTGATTAAGGTGACTAACACATGGTACTATATTTAAACACCACATGGTTGTTTGTTTTAATAAATATTATTAACAAATTAGGTCCTATACCTAAGTGCCACATGGCAATTTGTTTTGACTTAGATGATTAACAAATGGTCGTATAATTAAGTGCCACATAAGTTGTCTAATTTTGTTAAGGTGATTAACAAATGGTCCTATAATTAAAGTGCCACATGGGATGTTTAATTTGATTAAAGTGACTACCAAATGGTCTTATATTTAGGTGCCACATGGGTTATTTAATTTGATAGAAGTGACTAACAAGTGTGTATGTCTACATGTTTACATGGCATGTCATGTGCCTATCATCTATTTGTTTATTAATTATCAACTTGCAACATTTTGACCTAACATGCAATTTGAACCCTACATGGCTATTGTACACACATAAACACACATCTATTATATATTCTTTTGAATATACATCCACATCCCATAAACAACAAGCATGCATGGATCATTGACATAACACAAACACAAATAGAAAGCAACAATAAAATATATTATAATTTATTAATTGAAAGTAATTCAAGAAAGTTTGAACTTTGAAGTGCATGGTTTGATACAAAGGAAATTTAGGTCATACATTATATAAGCTTCACATCTATTTACATATTGAACTAGTTTGTTTCTAGGGCCACATTACAATGTATCCAATCACATCATGGTAGTATAAAGTTGAAGATCATTATCTACATCTAGAAACAACAAATGGGCACCTTTTATCAAACTTGATGTAATGGCAATAGAAAGGCAGTTCTGTGGATTCGAATCATTGATGAAGGATAACACTCCACCCCCTAATTTAACAAAATTTCCAAATGCACAATCCTTCCCTCTAATAGAATAGAAGATTATAGAATCTTATAATTGATATTGTAAAACAAACCACTAAAACAATTTCAATGTATAAGCCTCATATTCCTACCATTACTGACATGTAGTGTAATAACTAAAAACAAACACCAAGTTGAAAATGTTAATTTTGAACATATGATTCACATAAATCCCAAAGTGGAATATCTAAATAACAAATCAAAATAAAGAAAATTATTGTCTACTATGAATTTATGAAATCAGGTCCTACTTGTAGTGTGTTTAGACAATAAAGGAATGAACCCTAGAACACTTCCCCCAACAAATATTGAACTATTGGTTTTAGGTTTGGCAATGTCATTATTGACCATGCCTATGTCAAATTGGGAGAGACAGTTCCAAGAATTGATGGTGGTTGGGTCTTGGGCTTACAAGCTTGTTGCCACATTTCATTACAAGAATTTGTGGTTTCCATTTGTTTTCAAATTTCACATGTGCTACCTGACACAATAAGTCATTCACATTTAACATTAGTAGGTGGCATACTTCGTTGAAATCTAGAACACAATTGGAATGAAACTACTACATGCGCCCACTTCTTTTGGAGCAAGGATGTTATTTCATGAACCTGCAAGCATGAGAGTGAGCAAGTGAGCATGAGCAAATGAATAAGACCGAATCTTTTTTTAAATATTATACCCACGTTGACAGTATATTTGACAAATATCTTTTGATGCCTAGGACAAAATATTCTACCACATGTTCATGGATGAACAATATTTATGGATGAAAATGTGGATTAAAAAATGGATGGAACTTTTTATGAATGTTGCCAACATACATTTATTTTGCGAAAAATTGAACAAAAAAATAAGGTGGAAGAAATTTATGTTAGTTTATTTTGAAAAAAAAATCATATAAATTATTGAAGTCATACTTCAACTAGTACTTTATATTTTTATTATATGAAGCATATTCTAGCTCTACAACATCTAAACCATATAAAATTTTAAATTAAACCAAATTTAATGGTGCATAAACTTGTTGACCCACCAAGAGGTATGTGTTAATCCCAACATTTTTTGTTCACCACAAAGAAGTATGTGCCCATCAAGAATTGAAACATTATGAAGTAGCCCATGACACCTTTCCATTTAAAGTTGTTTTTTATTTTCATTCACTCTCTCAACCTCTTGCATTTAAAACCATTCTTGCTACTTGTACAATGAAATTGTTTTCTTTCCCCCTTTACTATTAATTTGCATGACGAATACTTCAATTTGCAATTCTTTCCACTAGTACTTCTTAATTGCATCCTTTCTTCTTCAACCACGTGTTTGCAATTGTTAAACCTTTCTATTACAATGGCAAAAAGAAAATTGACATCAATTGTCACACCAAACACCTTGGAATCTATGACTAAATATATGTTTAGCATATTAAATAGAATATATGAGATAACAAAAAAATCGTTGGAATATCCGAAAGATTACACCAAGTTAGTCCCCCTCCAACATTTGCTCAAAACCATAACGTGGGGAACAAAATGGAAAAGGGAAATTGAAAAAACAATTGAATGGGTGACATGGTGATGGGTAAATGCCAAGATAGAGAAAGAAAGTCTTGCATTATTCAAATAAACTATAAACATTTCCAAGGAGGATCTAGAGGACTACAATTGGGTGATGTTTACACATGCAATGGACTTTTTCAAAGAACGCACAAATTTGAAAAAACCGATTTCCAAATCATTTTTTCACAAGCTTACTAAACAATTTATTGATAAAGGACTTGGTAACCTTTGAGAATTTGCTATCAATAAAATTCATGAAACCTTGATGATGATTCTATGCAACTCCAAGCCAACGAGCTTGGCTGCCACAATAATTGAGGAACAAAGTGTTAAAACATTTGGTTAATCATTGGATGATAGGACCAGCCCTTAAACCACGAAATGTGTACAATAGTAGAAAAATATGACGAATCGAAAATTGAAGGAAAAACCAAAATTCCATTGTTTACATTGAATTGTAGTTTAATAGATGTGTGAACATGAATATTTATTCAAAGTATGTGATCTAAGGAAATATTCAATTATGAAGAAACAAAATAAAATTAGGGCTGAATTTGAACAATGAGGTTGCTTGTTGAATAAATCCATAATAATTGTTGAAACAAACAATCACTGAAAATATTAGATCAAGGCAATAAATGATTATCATAAGCAAATACATGATGTTATGGCTATTGAGACATGTGTAATTATTCTACCATTTGGAATCGTTATGGCATGTGTAATTGTTCTAAACTCACCAATATTAACTAGGTGGTCTAATCAAAATCAATGGTTGTCATGTTAGATTTAGATGCAGGAATTTGAGTGGACAACTACAAATATGTCACCAAGTGGACATGTTCCCAAATGTGTTTTATTTTGAACATTCATTTTTTATATTGAGGTTGAAAGGTTTCACCAAAGAAAATTAAAATAAAGCTTTTTCATTTGCATCATATCACGATATCCATATCCACAGAACTCTTAGAAAACACCACTAGATTTGGATTTGTACCCATTTGTAAAAAACAAACTAAAGAATGTAGATGCATAGTTCCAGGTAGAAGTTGGATAATGGGCATCTACTAATCATTTGCAAGATTACAAGATGTATGGGACAATGATCAGAATGTTCATCCCAATGTTTCTAAGTAGCTTGCCACAACCATTTAAAGGAAATCCATGGCTAGTAAACTCAACACATCAAAATTTCAGAACACAAATATTTCATCACCAATGTGATTACATGTTGAAATTCCAATCATCCAAAAAAAACACTTCAATCCTAGAAAAGACATGGCCAAGAAATTATATGGATGCAAAGAATGATCCATATCAAGCACCTACACTTGCTTACAGCAAGAAAATGGACTAGCTAATGGTGACAAATACAATTAACAATGAGGTGGAGGAGGAGAACATTCTGGAATCGGATGACAAAGAAAAAAACAAGGTGCTAGAAACAACATACCCAGAAGATACCATGATGGATTTAAAGGAGGAAAAGGAAGGCACAAAACCAACAACACCAAGGTTAGAAATGGGTTCCAACAATGTGAACAGCACACCCAGAGAAATTGGCTCTCCTCAATATGTCCAACATAGAAATGGACGATATCATTGATATTCAAAAGAAGTAGAAGCAAGACACTTGGAACAATTGTGAATAACTCAAGTTGGACATATAACTTTCTTGATTGGAAAGAATAAATCTCAACTTACAAAGTTAGGTTTTGTGAACTTATTGAATGTAGATTGAACACTAAAAGCCAACACTTCAAACATTAAAAAGTTTCTATGTAGTCATAGTAAGCCTAGAAATCAAAATGGTTAATTTTGTAAATGTATGTAAATTTTTTTTGAACAAAAGAATGAAAGTTTTAAACTAGCCATAAAACTAAAATCAAAGAGAATCAGGTGCCTTTAAGCCTACAAACTTTAACAAAAGTTAATTCATTTGATAGCACAATTTTTTCTAAAAAAGGATCATGTCCTAAATTCATTTCATTGCATGTGAAAGCATTTGTTTAAGGATGTTAACTAGTGGGGACCCAGGGCAAGGGGCAGATCCCACGATAACATTTTTGGAAAAATTCTTGCTCCAATTTTTGGTATGCAAGGGTTCCAAATATAAATCAATGATGGGGAAAAGTATGCATTATTATTCCTTTGATGGTCATATTTAAAATTTAGTTAACTATGTTACAATATGACAATTGTAGCAAGGAGGAATAATATTGTTTAGAATTGTTTAGTATCTAGACTTTTGTATTGGACTTTGAATTAAGAACATGAAAGTTTGCATTATCTTATGGTCCTAAAGAATTGAAGTGAAGATGGGGATGCGCATGGATTGAAGCAAGAAGATTGGGGTTTAGTACGCGAAAATAGGAATCTCCTCAATATAAACCATCGATTTACATAATTGGTTACCAAGGTGAAATCAAATGTTAACTCAATTGAGGTTCATCCACCCCTAAGTAATAATAGGCATGAAGTGGATGGTGCACCTATGGGCGTTGGTTCTTTATGGCCAATATCAATTTTTTTGAAAACAATTAATTTGGCAAGGAAAGAAAAGAAGGAAAAACTCTTAATCAAATGAGGTGCAAAATACATACATTGAATGAGAATCATTCAATGGTGATGTATCCATTGAATACATAAATTATAGTAAAAAAATTCTAAAAAATGAAATCCAAATCCAAATCTTGTAATGAAACAAAGGAAAAATACATGCCACAATTGTTTATCATCCAATTGCTTCAAAATCTATAAAGCACATAACAAACTTGTCATAAGATTGGGGAACAAATAAGGAGGAAGGAGAAGGGCAAGTTGCTAATATCTGAGCATAGGCTTTAATATATGAAGATAGTTGGGGGCTTGCAAAGAAATCATTTCAAGAGAAAAAGGGACATGCCTCGAGGAATGAAACACCTCTACACCAAGAGGGAAGAGAAGTCATTAATCTATCCACATTCAATTTAAAAAACCCGAAAGTAGAATTTGATGGAAAATTCAAACTTACTCACAATCCAAAAAAATCTTAGAACATTTATGGATAGGGGAATCAAGATCTAGGGACCACTTTGGCAACTATTTACTCTAAGATCCTTCATGTGAAAAACAAGGATGAAAAACTTCATTGAAAACCTCTTAATTTCCTTCTAGTGCCAATAAATGTCAGTCAAAATTCTAACATGCCAACACACTATTATTTGCAATGAAACAAACATTGTACAAGAAAACATGATTTTTTAAAAGGTCCAATTTGACTATAATGTCCACGTTGACCAAGGGGGATGGTTGTTTTGATTAAAGGCCTGGGGCATGAAAGACAAGAGTTACTTGTGATTAAAACATTAGACTAAATAGACCTTTTTAACTATGCAAGAAACTAAACATTTGGTCAAAAAGGCCAAAGGTTTGTTAAAATAACCAAGGCTCAATCAAATTGATCATATTGAATGGCCATTGTGATTTACAATTAATGAAATTGGCCATTTTGATTTGACATCTAGTTAAATCAACCATACTAATTTGGTTTTTTAACTTATAAATTTATTTTATTTAGGGTACATACCAAATCTAAGTTCATAACTAAAAAGCCTTAAGTTAGGCATATTACACTTAATTGGAATTTATAAAGTTTAATAGGTTACTTACATGCTACCTTTAGGCACCTGTAAATACTTAAACTTAATACATTAATTAGCCAATATTTAATAATTGATAATTATATTCAATAATGTATGATTAATATATTATATAATTAATTAGTCACCAAATAAATGTTAGTTAATAACCAATAATTAAGTTATCCATCAACTTGTTAATTGATTAATTATTATTATCAAATTATCAATTTTATCTAAAATTTTGGTTAATATTTGATAGATATTTATAATAATCAATATATAATTTAAAATAATTATTGATAAGTGATTTTTTAACTAATTTTTTAGTTAATAATAATGCATTACATATTAATTGATAGTATACATTCATAATAAATAATCATTATTTATTATTTATTATTTAATAATTCGTAGGAAATAATCAATTATTAATCATTGTTAATTATTTTTATCAATTATTCTTTAATTGAATCAATAGCATGTAGTAGCCTATTAAATGTAGGTACCTACATGTTATTTAGGTAGATACTTGGTACATGTTATAACCTTTTACTTAGATAAGTAATACAAAAATATTGAAATTTATTAAGGAATGTTACAATATGTACATCACTACAAAAAATTCAATCAAGTTTATAATTACAATATGATGACAAAAGCTTTCAACTTTTGAAATGGTAGTCCAATGGTAAGAACTTGATTCCTCAAAGTGTAGGTGAGGAGTTCAAATCCTCACACATACAACAATGGTTACCTAGGTTACCTCGGCTACTTCAGCTTAAATAGCTAGCCTAGGCCACCTAAGCAAGTAGGTTTAAGGTTGGCCACCTAGCCTAGGGGGCCTAAGCTAAATAGGGTAGGTAAGTAAATTATTTTATTTTATTTTTTACATTAATTATTAGGTAATTTGTAAGTAACTAAATTTATTAATTAATAAATATAATAAACGAATATGATTATAATTATATATAATATAATAATTATTTAAAAAATAAATCATATATAATTTATGTCAAATATTGTTGTAGTAAAAAAAATAATCAGAAATTCCAATTTAAAAAACGAACAAAAAAGACCACCAAAAATCCCTAGTCAAAATGGTCATGTCCAAATTGATTTGTCCAAAATGGCATTTTGGTCAAGTTGAACATGTGACATTTGGGGTACTTTTTGGTCAATTCTTCCAGTTGACAAAGTCACATTTTTTTTAACGAAATGTTTAAAAACATTATAGAATGAATATCCAATGCAACAATAAAAGGTTTGAAATAGTAGATACCAGTTGATGTTGTGAAGTCAACAATAAAGGATCTTGGCTTTAAGCAAGCTCCAATCAACACTTGAAGTGTGAGAGGATGCATTTCCTTGGCAACACGGAATGGTTTCTTAGAACTTGAAAATGTCATCATGTTTTTATCAGTTTAGTTGTAAAAAACATCTTCCCATAAAACAACTTGAGTAAGAAATGCAAATAGAAAATTTGTTGATATTAAATATTGACTAAAAAGCAATGCAATGTAGTAGAAACAAAAAAAAAAACTAAATACATGGATTAAATTTTGAAAGGGCACTTATAAAGAACCATTTTGAAGGCTTCATTTCTTCTAGACAGTTGTTCCTAAGATTTGTTATGACGAATGCCATCCCTGGGCTTGAACTCATGGAAAAAACATGTCTCCCACACCTCAAGTCTCTAATGGGAAATGTATTCTTCTAAGGTCATTAAACCATGGACATCTTTTACAATGAGCTTGAGGTCAGATATTGTGGCATTACAAAGCTTGAATGCTTTAACTTCAAGGTACAAAAATCAAAGCTAGTTAGATGAGATTGGATGGGGATAGAAAATGGAAAATCATACAAGAAAATTTATAGTATTACCTAGTGCCAAAATTTTGCCTTATGCAACCTTTGTTGAATTGAACATTTGAAAAGCCTTGTTTTGGGAACTTTTTGGCTCCCTTTCGCACTCCATATTCATTCCATTGCTTCAACCAAACAACTTTCTCCTCCTTGCTCACAAAAGAATACATGAGCATCTAAATTTTTTCAATGAACATCTTAGGCTTTGGGTTGTTGTCATAGTGGGCTTGACTTTCCTATAAAAATTTGGATTTGAAAGTTGGACACAAACAAGGAGGTGTTTATAAAAGGCTAAACTTAGTGTTCCTTTTTCACCTGTTCCATGGCCTTCCCCATTAGTTCCTACAATTTTGTAGGAGATCTATCACCTTCCTAAGGGACCTTTTCATAATAGAACTTAATAGTTGTCTTAACCCCACTTTGAGGGAAGTGCGAGGTTGTCATTCACACTCTCGAAAATGGGACTTGGGAGTCCTCCAGGACTCCCGAAAACTTAGAGCGCAATTTTAGAGGCCAAAACACCTCGCATTGAGGTGTTCTTTATACCTTGGAAAGGTCTTGAAGCATAGATGTTCAAAATGGCCTCCCATGAGCCATTTGGACTTCTATAGCACGAGTTATGGTTGAAAAAAGGGCCGGGAGTCAAACTGGCAGTTTGACTCCCGACCACTAAAAGTCAGAAATCGACTCGATCCCAGTGCATGCAGGTGAAGTACGACACACCGTTGAAAAGCTCTCGAGGAGAGCTACAATTTTGTTTTAGACCTCATCTCAATCCAAGCTTGGGGCGAAAAGTTATGAATGCCCAAAGTCTCGGGTGTCCAAACCGGGACAGTTTCAGGACTCCACTTTGGGAGTCCCGGGAAAAAATGCCATTCGAATGCAAGTGCGGCAACGAGATGCAAAGAATACTATATGGGGGAAGGTGGTGGCTCCTCCCGAGTCCGGGCTGTGGTGAATCAAATGAGTCCAAGGTTGCCCGTGGCTATCCCAACACCAAAAATGTGCAGAATGAGTTTTAACCAACTTGTTGGTTGGATTTGGATGCAGGACCGAATAACTAAGTAGATTGTCCCTCTTCCTAGTCTAATCCTAGAGCTTTCATCACGCCCCTCTCACCCCCTTTAGTGTTGAAAGCTGGGAGCGCGCCCTGAATCCTTCTCAATTCCGCAACTTAAGTAAGTTAGTCCCAACTTGGGACTAACCAAGGACTTGAGAGTGCGTCAATAGCCATATCCGCAACAGACTCAAACACCTTTTGCAAATAACACAAAAATTTAAAAAGTTTTAATAGGGACATGCAAAGAATTAAAATGTGAACAAAATGAAATTATATGAAAAAGCGACAAACAATTACTTAATACATATAATTAAAAAAAGGCCTCCAATGTGAAAGAATGCCAAGTCTTTTTAAACTTCCTTTCATATTTTTTGTACATGCCTATTGGCAACACATTTTCAAATTGTTTCAAGGGAGTGATTCTAATCCCTTGAATGCAAAAGAATTCGTGCACAAGGTTTGGCTTGACATGATCAAATTCAACACCCTTACACATTAACTTGAAAAATGAAAAATTGGAAAGAAGCAGAAAAATAGTAGGTTCATGAAATAAACAAAAAAGAAGATGTACTTGTTCAAATTAGTCATTGTTGTGAGAAACTTCACAAGCCTATGAGATGTGTTAAGTAAAATCAAATCAATAGATATGTGTTGGCCAGGATGTCTCATTGTTGTGCAACTTGTTGATTTAAGGCATCCAGGCTTGCATATGATGGTTCCCATCCCATAAAAAAAACATTTTGTTGGAAAAGTGCACAAGGTTTGGGTCGCTTGTAACAGCTTTTCAAATCGCTCATTCTCAAGGAGCCAATGTTCATCCCATGTATCATGGTGTAAAACAACATCCTCCTCCTCACCTTTCCAATTTGTTGGAGACAAGTAAAAAACCTTGTCTCTTTCCCTATATCCCATGTGAAAGGCTTGTTCCTTTTTTAAGATATATTACAGGTGGAGTAGGCCTAACAATTGGCATGGGAACCATCTTGCATAATGGAACATGCATTTAGGCCTTGCATTTTGGGGTGATTTTATACTTTTTAGGAATCTCCCCCATGTTGAACTTGGTTTAGTTTTGCACTATGCAGATTGTCCTTCTGAATGACAATCGATCCTCCTCTTCCATTGCAATTGTTAAGTTAAAGAATTACAAGAATGGAATCCCCACTAAGTAATAAAAGAAAATAACATGAGTTTTTTATATTTGGGATGGATGTTAAACTAGAGAATGTCCTTGAGGTACCTTCGGTGTTGAAAGTAGCCCAAATTGATATACATACATCCGAATTACACCCAATGCCGAAAATAATTCGGGTGGTTATTTTTTGCACCTTGACTCGAGGCAAGGTACTTTTGGTGTCGAAAGTAATTCGATTAGACTTTTTTTCAAAAGGTGTATTAGAAAAAGAAGATGAAGAAGGAAAAAAAAACGATGTAGATGTTAATCTAGAGTAGAAATAAACCCAAAAAATTCCATCAAACTACTCTCAATGCCGAGAGTAGTTCAAAAATGGCAAATGAAGTAGCAAAAGGAGAAGAAGAAAAAGATGTGGAAGAAGTAGAAGGAGACCATAGAAAAGCCGAAATTTTTTTATATAGGAAAAACATATAATGAAGAAATAAAAGGTGGAGAAAAAAAACATGAAGTAGGTGGTAATGATAATATCCCCGAGTTATTATCGGTGCCAAAGTTAGTTCAACATGTTTTTTCTATAGAAACATTTTAAGAAAGCGAAAAGGTAGGAAAAAAAAAAGGGAAGAAGAAAAATGGGGAAAAAATTAACCTATTGAACTATTCTCAGCACCAAAAGTAGCTTCACATGGATTTTTCTAAGAGTAACAATTTAAAAAGAAGAAGAGGAACAAGAAGATTAGGAAGAAGAAGAAAAGGAGGAGGAAAATTGTGGGACAAAAAATCACCCCGAGCTACTATCGGTGCCGAAAGTAGCTTGACAAGTTTTTTTTTGTAGTTACAATTTATAAGACAAAGAATAATAATAATAATAATAAGGTGAAGATGATGAAAGAGGTGAAGAAGAATAATAATAATAATAATAAGAGAGTGGGAAAAATATAATCCACCGAGCTATTCTTGGCGCCAAGAGAAGCTCAACAAGTTTCTTTTTTGCAACAAGAGGTTGAAAATAACAAAAGAAAAAATAATGAGACAAAAAAATGGAGGAGGAAGAAGTTCAAGTGGAAAAAAACCCACTGAACTACTCCCGATGCCGAAAGTAGGTTGGTGGGATTTTTTTTTGCAACAAGCTCAAAAAACAACAATGATAAGATGAATATGAAGAAGAGGAGGAAGAAGATGGTTTCATGAGAAAACTCACCAAACTACTTTTGGTGTTAAGAATAGTTTGACTGGTTTTTTAGATGAAATCGTAGTTTAATAATAATAATAAGATGAACATGTGAAGAAAAATATGAACAAAATGGGAAAAGTAAACCTATTGAACTAATCTTGGCATCAAGGATAATTTTGTAGGTTTATTTTCTACAACAAGAGTGTGAAAAAGAACAAGACGAATAATAAGAAGTAGAAATGAAGAAGAAAGGCAAAAAAAGACATGTTGAACTATTTTTGACATCGAAAGTAGTTCAACCAGTCTCTTTGCTGCAACTAACTCATAATGCCCATAAACATTAAAAGAAATTATTAAATCTTTGATTTTATATATCATTGATTTTGTAGTCATACCAAACATTATATGACTAAAGGCCTTTAGTTGTAACAAAAGAGTAACAAAAGACAAATAGTCATTAAATGTTTGATGTGGCATTTTTCATCCTATAGTCATTAAAGACAATTCATAGAAGACAAGCCGTATATAATGTTGAGGTGCAATATAATGAAGGACTAGAATATGAATGGTTGACATTAGACCATTTGATTACCCAAATTTATACCTAAAATAAAATCATTTTTTGGATTATTATTAAAAATAATTTTAATAGGTACATAGGTAGTAGTTTAACTTACTTAACTTGATTTACATAACCTATGTAACCTACTTATGTAACTAGCTTAATCTAGCTTACTCAGCTTAACCTTTTAGAAATGCACATAGGTTGCAAGTATTTACCAATGGACTACAATATCCAACGATGTACAATTTTGGTCAATTTTTTATTTCACATGCTTATTTCATCTCATTACAAGACTATGAGATAGGTAACAAGTTGTAAGATGATACATAAAAGGTGGGTAGGTTATAAAAAATAGGAAATAAAAGGTAGGTAGGTAATTAAGTAGGTTAACAAAGTAGGTGGGTGGGTAAGTAAGTAAGTGGATGGATGGGTGGGTGGCTAGGTTGGTAGGTAAGTAGGTGGGTCATGTGGGGTGGGTTGGCATTTAGGTGGTGGGTAAGTAGGTAGGTATGTGGGTGTGTGGGTGGGTAGGCAAATAGGTCAATAGGTAGGTAGGTGGGTGTGTTGGTAGGTAAATGGGTAGTTGAGGGGGTAAGGCAACCGTCTATGTTCACATCAAATGACTTGTCATCATTTTTTAATCATTGTAATGACAATTGGATGTCCACATCACTTTGTCACTAATCATGAATGACATATAAATGAAATAAAAATGATGAAAATTGACATCCCTCATCTTGTTACCACCTCATCATCTACTAATCACATGCCCCACTAATGTATGACTATGATTTTTTACACAAGATCCAAAATAATAATTTATAACTAAAGTCATCATATAATCATTTAGGACTTCTAGTCATAGATTTCTAAGTTGTAGAGGACAAATTTCCTTTTCATGAAGAGAAGATGTAGAAAAAGAATAGGAAAAAGAGGAGGAAGATAATTACATGAAGAAAAACCCACCAAGTTATTTTCAGCACCAAAAGTAGCTCTACGAGTATTTCCTATAACTAGACAAATTAAAAAGAAGAAGATGATGAAGAGGAAGATGGTTATAAAAGAAAAAGCCTACCAAGCTACTCTTGATGCCAAGAGTAGTTCAACAGGTTTTTTTTTTCTACAACTAGGTTGAAGAACAAGAACAAGAATAATAATAAGAAGATGAAGAAACATGAAAAAGAACCCACTGAGCTCTTCTTGGCATCGAAAGTAGTTCAAAGATGGAAGTTCTTGCAACAAAAAAAAAAAAGACAAATTTGCATAAGAAAAAAAGAATTGAGCTAGCTTGGTGATCTTATCTTCTTCCCACTCAAACTAGTACCAAAAAAGGAGGAAAAGATGATGAACATACCATTTCTAGCAAGTTTTACCTTCTAGATTTGAGTGTTGAAAAAGATGGAAACTCCTACACTTGTTTTTCTAGGTCCTCCCTCTCCTCCTCTAGTTCTTGATTAGTTTCTTGGAGCTCTGTGTCCCTCGTTGCCTCCTCCTTGCCTTTTAATGGAAATGGAAATAGATTTGAAATTCATAATGAAGAACACCAAGCTTCAACCACACAATATAAAAAGTTAACCTTCGAAAAAAAGAGCTTTAAAAAGGTATGGAAGATGTATATTACATGACCCATGATGTTTATGAGATGTGCATTTTTCTTTTGTTCACCCATAATGGAGTCCTTTTCACTATGATTTTCTTTGATCATTGACAATGATACAAGCTTCTTCCTCTATTTTTTTTTAGACTCATCCAATTGTGTTCGCACCTTCTTCAATGTTGTTGTAGCTTGTTCCTCTCAATATTGGAACTTTGCATTTGGAGAACTAGCAACTTGAACATGTGATGTCAGTTAAAGGTTTTGAAATATCTGAATTGCACATTGGTTGTACCAACCTAGATACACTATCTATATACTAACAACTTTAAACCCTAAAACTAAACCATAAACCATTATGGATATGTGTTGGTTTTATTTCATTTTGTGAATATATTGAACATTTTTTGACATAGTTGATTCACAATTTAATCAATTCACAAATTTGCGGGTATTTAATTTCCATGGAAGTTCTAATGCTATCCATAAGCATAACCGCATCTTTTGAATCTTGTGTCATATTTTCAAATGTTGCACATGTAAATGGAGCTAGAATGTACATCCAAATAATATGAAAATGTATTGAGACATGCTATATTTTGTACATGGTGGAAATTGAAATACAGTTCACATTGATATGCTCTAGATATAATGAAATCACATGCAAAAGCATAGGGTTACAAGTGCATACAAATTTAGATGCAAAGCACATGCACATGTTATATATGTATGGTACATATTTATTTAAGTAGTTTACATCTTGTTCATACATATAAATGGCCAATACATGGTACATACACATTGTGGGACGGACATATGGCTAAGAACATGTTGTGATACTTGTTCCACATTTGCACATGTTGCACATATAAATGGATTTGGGATGGACATCCAAATGAATATGAACATGTGTTGACATATGTGCCATATTTGAACAAGGTGCAAATTGAAATGCATCTCACATTAACATGCTCAAGTTTTAATGAAATCACAAGCAAAAACATAGATTAAAAAATGCATACAAATTCATATTCATCACACATAGACATGTTATATATGTATGGTACATATCTATTTATGGAATACATATATTGTTCTTACATTTAAATGGCCAATACATGATGTACATACATGTGACACCTTAAGATGGTACATTGATATTGCAAATACATGTTTATGCATCATTCATATACATTGTAGGTACATATGGTACATATGGTGCATGCATATGGATGTTCTTCGACTATCCATATGCCTAAAAACATGTGGTGACACTTGTGCCATATTTGCACATGGTGCACATATAAATGGAGCTAGGATGGACTTGCAAATGAATATGAAAATGTGTTTACAAATTTGCTATATTTGAATATGGTGCAAATAGAAATACAACTCCAATGGACATGTTCAAGCTTCAATTAAATCACATGCAAAAGAATAGACATACAAAAGCATACAAATTCAGATGCATAGCTCATACACATGGTGTATATATATATAATTCACATCTACTTATGGAGCACATATATGGTGCTTAAATAGAAATGGGCAACATAAGAGGTACATACATCTCACACATTACAATGGCACGTTCAAATAGATTGTACATCCACATGTGTAGGACATACATATTGTGCAAACATAGTATGTTGAAAAGATGTCTGGTTGAGTTTTTGTCCACATGAACTTTATTAGTTCATTAATCATCATGTAGTCCTTCCCTTTAACTTCCAACGATATCATAACAAGGCATCACAAACACACTGGCCCTACCAATATATAAGATGTCGCTCATCTACCTTTTATGTTCACACTTTCAACACCCAAAACAATCCGTCCCAATCTAAACAGTCCAAACACTTTCACCAAAGAAACCGGTTCGCCTAATGTGAAATCGGTTCTAATAAGATAAAACTTCCAAAAGTTGGATCCAATGCGATAGTCCCTGTCCCTGTGGGGGCAAGGCCCAATAAACTACCAATTTAACATTACCAAATGTACTTGTACATGAAATATTTTATTTACCAAAAGTGATTCATCTTATCTTGCAACCACCTCTTAAGCATAAAAACATGCAAGGAATGTTTTAATGTATGTGTAGGCAACCCTGTAATGGTTCTATCACCAAGAGAGAGGAGAGAGAGTTAGAGAGAGAGCTATGCAGAAACATAGAGACAACCAGACATGGTGAGCTTACAGACCCAAACCGGATCTGAGCTCCCTGATCTTCTGACCTGCACCACATTCCACTCTAACAATCTACAGAACTCATCAACACACAACGCCTGATTCTTCAACAAAAAAAATGATTTGCTCAAAATAAAGATCAACACATCAGATCATAGGGAGTAGATCCTTGTGCCTTAAATCAGATTAACAAACCGAAGACTGTCTCATGTCCGATCCACAATGCACATCCTCTTGGTTGCAACAGGAACTTCCGGTGATGCCTTCGAGGTTAGATCCCTTCGTGTTCGCTCGGTCCCTCGAGCCACTAAACCACATCCCTCCACTGCCTCTATACACTACTCTCACTTTCCACATTTTGAAACCCAGCACCCAGAAACCTAGCAGCCACCCTCTGAGATCGCGGACGTGGACCAACAATAAACCAAGCTCGCAACGAAGCCTCTCACAATGACAGCCCCATCATGTCCACATAATAGATCTACAGGCACAGACCCTTCCTACCTCTCATTCTCCACAAAATAACACTCTGTTGACCACAACTCAGATGCAAACAAATCCCCACAAAAACACATTCCGCTAATTAATCCTCTCCCTCTTTTCTACCTGCCACACATCTAAGGTTCGGACCCCTTAGAGCTCTCATCATTCCTCGGCGTCACCTTCCATGCTAATTGCATCAAGAGATTACACAGCCACTCAGCATGATACTGGTGCAGCGGAAGAAAATCAGCAACAAGCTAAGCAGCTGCATGAAGAACAACCTGAGAGAAAATCCCACCCCACGCCACTCAGAATACCGCCCCTTCATCTGCTAGTCCTCCAAAAATCCAAATCGCCCTCCTACCTCTAGAATTCCAGTCATTACCTACTTGGCTTC
>Ga0116229_10001609_pt1 | contig 35673 bp, 28 predicted proteins | sample S1TSphgellanicum_3_FD_87313 | JGI IMG/M metagenome (GOLD analysis project Ga0116229, IMG submission 87313) | Host-associated microbial communities from peat moss isolated from Minnesota, USA - S1T2_Fc - Sphagnum magellanicum MG | ecosystem: Host-associated > Plants > Peat moss > Unclassified...
AAGCTGCAGTGTCAGACTCAGCAGAGGGATGGTGTGCAGCCGGCAACCTCATTGGTGCATTACAAAATTGACCGAAAAAAAACAAAAAAACGCATTACATGTGGTCATGTGTAAATATTATTCATCATACATGGTGATTATTTCTCCACCGTCCAGCAAGCAAGCAACACATGGAGGATGATGATGTATCTAAATAGGGACATGGATGGAGGGCCATTCTTGGTTTATTTCCTTCCCATTCTTGGTGGGCAGAAAACTGCAGTGTCAGACTCAACAGAGGGATGGTGTGCAACTCCTGGTTTATTTCCTTCCCATTATCGTTTAATATCCGCGCGGATGATCGGACAGATGGACAGAAGACAGATGACGGGACAAATGACGGGACAAATGACAGGATGCACGGATTCAGGGGCGGCTTCATTTGTCATCCCGACGTCTTTTAATATATGTAATGATTATCTCAACCCACAAAGCTTCAGTCCATCAAAACCACTAATTTCAATCACTTTTTCAGGGGTTTTATAGTTTTCTACAGATGCCCAAATTGTCTAAATTTTCTGGCATAATTTGGTATCCCTGGAGGTCAAGAAGTTGTAGAACTGTCAAAGATCCCTGTGTACTTCCACAAAATCCCAAGTTTTACTGCGTAATTGTGCATGTCACCGTGTTGTAGTGATACTAAACTAGGAAGAGTAGTTATCATATGTGCAACCAATTGTGTGTTGCCACCATCAAGTAGTTAAGTAAGATATGAACAGTTCTTCCTGCACTTCAACAGTTTATGTTAAACAGTTGAATTCTGTACTTTATTCCTAGCAGGAGATGCATAGAGATTGCAACCGGAGGTCTCTAGACACTTGTACATAGTTGCCCAAATCTAGGAATAGCATCCAGGATATTTGCTTTTTGGATTTGGTTTAAGTGGGCCATATAGTTTATAAGATACTAACTGGGAGTGTCATTTGCTCTGTTATAAACCATGCACCATAATAAGATTGTACAGTTATGAATTAAACCATGAGCAAGAAACCTGGGCAAGAACATGTTGTTGATCACAATATGGGTGCAAACAAAATAACTAAACAAATGATGGCCTGAGATTAGTTTTTTATCTATTTAGTAAGCATTGCCCAAACTTGGGCAGAACAATCATATCTCTCTCTAGATAGGCTAGTTTGTTTTGTGATTTAACTAGTGCTCAGATGTTTTGTGCTCATGAGGTAAGACTTTTCTGTTTACAATTGTGGGACACATTTAGAGGTTCAAGAAATATTGTCACATATTGTCATTTGACTGGCTACCATCGTGAACATGCTGCCTTATGGATTGAGATAAACAATTTTTCCATGTATACTGTTTGGTTAACTTCAGCCTTTTTGCCTTTTAGATTAGATTTTTGTATTGAACTAATTCGGGTTTAGGTTCCCTGTTTCATTAAAACAACAAGCAAAAGCTTATGATTGTTTGTTATCATTTTTTGTGTTGCAACTTAGCTGTGTAACAAAACTGTTTGTCATGATGTTGTTTGCTATTTTCAAGTACAGCAAGTTGTTGCATAATCATGCAGCTAATGGATGCAAATTCAAATGTTGCTTTGTAGGCATGGAATGGAGTTCTAAAGTAGAAAATTATAGAGAATCAAAAGGGAGTCAGTAAAGTGATGAAGTTGAGTAGGTTTAGTTAGACAATCAAAGGGAACTTTGAATAATCCAACTTTGTGAACCATTTTTAGTTTGATAGAGAATCTTGATGATTCATTATGGTTGTAGTTCTGTTGACATGATGCAAATTGTAAAAAGTTTTGGTGATTATCCATAAGAAGATTTAGCCAAATTAATTGTCAGTTCTTTTTATCAATTTTTTGATGTAGCTGAAGTGGTGATCATCTATCAGAAGATTTAGTCAAATTTGGTCATAGACAAGATATGAAAATTTTAAAAATTTAAGCATCTGACTCATTTTCTGTTCTTGGTTACATGCCCAAACCTTACATACAAAGATTTGACAATTTTTATGAGATAGATTTACAAATCTGACAATTGAAAACCCCCAACATCACTTTATTTTTGCATTTCAAAAAAATATGTCAGAAAAAAATTCTGAGAATGGCTACTGTAATTAGCACATACCCACTCTTTATCCTCCTGATTGCCCATGTGCCACTCAAGGTAAACAACCTCTTCCCTTGACCAAATACTGTACTTTCTTTAAATTGAATATTGTGTACTATTCCAATATTTGAAATGTTTGGGTTTTGACCATTGATGTCAGCATCATAATTAGATTCAACAAGCATATTTAATATAATCATTTTATGAACAAATGCAACCCACAATAACAATTTTTGAAAGCAAGTATCCAATATTGAATGGAGCTTTTCTTGGTCACCATATTCTTCATAATCTTTAACCTGATTTATAGTGAGCTAAGTGGGGTTGGTGCCATTTCCCCTGAATTGGTGCAAGTCTTAGTCACCCTTGCAATTGGTTATGGGAATTCTAAATATTGATATCAGCACCAAACCAATTTTCAGTCAATAAATAATTACCTAGATATACTTGCATGGAAGAGTATTTTCTTAAGATTGTAGAAAAACAAGCTTGTGGACTTAATGCTCTGAACATTAATGTGGAGAGGAACAATATTACAGTTTCAACACATTTGCTAACATTTTGTTGTGATGTGGTTTCTGACTTATTGGCATCATCAAAAACACAGCAACTGGTTACAAAGATCTGTGAATAGATCTTGTAATAGAATCAGGTTGAAAGGGAAACTAAATGCAAAATCTTTTAACATGCATTTAACACATGATGTCACATTGTCAATTAATTTTAGAAAAAAAATTCCAAATGATCTTACAAGACTCCTTTATCTCCAATGGTGTCATATTGCATATTTTTTCATGTTATCTAATTTCTGCAAAATAAGAATTGAAATTCAGATATGTTTTATCTGAAAATCTTAAAGGGAAAAGTGACATGCAACACTGGTAGTGTTTTCTTTGTTTGGAGAATTTTCACAACTTTTTTAGAAAACCAAAGAAAGGAGACAAATTGGAGATCTTTTTTCACCATTTTTTGAAAAAAAACACTTAAAATTTCACCACAACTAGACCTAGGTACCACCTAGGTCACCAGTTGTAGTAGGACTTCTGAAAAAATGCTACAGTTTATCAAAACGGTCACCATTGAATGCTAAATCTCTTTGAGGGTCCTCACCAATGGAAATTTGAAAAATAAAACCCAGAACACAGATATGTTCATTGTTGGGTGTTCTTGCTCCATGTATCTTCAATGACTTGTTGCATGGAACCATTACAACAAACTATGTCCTTAACCTAAACATAATACAGCCATTATCCTTATCCAATTTCAATTTGCATGTCTTCAATTTGTGTTGTAGTTGCTTAATGTTGATTAAACAACCATGCAATCAAGAAATTCAGTAACAGTTAACATGATGTGTCATCTGAGATCAAAACCTAACTCCATGAAACTGATCAATCCCTGTTTGGAATGGGAGCACAAGAAAATGCATCCTTTTCAACCACTCAAAAAGACAAGCCCTTCCAGGAGACCTTGAAGGCACTAATAACAAAATGGAAGCTGCACTTCTGGAAACCAGGTGACCACAAAAGGCATCAGTTCATGACAAAGTTCCATTCTGAGGACTATCAAAGAGCACCATTTTGGTGATCCACAAAGCATAACAACAGTTCAGAGTTTCTCCATGGATACCTCTTCCAATTGGTAACTGCAACTAATGTCAGGTCTTTTCAAAACTGGTTCAGCTGCAATGAGAAATGATGATCCAAAGAGTCAAGAGATTTGAAGACTGCAAGCAAATGCATAGGGTTCCTTCCACATTAATAACAACATTGGAGAGTATCATTTGAACTCTGTCAAAGCTGGCACAACAATATGTTCATGTTAGCACAAATGAGGATGATCATTGAGTTGACACATTGAAACTGCTTAGCCTACTTGCAAAGTTGGAATTCACACAGAAGATTCTTTATTCTAGACCATTGGAAAATATCATCAGCCCCCTCTCTCAAACCACTGTCTTCATACTTGCATAGACAAGAAAGAAAATACTTGTCTATGTTGATACCATCCTCTCCTAAAATATGCAGAATCACAGCATTTCAAAGCTTGCAACAATGACACCAGTACCTGGTCGTGGATCTTGGTTCTGATTGCTGAGACAGCATCTATATCTGCTTGCTGGTTTGGGAAGTTTTTGAATTCAGCACCTCACCTCACCTCACCAGTGCCGCACTAAAACATGCCATGAAAGCTTTCTTTGACCCATTCAATGCTCTCTACTCCATAATGAAGCCTTCATGGAAACTGAGAGTCAGTGCATGTGCAAACAAATATACACTCAAACAGTGCAGCTCTTACCATTCATGACTCCAGCTGCAAGGCTCCAAACCATAGCAGCCTGATCATGAAAGATTACTTTGTTGCACTGTGAATCACTTGACCAGCATTCAAAGCTCCTGGGGATGCCCTTGGAAAACTGACCCATTCAAACTTATCTTGGCCAATACCAGTCAGACCTACAGACCCCTCAATTGGGGTACTATTTCCCTCTCTTACCCCTATGTCCTGAGAAACTAAAGCTTTTGCTGGTCCTTCTGCTGCAACAAGGGTACCCTGGTATGACAAAAACTGGATGACATGCATATCAGAAGAGTCCAACTGTTGCTGCACAAGGGCAATTCCATCAGCAGGTCCATTTTGGATTTGTCCTTCAGGAAGTGTTGCTGTAAAAAAAGTGAACTCAGTGCCACTTAGTTTACACACTTTGAAGATTGTTGGATCAATCAATGGAAGGGTGCTGTAGACCTTGCCACCATTTCCATTGTATAGGACAAGCTTTAGTGAAGCGATGTCAATGTCAGGGCCCACAACCACCTCTATGAACTGCAAACAACAGAAAAGGAAATTTGCTATGATTTAATAGGATACATTGCAATCTGTCCTGGACCAAACAATGAACAAAATTGACAAAATTATCTGTGGAGTGTTATGAAAATACATAATATGCACTGCCCCATTAGAAAAAACAATTCTATTGCTGATGTTCTGAGACGAGATGATCTAATAGGCTCACAATGGAACTTAGAGGGAAAAAAAAATATAACCTAAAAGAAGACACTGACATAAAGCCTACATAACAGATGGATCCATTTTAAGGTTTAAAGAATTAGACCTCTTTCTTATCCTTGCCATTGTTGTTGTAATGCAACTCATTGATCCATGCAGATTGTTGCTTCTCTGTTCTGGTGAATTTAGGCCCTGTGTCTGCATCCTGAGACCATTGTGACTTGCTGTAATCAGCAGAATCTGGATTTTGCAAACCATCTGATTGAAACCTGCTTTCTGTTTTCAGAGAAGAAAAAAGCTCTAACTGGTTCCCACTGGAAGAATCTGGAGTCTGCCAAATTTTTGCAGCAAATTCAGGGTGGTCAACAAAAGGGTTGCGGTTTCCTTGGAAGAGAGAACAAATGCGTGTGTTTCTGAGAAGCTCAAAATCAGATGGTGGGTCAATATCATTCCACTGCAGTAGAATCGATAGTAGCCCCATTGTTGCCTTCTCTGAAAATGACAGAGCTTCAACATATTAGAGCCACATATCTGCAAGACAAATTTAGCAGAGGCACAGATATTCAGGAGTCCTTGATGCCCTTTAGAGACCATCATAAACAATTGATCACATGAGAAAAAGGCAAGTATGCAGTAGTACACATCTAGCTTGTGTCACATGATATCTGAGGTTAATTTAGAGCACCTGCCTGTGGAGCTGTGTAGTTCATGAAATCAAGAGCAGTTCACACCCCAGCAATCAAATGCTTCAATAATCAGATGGAAATGGACAGCAGACATCCACAGGTGCTTGCATGCAAAAATTTAATGGCCTTCAAAATGATGCATAGCAAATCACTGCATGTCTTTATTTCATTGCCTATGGGTCATGTCTGGATTACTCAATGATTGAGGTGACTTTCTACTAGGAAAGATCATATTTTACCCATACTAGGAGAATCTGACAATGCAAGAGACAAAATTCCTGATGGCTGCTCACTCCCATAGCGCACTGCCATATATAGTAAGGCTCGTGCTACATCCCCTCGTACCTATAGACAGTCAACAATAGTGCAGGTGTGGTTCAATATAGAGAATGAATGGGATGCCATGCATGTGTAATTTCATGAAGTCCTGTGTGGGCTGAAGGCTGTGAGCTAAATTCTGTAACCTCCTTGAGTCCAGTGTCCAGTAAATCCCTCATACTAAAAACAAAATTGCCTGTAATCTACCATTATAGAAGGATACCAGAGCACAAAGAATCCAAGAACAGTCGAGTACCTGAGCAGGAGGAGTCCAAGAATTGAAGTCGGTGGCTGTGTCTGGTGCTGCCTCCTGATGTGCTGGTACCATGCAAGACTTCACTTTACTCAACGTGCAATCCCCAAAGAACTTGTTACCACGTGATGAATTTACTGCAATGAGTACAAAGCAAGACAATAAACAACCTCACAAAGTAGTACAACCCATAGCTAGGACAGCAAGGAAATCTCAAGTAAAGCAAAGGAAATTGAAGGAAATAGCAAACAAAGGAAAGACTGCCGAACTCAACTAAAACATTTTGTAAGAAGATATCAGAGAATTAAGATCCATGTGAAGAAAACTGAGTTAACCATTTGTGTCAGCTGGGCGTAAATTATGCAAGTCAGAGAATTCTGGTTGGCCTTCCACCAATCCATAAGACCTAGGCCACAAATGTTCTCCTGCAATTCCCCATTGATCAGATCAGCTCAGAATGGCAAGAAACACATTTTGAACTTCAAGATGGTTAATGAGTGAAGATAGGCACATACCTTATCTCAAGAAATGACAGATACCTAGAAGAGACAGCCTAACTGGATCACCTATCAGTCCAAATCAGAAATGCTCCAGTTCACAATGCACCACTGCTTAGAGAAGCATGAAAGCATAAAAATTCCATAGGGTGGTAAAAGATTACGGTTCCAGCCATGTGGTTTTCCAGCAAGGTCCTTTGGAATTTGTTTCTGACTGTAGATTTCCACACTGCCTGACACATCACAGGTCCATGTGAGGAAGTCTACAAATTCATGCTTCCAAGTCATTGTAAAGAAGTTGTCATTAACCACAGAAAACTGTAGGAGGAAGGAAAGACAGAAGAGAAAAAAGACACCCTAACATCTGCTTGAGAGCCCCTAGAAAGGGAGAATGGATTGTTTATCACCCAGAAAATAGCTCAGAGAGCCAATATATAAGAAATAGAACAGCTCTTTCTTGAAATGTGACAAGAAAACAGGGCACTTCCACACTCAAGAAAGTAAAAGGAGATCAAGAGCACCTACACATCAGAAGTAGTTTCTGGATTTTCCACATCAGCAGCATCTAACACTTTCAGAGCATTCCAGACCTGCCAAGAAAACCACATGTTGGAATAAAACTTCATTCATGTCTGAATCACATGGAAGAAAGGTGTCTATGTTTCCAAAACTGTGAGAAAGAGGTCGATAAACCTTAGATTCATCAAACCAAAATTTCAGGAAAATAAATCATTGCCAGAGAAGAGAAGACAACAAAGTCAGTGAGCAAGTTAAGAAGAATGAATAGAAAAGCAGTATCCATGCAATAAAAATGAGCAGGGACAGACGTGAAATTTTAATATTCAACCACACTTAAAAAGACAATCAGCATAAGCATAGAAACATTTGAAGGCCACCTGTGCATAAGAGATGGATTGATGACCTGCAACAATTTTGTGGAGCTTCGCCTTCAGTGCCTCCCCTTCCAGACCTGAGGCTTCATCATAGTAGTGCAACACACCTTCACATTTGGAGCCTGCAGTTTTGGGCATCACTGCAGCAACCGCAATGTCTGCTCCCCAACTTTGTAGACAGCAAATGCCAAGTACTACCATACAGTGCCATAGAAAAGTCTGGATACATTCTGATATATCCATACATGAGCATGATGCTCCTGTATGCCTACATAAAGAATGCAAATTTTCATCTTATAACTCCCATGTGAAGCAAAAGGTCAACAATCCAGTCACCACTAGTAGAATTGTCAATTTTGGGTTCACCATTTGACCATGAAGCTGTTCAGCTTGCTAGCAAATATATCCATGAGATTGGAGAGAAAACTCCAGAAGAACACTCAAAAGATTAGCCAATGTATCAGTTCCAGACAAACAAATACAAAATGAATGAGTGCAATCATAACCTTGAGAATATCGAAGACAAAGTAGAAGACAATCACCTTCACAAATGGCAATGACTAGCTGCCATTTTCCCCAGTGGCTCCATCAGCCCCCAACAGTGGGTGTAGATTAGTATACAAGAGTCTGCTCAAAACTTCAGGGCAAGAAATAAAACAAAATTCTACATCCTAGTTCCTCTCACATTTCTGGAAGCAACAGGAAGACTCAGTCCTGATGTCGGCTAGCACTCAAGAGGCATAGCTAATCAAGAAAGTCAATAGAATCCTCATTCAAGCTGCAACAAGCTTGTGAGGGTGAGTTTGTGCAGTTGGGTATCAAAAGCTCTTCAGAATCACTGCAGGGTATGGGTATGGCATCAAAGTGAACAAGCTTGCATAGTTTTGGTTTTTCTCTTTAAAGTTAGCAGAAATCCTTCAATTTAGAATAGACAGACAGCACTACCTCAAACAGTTTACTGTCCTAATGGCCAAATTTAGGTGATGAGAATGCCCATCTGCTGCAACTTGGATTGGATCCAAACTCTGCTGAAAATTCATGTGCAGAGCCTCCTCCTGCAGTAAACAGGGGAGAAACCATTGAGTACCAATTACTTGTTTCAAATTTCACAGAGCAGGACCCCTCATCCAACACTTCAGCGCAAAATAACGCTCAGGGTTCAACAATTAGGGTTCCACCAAAATACCTATACTCTGTCTGTTTACAAACAGAGAGTACAAGATGGTCACCTGTTGTTGGCTCTGCCCACAGGGAAGAGACCAAGCATTGGTGTAGGATATGGGCATAAAATGTTGGCTGGATCTTGACCCAAAGTGTGAGTGACATCTGGAGTATTATGTGTGCATGTCGTGGATGGGCATGTTCCATAGAAGTGTGTGCATCTAGATGAGAAGTTCTAGATCCAGTAAGGGAATTTTTCAGTTAGAAGTTTGAACTTGCCGTAAAGGCCAGAGCCATTACCCAATGAGCTCCTTGGTTCAAGCATCCACGTATTTTGCCATGCTTGTAAACCGAGGTTCCAGGGATCATAGATTTTCGTGAAAGAAAATATTCAACATAACAGTGCTAAGCAGCTGGTTTAAGAGATACCTTGTGAACCGAGCTGCTTTTCCTGGATCGAGGACGATGGTGAATCTTTCTGAGCTTCATATTTGCCATCGTATCAGATGCTCCTGCTGTTTTTAGCCAGCTTTGTGTGTGAAGAAGAGGTTGTTTCTTTCTCTCCTTCGACATGAACTCAAGCTTGGTTATGAAGAAATCCTGGGTAACAGTAACTATCAAATGACTCATCCTGCACACGAAACAATATTTGCAAAGCGGAAGATTGTTTGCAAAAACGATCTGCTCGTGGCTTAAGACTCTGGGTTGTGACAAGTTCAAACCACTGTTGGCCTGGTATCGCCCTTTGAGTATACCAGCCCGGTCCTGAACGCTGGTATGAAATTTTTTTTTTCATACCAGGCTGGTACTGGTATTGGGTACTTTTTAAAACATAAAGCACTCGGAGAAAATTTGTAGGGTATGCCAAGGGCACTTTATATCCATCAATTCCCCACCTAGAAATGGGGAGAGATATTATGCCTACTCTTCAAGGATGGGAGGGAAATTATGCATGTAGGTGTAAGAACCCTACCACTATTGAGGAGTAGGCATAAGAACCCTCCCATTCATAGGCCTTTTGATTTACATAGGTTTGGTACATGATAAATTTTGCCTCAGGGTTTATGATAGGTAAAGTCCTAGAGTGGGGGACATTCCAAAATGTGGGGCTAGATTCAGCTATCACCTTGTCCTAGGCCCGTTATTTTGAGAATGCCCCACCCTAGGGTTTTACCCTAGATGTAAAGCATCGTATGGCCAAATCTATCCTTGCGTTTTGAGAATGTCCCCCACCTTAGGGCTTTACCTTACACATAAAGCATTGTATGACCAAATCTGGATCTTCTATGACCTGACAAGAGTGGAATTGGATAATATTCTTGTGTGAACATAACAAGTTTTTACAATTTTAATTTTTGTTTTTAGCAGTCGTCAACTTTTTGCATGTTAACAGCGAAAATCATTTTGTCATTGTTTGTGTCTCTAAGATAGTTGCAGCAATAACTATTTCAAGAAAACATGTGAGGATGGGTAAGAAGTCTTGTTTGTTTGTGTATTATGTAGAATTGCTCGACACCAAGCTATGGATGGCTGAGGAAGGTGCAACATTGAATGGAGGCTTGAAGACTAGAATGGTGCAAGGCAAGATAAGAAGAAAAATTTAGAAACAATGTAAGCAAATTTTTTTTTCTGTCATGATTAGTTTCAGGAGATAGTAGGTTTTATTTGTTATGATTAGTAGTTGTTATATTTGATTTCCACTACACCACTAACTACACTATGGCAAGCAATGTATCCTTGGTAGGAATAGATTTTAGAAAGGGTTGACGCTGAGGATTGATGACGAAAAAGAAGAAGTCTGAGTTATAGAAAAAGGGGCATGTAAAGGATAAGTATGCATTTGAATTGGGTTCCATAGATATTTGCTAAGTTTCTCTTTAATCCAAGTTATAGGTTAAATATTTGAGTGAACACTAGAAACCTCAGTTGGGGTGTCCTTGGGTTGAGTAAAATGAGAAAAATGAAAACAAAAGTGGGAACTTAATAAAGACATATCTACGGCCCATACCTACACAAAAAAATTTCTTTCATGCGTGGTTCTAAATCAACTTGATATATGTCACTCATACCACGTTTCAAACATTGAATTCAAGAGTTTCTGAAATTAGGGTTTATCAATCAAAGAATTTAATGTTTCTTTGCATTGTTGCATTTGTTGGAGATGGGTTAACAACTCACATGGACTAACCGAACATTGAGGGTTCTGACCTCAAGCTATACCTTAATAGATTTTAAATTTTTAATGTATGGTTCTGTACATGGTCCAAATTATTTGTTACAATTATGACAAGTTAGGGAGAGATCACCATGTGTGTATCAATTGGCAATTCACACATTGAACATTGAACTTTATTCTGACAATTTAATAGCACCAATGGAATTTTTGGTAGCACTGGGTTTGTGGTCTCGATAATGTATGTTGTTGGAATTAATGGTGTTTTAGATTAACAAAAGTTGTGTTTCTACTATGAATTATTCTTACACAAGAAATTTTTCTTTTTACACCTTCTTTTAACACTTCTACCATGGAAGGTACCAAGTAAGATGGATTAGGATCTTCCAACCAACAAAACATACTAGCTAGCCTGACACTATTTCCAAAAAGTGACAAAATTTGAGCTTTACTTTACATAGGAAAAGGGCATGTATTCAAGCCTTTCTCCTATATTTTCATATAGTCTTGTGTAGGTATTGGGTCAAATTTTGACCTCAAATCCAAAAGATCCTATATTCAGGACCTTTTCCTATGTAAATTTCCATGGAATAGATGTAATATAATTGCACATCAATTGCACTAGGTGTTTATAAGGTAATGAGGTTTTTACAAGTGTGATTTCTCATAGTGTTAACCTTGTCATTTATTAGCACCTTGTCCATGACCTTTGTTAACCCTATGATTAGTTTGACCATGTTCAATTATGTGTAGTTGATGGCTTAATCTCTAATTTTGAAACAATCTTGTTGTTTTTCCATGAGAAATTTTTACATTTTTAAGCCCTTTTCCTTTAAAGCCAAAACAATGTCATGGATTTAATGAGTGGAATCTACCAACATTTGGTTGTTTTTTTTTTTTTGGTGTCACATTGGCCATGCTCATGTGTGTTGATGAACAATTTTGTGCTTTATGCTAATGCTACTAATAATGCATGAACCCCTAGCTCTTGTGTTTTCAACTTCTTTGTTAATTAACTTTGGTGTTTAAGCTTTGGGCTTTGGGTGGTTGTTTGGAGTTTGCAATGAAATATTCATTGTGATATGAATTAATTGGGATTCGCAACTTCATTCACAACTTTAATTAAGGACTAAAAATGGGAATGAGGTGATGTAACTAGAATTTAGCCACCGTGTGCATTGTCCCCAAATGTCCAATTTTCACTATTGGTCAAAGTTTGTGTTCCAAACAAGCTGCCATCAACATCCTCACTCTTGAATCCAGTTGAAAAATTAATCATTTCCTCTATATTGAATCAAATCTATTTATAAATAATGTTTGCATTACTTATCAAGTCATAAACATTGAGGGGGATTGGAGATTGGTCGATTCCTTGAAATTCCAAAATCATTTCATATATGTTATTAGCAAAAAAATCATGACAAATGCAATATGGTTTTGTCATGTGGACCCATTGATCAATAGTTTTCATAATGTTCAATTGTATAGCATTCAAAATTCAAAAGACTTTAACTGCAGAACCTTTAGGTGCAAAGATTTAATACTCTGACAGTTGGGACACACCATATTGTTTCATAACCTTGAAAAAGACTTGTTTATTATTTAATATAACCATTATTTATCAGAATTTTCAAAATTCAAAAATCAAATGCCAAAGTTAGAATTTAAAAAATTAATCAACAATTTGTTGTTGAAATCATTCAAGTATAATAGTTAAATATGTTTTTGAATTACTTGAAAATCAATCTCCATTTATCCTGGCAAGTAAATCCATTGATTATGTGTCAAAAAAAACTTGCAGCCATGACAACAATAGAAATCTTGGTTCACTTCACGACTATGGTTTCAAACTAGTCACATGGATCAATTTTGTCGAGTGTAGCAATGTGTTCATCCCTTTTGGCCTTGATGAGGACCATTATTTCGTGCCATGCTCCCATTTCAATTGTCATGATCTTCTTGATTTCATTTTCACACTTGTTGAATCTAAACTTTGGTTTTTTTTTTCTTTGCCTTCTTTTTTTTTGACAATTTTGAATGTTCATCTATATATTTGTAGAGAAGAAGCTATGGTTTGAAAATGAAAAAACATTTTGATAAAAATCAACCAAAACCTAGAGATAAACAACATCAAAACAAGAGCATGAAAGCATGATGTGTACCTCCCTATGGTGGATCATTGTAGTTGTTGAAAGTTGACATTGTGCATTAAAGAAATCCTCTTTTGTAACTATGTTGAGATTTCGTATCGTTGTAGCACTTTTAGATTTTCGAACATAAATTGTAAAACACACTTACACAATTCTTGATTTGAGGGGGAAGATATGCAATGATAGTAAAATAGAAGGGCAAGGTGAGTGATGGCAATCACAAGGCCATTTTTGATTTTTTTTTACATAACTTCCTTTTTTAGCTCTAAATCTAAATTTTTGAAAGATACATGAATAACAAACATTGCATTTTACTTTGTGTTAACTTTGGGTGCCATTGAGGATGCCAGCCTTTTTTCTAAAATTTAACTTTTTATATGTGAATGGTGTCCTTTTCACCTCGTTTGTAACTTTGACTACCAATGAAGTCTAAGTGTGATGAGAGCACAAATCATGTTATGGATTAACACAATTTGTGCTACATCACGAATTTGAAAAAAAACAAAACAAAAAAACCCTGGTAAAATGCGTGCGCAAAGCGCTTAGGGTCTTATTAAGAATAGTTCGCAATGCTCTGAGTACGCGGCGTGCTTTTGGGTGTTAAGGGTTCGTTTCTTGGTTGGCTATCTAGGTCTATGTGGATCTCTTTTCTGCTGTAGCACCTCAACATTAATGGCTCGTGCTTTTGGTCTAAATGGACCTAAAAGTCATTAGTCTGCCGGTGGTTTTGGCGGTGCTGTTCGCTGCATTGGCAAAATTAAGGAACCTTGAGCAGTAGGTAGCCACGACAAAGTTTAAATCATTAAGTTACTCTTATTTTCCTGCGGCATGCAAGCTGAGATAGCACATCCCAATTTACGGAAAAGGATTGCAAAGGATTTCAGGAAATTGGAAGCACGCGGGTGCATTCTTTATCCTTTGCTGTCACAGCAACTGTCTGTAAGTCCATGATCTCCTTCGTTGCATTCATGAATGACCGATGCAATGGAGGCCAGGGAATTTATGCAGCCTTTGTTTACACGAGGGTTCCGTGCAGTTACTATGTGGAAATGGTTTTTTTGTTGACATTTTGTGGTGGGGAGCAAGGGAAGGGGATGGAGAGTAAATAATTGCGGATTCGATGTTTGTGCCCTATTTGTCGCAGGCAATGGTCGGGAGTTTGTCCACTGCAATACAGCACAGCATGGACGGGTTTGATACTGCTTCTTGTGGCTCTCTGCTGGCTACTGGACCTCATCCGGTAGTGGCCTGCCATCTTGATCACACTGCAATTCGCACCACGTCTGCGGACCTCTCCCCTAGGTTATATTTCTCACTCAAGTTCTTGTGAGGGACACTTTGATGAATTAGGGTTTCACGGTTGAAAAGTATTTCTCTCTCCTTTGCCAGATTTATTGCAGTGTTCTGCGCCAGAACGAAATGCTGGCCACGAAATTTGTGCAATCTCAGAAACAAATGAAGGCGAGCCCATCTTCCATGTCAAGGCCACACATATTTTTTCAGTTTTGCTTCAGGGGTCGATGTATCCCTGCCGTTGCGTAGGTTGTCCCCTCGTCACGCTCCCAGTGACATCAAGGGTTGCTTTACCAGCAAGCAGTGAACTATTGGATATGGATGACCCTGAAGTACGAATGAAAATGTAGAGTGAGCTTTGATCAGTAGAAGTCATTACTAGATGATGTAGGCTTTCCAGCCGTCCTTCAAGTCATGAGCTTATAAGATTCATAGTTGCCAACGTTTTTGCATACATTCTATACATGCTGTCTGACTGAAGCAAGCCTCAGCTTTTTCCCTCAAGTTTGGAGCCCAGGGCCCCTCATTTGCAGAATCTGCCTTGAAGCTACTCTGACACCTTACAATGAACTAGGCACACATGAGATTTCCAGATTTCATCTGTTTTATCTTGGATGCTTCAGGCTGTCAAAAGTGTCCGTAGGGAACTTGCTTGGTAGTGACAGAGGTTCCCTGCAATGTTGGACTTCTTTCTTCAAAAGATCCTGTTAACAGAGATACAGTGATCTCAAAGTCTCAAAGAGTTTTTTGTGATGGAAGGTCCTCAATTCACAGCCAATTGGACCTGACTATGATGCAAAGAAAAGCACTCTTGGATGAGGAGCATTGCCTATTTAAGGATCATACCAAAGTGATCAAACAGGATGTTTTGGAGGCAGTTTCCACAGTGAGACGAGGAGGGACAGTATGAAAACTGTCATGGCAGGTGAAAATGAAAAGCCTTTTAACAATTGATTTTACATCGTTCATATGCACATTGGATGTACTTCTCAAGCATAGTTGGATGCTTCTGTTTTAATCCTAGACTCTAGAGCTGAAACTTCTGACCTTGGAGCACAAATTGTGAAGGTTGAAATTTCTGGTCTTTAGTTGCAAGAACTGAACCATGGGTATCAAACATCCACCCAACCCATGTACAATATAGATCCTTTGTTTTGGTCCTTATGACCTAAGCTGTCCTGCCTTACATAGCTTCAATGTCTGCAAACTACAGTGTACATGGACTGCAGCAATGAGGTGTTTATGCAGCTTTTGTCTGTTGCGCAGATTTTTCATGGGTTGCATAGTTTCCCTTTTGCCTCTTGTTTGACAAATTGCATTGTGTATGTAAATGTTCAAAACTATGGCTGGCAGGATAGTCATCAGCTGTCATTTTTTATCATTTGAACTAGATGGCAACCTAGGTCATTTAGGTTGAATTGAAGTTTCTGTTTTCTGAACTTATATGTGACACTTTACACATATCTGATGGTAAGGTCTACCTTATTCCATGGACCTGTTTGTTGTGCCAATGACAGGAGATCTATTTCTTAAGTCAGACTTGCTCAAACTGTGTACACAGTTCATGGAGGAAGCCTGCTCCTGTCCTTTATTGAGCAAGTCCATAGTTTTGCATCAACAAAGTTGAGTTTGATAGCATTACCTCACCATAAATAAGTTCTACGAACTCTTGCTCCATTGACCAATTTCAAAATGCACAGAAAGATTTTGCAGGTGTTTTGAATTGAATACTCCTTTTTGGCAGTGAGATCACCAGAAATATCGTAGGCCTGATATTTAAGGACTGCATGAATACAATTTTAGCTCTAACTTGACAAGTAATTGAATGTGGATCCATCCACCAGTTTCCTATTGCGAGTAGCATACACTTTGTCCTCTTGAACAAGTCATGTGTCAGGACCCAGTCTATTGTATGAGAATGAGGTTGCAAGGCTGAAGATGTATAGAGAAATGTTCTTGTGCACCCTGTAGCAGGTGTATGAGAGAAGCATGTGTTAAAAGCTCCAAATTCCTGTTAAAAGCTCCTTGCACTCTGCATGTCTTTTGCATTGGCAACATTTAAGAACAACTTCAATAACTGGATTCCAAATTCCTCCTCATCACTGCACTCCCAATTTCCAAATTCCTCCTCATCACTGCACTCCCAATTTCCAAATTCCTCCTCATTGCTGCACTCTCCATCCCCAAGTTCCTCCTCATCGGTGCAAATCCCCAGTGGAACCTGGAAATCTGGAACTCATCAGGTTTACACACGGTCCGCCGTATTTCACTGATCCAAGCGATAATTATGACGTGCCTAGTAACCCACAATCCCTTTACAAGACCACGAGCTCCTCCACATTGACGCTACCTATAAATGGAGGCCATTTAGATGAAGCGTCGAATTCGAACGTAAGACGTGGAAAGTGCAGAATCCAGATCTATCCCCCACCTCTACTCACATATCCACATCACCTTTGGTCTATAAAGATCCCTCCCCTTCGCAAATTCCGTCATCCATTCCACCACTGCCTTGTTTTCACGTGTTATCTTTCCTGCTCCTCGCGAAGCTCATGGCAACCGTCGAATTCGAAAGATTAAGCAAATACTTACTTTTACGCTCCATAAATCCATAAATTCAAGTAACTCAAACTTACGAAAAATACTTACCTTGTCTTTTACGATTATGAATTTTTGCAGTTATCTCTTCTAATCTCTGGTTTCTTATCCATGCTCTTGTTTTTTCCACTCGCTTTGAAGCTTTTGGAAATCTGGGTTGGTCATATCATCACCCAAAGTTTTTGTTTGTGCGTCTTGAGGTTTTGAAGCCTCCTAGTTTTTCCATTTTTCAGTAGGAACACCAGCCTTGACAGAATTCCTGACCAGTCTTCGAAAATATTGTCATCTCTCAACGGAAAAAGGGCTACGCAGTACTATGGTAGTACTGATCCTGGAGAAACATTCGGTGCTATCATGGGGGACAGCAAACTCAACTCCGCCCCATCATTGCAGGCAACTCATTCCCATCTGTCGTCTTGCTTACGATCGTTGTCTGGTGCGAGTAGCTCTGCAGAAGCCGCGGCTCAAGCCACGGACCAGGGTGCCAGAGATAATTCTGGGTGAGATTTAAGTCTCCTTCGTTTTGGTGCATCCTTGAACTTCTTATGTGTATGCGACACGATTCTCGCATAAGCAAGTCTTCAGTAATGAAACTTTACCTCTAGGGGTTCGGTAACGAGTCCTTGAACTGCTGAATATGAGCTTCGCTGAACATCGATTTGACAGTGGACACACTACCCTAGAGTAGTTCTTCTCATAAGTGACCATGGGTACAGGGCCCAAGATGTTATGGAGGGTAGTAATGGGAGCACTCACGAAGCAGACTCGAAGGAGAATGCAAGATTGGTGGGTATCCCCTCATTTCCACCCTCTGCTTAAGCCAGTATCCACTCATTTGCAAGAGTTTGTCAACTCCCGTCTGACGTACTCCAAGCGACACTGAAACACACGTCTTTTTTTCCATCCTTGCATAGAGAGTTTTTTTACGATCTTTGATTTGCAGCAGAATCATGCAGAGGAATCCGGAAAACGTGAATGGGGAGATGCAGCTCACTTGTTTCTGGCTTCATCTCTCCCAACAAACATTGCAAACGCTGCCAATTATGATGAGCATTCAAATTTCCCGATACCTAGCGAAGTTGATGAACCCAATCAGATTGAGAGTACTCCTGGAGCATCAGACCTTGACAGGTCTGCAGGGTCAGGGTTCACGGAGACAGAAACTGACGGGGTTCGAATTGTGGAAAAATGCAACAAAGAGGATTTGGATCTTGTTGAAGGAGCTCTGCTCCACATGCTTGGAGGTAAGGTCAAGCCAAGGGAATCAAATGATGGGAAACCATCAAGGGCAGACCAACAGCCCCTAGTCTTGCTTGAAGATCAGGACATACCACATGCTGAGATGGAAATGGTGTTGCTTGCGAAGCTGCTTGATCAGGTATGTTCATTCAGTTCCTGGGACAATCGACAAGTGCTTGTTTGCTTTCTGTTGCAGAGGTTACATGTGCTAGTGTGCCAGAATCAACTCTTTCCTTCACTGATATGTTTGCTTTGGTCTAACACCATGAGGGTTTACTGGACTGGTGTACACACGAGTGGCCCTCAAAAATTGAAGGTTAGAGATGAATGGGATTCTGACAAGACTTTTGGAACTGAGACCTTGTAGAGACAAACAATAAGTACTTAACTTCATGTTGTCAGGAATGGCACACATTTGCACACATCAACCCTGTCCTCAGGATCTTTAACCTAGGATTCAAGAGTGACTCTGAGGACAAGACATGGGGAGGACTATATTTTTAATTATTTCCAGGTCTTGGTTTTTATGTGTAAGAAGCTGGTAGATCCAAACCATTGTGCATTGATAATGGGTTAGTCACTTGGAAGCATCCTTATCTTTTCTGCAGGTTCATTCTCTGAGGATGGATAAAAAGCTAAGAAAAGGAAGGTCGGGAGAGATTCAAACTGGTGCAACAATCCAAGGGGGCAGCAGAGACAGGAAACCAGTTAAGAATGAACTGAGTAAGATGGTGGAAGCTGCAACACAAGCAGCCTTGTCAGCAGCTGATGCAGCTAAAGCAGCAGCTGCCTCAGTGGCTAAAAACTCAGAGGCAATTGAGCTTCTTCTCCAAAAACTTTCTCCATCACTATCATCTTCAATTACTGAGAATTTGCAGTACAAAGGACTGCCTGGTAGGCAGAGAAACAAGCATAATGTTAATAAGGATGATGATAAGAACAATGTTGATGAAGAGGAAGGTTCATCGGAGAAGAAGATTGTGAAGCAGAATAGAACTACACACTGGATTTTGGGATTCATGCTTGTTGTGACACTAGTATGGAGGTATGGACTTGTGAAGGTTGGGAGAAGGTTCACAGACACTGTGAGGAATCCTTTGGGGAGTTTGGGGGAGATGGTGAGTGATGGATTTAGTAGTGGGAAAGACAATGAGGAAGATGAAAGCAATGATGAGATTTTGAAAGGGAATATGCTGCCACAATTGAAGCTTCCTTCTGTTTTTCAAGACAATACAGATGAAGAGAGGAAAGTGCCTGCTGCAGAAACTGGAGAGGGGAATGTATTCAATTTTGGTAACTTCTGGCAGGTAAAGCCGAATGCTAGATAGTTTCAGATTCAACCTCGCCTCTTAATTTGGATCTTTTTTTTCAGGCAGTGGATCTCAAGGTTAATGCTGGTTCCATTGTTACAGACTATCAAAGTGCAGAAATATGACCAGTAATTTTTAGTATAATACTTATGATGACTTGGAACCTTTTTTCTATGGTAGTGCATTGTCTACTAGTTTGAAAGAAGGCTAAAGTGATTGGAATTGGTTTCAGAGATATCAAAATAAGGAGCAGATTAGCCAACAGTGAGGTATTGCAGCTTTTCTCTAATGTCTTGTGAAATCAGCATTGGTCACTTGAAAGTTACCAATGGATTATGCTCCATAATGGCCATAGTTTCTCTTTGAAGGGAAGTTGAAATTTAGAAAGAAAAGGTTAGCAAGAAGGTAACCATTTCTCAGCAGAAAGAAGTTGTTGCTTGCCTTGAAGTGTATGTGAATGGGATCGTTTTGCAACTAGCAGATCAACAATTTCCTCTGCTTGTATAATTCTTCAAATGATGTATAATTATCTGCAATCTTCTCGGGGTTTGTATAGCTGGTATTGCATGCCAACTACACCCTCAAGAAATTGTCCATATTCATTTCTTCAGATTGAAGCACCAGCAGCACCAATATTTTCCTTATTATGTACCCTGAGAATATAACAGATTTCTAGAAGAAATACATCTTCATCTGAAGAATCTAATTTGTTTTCCTCCACCAGATATTCATTGTTTATTCCTTCACTATACAGGCAGCAAACATCGTGATACATTAGCTCATCTACATCTGCTAGAATTCATGACATTCATCCTCTGTCAGTAATTGTGGATTTAGTTGATACAACTCATTTTTAGCCATTGTTCCAAGAATGTTTTCACGTTGTTCAAAAAATATTCCAAATACAAGAGTGGAGATGTTTCATGGTATAAGAAAAGATGGGAAGTGAGGTCAAGTTTGGACATGAGGAATGGAAATGGAATCAAGAAGAGTCTTCTTGGCAGACTCTTCAGATGTTTGCATAATTATGCCAAGTATTTCTCCAGCTTCTCTACCTCTTCAGTGCTGCCCACATACAATGGCACTCGTTGATGCACCTGGAAAAGATCACCCATGCAATGTCCATGAATCTTTAGTTGCAGTTGCATACCCAAAACCCAATCAGGTGATTCAAAGATCAATGTCCATCATCATGATGCATGTGCATTGATTTGGTTGAGGTTTTGACAACACCACAGCCTGCATGCTAATGCTTCCTGATGGACTTAGAAAAAGCAGATCAAAGTAGAGGGTGATCAGAATTACAAACCTGCTCAGGCTGGATGTCAAGAATCCTTTTGTGACCATCAGAGCCCTTGCCACCTGCCTGTTCAGCTAAGTAGCTCATGGGGGCACATTCATAAAGCAATCGCAGCTTTCCTGTTTTGCTCTTCAAGTCTGCAGGGTAACCATAAATGCCTCCATACAACATAGTTCGGTGGAAGTCTCCAACAAGGCTTCCAATATATCGAGCTGAATAGGGTTTGTTGCTGGGGCCTGGCTCCTTCAGACTATCGACATACTTTTTGAGTTTGTCATCCCAGAGAGCATAGTTACCTTCATTGAAAGAGTAGATTTTGCCTTTCTTGGGAATTTGAATGTCCTTGTGTGTGAGCACAAATTCTCCATATAGAGGATCAAGTGTGAAGCCATACACTCCCTTCCCAACCGATAGAACCAAAATGACAGAGCTGGAGTACATGCAGTAGCCAGCAGTCAACAAATTGCTTCCTGGTTGGCAGACATTTACCACACAGTTCTCTGCAACTTCGTCAATCTGCAAAACCAATAACCATGAAGTAGAAACACAATTGGTCAAATTCTTTCAGCATCACCAAGTTTGCAAGCTTGCTGTCTGTTCATCTCTAAAAATATATTCAAAGACTGGCAAAGAGATGTAGGTTTGTATACTTCAGTTTCTTCATCAACTACCATTGGACTGAAATCAAAGCAGAATTAAACCTTATGTCTGCTTTTATTAGATTGGTTGGTGCCAGCCTTACAGCAATGTGGGAAGCAGAGGAGTTTGAGGGTTGAATCCCCAGTAATTACAACCAAATCTCCCTTTCAATTTTGGATGGATCTACATCAGGATTTCACAAGGCAATTTTGTAATTGCCACACAAAAAACAATTGCACACTGTGTGTGTACAGCGGAAGGTTTCAAAAGGCAGTTTCTCCTGTCAGCAGTTTCCAGACAAGCAGGACAGAGAGGAGATGGCCCTAATGAAATAGATGCTCACAGTGGGAGAGTCGCCAAGGTTTGTCAAACACTCTTCATTTGGTTTGTAAATACCAAAGATTGATCCTGTTGACACAGCAGCATCGACATTTGATGAACCATCCAAGGGGTCAAACACCACAATGTAATTGCCTGAGTAGCTTTCCTCAACAGCAACAGGAATGTCTTCCTCCTCGGAGGCAATGATGCCTGTCCTCCCACTGGTTCGAAGGCAGCTAGAGAATACCTGTGCCAAAAAGTAGAATATGAAATATGTTCCTCATTTACATAATGGCATATCTACAGTCTAAAACAGAGATGGCTTATAGCTTCATACATGCCAGGAAATTATAATCATTTTCAGGTCCATAAAAACTTTCATTGTTTCCTTGTCTGATCACATGAGTAGCCTCCATTAGATTCCAGTCTCAATTCTGGTTTCAAGATTCAAGCTTGCAACAAGGCTCATAACAACCAATTATTAATTTGAGCAGATATCGAGAAATTGTGTCCTGGCTCAATTCGCACATCCAGGAGGATTGCTGAATTTCCGACCTTCAAATCAAATTGCAACCAACTCTTCTTTCCTATGGAGTATTTTCAGACGTACTACTGGCACACGAGCGAGAAAAGATGGAAAATTGGACGCAAATTGGACTCTGCTTTTGTCCAAAGCGAGAGAAAGAGAGAAAGCACCTCGTTAGATATTACATCCAGCTTCTTTTGATCTTCTCCCTGTATATTTGAAGCTCCCTGCAAGCCTGTGAGGTTAGAGATACCAGCTCTTTGCACCAGAGACGCAATTTGCTTGCACGCAAGCGAAATGCTAGACAACACGATGGTCAATTCAGCATCGATGATCCCTTTCTGTTCCTGCTGCAAAAGCCAGCCGGTGAAAGTCTCGATCTCATACTGGCTCCTCCTTTGCTTGGGAGCTGGAGGCTCCACGCTCACCGCAGCTCTAGCGACGCCAGCTGCATTCCCCGACTGCCTACTCCAATTATACTCTTGTCCTCTCGCCTTCAAAACCACAATAGAGCCCCGGAAGCAGGATCCGGTCCAGAAGAGTGGCTGCAAGTACGAGGTGCCACCACCGCCATTACTACTAGGCATGGAGCTGAGCTTGCTACTACATCCTGAACTGCTGGAGCTCACTACGGTTGGCGATGCAGCTAACGCTGCTGCAGTGGTGGACGCCATGATCTCTCCCTGTCACACGACGCGCGCGCGCACACACTACAAATCACACACACAACAACAAAACAATTTCCTCACCTCGCACACGAGGCAGACATTTTCTACTTCCGAGTTTCTCCACGAGTTTACAATTCTTGCAAAGGGAGCAGATTTTGAATATGCTTATCCACACGGACAAATGCACTTGAAATTGCTAGAATTGGAACAAAATCCTCGACATCCTTGTCACGAGTTTGTGGCCCTGGTGCTTTCTCACATCTGTGAGGCTCACCATTCATCTAGCAATCCACCGCTCGATCAACAGCACTTTACACACTCTCGTTTCCCTTTTATGTCTTGTTAATTGTGTCTGCATATAGACAAGGGTTATAGGATTGTAGTAGAAACTAAACGAAAATATACCGGGCCTAAGGAATAGGCTTGTGCTTAAGGATGAAAAAAAGCTCATATGGTTAACCAGATCATTAGAATGGGAACTTTGAATTGTTTTGAGGTGTTAACTTCCATAAACTGGCACTTAAATGTTGTAATAGCATTGTTGACTTGCCCCCAAGTGCAAAGGAAAAATCTATGGCCAATGAGATTGTTCAAATAGGTTCTTTGAATTGTTTTGAGGTCTTAACCTCGTAAACTGACACTTAAATGTTGCAATAGGATTGTCTGTAGGCTTGCCCAGGTTTAAGGAAGGATTGTTCATATAGGTGCTTTTGAATTGTTTTAAAGAGTTGTCTTAATGGATTAGTACTAACATGTTGCATGCAAACAACATGCAAATTGCAAAGAGCTTCCAACAAGAATTTGGAGTTTTTTTCACATCTTTCTCTGACTATACTTTAAAGTTTTACTCATAGTACATGTGCTCCTCACATTATCAAACTGGTCCTGAGGTTCAGGCATGTTACTTGTGGAGTTTGCTTTGTGTAGGGTAAAGCCTAAAAGTTGAGGCATTCCCAAAATAAGGGGCCTAGCATGAGGCGGTAGCTGAGTTAGGCTCTGCAAATTCTGAATGCATCCAGGGACTTTACCTATTGTAAAGCATGAGGCAAGGGCTATCATGAGCCTAAAACATGTGTGGATCATGTGGCAGAGGAGGGGGAGGGTTTCTATACTTAAGGTTTAGATAGGTGTAAGACCCTAGTAGTTATTTCAGGATCACACTACCTATATTAACAAATACAAAAGCAAGGCTTTTAGACAAAAGAGGGTTTTGTTTCTGGGAACTTCTTGAGAAATATCTTGAGTACATAGTATTGAAGTTTTTCAGCATTTTAGATGTCTTGGTGTGTGTCCATTGAGAGCTTGGGAATATCTTTAAAACCAAAGGAGATGTGTAATGGGGAGGAACCTTCTTCTTGCTGTATTGGATAGTCCATTGTAAAACTCATGGTGATCAAGGGCTCAAATTGATTCTTCTTCCATCTTGCAACAATGATGAATGAAAGTCACCTTCAATTTTGTGTAGGGATCAGTGCATTTACCTAATGTAAAGTAGGAGTGGACCTTCCCCTAAGTAGGGAGGGAAATTTCACAAGCCTTCTCACATGCCCTTCTAGGTGAAGGTTCAAATGTGAGGATTTGCCTAGTTGGGGTCCAAGTCCGAACCATCGTGGGGCGACCCTTGTGACAGCTTGGGTTACAAGTCTAAATGTTGGATTGGGTTCAACTTTCGGTATGACAAACTCACAATTCGCATAGACATTATATAGTGAGGATTTGAGGAAAGGAGTTGTGATGATGTCCTCAATTCGATAAGTCTTCAAACTAGACAAGTTTGCAATTAGGCTGGAAGACAAGAGATGGTACTCCCAATCGACAAGGCCTTGGACCACTTGAAAAGTCCCACCCATCTAGAAGTCAAGATTAGCCCTAGGTTAAAAGACAAGTTTGAATGTCATAGCTTCAACAAGTGTGTGGTTTTCCATGTGCAAATGGCATAAGTGTTTAAAGAGGCATGTGAACAGAATGGAGGTGGCAGAGAATGACCTTTAGGCGAATTTGGGTGTGAGATTTGGTATTAAAGCAAATTGGATGAGTTTGTGATCATCTACATTGATGATATCTTGGTGTATTCCAAGACAACAAAAGAGCATACAGAACATTTGGAATATGTTTTGACCAAGTTCTGTGAAAACAAACTCTTTGCCAAGAAAGCAAAAAAGGAGATAAACTTCCTAGGGCACATCTTGTCACGGGAAGGGGTGAGGCTCAACCCTAAAAAGTTGCAAGCCATAAGAGATTGGAAAAGGCCAATCACGATCAAAGGAATACGATCCTTCCTAGGCTTGGCTAACTTTTACCGAAAGTTCATAAAAGGTTTTTCATAGTTGGCAAAGTTTCTTTCAAATTTCCTTTTAAAAAAATTGTCCTTTGAATGGAAGGAGGAGCAAAATAGAGCATTTGAAAACTTGAAAGAAAAGCTTTCATCTACCCTTGTGTCGAAGTTTATGGATTCCACAAAATTGTTCGAAGTTCACACAGATCAAAATGACTTTGCTATCAATGGGGTGCTCATACAAAATGGACACCTAATTGCTTTCGAAAGTAAAAAGTTCTATGGAACACAATTACAATGGCTAACTCAAGAGAAGGAATTGTACATCGTAGTATGTTGCTTGAAAACATGGCAACACTACTTGGGGATGCATGAAACCAAAGTCTTTACGGACAATTTCCTTTTGAAATATTTTGAAACCCAACCAAGGGCTTCAACCAAGTAATTGAAATGGCATGATACCTTGGCATTGTTGGATGTGGAATTGATCCACAAACAAGGTTGGTTCAATGTGGTCCCCAATACACTAAATAGGAAGGAGGAATTTCAAGTGGAAAAGCCTTCAACCAAGATTCAAGCACTAAGGGCCATCTTCCAAAAGGAAAGCAACCTAGAAAGGAACATAAAAGAGGCCTACATGCAAGACCTACTTGCTCAACACCATTTTAAAGAATTGCGTGAATGAAGGAAGGTGAAAGGCATCACCTTAAAAGAAGGATTGTTTAAATGGAAGAAGTCCTAAATCTATGTGCCAACAGGGAAGTTATGCATGAAGAATCATGCAAGAAGAGTATGACATGCCCATGGCGAAGCACTATGGTAAACAAACCACAAAAGTGGCCGTAGGAAAGAGGTTGTACTAGCCCAAAATGAAACAAGATGTAAAGCATTTTGTGCGCACTTGTGTAAAGTGTCAAAACACAAAATCCATATATAAAAAGAAGCACGGATTGTATAGAACTATACCAATCCCAAATGAACCATGGGAAAATGTTTCCATGGACTTCATGACCCAACTATTCGAATGGAACAGAATGGACACCATTCTTTAAGTAGTTGATTGATTCACCAAATTGGTGAAAACGACTCCAACTAAAACAATCACAACAACTTTCGACTTGGCAAAGTTGTTCTTTGATATGTGGGTCAAGCATCACCAAATGCCACAAGTTATCATGAGCAATAGGGATGCCCAATTTGCAATGGGCTTCTAGAAACATTTGTTCCGAAAGGTGGGGACAAAATTGTCATTTAGTATGACATTCCACCCACAATTTGATGGCCAAACAAAAAGGGTCAATGGGGTGTTCAATCAATATTTCAAGAACTATATGAATGCCAATAAGAAAGATTGGGGTAAACATTTAAGCCTAGCGAAGTTTTGTTATAACTCCACAATGCACTTGGTGATTAAGATGTTTCCATTTAAATTAACATTGGGAAAAAAAACTAGGAAGCTGATGGACTTATTCATTATTGTGGGATGAAGATATCACTCCAAGGAAGCTGTGGGGATGGTCAAGGGGCATGAAGAGAAATATGCCTGAGCCTAAAAGCTTTTGGAATAAGCTTAAAAATGGTATGAAAAACATGCCAATAAAACATGAAAGCATGTGGAGTTTGAAGTTGGGCAACATGTGTGGTTAAACATTCGATATTTTTAAATGCTTGATGGATTGGCCCCACATTTCATTGCCAAGTACACAGGGCATTATGAAATTTTACATAAGCCACATCTTGATGTGTATACCCTAAAGTTACTAGTTAATTTTGTGGCACATCCAACCCTTCATGTTTTGAAACTTAAGTTGTTTCTACATGATGAAAATAGTGCAATTAAAAGTTGATGCCATTGAACATAGGCTTGTTGCTGAAATCAAAGGCATGTTTTGCATGAAACAAACATGCCTTAGAGGCAAATAATACGTGGTGAAATACAAGGGTTGTCATCATAAGGAGGCAATATGGATGAAACCAATTCATTTCAACCACTTACCAAAAATGGTAAACAAGTTTGAACAAGAAAAAGGTCACAAATTCAAAATGAAAAAAACCCGAAAGAAGAAAAAAAAGACCCACCTATAAGCAACCTAACTATTGATGAATACATCAACCTCTAAAGTGGGGGAGAATGCCCACAAAATAACAAAACTAATCATTCTCACTAAAGGGTTTTCACGAGCATGGTCAACTACGAAAAAGTTAAAGTTCACGATGGAAGAAGTGGCTAGGAAAAATGACAACTAACATAAATGGATTTGGGGTTGAACTCAACTCCCATGCTCAATCAGGCAAGATCGGGGTGGTGATGCGTGCGAATAAAATGCCACATCCCTTAGTGGAAAAGTTAGTTTTTTTGTGCATGAACTTGTGAATCATGTCCCACTTGTGTAAAAGGGATTTGGACCGTAAAGCCCAGTCCAACATTATCTATTGACGTGTTTGTAACCCTCATCTGATGTGATGATTAGAACTTTTAAACTAGACTCAAAATGAACTCCAAAGATGAAAAAAGATGGTTAAATAGGGGGGATTTTGAAAAGACACCAAGTGAGCACATTGGGTGAAAATAGAAGACACACATGTTCTACTCCTTGCACTGAAAACACAAAGATATAGGGTGAATGGGCTCCTTTGATTGGAAAGTAATTACCACCATTAAGTAAAAAAAGAAAAATTAGTGGAAATTCCAAGGGTGGTCACCCCAAAATAACATCAACAAGAATGTTGACATCTTTAAAGTGGGGGAGAATGACATGCCTTTCTACACGAGCCTTCAAGGATTCGCCTAATTGGGTCCTAAGTTCGAAGGGCGACCCCCATGGTAGCTTGGGTTACGAGTCTAAGTGTTAGGTTGGGTTCAACTCCCGGTTTGACAAACTCACGAATCGCATAGGTGCTATCAAATGAGGGTTTGAAGAAGGGGGCCAAGGCCTTGGACTATTTTAAAAGTCCTCAACATGTTTCAATCCCACTGGTCTAGAGGTCATGATTAGCCATGGGTTACAAGACAAGTCTAAATGTTGTAGCTTCACCAAGTGTGTGATTTTCCATGTGCAGGTGACATAGGTGTTTAGGGAGGCATGTGAATGGAATAGAATGGAATCCACAAGGAGCAACACCAAGGTGAATTTGGGTGCAAGACCCCCCCACATGCCATCCACATAGGAGGAGGGCCCACTATTTGGGATCCACCTTGTGGCAGGCGTTTCATAGAATGGAATGCCCTCTTGTGTGTGCTTTACATTGATGATAGTAGCATGTTCTTGTAAGTTGGATACATGGTCTCTTTGATGGGTTTGAACAAGAACCTAGTGCCATAATATAATTTGAAACCTTGAAAATAGTTCTTACAAAAACATTGGCAACCATGCAAGGCAATGATTCATTACCATGTGGATCAAAAGATGCAAAAAATGACTAATACAGTAGGAAAAAGTTCCTTAAGTTTGGACCAACCAATATGGTAAAAAATTATTCAAGTAGAGAAAGTTCATGTTGAGCAAGTGTATCCAAAAATTGGAATTTGAGATTTAGTTTTGATTCAAATCCTAATTGGTTTTGCTACGTGGGTTTTATGAATGTATGGGAACATATGTGTTGGAAACACCTGGTACAATATTAGAAGATCTGGTAGTAGTTGGTACAACATCAGAAGATACCATAGCCATTGGAACTAAATTATGTTATATCATGTGCCAATTTGTTTGCTCATTGTGCATAACATTTTCTTCAAAACATATTTTACCAACTTCAATTTTGTTAGACTATAGAAAATGTCCAAAGAATTGGAAGACAGTCAAATGTTTTTTTTTAAATGATAAAAAATGCATAAAAGCTTTTGCAAGTTAGAAGCACATATGGGTGGTTGTTCATAAAGTAACCTATCAACTTAGCTAGAAGCAAGCTTGTGAGCATGTCCCTCCTCCACTTTTACCTTGAAGAACACCTCATCCTCCATTTCTTGGGTCTCCAACATATGGTGAGCGTTGCTTGTCAACAGCAGCTAATTATCAAATCCAAATTCCTTCAGTCAAGATGCGAATGCATCTTACATTGGCGTTGGATTTATAGTGTTTTATTATGGCATTTACCACAACTTCAATCACTTATTGTTCAATGATTTTGTAGCATTGCTATGTTTCTACCACATCAAATGAATATTGCTCTTTTTAGTAGCCATTGGGCTAGACTGGTAGGAAATTAAGAGGATGAGTAATTATGATCAGCCATTGGACAGTGGAAAAAATGTTCTCAGAAGTTCCATGGAAATATCACCAGTGGAGTATGAAAATCAAACTAATTTGTAAACCATATTGACATTTTATCTTATCATGCTACCTGCAGATCAGTGATTTTTTTGGACAAATTTTGTTGTTTTTTACTAAAAATTTATGAAAGTTTTGGAAATTTTTAATTCTACTATTTTTACCAGTTTTGTGGAAAACTTGGCCCAGTTTTGTGGAAAACTTGGCCCAGTTTTGTGGAAAACTTTGCCAAGTTTTTGATATCACTAAATTGAAAAAAAAAAAAAACCTGATCATGAATATTCATATATTATAATATCTAAATACTTATAAATATGGGAAAATGATATTAATTCATTCCTAACCAAATTTCTCTCTTCCAAGTTCCAATGTTAAAGCTAGGGAAAACATTTCTAATAAATTAGAATCAAAGATGATTCCACGTTGAGGAGCATCAGGTGTCCATGCTTCCACGATTTGGATGTCAAACCAAACATGTGAAAAGGCAACATGAGTAATGGCAAAGAAAATTGAGAGCAAGGGCTATAAAATCTCAATATACTATATCATTTGGAACCAAACCTATTTTAAGACTTTCCACAAACCAGATCTCAAAATTTTCAACTATTAAGATAGTTAAAAGACTACTTAACATGAATGACCTCACCAAAATTATATTTTTCTCAGTGCCAAAAGAATTAGACATAATAATATAACAAACAATCTTCATACATGAAACCAAACAGAAGAAAATATATCTCTAGAAAAATCACTTTGGTTCTCAAGTAACATTTATACATGGATAAATCAACACCAAATGAAATGTGTGAAATGCCTTATCAACTAGCTTTTGGAAGCATTACCTACTGTATAATGTATAATATGACCTTGTAAATTGTAATGGGTGAAATATTCACTTTTTCCTACTAATTTTGTGTCCAACTCAATAGTCAACTATAAAAATAATCTTAAGATACCGTATACCAACAAAAGATCATGGCATGAAATATTAAGGTTGCAAAGGTAAGGGGAGCAAATTATGGTTGGAAACTTTCTCCAATGGTATTGGGTATGGCAGTCAAACAAGCATATCAACATCTAATTAAATTTCAAGAGCTTTTCTTCTCTTAATTTTTACAGAGGCTGAATAGGCTATCTCTCAACACTAAGAGCAAGTTTGCAAATTCATTCATATTTGAATTTTGACTTACAAATTTGGAATAGATTTTTAATGACAACTCAGTAATCTAGAATAACAATCATTTTCTATGTTACTTATCAACAAGGCATAATGTTGGTCTCATTCAAAAACAAAACTATGCAAATCTGGGGTTTGTTGACAAGAAGGAAGACAAACAAAACATCCCCCAAAAGTGCAATTTTACTTTATTTGTGATTGGTGACAAAAGAAAGATTAAGTTTACCTTTTGTCTGATCAATTGAAGCTCTTGCAGCAAATTTAGGCATGAAAACATTGATAAATCCCAACTAACAAGTGTAATTTTTCTCTTACACATCACATGATCATGTTGGATAACTATTCCATAGTACAAAGTGGGAAATATATACTACTAAATGACCTTCACTAGAAGCTCATTTTCAGACTTCAAAAACAATTTGTGGAGTTGAAATAAAAGCAGTGTCTTGGAATATAAGAACTTGATCATGAATTTCAACAAAATGGCAACAAGAAAAGCAATAAGTTACCGCTAGATGTACAATTCAATACAAGCACAGATTGAAATCAATGACAAGAGTAACCTCACAATCCTGAAGGCCCAAAATTATCACAACCAAATCAATAGTGATGGCAACCATGCCACAAGGGCTATTGAAATAGGTATCATCACCAATGGGCATAAAATAAAATTTCTAGTTTGTAGACAAAGTGCTATTTGCCTCCAACAAAAACTCTAGAAACTAAACTGCAAAACATTGCATAATACAATAGATGACGTCCTCAAAATCCCCTTGACAATTTGGGTGAAACATGATCATGTCAAAGGGACCATACTTGTGAGCAACAAGGGCAAATTGTGGACAATCATAGTCTGTTACAAGCTCATGCCAACAACCAAAGTGGTGAAGCTGTGTGACCACCTTACAAAGTCATTGGGATTCAAGTCACCACTAAGCCATGGTACATGTCACATCTTACAGCACATCCTACTATAGTAGGGGTCTTGTGTCAATAGGTCATCAAAAAGCCATGTGGGTGTTGTCCCGTCAAACATTAAGAAGGCTAGGCAACAGAGCCCTTGTAACAACTGTTAGACCATGGGCACCTCCAAATTATGGTAGTAGCCCTATGGGCTACTCTGTAAGGTGATGAGTTCACTCAATCAGTCCAAGTTGGCAAACTAGGAGTTTTCCCCTTGACCCATCACAAATTTTGTAGATCTCCATCAACTACTTTGTAGCTTAAGTTTTTCAAAAACTCCTGCTCTTTTGATCCTGGACCATCCATCTGTCAAAGTGATGGCTCAATAAATACCTGAAATCAAAACCCTGGTGTAGATTCCATCCTTGAGTATTTGTCTCAATTAGTTGTATTTGCTGTTGAGAAAAGTTTTAAAGCTTTTCCACCCTGCAACATGGAAGAGAAGAGATGGTCTAGAAAGAATTATCTTTCTTCCCTTGTCTCTTCATACAAGTTCAGAAGACTCTTCATGATATGCTCCCCCATTCACTCGAGCTTTCAAAAGATACTGCAAGTGTTGATGTAGCTTTGGAATTGGGCCTTGCTTTGTCCTTCTGTCAAATCCAAGGAATGTTGCAATAACTCCAAGCTCCCAAACTGTGACGTGTTGGGGTTTGCAAAGAAACTAATTGAGCTTGATTGATATCTAAAGCCACGGACACATATTTGTTCAAGATTCATGTCCTCTAGATAACACTGATTTTGTCATCTGGAAGTGGCCAAAATCTGATTTCTACAAAAAATGTTTTGACCTGGAGAAAGGATGGCATGAGGATCAAACATCTTCTTCAGTCTGATGAAGTTCTGCCAACGACTTCCAAAATGCTGCTCCCATTGTTTTGGAGTATTGTATGTTGGAAAATACTGTTTGCAGTTGAGGTCATGACATATCCTCAAAATCTTAGAGTTGTCATCCATCTGACTTTTGAGGCCAGGCCCAGATGAAGGGAGAGCATTCCGAAGCAAAGCAACAAGGTAGAACACCCTTTCCTCTGGGATGACTGCAGAGGCATGCTTGTCCCATCTGCAAGGAAGTTCTCCTATTATTATCAAAACACAAAGAGCATATCCAAGGCTGAAGTACCAAAAATCACATTTGGACTATCTTGGAAAAGACAAGAATCAACTGATGAACATACGATCTGCAAGAAATACTATACACATACTTGTCTTGGTTGACAGGATAGATGAGAATTGGCCCACTGAAGTCTTGACTGATAAGCTGCTTGAAGACCTGAGAGTCAAAGACTGAAATGGAGGAGCGCGGTATGAAGAGATTAAGCCAGGGGTGCGGCACATCCCACAATCCTTGTGAGGACAAGGACAGCTCCACATCATGGATTCGGTTTAAGAACTGAAAGTAGGAAACATCAGTAGTAAACCTGAGAGACCTGATGTAGTTTAAGGAAGCCAACATCTTCTCCACTTTCTGCACAGATAATTGGCCACATCACCAAACATGCAGATGGTACAGCTCTCAGATGGTGCAGGACATTTAGACAGTACACAATTTGTGCAAGTTCACCATGTTCAAGCCATAAAGTCATTACTCAAATTGCCTGTTTCTAAGCTTTACTGGAGCTACCCTAAGAGAGAAGATTGAGCAAGATCATACACACCTGTTCTGTGACATGAATCTTGATGATGTCAAAACCCTTCATAAGCTCAATATAATACATCACAGAGCCAGCATCCTTAGGGATCATGCTATTGTTGATGTGTTCAGGCGAAAAAGGGACAGATTTCCAGCCATTGTATGGATTGTCACTGTTAATAATCACAAATCCTTCAACATAATCAAAGACTTTTGTCATATCTGTTTGAGATATGAGCATCTCCTGGTCTCTTCTGAATGATTGGAAATCTGTATAGATAGCACGGATCCACCTGACCTGGCAGCCCAAAACAAACAGGCAAATGAATCCAGAGCAATAAGAAACTGTCCCCAGAGTTTTCTGTCTATCAAAATATTTCTGGAAAAGCTTTGAAATTATTTATTTGACATGGCAGCTGCTCTATGATTCCTACCCACTCAGCTTCACAGGAGGGAATGAAATTGAGTTACCTGTTGTGGGGCACGCTCCAAGATGATACGAGCTGTGATGATGATGCCAAACTGACCCAATCCACCAAGCACTGCAAAGAATAATTCAGGTTGCTTGCTTGGAGAACAGATTACCAGCTCCCCTTTCCCTGATAAGAACACCACATGTGAGAGCCTTAACATTTCACCATCATTGAATTTCAGTGATGGTGTGCCCAGGATTGAGAGGAAGCCGTTCTGATTCAATGAAGGAACTGCTTGCAAATGTACCTGTGACAACTTCAAGCTGCAATACGTTGCTGATTTCAGGGCCGTATCGAAACGTTTGTCCACTAATGCCGGCATTGGAAAGGGTCCCGCCAACGCTGAGATAGAGATAGTCGGTCCAGGACCTTGGAGCCAAACCTTCCTTCAGTGTCGCTTTGAGCACATCAATCCAAAGCTCGCCTCCGGCTGCATCCACGTAGGGCACTGGGCAATCTGCATCTCCCTCTGGCATCACCTTGATCCCGCCAAGTGTAGACATTTCGATAACGATTCCATCCAGAGCCTACAAACGGATCACAATGTAGAGATAACCCAGTGAGAGGCCAAAAAAGCAAAAACAAAACGGTACACACTCTATTGACTCGCATGCGGACGGACAGCAGTGAATTCTCTGTCTGTCTGCGACCCACTTTGCAAACGCTCTGGAGAGCTACCTGTGCCTGCCCATTAATTGAGTGACCACGACCCTTGGCAGCAACAGTTAGATTTCTCGACAATCCCGCTGTTCGGACGAGTGACACAATATCGTCCACAGATTCGGGGTAGAGAACTCCTGCTGGGGCTAACCTTTTGATGCGTCCCCAGTCTCGAGCAGCTTCTGCGGTATTGTGGAAAGAGAGATGGCCTCGCAAGTGAAGAGAGCTTAGCGTGTTACACTGAGTCGAAGAGAGACGACACGTATCCAGATTAAAGGTAGCAGGTGGAGAGTCGCCAGAAGTCTGTCGCCCCGCCCACCTTGCTAATAGAAACATTAACAAGACGGTGCAGCTGGCTGCGTTGAACATGAAAGTGCATTCCATGATGCAGGGACAGCAGCAACTCGACCGAATCTTCCTAACTTGGCGAGGCCTCTTGTGAACAGCCAAACAGGCCAGACTTCCCTTCCACTTTCACTCGAACTCAATGCTGAACAACGTGATAAAATGCCTCACGATGATCCGAGTCCTTCCTTCCTTCCACGACTTTGTCTCATTCCTACTTTTTTCCTACTATATTACAAGCTCTGAAATCGCGGCAGAACAAGAAGAGATGGTCCGCTCCGGGATGCCAATACTGCACGCTTCACACTGGAGAAAGCAGCCCGAGTATTTGAAGGTCGTTATCTTACAGACAGATATCCCGCAGAGCATCCAGCGATTCAGGACGGTCCGGAGCAGCAACAACAAGTTTGTGGCTCTTTTCAGGTCTGTCTGCTGTCCCCCTCCTCCTTCACTCTCCAGCTTGCCCGGACCCCTCTGTCCTCCTCCTCCTTGTGTTTCTGACATCATGTTCTCTGCCCTCTGGCAGTGCGTGATGTTTTTCTCTTACTGCAGGATCTGGAGTTGAAGACCAAATATTCGACGACTGTTATTACGTAAAGTGTCTTCTACTCTAAAACACTCAATACCTACATCGCCCAGAAGAAGCACTCGATCCAAAATTTCTTCACAAAACTAATCACTCTCTCACATATACTTTCATCAGAAATTCACAATTTTCGTTTCCTTCTTCTTCTTCT
>Ga0116229_10001610_pt1 | contig 35651 bp, 14 predicted proteins | sample S1TSphgellanicum_3_FD_87313 | JGI IMG/M metagenome (GOLD analysis project Ga0116229, IMG submission 87313) | Host-associated microbial communities from peat moss isolated from Minnesota, USA - S1T2_Fc - Sphagnum magellanicum MG | ecosystem: Host-associated > Plants > Peat moss > Unclassified...
GGTAAAGGGACACAATGTGACAAGCTTGTTAAAGACTTTGGACTCCAGCATCTATCACTTGGGGACCTGTTGAGGGACGAGGTGAAGCAAGGAAGCAGAATTGGAAGGGAGTCTTCCAAGTTAATGGCAGAGGGGAAACTAGTGCCCACATCTGTGTCACTAGAGTTGCTCAAGAAGGCCATGTGTGGATCATCATCTAGGGATTGTCAAGGCTATCTCATAGATGGCTTTCCTCGTGCAATTGATCAAGCTATAGCTTTCCATAAAGAGGTGGCTTTCCACTCTTGAATCCTACCACCTAGTTTTCAAGACATTCTTTCTATTTTCTACATCAATTTCAGTTTTTGAGTTGTAGATTGATCTCTATTGTGGTAGCCAAAATGGCTGCAATTGGGCTAAAACAAGTGCTATGCAAAGTGCAAATTTTCTAGATGAAAATTTCTCAAATGTGTACTACACTGAGATCATAACAGAAGCTCAACATAACATTGATGGGTTGGATATATATATGTAGGTGAAAAAGCCAGATATGGTAATATACTTGCATGCTCCATATGATGTGCTTGAGAAGAGGTTGTTGAAGCGTGGTGAGACAAGTGGCCGTAGTGATGATAACATGAAGATTATCCAAAAACGATTTCTCACCTTCCGGAAAGAGACTTTACCTGTGGTTGCATTGTACACATCTGTCTTAAAAAAGGTAAAGATTAAACCTCGAACACAATTGATATCAATTGACCTTAAAAGCATTTTCAAGCTTAGTCATCCTAGTTCCTTATGTTACTATGACCTTCTTTTTAGCAAAAATATATTCAATTTTCTATCATGTATATACATGACATCTTTTTTCTCTGTTCAAAGAAAAATAGAGAGTTCATAAATTGAGTTTTTTGATGGCCTTCAGATCTCATCAAAACCACCTTCTGATGAAGTGTACAACAAAGTCCATAGAACAGTTGAAAAGCTGGTATGGTCTTGTACTCAACCTTCATTAGGCTGCTCTTAAACATGGCTAACATGATCACTTAGCAGATGCCCAAAATCTTCAGATCCAATACTCTTTGATTTCTTCTCACAATTTTCAAAATATATTATTTCACCCTCCTTTCCAACTATATGAACTCAGTGTTCCTTTTTCTTTTTTTTTAAACTCAATTTTTATATTTTGCAAAACCACATTTTACACTGAAAAAAAACACATTGTTCCAAGTTCTTCTCCCCCCAAAAAAATTGCAAAGCGACGAAATTCACACACAATAGCGACCATATCAACCATGGCAAATTCACACAACACGTGGGGATTAGTTGGTTTTTCTGTGAAGGAAGGTTTAAAACCATGTTTTTGGTGGGTGTATTAATGGGAGTGCAGATGAAAGGAGCCAAGAAAGTTCTTCGCCATAGACGAAGAAGGCTAAGAAGAAGAAGAAGAGGAAGACCAAGAAAAACCGATAGTGAAACCCCTATTTCCCATAGAAGGAGAAGCCATGGTTCTCAGAAGAGGAGGAGAAATCATCCCCATAGAACAAAAAGTAGCACTCAAACACCACAAAGGCACCATGATCATAACTTAGGTCCTCACAAAAAGAACTTTAAAAGGTAGAAAAGGTGAACATGTATTATAGGCATGTATTATATAGCAAAAAAAGAAAAGGAGTCCTCATCTTAAGCTTTGGAAGTGTTTGTTACTATCCCAAACACCCAAACCTTGTTGAAAGTGTCAAAATTGCTTCCACATCTTTAGGATATATCGTATTTTATATGTACTTCAACAAAATCCTGCAAAGGTTTTCTGTCATGGGACTCCAACATAGTTGTAAGGTGTCCAACCCTAATATTTTCTTTTGACAATTAACTTCAAAATTATTGTAGGATCTAAGGTATGGACCGTGTTGGCCGGTTCCTAGGTTCTAGGGGGAACAGCCTGTTTCAGTTCCTTAAAATTTCAAGGAACCGGTTCTGGTTAGGTTTCGTTAGAATAGGAACCAAGGTTTGATCCTGGTTTTGGTTAATTATTTTGGGGCGGTTTTGGTCCCAGTTCTAGAACAGAGTTTCAATTTTCATCACTTCTGGGTATCAGTTCCATAACCATCAATTCCAGTTAATCCCTAGTTCCGGTCCCAATATGCAAAACAACTCCAAAATTTGCAAATTTGAAACTTAATTTCAAATTGAATCAGTTCCAACTCCCAGTTCCAGTATGCAAAACAACCCAAAAACTTGGAAATATTCATATGAGGCAAAAATAAAACTTTTATTCCAAAAAAATTGCTTCTACAAAGGTTTGAAAATATCAAACCTATTTCAAACGTAGCCTATTTTAAAACTCTAATGTACCCTATTTATAAACTAACCTATTTTCAACATCTAATCTATTCCCAACATTTCTAAACGATCAACACCATTTTTTTTTTTTGTTTAGGATTTCAGTTAATGGTTACACCGCCTTCAAACATGGCCTTCTTCTCCTTCAATTTTATTGGAGGAGATTTAATTTTGCATGTTTTTCCTTCACCTAAAACTCCTCAAATGTGCCCAAATAATATAACAAGTCAAATCTCCCATATCCATCCAAATCTTGCCCCCAAAACAATCACCAATTGACTCCTATTTCCCACCTCCAAAAAAACTCAAAAGTCTCCCAATTCCACCCAATGCAACTCCAACACATGCCCTACCCAAAATAAAAGCATGGATAGACAATAACCCTAAATCCAAGAGGTGTAACAAAAGGATAACCCTAAACAATAAATCTAGCAAATAATTTGGTTACATCATCTCCAAGTGTTAAGCACTCCTCACTCATGGCCACTCCAAATATGCTCCAAGATCTGGGAGAAAAAAAAGAAAGAAAGGGAAATTGAACTAAAAAAAATACTACCTAGTGAAAAAAAGAACTTTGACATATTTCCTTAACTTAAAAAAATTAATCATTTTCTTTGATGTTCTAAAGCCCAACTTGATCAATTAGGCTTTCATTTTCTTCCATAAGGGCCTCCTCCATGTCCATGAATTGCTTCATGGATGCTAAGCCCTCAACACAAGCATCATCTGGCCAATTCTTGTAGGTGTTTATAAGCATTTCAAGAGTTTCTATGCCTAATTGAAAGTAGTGAAGGTTGGTGCATATACTTGCCACACTAAAAAATTTCTCCATTTCAATCTATGTACCAACAATCCTTAGAATTTGTTGAATCACAAACCTAACATATGAGAATTGTACATCATGCATTCTCCACCATTATAATGGATTTTTGGCCTCCTTCTCAATAACTTTCTTGAACGAAAAATGGTTCAACTATTCTTTCATCATCGATGATGTCATTTTTTCATTAATTTCCATAATATCATAAAAATTTATGGGTTTAACACTACAGGATGTAAAGCTATAAGCTCCAACACCTACATCACTTGGGTTCAAAAAATTATATGCAAAACAAAAAAATGGAAGCAAAACCTAACAATTATACTCACTAACATTTGCAATGTTATTTCCTTGCCAACAAATTGAATGACTAGCCCCAAACCTTTGTAAAGGCATCTAACATCATGTACAACATGTTATGGGTTTTAGTCTTTTGGAAAGAAAACATAAAGACAAAAATGGTTTTAAACTTCGCACCACTTGTTTTTGCATGTTTTGTCAAAAGATTTGGAGCTCCCCATCAAAATCTTGGGTTTCACTAAAATCAAATCCCAAACCATTAGCTCAAACTAACATACAAATGATATGGCAATAACTAGGGCATTTGAAAGCAACTAGTATCCTTGTCTATGGTTTAGCACACATTGTTGAACCACGGGGCCCAAAGTATCAGCAACAACTTGGGCTACTACCCAAACTTGGGGATTAAGCACACAACTTTGTAAAGCCAACGATTGTTGACTTCCATAACAAATAACAATCACATGCTTAAACTCAATAGTTTTTTGGAATGGGACAACTTTTGAAACAAAATGAATCTTCACAATAGTTTTTTTCTTTGGAAACACCCCTGCTAATTCACATGTTTTGTGCCATTGTTGCCATCCCTTGCCACTTTTCTTGGTCCAAGTAATGTTTTTTGGCAAAATTAATTATGCTTTTTAAATTGAAATAGAAGGCAAGCCAACACATACCTTAGAGTCATCTATCACATATTGATAGCATTTAAACATTGCATGACCCCAATAAGAACCTACAAAAAATGTTGATAATCCCAAAACCTCACAAGACACAACAAGTGTTAATGCAGAAGTCATGGTGGCAAGATTGTTCCCTTCATCTTTGACATATGTAAGAACATGAATATTCAACCCATGTTTTGCAAACACATTGTTCACTTGTATTACCATGGCATTTCCAAATGTGTTTATAGTTTCAAAAAATCTAATGATTACATGACAAGGTTCCCACTTGTCATTCAAGAAATGAACAATAAGAATAAATGTATCAATACCTTCCCTTGACATCCAAAGATCAAAAGATATAGTGCATGTACTACATGATTGAAGGCTAGAGAAACAAATATTTCTTTTGTTTGCTCCATAATCATAAGCAAAAGTTCATTTCTAAACTTATCTTTTGATGGGAAATTTAATCAAGGATTTTGCCTTAGAATTAATCTTTTGAAAAAATGAGCCTTGGCAAATGACAAAAACACAAGTTCCTTTGTAATGAACAACACAAAATCTTCTTCAATTTTTTTTTTGATGAAGATCAATTTTATTATAAGGAACTAAATTACTATAAATAAATAAATAAATAAATCAATAGTGTTAAGAGTTGGGCTAGACTTTTTTTTCTTTGGATTTCTTCCTCCTTCAATCCCATCCTTTTATTACTCAATCCATTCACTCCACAACTCGCAACAATTGCCCTCCAAATGTTTTCACCATGCAAAACCTTTTTTCTGTCTAGCATTTGGAGTAAGTGGGTAACACACAACACATTTTAGATGTTCAGCTTGTGAAATTGAAATTGAAATTGAACTTACCTCTAGTGAAGAAAAGTTCATCCACACATAAAATGCCCAAGCTATGGCTATGGCTATTTCATTTTTAAGTTTCCAAAAATCTTGATTTTTTGCTAACAAAACCCATAATTTTGAAAAACTTATGCTTCTAGAATTATCAACATGTGATGTTGATGTTGAGGGTAAATTAGAAATAAAAGCGCAACATTCCATTCCTAGTCAAACTTTTATGATTTCCCCATAAGGATCCATGATCCTACCACATGAACAATAGTAGAAACAAGGATAACACAACCATAAACACCAACATAACCCATGAAAACAATGACCAAGAACACCAAGAGTCTAAGAAAACATGACTGGGAATGCCAACAAAGCCTAGGAGAACAATGACCACAAACACCAAGAACCCAAAAGAACAACAACCGCAAACACCAACAAAACCCAAGAAAGCAACAACCATGAACATCAACAAAACCCTAAAGAACATTACCAATAACAACAATAGAGCCTTAAGAAAGCACAACCACGAACACCAAACAAAACCAAGGAAAGCACGACTAGGAACACAAACAAAACCCAAGAGAATACAACCATGAACACCAACAACCCAAGAAAGCAATAACCAGGAACACCAATAAAACACAAGAGAGTAATGATGACCAAAAACACCAATAGAGTTAAAGAGAGCAAGAACCATGAACACCAATAGAACCCAAGAAAACACGACCATGAACACTAAGAGCCTAGGAGGGCAACGACTAGAAACACCAACAGAAGCCATGAAAGCACGACCATGAATAATGGCAGGGACAATGTTAAATCTAAAACTAACCTTTGAAATTTTTTCTTAGAACTTCTTTCCAAGGTTCTTCCTAAGTTCCCAAGCTTCAACGTTTGACCTTTCATGAAAACACAACACCAAAAAACCCTCTCAAGTTTCTTTTCTCTTTTCCTAAACTTTGTTGCATGACTTTTCTTGAACACAACACAAATTTCCATGAGCTTCAACCTTTAAAATCATTACAAGCTTAACCTTCTTGAGTTCAACCCATATATTATTTTTAGCTTCTTTTCCTTGAGTTTGAACATTTCCAAAAAAAAACCCATTGCTTGAGCTTGTTCATTAAAAAAAAATTTCAAAAATAGAAGTGATTTGTGAAACAGGCAAAAGGGCAACCATACGAGTTGAAAGTCAAAACTAGTGGATGCCCAAACCCTAACCCTAAATAAAAAACCAAAATTGGATTTTTGAAAAACATCTAGTCCAATTCTGATTTTTTTCCTCATTTAAATCCAACCCTTGAGTCATGTTCCGATTCTATAAATAGGTTGAACTGACCCCCTTAGTTCCCTCCTGGTTCCATGCCCGACCCTACTCCTTGTTGACGCTAGTTCTATGAATTCTAAAACTTAAACCCGGATTTGGTTAGGTTTTTTGGAACCAAAATTGGAACCGCCGATTCCTACCACCCCAAGTGGGTACTCGTCCAACACTGGTATGGACACACACACCTTGCTTGAAACAACAAGCAGTCATGGTAGCAATATGAAACATTTTTTTTGAAAAGTGGTCACAATGAAATTTGGTGAAAGAAGAAGAGGGCAAATGTTTTACATCTCACCATCCACATATAAAAACCATGTCAACATGTTACATGTTACACCAAACCATGTTACATTGGATAACCCCCATGGCATGTCATGTCGTATCATACAGGTAGCAAATATGTTATCATCACTGTCATAACCCCACTTTGAGGGAAGTGTGAGGTCGCCACTCACACTTTCAAAAATGGGACTTGGGAGTCCTCCGAGACTCCCAAAAATTCAGAGCTTGATTGCAGGGGTCAAAACACCTTGCATTGAGGTGTTCTTTATACCATTGGAAAGGTCTCAGAGTTTAGATGTCCAAAATGGCTTCGCATGAGCCATTTGGACATTTGTAGCACAAGTTATAAGCGAAAAAAGGGTCAAGAGTCAAACTGGTAATTTGACTCCCGACCACTAAAAGTTGGGAATCATTCCGGTGTGTGCAGGTGGAGTGCGACATACCGTTGGAAAGTTCTCAAGGAGAGATACAAGTTTGCTTTAGACCTCGTCCCAATCGGAGGTTGGAGCGAGAAGTTGTGAACGCCCAAAGTCCCGGGAGTCCAAATCGGGATAATTTTGGGACTCCACTTTGGGAGTCCTGGGAAAAAGTGCCATTCGGATGCAAGTGCGGCGGAGAGACGTAGAAAATACTATATGGGGGAAGGTGGTGGCTTCCCCCAAGTCCGCGCCGTGGTGAGTCAAGCGAGTCCAAGGTTGCCTGTGGCTTGTCCCAACACTAAAAGTGTGCAGAATGAGTTCCAACCAATTTGTTGGTTGGATTTGGATGCATGATTGAATAACTAAGTAGCTTGTCCCTCTTCTTAGTCTAATCTCGAAGCTTTCAGCATGCCCCTCTCACCCCCTTTAGTGCTGGAAGTTAGGAGCGGCACCAAGTTCCAACTATTTCCGCTCTTTAACATAGTTGGACCCTTTTTTGGGTCTAACAAGGAACTTGGGGGCGCATCAATCACATCCAATGTCACACATGTACATGTACAAGACTTCTTAATCCAATTTCTTGAATCCCCATACTAGCTGGATTTGATGGGTGCTTACCTTTTGCTTGCATCATTTTCACCCTTGGGTCAAGTATGAATGTCACAATTTTGTTTTTCCTACATTAATCACAACATCCCTTCACAATTGTTCCACTCTTGAGTATAATTGTGGAATCTCCTCCCATTCTTTCCTATTCTTCTATGATTTAAACCACTTTGTTAATTTTTTATTGTTTCCAACCAATTTTCCTCCACATGTTGCTTGTTTCTTGGAGTTGCTTGTTCCATTTGTTTGGCAAGATTCATAATTAACATTCTAAATATCATGAATGATGAAAATTTTACAATTAAAATTTGGATTTTGCTTTCAACTACTAGATATAAAACTTTTTTTTAACACAACATATAAATGAACATTTCTTGCAATAGTTTTAACAAAGAGGTCAAGTTCATACATTTATTAGCTCCTCTAGATCCTTGTCTTACTCTTTTGGTAGCTAGTCCTTTTCCATGTTTTCCTAAATTTCACTCTTTATTTGTTTGTCATTAATCACTTTTTGAAACTTTTTTTTCAACCTTTTCTTCTACTAATGTGCCATACTTTTATCCTTTTTCAACTAAAATCACTTACACATTCACTATCCATCACACATCACAACATGTTTGCCATTATGTTTTTGAATTTTCTTTTTAAAAAAATAACATAACCAAAGTTTTTTCTCAATGATCTTGAAAGTTTTGTGAAATTTTCCAAATTTTTATCAACTAAAAAAATTGCACTAAAACAAAATTGCACATTTTGTTCTAAATATTTGTGTCGCCACAATGCAAAAATTTGCCAAAACAAAATTGAACATAATGTCAAAAATATATATAACAAATACAATTTTGAAAAAAATTCAAAATAAAAAACACCTCCCAAAACAAAGTTTTAAGCATGAAATTGCAAGATGATCACCAATTGGTAAAGTGAAAACTTAGAATTTTGGTTGTAAACCAAGCAATTTAACTACTAATTTCTTGTATTACAACTATTCTAATTAATATGAATACCTAAAAATTAGGTCTAACATAAATAAGCTCCAAATCAACTTTGAATCACATTAGCACTTTTTTTTTCTCACATTCAAAGATAGTGGAAACCAATGTTGGCTAGTTCTCAATTCTTACAAAAACATTCAATCTGGGTCCAAAGTTTTTTTTATAACGAAAAATCTCCCTAATTTTGGGTTTAAAGAATATTTTCAAAAATTAAAAATCATTGATTTTAGGGCTGGATCAAATTTTCTTCACCATCAATTCCAACTTTGATGGGTCCAACCTTTATAAGAACCTTCAATGTCAGGTTTACATTAGGGTTGGTTCTAGGTTTATGTTGGGGTTGGTTTTGGTTTATTTTGAAAGATGGTTCAAAAGCTAATTTCTAAACAACTTTAAGATTTTTTCGATTTTATTATTTAAAAATGTTCCCATCACATTTCCATAAGGTTCCCATTGTGTTTTTAAAGTTCCCAATGGGTTTCCAAAATGTTCCCAAAAACAACAATAAGGAACAACATAAGGAACATCACAACATATTTTTATAAAGACTATTTTAATGTTACCATTGGAAACGCATTTATATGTTTAAGGTTTAGGCTTAAGACCTATGACCTTAAAACCTTATAACTTAAACATATGACTTTAAAACATAAAATTTTAAACATTATTTAAATTTAAGATCTTTATCACTACCTAACCCTCAAAACCAAACCTTGTAAAAACCCCTTAAGACCCATCAAGTCCAATTTTTGGTTGGGTTTGGATCCCTAACAAGCCATCAATTTCGATTCTAACAATAATTTTAGGTTGAAATTTTGGCTAGTTCCAAGTCCATGTAGTTTTGTCAAATTCTGTTTTTGGCCGATTTTAGGTCCATGTAGACATGTCAAGTCCAATTCTTAAATTCAAACTTAGACTCAAACACAACCTTTTTTACTAACCTCCCGCCCCTCCCCAATTTTTTTACCCCATATCCATTGTGACCAAAATGTCATTTTGGACAAATAAATTTTGACACTTCCACTTTCAATAATGTTTTTTTTTTCTGGCAATTTGACTATAGTCAATATGTTCAAACATTTTGGAAATTTTGAGCCCAATGGTTTTTTTGGCAAAAAAACATCTTTGATTATTGCTGCATTTTAAAAATTAATATAATCTTTCTTTAATTAACAATAGTTTATTAATGGTAGGTAATAGGTAGGTAAATATCTTCCCTATCCTTTTTATCTACCTAGCCAACCTATATAACCTACCTACCTACCTTATCCTATTCACTTACAGTAGCCTAAGCTACTTAACCTATCTTTGGTTAGTTTAGCTAACCTATTTAAGGTAGTCCTATAAGCATGTTAATAGGTTGCAAGGTAGGTTAAGTAGGCTAAGCTACTAAACCCTCACCTTCAAATTAAAAAAAATCCTTAATCAATAAACCATCCCATTATATTGTGATGATTTTTGTCAATTTATTCATTTGACATGTTTATTCCAAATTTGATACAAAAGTAAGTATGAAAGTAGATAATAAGTAATAAGGTTGGAAGTAGTAGTAGAAAACAGGTAGTAAGTGTATTGGTCATTTACCTACTTTAAACCCTTGACATAGCCTAACTTACCCACGTACCTATCTATTATAGGTAGGTAGCCTTGTCTCTTAACCTACCAACCCATAATTCAATTTAACCTAGTTAGTACCTTAGCTTAACCAACCTACTAACTAGGCCTAGGCTACCTACTAGCTTAGCTAGGTAGCCTACTAGATTTAGATATGCTACCTAATATAACTAGCTAGCCTAGCTTATCAGTTAGGTTAATATGCTAGGCTAGCTAGGTTTAGTTATGCTAGCTAAGTTTAGCATAACTAACCACTTTGCCAAATTTCGACCTGAAAACTATGATTTCAATGTATACAAAGGATTTTTCATGGAGAAAATCACCCAAATTCGCCAGACTTCAAAGAAAAAATAAAATAAAATTGAATCGTCAGATTTTTATGATAAGTTATATTAGGTAGCCGAGAATATAGAAGGATTCTGGTTTTATCTGGCTAAAAAATCTTATGGATGATCACCACTTCAGGTAGCCCACATCACAAAATTGAAAAAAAAACCCTAGCACTACCCAGACTACAGTGCTGTATTGAATTGTGAGAGCTTTGTTGCTGCAGTGGTTGGGAAGGGTGGGGTGTTTGAACACTCATTAGGTAGCTCCTAAGAAATAGTTTTGGGCAGTTTGAAGACCATTCAAGGCAGTCCATAAGATGAAGTCAACTAGGTAAGGTGGCAATGTAGCACAGACAATGTGAAGTTGGCGATGTGGCAATGTGGACTTGGTGACTTAGGCCCGCTTTACACTAGGTGTCAGGGCCAAAAAAAACTTGGGGCCAACTTCAAGCATTTTTGGGTTGCAAATTGGCCCCAAGTTACTAATAAATGCTAGAACATTGATGCCAGAATATTAATAAATGCTGGAACATTGGTCCCAAGGGTTGCAAATTGGCCTCTCAAATTTGATGGTATCCTTTTTTCAGCCTTGGGGCCAATACAAGGCCATAATGTTCAGCATTTATTAGTACTTGGGGCAGACTATTTCAGCCTTGACTCCTAGTGTAAATCCCCCGGGAGCTGATTTCTACTTTTGCACCAATAGGAATGCTGGATTTGGGTTGAACACTGGCCCTGACTCCTAGTGCAATTCAGGCCTTAGGTTCCAGTTCCTTAGCTAACTATGGTGGTTAGCTCAGTTAAATTTTTTTTTCCTACCTATGTACTTACAACCCACAAGCAGGTTGTCAGCAGGTCGGTAGTAAAAACAGCCCTTAGCATGTGTAAACCATATATCTACTTACCTAGAAGTTAAGTTGCATATTTTCCTACCTATCTGCCTCTAGGCTATATGAGACCTATTTCCTACGGAACTGGTTACCAAGATGAAACCAAGTATTAACTCAGTTGAGGTTCATACAAAACTGAGTCATAGCGGACATCCAGTGTTGGATGGTGCGCTGGTGGGTGCTGGTTCACTGTGGCCCGGCGGGATTGGGGTGTTCACAAGGAGAGCTGTCCTGGAAAGGGGCCACAGTGAACCAGCACCCACCAGCTGACTACTGTAATGATGCAAGTCAGGTTCTGTTTCTTTTGGTAATGTGTTAGAGCATCTCCAGCGGTGCTCAGTATGTGATCCTGCACAGTAAAAATAGATGAAGAAAATCTAACCTGTACCAGTTTGACTCAAGAAAATGGTTTTGGCTGAGCATAATTCGGCAAGTTACCGTGGCTGGTACTAGGCGCAGCAGCGCTGTGCACCTGCAGAAAAGATCTAACTGCTGTTCAGTGTTTCTGATTGGCCCATCATAATGATTGGTCCATGTGGTTTGCTATTAGTAGTCCCCCACCTATTTGCTGTCCCCGTTTCACTTTTATTGGTGGGGTTGCAAAAGAGTACATAACTAAACTTGGATGTGAAAAATATTTTCGCAGGGTCACATACTGAGCACCGCTGGAGATGTTCTTAGAGAATGCTCAAAGTCAACTCATTTTTCAGGGGATGTGGCAATTGTTAGGTGTGGGCTCCCAGTATCTCTTCCCCCCCATACAAGGTGTTGTGCAAGTGCAGGCTATTGCAAGTTGCATTGTGGACTTTCATTGTAGAAATCAACCAGAGTTTCCGTCTGAACTCTGTTGCACAATACCTTGTATATGTACATGCACCACAAATGCAGCAGTGCAATAATCAATTCAATAGGATCATTTTTTTTCAGCAATTTACAGAGCACAATTGTTTGTGATTGTGAGATGAGTTGCAGCAACTAATTCACATGGGATGTGAAGAAGCCAGGTAGCAACAAAATACAAGTTTGAGGATACAGAATATAAATAATACACAGATAAATACTTCAGTTTGAGCACGACATGAGTATGCATGTCATTGATTGTGCACACCCTTAATTAGGATGGATGCCTCTTGTTTATGGTGATAATCCTACAGTTCCACATACCCTTATGGTGGATATTCTTGTTGAAGGGAATAGTTCTACAATTCGTAACAGCCTTGAGGGGATTTGTGCAGTGTAATTGCAGGGCGCACCTTACCAGGCAGAATTTCCCCGCAGCTAGAGATTTCAAGTAAGATCTCCAGAGCCTCTTCATAAAGCTCTTTGGTTGTTAGGCTGGGGAAGGCACTGTTGTCAGTGGCTATACTACAATTTACCCTTATGGTGGATGTTCTGTTTAAGGGAATTATAGCTCTAGATCAGGTTGATCTTTTGATTTGAGCAAGGTTGTGTTTGCATGCCATTGATCATTGAATGCTAGATTGAAGTTTGATTCCCATGTATGTGTTGTTGCATTTGTGGTTTTGTCTTATGTTCATGATCTTGTCTCAGTATTCTCGTTGTTGGAAGTTATTTGATAAGATTTCATCAAATCAAAGATGTCATGTATATAATTTGGAAAATTAGTACAAGTAAAAGAGAGTCAGGTTTGATAGTGATGATGATTATTTAAACTAACATCATTCAGTTCTTTGTTGAATCCATTAAGTTTTTTTTCTTAAGTTTTCTAAAATGTTTATGGAAACATGTGGCCCGATTGTTTTTCGAATTACCTTTTTCATCTAGTACCTTTCCTCCATCAAACTGCCATACTAGCAGCAATCCATCTGGTCATCAAAGCTTTCATGAAATTGTGATCATTTTGACCCATGTTTCTTAATTCATAATTTGGTTATTGGGAACCGATTTATACCCAGGTTGGCTCTTGGCTAGGGAAAGTAACTCTGGCATGGACTAGTGAACAACTTACAAGATGCCCTCGAAAGGCAAGTACTTGTGCTCTTGGTTTGATAGTCAAGGACTATTGGAAGCCACTAAAATCATGTTACTTGAAACAAGTACTGTACTCAAGTTATTGCTCAATGTTGCAGGATGTTGCAGGATCACACAATGGTTGCAAAAACTATATGGTTATTGTTATTATGCTTCAGCTGCAAATTTCTGATGGCATTTGATGGATTTGATGGGCCTCAGGTATGTTGGACACATTACATATCTTCCATGTTTCAACAATTCTTTCTCAACCTAGGACATGGTTAAATTCACTGGTCATCCCTTGAGGCAGTTGAACTGAGTATATCAACCATTGGGGTAGGCCCAAAATTAATAGACACAGATACATTCATGTGGTACTGACTACTTATAACAAGGTGCCAAGGCCCCCCAACTTTAATGATCATTCATGGTTAAGTGGTGTTAACTTATGTAGAATGGGTAACATATTCTAAAGAGACCTTCCGGGTTTGTGTTTCTAAATTCTTGAGGGATTTAGTACCAGCCAGGTCTTGGTAGGTAGCTCAAGAATTTTTCAGATTAAATACCAAGCTCATATAATATTTGGACTGTTGGTGTGATACTTGCTAGTCCCAATAGTTGTGATCTTTGGACTAAATGATACAACTCAGTATCAATACTGATCTGGTATTTCACTACGGGATTCCACCTTCATTGAAATGGTAGATTTCATTTGAATATTTTGTGTAATTGTGGGAGGAAAAAGAATGAAAAAAAAAAAAAAAACCGTATGTATAAAAGTTGAGGAAAAAGCAATGAACTTCTTGAGTTTTAGTCAGTTTTCAAAATGCACTTAACACAACTTTCAATACTGAAAGTCATCAACACAACCAAAACCCATCCTCGAACAACCTTTTCAACTATAACATGGCTAGATTGAAGAGTTTCTAATCAGTGGAGAGATGGTTGCATTCTATCGCAACATTAATTTTTGCATGTGCAAGTGTTGATGCTACATTTTTAAGACTTTCATCATTGAACCCTCGTTTTCAAAAATTTGGGTGTTCTCCTTTTTTGATTAATTTCTATTTTTGAAAAGAAGACTGGTTTCCAAGCCCATTTAATAACCCATGGAAAGTGGACTATGTTTTAGGAAACATGATATTTCACAAACTTGTCACAAAATAGAGAAAAGGAAAGGAACATATTCATTAAACAATGAGATACTTTACTTATGATATCTCACAATATTTACTTGTGGCATTGTTTTAGTGGCCAAATCATGGTGGGGGCATTCTAAACCGACGTGAAGCTTATTATGAAAAGGAAATAAGCCCCAAAACGGTTGCCAAACTTAAGAGAAAGTGGCAATTTTTGACTAAGGATAATGTCACAGCTACACCATCTGTATCATTGGATGGGGTAGTATACTTTCCATCGTCTGATGGTTATTTATATGCAGTTTGTGCAACAACAGGAAATGTTATATGGCAAAAGAATTTGACAAAACTCACAAAGAGTCCAATAACAATATCTTCAAGAACAACACCTGTTGTTACCAAGGATTTACTACTAGTTGCCATATATGGTCCTGCCTTAATGCTTGCTATGGATCGAAATACAGGTGACATTGTTTGGTCCACTTTATTGGACCCAAATCCACTTGCTGTGCTCACAATGTCTGGCACAGTTTACAAAAGGTAACTAAACTTTTCCTATCAAAAGTTTAATTGTAATGTTTTGTACATTAGAGTTATCTGGAAAGCAACCCTGTCTTCACCCTGTCTCTGGAAACCCTTTCACCCTCTATCCCCTCTTTCAGTGGTATTCGCAAAGGAAAGACATATTATTAAATCTCAATATGAAATGTTGAAACTTAGCATTTAATGCACGAGGTCCGAGACTAATTATAGTAGTTGTATAGTGTGGAGCAAAGAAAAATATATCCAGCAGCAGTGGAGGCGCTCAGGAAAAAGGAAAAACAGGATGAAACTCAGTTTACTACCAAAATTGATGGTTTTCTGAGTTTCATCCCGGGTTGAATCCTAATGTACTATTTTGCACGTGTTTTTTTGAATCTCACCCTGTGTATGACCAAACCCAGGATTCTGGTGTTGTGTTTTTCTTACTTTATGGATAACTCTATTATATAAAATTGTGTGCATGAAAAACATTTCACCTTTTGATTTTCACTTCATGATTTATGATATAAGGTCAATAAATAAATAAAATTTTGCAAATAACATAGGGTGGCTCTAGGCATTTAAGTATTTAACATTATGTTGTATGATGCTAATTTCCACCTTATTGTAGTTGGTTTTTTGTAGGTACATCATCTGAAGAGGAGGGCTTGGGCATCAATTCTGTGGATTGTTGTTATTTTCAAGGAAGTTTTTTGAAACTTGATCTCATTACAGGTGATATCAAATGGAGGACCCTTATGATACCTGATAATCATGGTAATAAACAATTATACTCAGGGGCGGCAATATGGGGTAGTAGCCCGCCTATTGACATACATAGAAACCTTGTTATTTTTGCCACTGGAAACCTCTACACCACACCTCCTAACATAACACAATGTGAACAAAATCAACTAAAAGAGAAACATCCTATTGTCCCTGACCCATGCATTAAACCAAGTCATCACTCGGAATCTGTCCTTGCACTAGACTTGGATAATGGCACAATAATATGGAGTCATCATTTGGGGGGCTATGATACTTGGAATGTAAATTGTGTCCAACCTCAAAATCCAAATTGTCCACCAATCCCAGGGCCTGATGCAGACTTTGGTGAAGCCCCATTACTACATAGCATTTTGGACCACAGTGTGCATCCACATTCAAAGCAAGATGTGGCAATTGTTGGACAAAAGAATGGATTTGTATGGGCCCTTGATCGCAATGATGGACACATTGTGTGGGCAACGGTAAAGTCCATTATTCGTTATAATAATATATGTGTTACAAGTTGAATGTTTTTAAATCATTCATCATGACAAAATAATTTTCAATTGTGTTGATCATGCAACCTACGTAATATTAATGCATGTTCATCAATGAAAGGTCAGTGAAACTCTTGACATGGAACTTGTTTCAAACAACAAAAGCCTTTTGTTTTCTTTGGACACCAATTTGTTTCTCTTCTTATAAGGAGCTTTTAATTTGAACTTTCCATGAACTAGGGGATTTGATCTGTATCTTTCTATAATTTGAACAGGTTGCAGGGCCTGCAGGAGCATGTTGGGGTTTAGCAACTGATGGCCAACAGGTTTATACAAACATTGTTAACTACTACAACCTGAATTTTACACTTCTTCCATCCAGTGAAGTTACAAATGGAGGTGGATGGGTAGCTATGGATGCACATAATGGCACCATTTTATGGTCCATTGCTACACCAAACAATAGCATTGCATACGGACCTGTGACTGTTGCCAATGGAGTTGTGTTTGTCATCGCATATGGAACACCATATGGTACACTTATGGCATTAGAAACTATATCAGGGAAAATACTTTGGCAATACAAGGCAAATAGTAGCCTAGCAGGAGGAGTTTCAGTGGTGAAGGGTTGTGTATACACGGGTGAAGGTAGTTCTGGAATTTCTACAATGGTTGACCCATATAGTATTGGAGGTTCACATGTTGATGCATTCTGTCTCCAAACCCACAAATAGAAGTAAGTTCCTAATTGTAGATTAGATCTACTTAATACTGTGACATGATTATGTTGAGCCAAATTTGGATCACTCCATGTTGACCATGAAGCCTTTCAAAACAAATTATGATGAAATAAATATCTTTTGTTAACGTGAATACCAACTTGAGTCACTTTTGGGTACTTATTGTGAGTTATGTTTATTACTTAGTCTCTTCCAAATTTTCATTTCACCCATATTCCAACATGAGTGTTGTTTCTTATCCCTCTTTTATGTAGTCATGTAAATATGTTTAGTGTGTTAACAACTACATTTGAAGGTAAAAGCAAGCTATGGTGAATCCTTTTATGTGGTCACATTGTATTATTGAATGAAAGCACATTAAAGGTGGGCAACTTTAGGTAAAAAATGGTGATGTATGACAAGTATAATAAGGTACAACCAAGTTTTCCTTGATGGTAACCTTTTGACAATCCTAAATTCAAACAAAAAACTTTTGAAATCTTTGATAACTTTTTGCAATTCAAAGTTCATTTTAAGTCAATTAACTTTGATTGAATGGTTGGATTAAACGGGTTAGATACATTCAGTGTGCACAAAATATATAATGTGCACTTTTCAAGGACTCTAGTGTGCTTTTGTCCCGAATGCCACCATCATGGAGTTCATCCATAACTTGTATCTAACTTGTACCTAATTCTTAATTTATTTTCAATTCACTTTTAGTTAGCTTTTAGTTAATTCTTAGTTCACTTGTAGTTATCCCCTAGTTCACCTCCAATTCACTTTTAATTAAATCTCAGTTAAGTTTTAATTCACTTCCAATTAACTCATAATAAATCTTTAATTCATTTTTAGTTAACTCATAGTTAACTATTAATTCTCACATGGATGGACATGGGCCACACATGGGTGCACATGGGTCACATGTAAGTTGGAAGTTTTTAAAAAAGCTTCCTTGAGATAGGTGCCCAATGAGTATAAATAAATGTAAAATCTCACATTATCTTCAATATGTTCAACACCAGTTTTGGGTAGGTTTTCTTGTCACAACCTTGTTTTGTTCTTGCAATAAAATCCTTGTCTTACATATGTCATGTTTTTGTTCTCGTTTTTCTTGTTTCACGATCTAGATTTGGAACTAGGCTTACCCTTGTTCTTATTTTGGTTTAGGAAATATTATAGACTTGGTTGTTACCATGCCCATTACAACTTTCACCTTGTGTTTCATGAATGAATGTTTTGTAACCTAAACCATGTCAACATTAAAAAATTTCACGATGTTTTTTGGATATTATGGTAGAACATAACCCAAACAATGAAATAGAAAATAAAAGATTAGTTTCTAAGTATATCATGGTGGATTGGAATATATTTGCAAGAAAAATATACTTGTAATTGTGTATTGAAAAATGCAAATATATTCCAAAAAAAGTTGAAATTATTTTAAATTTTTATGAAAATTATAGTATTATTTCAAATGTGGTTCCACGTACTTCAAACAATGTGAAAAGTTTGATAATTTTCATATCACAAATGGGGTTTTTTTATGATGTTAACCATAAATATGTGATAAATTGATAAACAATCACTTTGAAATGGAATGTGAATTGTGATTTAAGATAATGCATAAAATCCATTTCAAACATTTATTTGAATGATTAATCAAGTAAAATACCTAATGTAATCTGAAATGAGAAATGAATATTGTTATATTGTGTATACCATAAATATACTCATGGTTTTTTGAATTTAAATGATTAGTTTTTTTCCTCAAATGATAATCATAATGTTTGAACACCAAAACTTAAACCCAAAAGTAAATGTAAAACATTTTAGGACATATATATTATAATATTAGACCCAAAAGGCATCATCATAGCTTGTTTTTACCTTTTAATGAAAATTTAATGATTCACACACTATGAAATAAAAAGGGTGTTTTACAACTAGCCTTACAAACTCAATTTTTGAATTGCACTAGACATTCACAATCACTGTATTTATATGTTATGAATGTTAATGGACAAGTTGCATGAATTGCAAAATTGCAATTCATTGTATATACGATGCAACTCATTACAACTCACTTGCAACTTTGTTAAATCAACTAATTTTCAACTATTACGCGATTCCATTATATTTACACCCATGATGTCATGTTAACATCATTAATTGTCATCTATCTATTAAAATTTGATAAATGGCACAATGAAAAGTTTTAGACATAATTAATTTTTTTCAAAATATTGATCTCCATGATCCATTATGATTGTTAATGATGGTATGAGATTATGACATGTGACACAATCAGAAGTTGACACATGGCATATTAATTATATTTTGGAAAAAAATTAATTTAGTAGTTAGGTAGGTTGTACATAACCATAGGTAAGTAAATTGGTAGGTTTTTAAACCTATATACCTATGTATTTACTTAGGTAAGTAGGTAAAAAAAGTAGGACTTACTTATTTACTTCAGTAAATAAATAGGTAGGAAAACACAAGACTAAATGAACTGAAAAATAGCCATGAAATTTTATTTTATTATTTTTATATTTTGTTTTTAAGGTTAAACTTTTTTGAGCTCATCCCAAAATGTCACATGTATTTTAATGTGAAAACATAAGATAACAAGCCTTCTTTATATAATTTGTAACATGGGATTCAAAAATAAAACATATGGGTTAAATATTTTAGTTTTTTTTAGTTGCAAATTGAATTACAATTGAGTTGCAATTATAAAACTATTTTTCCACATTTTTTTTCATTATGTAAATTATACAACTAAATTACTGATTATATGATAATTAAGTATGTGAATTAATTATTTACTATTTAGTTATTTGAAATAGTGATTTGAATTATTTATTTGAATTAATAAATCTAATTTTAAATTTTTTATAAAAATAATTATTTGACTTCAGATAATTTATTATCAAATGATTAATTATCTGAATTCATATAATTAATCATTTATCATTTGAAGTTTTCTAAATATATATTTATTATAATCAATTAATGAACTAATTATATGAATCAAACTTATTCATGATTCATAATAATCAATTATCAGTTTAATTAATTAATTCATAATAATTAAGTAAATAACACATTAATTAATAATTAATACGTAATAAAATATTTAAAATAATGCATTACTAAATATTAAATATGAATTTGGGTAGAAAGCATGAAGGTATAATAGGCATATTCATATGTACATTGAATTGAATTTTTAATATAATTAACACATTTTTTTGTTTGACATTTAAATTAATTATATGTATCCAAATAATTAAAAATTTCATGAATTTAAATAATTCATGATTTTTAAATTATTGATGAATGAATAATTATCTTCAATAATCGATCTAATTCATTATGAAGTATCCCCAATTTGGATTTTTATTTATTTCTTTAATAATTTTTATTTTTAGTTAATGTAAATTTAATTATATGAATTACAATTATTTATTAATATTAATAATCAAATTATTGAAACAATAATTCTTTATAAAACATTACATATGAATATGTATCCTTAATAAGTTATAAATAATTGCATTATAATCATAACATAGTTGAACAATAGTATTTTAGGAATGATGCACTTGTTGTCATACTAATTATATCAATGGGTATCATAGTAAAAAATTAGTTGCAAATGTATCCCATAATGGGTGGTGAAAATGTGGACATGTGGCATGATCACATGTATGTCCATTCTACATTAATTGTAACATAATTGTTGCTTTAATGACACATTTATAACAGTTCTAAAGTAGGTGTTTCATTCAATTACAATGCAACTCTTGAAAAAATCAAACATGGTTGATTACATATATATATGTACATTGTGTATAAATTATTGGATAAAAGACTCATTTTTAACTTTCTTACAACTATAATACAACTAACTAATTTTTTATTTTTAGTTTATTTATTTATTAATACACTATATTTATAAGGAGACAATTGCATAATATTTGTAATACCCAAAGGATAGTTACACAATATTTGTATATGTTTTTTTGAGTTTTAGTTGCAAGGTAGTGTGATTTTCATGTACACAATTTTTCATAGTGACACCAAAACAACAATTCTTGACACATGTAATGCAATCACAATTATTGTGTTTGATTCAATGCACCTCTGAATCCACCGATCATTTTACTTTCCTTGGCTTCATAATTATGTGAATTTCAGATCATGTATTTTCACCACAAGGAGACACAACCAAGTTCACTATATATATTGCTAAATTTTGAATGAACTTGGACAAATTTACCATGGTGAAAGTGGCCAAGACCGTAATGAACAAGGACCAATGGCCATGAACAAGTGAATTTATTAACAATTAATTAAATTCACTAATAATTAATTCATTGAATTATTTTTAAGTTCATAGTTAAATTAAGTTAAACTAAGTTAGGCACTTAAGAACTTAGGAACCTAGGTTAAACACTTAGGAAGCTATAATAACCTATATTACAGTAGAACAAAATGGCTTTAAATAGTCTTGAATGGCCAAAAGTGGAATCGCCTATAATAACTTAGGGTGAAATAACCTAAAATAATTCAAAATAACCTACAATGAAATAATTGAAAATAACTTAAAATAAAATATCTCATAATAGTTGAGAATAGGTTAAGGGATAATGACCTAAAATAGCTTAAGGTGGAATAATCTAAAACAACTTGAGGTAGAATAACACGAGGGAAAATAGCCTAGGGTATTTTAAGCAACAACACCAAGAAAAACCTATTTACTATAATGAATTATTTCAATTAGTAATGAATTATGTCAAGTAACGATGTACCATGATGATTAAACAATGACCATATTTTAGTCAAGGTGAAATGACTAAAATGATGTGAACTTGTTTCATTAAGGTCCATAATGATTTAGGTTGGTGAATTACTCCTCACTTTTGTACTAATGTTTTTCATGATAGATTTCACATCATCATTGTTCCATTTTTCTAATGAATGTTTATTCACATTACAACCATGTACTAAATTCCTTTCAATTAAACATTAGAAACAATAATAATAATGACATGCCAATCCATTGAACTCTTCTTTTTTGTTCATTAGATGCCATTACTAACCATTCGAACATCTTGTGATTGTTGCACAAATAAAATTGCAGTGAAACACAAATCATATAAACGACATTACCACATGTTAGGGTATTACATTCTTTTTGGATAGGGTATAATTACAATGGATAATCCTTTACTTCCCCCTTTCAATGAAATGAATCACATATATCCTATAGTAAAAAAACTATGAAGAGTCACATAAACAAAATTATGAAGAAACTTCATAATGAACAATGGGAGGATTGAAATGAATGACATGCTTTTAAATGCAAATTCCAAAGCCACCTTTGCTAGATATTCTAATCTATAGGTTGCACAACACCAAACCAACTTTTGCCAATTTCCTTAATAGGCTATGAAAACAAGTTTAGACATTGCAACATTCAAGGGAGGAGGGATGGTTAAGCCCATGAAAACCATGTGTCCATGTTTGTTTAATTTACCATTATCCAAATTCAAAATAAAATATGATATAGAAAATTGCAAGAATTTAATGTGCCCTCCTAATAATTTGAGTTCAATTTTTATTCAAAGAAAATTTCATCATTAGATTAACATTTTTTGTAATTGATAAATTATAAACCCCACAACGAGTCCTAACAATAATGACAATGTGATCTTTCAACTATTAGCAACTTTATAGAACTTCATAAATTGTGAGCTTCCAATTGTCTCCTCCAACCATCTCTCTCCTATATCTACTCATGTCACTAAACATCTTCAACCTCCCTTACTATGATTGTCTATGAAACACTTTAAATAAATCAAACTTGATTTTTTTTTACTTTTTAGATTTGACCAACTATAAATAAACTAGTAAACAATAAACTAGTTCTACATTACATTAAAATAATAAGTTTGTGAACATAGCATATGAACCACATAGTAATACCATAAGTGTCAATCACAAGTAAACTAATAAATGTGGATGCATACATGCACAATGGTATCATAAATAATTCATTGCAAAAATGTGCATGTACAATACACTAGATGGGCATTAAAATTAAAATTTTAGGTGTGTAATCTCCAAGTAGTAGTAAAATCATACTACCCAAATACTTCAACTCATCCTCCAAATATGGAATACAAGTTGCATAACAACCAACTCACAATTTAACACATCCCATGTCGAAACCAATGCATGATGCCTACCATGTACAAATTACATTGCATTGTCCACATTTCACAAAAATTTTGCAAGGTTGAAGATAAAACAAAATAAAATCTATGTTGTTTGTTTACCATGATGTCATTATGGTAAACTTATACTCCACAACAAGCTCCAAATGTACTTGAACCCACCTACATACTCTTAACCAAACAACAATAAACATAACCACAACATAATATGCTATATAACCTTTTATTGCCACTAAATTACAATTTGCAGCTACAATTTGATCTTACAACAAATAGTATGGCCAAAGCTATCAATATAATCCTTACACTTAATTGATTGAAACCTTATATTGTAATCAAAATAAAAAGTGTTGTTGAAATAAAAGACATGTTGTTCACCTTCAAGTTTAGAAAAACATGAAACATGGCGTAACAATATGCTTGTACTTGTGCATTGCAATAATCAGATCATATGTCATCAACTTCTATTGTCTACTACTAAGAAACATGGTGAGGATTACATGGAAGGGAAATAAAAGACAACATTAATTTCAGATGTTGATAGAATAAGATCTTAAGAAATGTAAACATGAACTTTGCTCAAACATTGAATAATATATATATACGTGTGCCCATATCTTTGTAGTGAAAGTAAGGCTTATAAAAATTGTTTTTTGAATGTTAATATTCAAAATTCTTTGAATTGTAGATGGTTATGCTATTAATAAAGCTTGTCCCCTTGGTGAAAAATTAATGAACATGAAGAGAAGAAGACCCAATGAAATTGCCATATCCAAAACACGAAGTAAGTGACACTATGTTTAGGAGTAGTTGTGAATGATTCATTATTCAAAACATAAATGTAAAATCAAATGTAAATTACTTCAAGGCATGCCACAAATGATGTATTTGTAAACCAAGGCAATGGGTTGCAATGCAAGCTCCATTGACCAAAGTTCAACCATAAATGATTGAAATAAATATATAGTAAAATGTATTATAGATTTTTTTGATGCTTGTTACTTGATAGTGATAGTCAAGATTGATGCATCATTGTTGTTAATGTGCACATCAAATTATATTGAACCCATTAGCGAACACTTCCCTAAGCAAATAACAGTATTACAAAACAAGTTAATTTGATTGGAGAATCCAATCAAGAAGGACCCAATTTGGACAAGTGTCAAAAAGACCATCCTATCAATCTAAACAAGTTGATTTGGACCTATGTATGTTTGGGTGATCTTTTATACTAGCAAAGTAAAAGAATATTTGATTGGTCATTTTGATTAACAATTAGTGGACCATTTGATTAGTCAATTTTTTTATTAAATTCAAAACATTTTTTAAAAGATTATTATGTTAAAAATTTGTAGGTAGATAGGTAAGCAATTCTGTAGGTGTTAGCCTACCTAATTACCTTAGGGTAATTGCAAGCTAGGGTGGCTCATTTTTGGAACATTTGGAATCCATTTTGACCAAATTTTAACAGTAAAAAATATGCCCAACAAACATCACCTTATTACCATCACAATTGGGAAACCAAAATTTATTCTTTTCCATTAAAACAAGGTAGTTAAAATTCATTTACATTATATAAACACAATGAAATGACAAGGTTGCAAAAAATGTTATAATTTATTTTCTGAAATAAACAATAATGTGTCCATCATTTTTTTGTTTTTCCAATAACACTTTAAATCACAATTTTAACTAGGTAATCATCCACATGAATTTTGAGGAAGAAATCCATATGATCATTTGATAACAATGAAAATTAGGAGTCCATTTATGAATTTTATATGGACTATGACATTTGATTTATGAAACTTTAGAGGTACCTCATTTGATTTGATCAAATAATTTGCTGATTACTCACAAGTTGTGGCACCAAATCATATGTCCATTGCAACAAATTAAATGGTTCTAAATTGGTCCACAACCATAGTAACCAATGCATAAATCCCACTGATGTAACATTCACCAAAATTGGTTCACCCAACCAAGCATGAACATGATGCCATGCCACCAAAACCTACTGATGTGAGTCACCTAATGGAGGGAATTTTCCAAAAATGTGGATGAATGGTTGATTTTGAATGGTCTATAAGTGTAGAAACATTTGTAGTAGTTCCCAAAATCTTGGTCATGGATCATGTAAACCACCACCAATGTTGGTTTGAGAATGGACTTGACATGGCCATTTTATAATCACCATATTCATTAGGCCAACACAATCAATATTTTGTGCCCCCAACAAGGTGATGTCAAGAGGTAAAGTCCCCAAATATCCACACCCAACTATACGTGGTAATGGGTGAATGCACATTAAGGTGGCTCACTTTTTGAGTCATGGTGCCCTTTTTGCAGAGTGCCCTTTCTTTAAACACGTATAATGAAATAATAAAACTTATCAAATTAAGAAATTGAAATTGATTATACATTAACAACTTGATTACAAAAATATATACGTATTATTTTTCAATAAAAGTACACCCACTTTTGACAATGGACTTTTGAAATACCAAAATATGGATTAGTTGATAGATTGGAATGGTAGAAAATAAAAAGGTTCATATTAAGTTCCATTCTAAATTATCTATAGGGACTCAATATATGGTGTAACATCAAATAATAAACTTTTATGTGAAAGTCTTCCCTCAAAAATCATAATCAAACTTTAATTAGGACTTTTGATTAGTCAAAATTGAGTCATATTTTTAGAAGTTCCTAACATAATTTTTTTTCTTCGTATAGGTGTATATATTTGGAATATGTAGGTGGGCTCCTATTAATATGGACTTTATTTTTCTTTATACATGAACTTTATTACCATTCAATCCATGGTACCAGAAAATTTCAAAAATTTAACAATATAAAATGGACTTTTGTGAACGTGAGCCACCTTAAATTAAATACACACTAATAACTCAAGATATTGTTCCAACAACATCCCAACATGGCACATGGAAACCTTTTGGGCTATGGTGTTGGGGTTCACATACAAGTATTTTTGAACCCACATTGTAGTTAAACCAATGTTAATGCCTCCAAACAACTCAAATAGACATACCCATTATTTAAGAGGTTGCCATTGAACAAGTGTGGACCATATTAAAGTGAAAGGTCCCCCCAATGGCGTATATGTGCCATTTCTTTGATGGGTGTTGGTGGTAAAGTTTTTCATGTTTGCAAGCACATTGATCAAATGCCTTCTCCAACTAAAGTGATGTTTCCCACAACAATGGTGGGTCATTTGTGGACAAAGCAAAATGGGATGGACATTCACATCATGTCTTCCAATGGAGGTGGCACATCATTTGTAACAAAATTATTTTCTAGCATCCCCAACCTAAAAGGCAGTGTGTTGGCAAATCCAACCAACATGGTAACACCACCAATTGATCCAACATTGCAAACAACCTTGGCACCCATCTCTTGATTGCCACCCAAGTCTATAGGAACTCTAATCTCCTCCCAAAATCACAAAACAAATCCCATGGGATACAACATTTCACTCTTTCGTTTGTGTGCATGATTTCATGTGTGTGACTTTGTTAATATTGATAGTGTTGCACACTAATCTTGTAGTCCATGATAATTCATTTTACTTGAGGTCCTTTTTATAATGTTAAATCATGGGAAATTCTTAATTGAAAAATTATTTTGTAAGCTCACAAATCATTATTGTGATTTTTATTAGTTTGTTTAAGAATCATATGATAATGTCAAACCATCAACACGTTCAAAATTATTGGAACAACATCTAAATGCTTGGCAAAACCTTTGGAATATAACAAAGGACCAACTTAAATATGGGATACATATGGGAAGTGTGGGATAAAATTAATGAACACATGATAGGGCTGAGACATTCTACACTTTAAAACCATATGAATTATTTATAAAAAAAAATTCAATGTGTATGGGATAATATTAAAAAGCACATGGGAAAAACTTGGGAATATTATAGGGATTTTCTTGGGAACATTCTAGCAAAATGAAACCTTCGACCCAAAAAGATATTCAAGTTCCCCATTTGCATCCACAATAGTTCAAAGAAAAATTTGGGCTTTTCTAATACTTGTACCAATTCACCTCATTGGAAGTTGGAAACATATTTTCATAATTGTCTTCAATTGTACCCTTTTTGCTCAATTTAATGCCAAAATTGTGATAATTAAAAACACATATTAGAGATTACAATCATTACAAAATTGATGATTTATTATTTGTGGTTATAACTCATATGCTTGATTGTTGATCAAAGGATAGTGATGTCATTAAACCATAATGTTTTCAAAAAATGATGATGGTTGAAATCATGATAAAGTGAACAATTTTTTTAACTTGGTTGTTTATTTGAAAAGTACATAGAAAGTAGCAACATAACCCATTGTAGAATACATTGAGTGTTTTTATATGAATGATAAGAAATAACATAGTTTTCATTATCAACCAATAATTTTCAAGTTTCTCATTGTATATATATATAAACAAAGAGAAAGTAAAATATATGTTTTATGATGCCCTAATAAATAAAAAAATATTTTTATCATAACTTAACACACACACACACACACACACACATATCATTGAATATTTTGGATCAATTGAAGGTTCCTTGAACATGAATTTACATCCATTTTTGGGGATGATTTTTTAAAAAAATTCAAAATTATTTGTTCCTATTTTTTAAAAATAGATTCTTTTAAGTGCAGTAGATGGCACATAAAGTTTTATATTTTGCTTCCATTCATTTTGATTTTTTTGATTTTGATTTTTTCCCCATATGCATGATATAAGATAAAATTATATAAATCCTTACCTTTTTGGTCGATTTTACCATGTTTCCACCTTCATCCTATTTGCAAGTTTATAAAAAATATCATTTAAGATTTCAAAATATGGATTACAATTCTTTTATTAAATAACAACATTTGATTTATTAATAATGAAGGATTGTATTTTGTTTTCACATGTGTGTTTAGTTTGTGTGGCTCCATTCCAAAATCCATGTTTGCATTTTGTCCACTTTTTTTGACCCTTCCATAACTTTTTTGCCCAATTATATGTTTCTATAAATCAAGATTCAATTTGTGATAATTGATTCAAGAACATTTGAGTGCCATGACAATGTTTTTAATAACTTTGATTTGTTAAAAAATATCTTTCACTACAATTCTTTCAACAAACGTGTCATAATTGTTTGTAATTACCATGATTTGTTTCATTCAGTATATTCAAATTTTTAAAAATTATTGTTTTCTTTTCATTACATTTGTTTGTTCCATTTTCAATAAAAATTTATCTTGTCAATAAATGGTAATAGGTGTTAACAAGTAATAAATTTATTATTTTACTTTTATTTATTCAAAAAAATTAGAAATGGAAATAGAAATAGAATCATTAAAGTTCATAACTATGAAAATTTGCTTTATTTAAATGAGAATTTTCATATAGATTTTGCAATTTAAAGATTGCACTTAATTACAGATTGGACACAAAAATAACAATTGAATGTTGAAGGGATAAATCCAATAACAATATATTTGACAATGACAAGTGAAACATTGAATTTGTTCAAATTTTCATGTTATTTTTTTTAAATCCATTTAATTTTTAATCAAATGAAAAAATGATATATATTTTTTTCATATTAACAAATTTATTCTATTTTTGAAATTTAGTTAAATTGAAAAAAAAACAAGAATTTGAAAATGAGCAAAATAAATGTGCACGAAATGAACATAGTAGCACACACATATAAGGGCAAGCCCATCCTTGGGTGGTACCACTAGGAATGTCACACCTTGATTTTCTTGGACCCATTGAACTTTGAGAAATCATATGAAAGGGTGAAAACATGAATAGGGGGATTGTTTGGACTCTCACACTTATAATTATTCTAAATTACATACAAATGTAAAATTTAAAGCCATATTCAAAATTAACATTATTAAATTTTAATTATTCATGTTGTCATAGACTTTAATGGGAATCATCATAAAAAGTTTGGATGAATTTTAAGAAGATTATGGACTCGTAATGGACTTTTGAAATGATAACATTACGCTTATCACACAAAGAAAATGAAAAATGTGGACTCAAAAAATACATAAAAATAGTGTCAAAATAAAAATTAAAGCATCATCAAATCAAGAATTTATTACTGAAGTGCATTGAAAATTTCCTAATATATATTTTTTCTATTTTATTTTTTTAATGACGTGATTGTTAAAAAAATTATCTTTGGGAGTCCATTTCACATTAAATTTTTAATTTTTTGCATGGATTTTTTTTGTCATTCACATGTTTAGAAATATTTATAAGTTGGCTTATTAATACTTATGATTAAAAGCATAGGGGATAATTATAGGATTTATGGATTAATAATTTTTAAAATTGCAAAAAAAATTGTTAGTGTTAGATTATGGATTTTCAAATGCCACTTTTGAAACACTTAACCATGTTTTTCCCCAAAACACTTAAATGAACATTTTCATCATTTTCTTAAAGAATAAATTTATTAGGTTTCATAGATTTTAAAAACCCAATAATATCAAGAATATTATGTATTTTGATGTTCCTAATCATTGCATTTAAAAAAAGTTTCAGGAACGTAATGTTAGTTTTTTCCCTTGAACTTTTTAGTTAGGAACACAAATTTGAAAACATGATTTGAAAATTTTCTTATGAATTTTTTCCTAAGATAATTTGGAAGTCATTTTATTTTTAATTTTTAATTTGGCATTAATTGATTAAATATGATTTAGTTATGAAATTCCAAAGTTGAAGCTATTGATTTTTTAAAGGGCCATTTTAATTAAGAATATAAATTTTAAAATTTTCCAATTTCTTAAATTTTCAAATAAACTTCAAACCATATATTAGAATATGCAATTGATAAATATGAAAAAATAATAATTTATAATAGTGAAAACATTTAACGAAAAGGGTCTAGAAAAATGATTTGGTTATTTTTGGTTCCTTAACCATTCCTTGAGATGGTTCCTAGTGGTATCACCCAAGGATGGGTTTGCCTATAAAGAGATCCAATAACAACTTTTTTTGAATAAATTCATTACCAATGAGTTTTATTTATCATTAAATAAACTTTGCTATGGACTTTTGAAACTTATTAAAACATTATTGCAAGAAATGGAATCACAACAAAAGAAGACAAAAACCTCCAAAGCAATTTACTTCATTCAACATATCCACACAACAAAGATAAAAGGTGCATGTACTAAAGATTTTAAAAGAAAATCTAAGGAACAAAAAAATATGCATTGAAGAATAAATCATTAATTTCAAGGCTAATGATGCATGCATACCAAACCAAACATGAAACAATGAATATAAAGTAAAAATGCAAACATAAAATCATGAAAAATTCAAATCAAACCAAAGATGCAAGCTATTGGAGCAAATCATAGCTTGCAAGAATTTCATCAAACAATAAAAACAAGAAAAAAATGAAAGTGGATTCACCATACATAGTTTACAAGAAGGCACCAATGTAAAAGAAAACACAAATCTTTGATGCATATAATGCAAGCTTATGAACCTTTTTCTATGAATACCAATAAACAACAAGAAATAATCACCACAAACATAAATACAAGTGCATTATCATCAATAAGAAACAAGGGGGTGTGAAAGAAAATGAAAATCAAGAGATGTAAATGGGTGGACCTTTTGTGCCTAATGAAGGCAAATGTGCATAAACCTTTGATCTATAATGCTAAAAGGTTTGGCATTGTTGATGTGAGTATTGACGTATCCAAAAATGTTATGTTTACATTGGATTTGAATTTTAGAAGTCAACATCCATAGGTGGTGATTATTATGGAAAAATCTTCAAGTGTAATGTACAATTTGAAAGCAAAGCAAAGTGCCAAAGCAAAAAAACAAAATTGTTTAAACTCAAAACTTAAACAATAAAATAAAAATAAAAATAATGAACAAAGAATATTAAATCTCTAAAACTAAACACAACTTTCACATTGAACTCATGCCTCCAACTAGGAACACTATCAAACAACAAAAAAAATGATAGCTTATGACCACCCTAACCCAAAGACTATAAACCCTAGTCCTTAAACCCTAACCTAATAATGAGAGTTTTGAACTATTGGTTCTTGGGCTCCATTGATGGATTTCTACTTTTGAAAGAGTTTTTTTTAAGATGAAAACATCCATTCATCAATTAACCAATGAGTAATAATGCATTTTAAGGATGTTGATTTTGTTTACATAATTGAGCCTAAAAATTATCCAACATGAAGATGAGACTTGTTCTAGTTTCTAATAACTATCCAATTATAAAGTAAAAACGTTTTTTTTTTAAAGTCAAAAAAATCCCATATAATACTTTTTCAAGCTTGGCAACGTTGACATTATAGAACCAATGGCACGTTATGACATCTATAACCCCACTAATGCTGCCATTGTGAAAATCAAAAACACATCATGACATCTATAAATGTCTTATGACACCCTAGTGGTGTTGACATTACAAAATAAAAGAAAAATTAGGGGCATGTTATGACAATCTATAATGTCCTATGACACCCTCCCCAGTGCTATATGTAAATTTGTCCTATGACAACATCACTAGTAGTGTTGACATTATAAAATTCCAAATCAGGGACACATTATGACAATTTATAAAATGGTCTTGTGAGACCCTCCCTAGTGTTGTTGATATTATTGAAATTCTAGAATGTACCTATAATTTCGTGTGTTTTTAGGGGAATTTTTTGGCTAATTGGAGACCAAAAATAAGGGTTGTTGATTGTATTTGAAGGAATTTTTCAAAAAGAATCCCCCAAATTCACCATATTTTGAGGAGAACAAAAATTGAAATCACTACATTTAGACCATAGGTTCTTGCATGTTGCTAGAAGTGTTTTCTTTTCAAATTTGTGAGGAAGGTGGGTTGGTGACCATCCCAAAGAAGGCTAGCTAAAATTTGGCTATAAGTTACTGAAGAAAGTTAAAAAGTCACTTGAAGAAATTTGGAAATAAACAACTATAATTTTAGTTGCAAAAAGAAAAAGAAAAAGTTGTAATGGACATATGCGACTACAAACCTGGTAGTCACCTTGAAAACAACCAATCGCAAAAAACTCCACATGGCATGTATAGTCACATATCACTTGTGACTACAAGGATTTTTCATCCATTGTTTAGTTGTAGGACTATACAATTACATATACAACTACATAGAACATTGGGCAACATTTTGAAAATCAATTAAATTTAAATTATTTAATATAATTTTAAATTTCATATATTAAGTAAATTATTTAAATAATGAAATATAATAATTCATATTATTGGTAATTTCATAAATTTTCATCCTATGTGTTGTTGACAAATTACCTAGGCTAGGCTAAAAACTTTATTTAGGTAGCTATGTAGGCCACATAGTCTAAGTACCTTGGTGGGCTTAGGTGGGCACCTAAATTAAGTAACCTAACTATATAAGGCACATCCAATCAACATACCATCATTCATCACAACTATGTCATTTGTGAGGTTTGATCCTTAGACACCAAGGATGGATATCAATTCCTTTACCATCAAACCATCCCACTTTATGTGGAAATATAGCGGAATGCATTTTATTTACCCCATATTTGATTTTAAACATTGCACAAACATCAATTTCAATATTTCACATTTTATTGATATTTGTCCAAATGAAAAAAAAACAAATTCTTAAAATACTTTCAATGACATACCCAAAAAAAAAATTCTTCCAAAAATGTACATTAATTTGAATATGTTTTTTTGAATTTTTTTAAATTGAATTACATTTCAATGATGATTCATTTATAAAAAAATTCAAGCCCATGATTTATAAATGAAAAAATCTTAATCTTTAATAATAGATAAATAAATAATTTATTTCCCACATATTAATCCTTTATTTCATTAAAAAAGAAAGTGATTATAATATATCATAATTTTAATTAATTCAAATACAATTTTTATAAATGGATAATATGTCAATCACATTTCAGAAAAATATAATATATTTAAAATTTTAATCTAAATCATATTTAGTGATGTTAAATTAATTAATGATTTTGATGGAATTTTAAGTTATGTATATATGGTAAAAGTCTTATGATCAAATAAATGATATATTTTAAAAACATTTGAAACCTTTATTTGATTAAAATACATATCATACTTGATTATGATTATAATATGTTGTAATTTTACCAATAAAATTTAATTTACATCTATAATATATAGTTAAATAATCATCATATCTAATATTTATAAATAGATCATAACTAAAAAATATTTAATAAAAAAATTGTACTATTAATGTCAATAATTTTTTAAAAATACCAATAAACAATTAGACACAAGTTGATTATCAAACAATATTATAATTCTAAAGATGCCACATATGTTTTAATCATTAAAATATTATAAATTGAAAAACTATTGGGCCCTAGTTGCCAAAACAACTATGATTAGTTGCAAAAACAACTAAATTTTTATCAATCCAAGGATCCATTCATAATATTGGATGAAAAATGTACATTTTCATTTTACTTTTCCATCTAAACATGTAATAGTCATAAATTATAATCACATTTGTAACTTCATTTGAGTATATCAATATTGTAGTCGCAGATGTGACTACAATAATTACATATATGACTACACACATTTATGACTAAAATGACACATAAGACTAACTTAACTATTGTCATAAAAGTAGTTGATTTGAACACTAGTTGCATCTATAATCGTAACCATGTGGTTGGAATGGACAAGATTTCTTCTAGCGAGTTTAGGAATCTTGTTGCATGTTGATGACATACTAGAACATATCATTTAAATATGGTAACAATCGACCGAATTTTTCTCATAATGTGGCAACACATGCCCACTTTTCCAAAGAAAAACCCTTTATACCATTCATAGTCCCTTTTTTTGGGTCATCAAGATATGAAAATTTGCCCCAAAAAAATCATTGGTTACTAATATGTAATGGGTTTTTCTTTAAATCTACTTTTCTATGTGACTTGCAGCCAAATTTGGCTAAGTCTTCTTGTGGATGATTGTTAGTCCACCTATTTCATGAAATTGAAAAAAACACATGCGTATTACACAAATTAAGTTACCAACATATATAATAATGGTCTTGACTTCATGTTATATAATAATATATATTGCCTTGGGCTCCACATGGTTGCACACTATTGATGATGATCAACTGATCAATTAATGAAAAAATGAATTGATTTTGTGAAAATTAAGTTTCAATTGAATGACTTTGCATGCAACTTGAATTAAATTAAATTTGATTGGAAATTGAGATTCTTAAATTGAGTTCAAATATATTGAATGAAAATTGAATTCTTATTCATCTAATTCAATTCAATTCAATTCAACAATTGGATCAAAATTCAATTGAAAAAAAAGAGAGATGCAAATTGATAGAGCAAGTATTAAAAAATCTCATAGTGAAAATGACATTAAAATAAATAAATTTAAACATAGACTCGAAAAAAAAATCCTTTCATGCCTCTTTGTTTAATAATGAGTTAAGCAAATTCAAGTTTGAAACTATCAAGCAATCAATCATTTATTAGTTATGAAATCTAACGAGGGAAATTTTGACCTTGTTTTGCCTAAGCCCAAGCAGGCAACAAGTGTGTGAGAATGCAAAGAAAAGACGCTCGACTGAAGACCAATAAAGAAACATACAGGTGAAGATGTGATCTTGAGAGTCTAGAAGGGAATTGAGAATCTGTGCGAGAGCCAGGAACGAGAAGAGCTTCGTGCATTCATGCAGGCAACGGTTGTGTGTTTTGGATCCAAGCAGCTTCAGTATCAGTACTACAGCAGAGGAATGCAGTTGGCATCAAGTGTGTCGGGCTCGCGGCTACGAGTCCAGAGCTTATTACCACAACAGTCAAAGGATAATACTCTTACGGTATCCGCGTTCTGTTGTTGTCTGCAAACAGTCTACAACCTTCGCTCCCACTGCTCTTGTACTTGGTACTCTTCCTCTCTTCGTCTTCTTCGTCAGCTCATGCTCTTTTTTCTGTTTTTGCTAGGATGGTCATCAATCTGTGTCGAGAACGAGGAGGGTGGTTTTTCCCTCTCCCTCCTGCTTTAGAACTCCATTGTGTTGCATAGTATTTGTTCCTAAGAAATAAGCAATATAACATGCTAAAAACATTCCATCGTGCTGTATATAAACTTTGTACAAATTCTTGCTTTGTTTGATTCTTGGGTTTGTAGGCAAAATTAATGAGGGTTGAAGCTTTGGAACCCCATTTTGTCACATAGTTTTTGTTCCTAAGAAATAAGCAATATAACATGCTAAAAGCATCCCATTCCATGGACA
>Ga0116229_10001612_pt1 | contig 35610 bp, 33 predicted proteins | sample S1TSphgellanicum_3_FD_87313 | JGI IMG/M metagenome (GOLD analysis project Ga0116229, IMG submission 87313) | Host-associated microbial communities from peat moss isolated from Minnesota, USA - S1T2_Fc - Sphagnum magellanicum MG | ecosystem: Host-associated > Plants > Peat moss > Unclassified...
GGGAAGCCACCACCTTCCCCCTTATAGTATACTCTGTGACTCTCCACGGAGCCCACATCCAAATGGCTATTTTTCCCGGGACTCCCGAGTGGGAGTCCTGAAATCGCGCCAAATGGGACTCCCAGGACTTTGGAGCCCCATAACTTTGTGAGCAGACCTCCGATGACGATGCGGTCTCAAGCAAAGTTGTAGCTCTCATCGAGAGCTTTCCAACGCCGTGTTGCACTCCCGAATCGGACATCCGGAAGAGGTCGATTCCCGACCTTTTGTGGTCGGGAGTCAAACTGGCAGTTCGACTCCCGGCCCTTCTTTTGGCCATAACTTATGTTTCAGATATCCAAATGAGCAATGCGAGCCCATTTTAGACATATACGCTTCAAGAGCTTTCCATTGATATAAAGAACGCCACAATCCATTGAGGTTTGACCCCTGCAATCGCTCTCTGAAGTTTCGGGACTCCATCGGGACTCCATCTCCCAAAGTGGGAGTTGCCTTGGGAGTGTGAAGGTTCACTCCCTCACACTTTCTAACACTTTCTCACACTCTCGGGAGTATGTGATGTGACTCCCGGGCTTTCTCTTGCCTTAACTCATGCAATGCCTTTGCCTTGACGCCCGGGCATCCTCTTGGCTTAACTCCCGGGCTTCCCTTTGGCTTAACTCCCGGGCTTCCCTTTGGCTTAATTCCTGGGCTTCCCTTTGGCTTAACTCCCGGGCTTCCCTTTGGCCCGCACCCTTGCAATTCCCTTTGCCTTGGTCGCAAGCCCAAAGTTAGGGTTGCGACAGCTCAGGTACGTGTGCAATTCTCCAGATAGCGATTCTAGAATTGCATTGTTGATTTCATCAATGTCAATATTTTTGGGGGCCAGAATGCTGCATTGCATAAAATACATGGCATCTCCAGAATGGGATTGGTGATTCGGATAGATGGTTCGGATTAATCCTCTTAAGCTATAATCTTCTGTTGACAGCTTCATATGGGATGGAATCTTGATCCAATTTAGATCGACACCTTCTTCTGCAATGGCAAAAAGACTGCCATCTCCAACATTCAACACCCATTTGGCAAACTGTCATTGCTCTTCAGAATTGGCTGCCATGACTCGCATGTTGATATGAAAACAAAGAATCATAACATGCTGCCAAAGATGCGATCAAAGCAATGAAGCACTGACAATGTCTTCTCGTCCTCCTTTGGGAATAACAAGCAAGATCTGATGAAAATCCCCACCAAGGACCACGGTTTTCCCACCGAAAATCTTCTCAGTTGCCAGTGCATCATCTAATTGCATAAAATCACACAGGGTCCGATCAACAACTTCAAAAGCTCGGTGATGCATCATCAGTGCGTCATCCCAAATGATTAGATCAACTTTATGCACCAACTTAACCACTTTCATCTGTTGTGTGATGTTGCAAGTTGATTCATCGTGCAAATCAATTGGAATCTTGAATCTTGAATGGGTGGTTTTGCTGCCCAAAAGTAGCAAAGATGCAATTCCTGATGAGGCAACTACAAGCATGATTTTGCCTTGCCCTTGTAGACGGGATAGAAGCGTTGTCCAAACAAATGTTTTGCTAATTCCACCACTGCCATACATAAAAAACAGTTTGCCCTCTTTGTTTGTCACGACATTCAAAATAGTTTCGTATGCACTGCATTGATAATCATTGAACCTATCTTTTGAATTGTCTACATCTGTGGTCAATGAATGCTAATCATAAGCCAACTCTTCTTGGACCAATCGGTTTCCTCCATGAATAGAAAGGATGTAATTAGACTTGGGAAGCATTGGAAAATCTTCCAAGCGGTGTGCGTTGTGGATGAGAACCTAATCGATCTCATACAATGCATGATCCTATAGTGCATCCTTAGAAAGTGTAACAGTTGGATCATCACGCTCGCGGCGTGTCATTGCTTCAATGTCATCAATAAGCATGTTCAATAAGCAATTGTTATCCGGAGGCCCAAAGACCGGCTTCTTCCAAAACTTGATGCCATTCATTATCGTTTGCAAGCAAACCCATTGCAATGCATGCATCTTTGAATGTGTCATGCTCTATGCCATCCACTATCCGCAAATGCTCGTAGGATGTGGCACCTTTGACATAGTTCAATAACATTCGTAAATAATAACGTTCATCCGATGTTGGGTGTGCATAATACATGCGACCAATAGCAAAGCCTTTCTTGCGCATTGTCCATTGCTTCAATTTCCGATTCCACACCCATTACTAAGGCAATTGATTGAACGTAAGGCTTCATGCAGCTTTTGATTTTTGGTTTATTTTGAACCATTCTGCCAACATCGTTCTGGAAATGACTGACCGTGTTGCCACTTCCTACACACCATTGTCATCATTGAATAACACCATTTGTTGATTGGGCAAATGGTATTGCAGATGCTTAACGGCAGGAAACTGTTCATGCATATTAAACTTGAAGATGTGCCATGCTGCTTCTAATGTAGATACATAGCGATAGTCGAATTTTTAAAATTTCATCAGTTTCAACCATATTCTGTCAATGGCATTGTTGCTCTGGCGTGAGATCTCAATAGTTGCACGATCATGTCTTTTATAAACGTACTTGAACATATACTTGACTACACGAATGTTGTTGCAAACCTCAACCTTGATGTGCGCATCGTATTTAGTCAACAAATAGACATTATGTGGTACCACCCAACGATTATCCAATTCAATGCCATGAACCAAAAGTGTGCACCTCGTAATCTTTGCGTCGATAAATAAGATATTTGTTTACATCCATCATTATTTCAGATTGGAACTTGCATGGATATTGTTTTTTGCATTTGCTTTCTTCCATGCATGTGGCATTTGGAAACATAGCTCCACATGCACCATGCATCATGCATTTAACAACCGTTTCGTGGGCCAACTTATTTGTCTCTGGATTCAGAAGTTTAGCATTGATCATGTGGTCTACATCTTCGACCATGTGTGGCTTGAAGTCTTCGGCAAAGAAGATGAAAATGTGTGCATGTAACAACCCACGTTTTTGAAATTCAATGACATAGATTCTCGCAATCGTGTGTCCCAAAATATGCTTCTTATGAATGTCATTGATCAACTCCTTCAGAATGATTTTGAACATTTGGGTTACCAAGTCCAGTCGATTTTGAGGTTGTTGTCCAAGCAACAACGCTCTCTTGATCTCAAGCCATTACGGATTGTAAGTGAATGTAATAAATGCATTCGGGCAGCAGGCCCATTTATAAATTGCCATGGCATCTTGATAATTCTGAACCACGTGATGTGGACCTACTATGAAAGAAGATGGCAGAATGATCTTCTGCCTGATGGTAGTAGTGCTATCATCACCTATAGTAATGGCATCCTGAAGGCCTTGATAAAGATTTGCCCAAAGTTTTTTTTTATTCAGGTGCAAATACTTCAAGCGATTTTGTTCGATAGCCGCATAAGCATCCACAATGTATTGATGCCTCAATTAGTCACCCCGAAACAACGCAATGCCATCAATGTCTCAATGTTGAAATCGATAACCGTAAAATTTGGCCATTATCACATTGCGATGCTTTCTTTGATGTTCCGATTCTTCCGCATGGTCTTCATCCAAATTTGCATCAGTAATAACACCATTAAGCAGAATATTCAAATGCCATCCATCTTCATTGTAAGGAAATAATAATGGATAATGTAGAACCATGTATCCCACATGTAGTTCGGAAATGCATTGTAACGGGCTAACTTGCTGAGCAATGACGATGTCACACCTGTTTACAGCTTCAGAACCATTTCCTACCGGCGTGACTTCATCGGTTGTTAGCAAATTGTATCGACGGGCATCCTTTGTTCGAGAAGCAATGAGACGCAATTTCAGAATCGTGGGAGCACCTTTTATTGCCATCATATCCCTTGCCATTTTGAACACTTTGACATAGGGTTAAATATTGTACATCATGGTCAACAACCGATCCAACGTCGTTGGATCAAGCGATGGCATAACGGCATGGCGGTTTTGATGTTCGCTTTCCGTATCATGAATGTACAACTATGCAAATTGTGGACGCTATCCTTCAGCAGGACACAGGGATTCAATTTTGTGATAAAGCTCACCTTAAATGCGAAAGGAATATGGTCCAGTGCTTCTTGTTACCAACTCATCAACTTTGGCACCAAGCGAAGTGAATGCCAACACCAAAATGTACATGCGAATTTAATCTTGAAATTTGATGGCATTTTTTTCTTTGTTTGTTAAAAGAACTTCCAATTTTTGTGGTGTTGCAGGAACATTCGATAACAAAACTTTACCATTTTCGTAAGATAGAGAAAATTGTGGGTTCATATTGCTTGATTTTGATAATCGTTCTTTGATCCACATTTTCGCGTTGTAGAATCCACAGATTGTGTCCATTTCTCCACAATCCCATCATCCCAGGGTTGATGCATTTTCGTTTCCAAACAATTGCAATGTGTCATTGCCAAAAGAAGGTTGTGCACGTGTTGTTGCTTATTATGCAATTTGCCGTTTTCAACACAAACGATTACTTTGTTCTTATGGCGTTTCAAATGGCCTGGCTAACTCTGTATGTTATTTAGCATGCCATTTTTTTGGTAGGCGATTGTGACGTTCACGTGCAGATTCTAACATGTCTTGATTAAATTCTACTGGAACATTAATATGTGAAATAGGATTTTCCAAAGAGTTAGTTTGCTCATCATTTTGCTAAGCTTCTAGTTGTTGGTTTCTTATGTGGAGTGACTATAGGAAAATAGATTAATGTTACAATTTGCAGGTTCAATTAGACACATGAAGGTTGATATCCACCGCTCATTGATCAGCTTTTGCAAGCAATCTTGATGCTAATGGTCAATAAACTGCCCTTTGCAATCTCCTAAAGATCCTAAAGATTGTTCCGACCCAAGGAGATGGTGGAAATTTCCCTACTCTAAAGGACACCAATGATGTAGTAAGCACTGTTCTCAATGACCATATTCAAGAAAGAGATCAGTAGGTTAAACCCAGAAGATTTAGCATCATTGAAGGACGAACAACACTTGGTCATTACTTTCTGGCAGCTTTTATTCCTTGAGTTTTCAAAATTGCAAGAAAAAGGGTTGCTTGGACTTCCGAAAGATGATGAAACACCTCCAGAAGTTCTCATAGTGAGGATGCCTTTACTATTGGAAGTTTCAACAACTCCTCTAGTTCCACAAGCAAAAGATGAGCTTGTGTTACATTTGGGCATTTAAAAGATTCACAGAGCTTTGATGTTCATCCTCATTCATGATACCATTTCAGAGTTTTGTGCCAGACCATACATTTTGCCACAAATGAATACTTTCACATGTTTTCTTTCTCATGGTTGCTGTCAACAATAATGGTGCCATGTCGAGGAATACTTTCACATGTCTTCTTTCTCATGGTTGCTCTTAACAACAATGGTGCCATGTCGAAGAATACTTTCACATGTCTTCTTTCTCATGGTTGCTGTCAACAACAATGGTGCCATGTCGAGGAATACTTTCACATGTCTTCTTTCTCATGGTTGCTGTCAACAACAATGGTGCCATGTATTGTAGAGCTTCTTTGCTTATGATTGCAAGGCTTTGCTTTCTCCGCCGTGCCGTGTTTGTATTTCACTCTTTTTTCGTCCCATCGAAATAAACAAACCATGATGAGACGGATGGATGACCGGACGAATGGATGGATGGATGATGGGACAGATGGATGAAATGATGCTTCACGACATCCTTTACTATGTGTAATATATATGTTTGGCTATATGTAGCCAACAAAAAAACATAGTCACAAACACACTTAGGAATGGTAATTATGTTCAACCAATGAGATGATGCAATATGCACCCAAGGGCCTCTCTTTTTTTCCTATTGGAGAGGGTTGGGGGATGTTGGATTTCTTGGGTTTTCTCCTATTCCCACCAAGTTTCCATTGTGTTCCTATGAAGTTCCAAATGGGTTCCCCAACATGTTTCCAAAATTAGTGATGTGTTTTCCAACATGTTCCCAAAAGCACTTCACTTTATCCCATCGCTTTCCCCAACATTATCCTCTTTAAACTATTCCCTTCCTCAACATGGATCATAAAAATCCTGTGCCAACCGACTTCTGAGCAGATACCACAATTTTTGTAGGAGACAGCAATGGAAAGAAAGCTTTTGCCAAGTATCTAAGTCCACGAATCATGGGAAAATATAATGAGCATGCCACTAGCCAAGTGGCATTGAAACTTTCAAAGGTAATTGACGCAGGGGGCTAAACACCCCCTAACGAGCTCTGTCCGGAGCATGTGTAATTGACCCGTGGTGGTGGTGTACCATGTGAGATATTTGTCGTGCAGCTTGGGCAAGGAAAGGCCCCAAATTCAGGATTTCGAAACTTTCTGATTGGCAACTTGGCCCACCACTACAGCAACATGGAGAGAATCCAGGCCAGTTGCCAACTTGTTTCTTCTGTATATGATCCAAAGACTCATTCAATGAAGGCATAATAGAAGCTCAGAGTGTTAGTAGTACCTGTTGTTAATGGTACAGTGGGCCTTGGTTTAAAGTTACTTGGTTATGAATTATTTCATTTTAAATGTTATCTTAATATTATGTTTTGGTACTCTGTATAGATTAGAAAATCATGCATGAGTGTAAATGGTTATTTTTTTAGGATTTCTTATTCTAACTAATGTTAAATGCATTTTCATAGTTGTTAGATTCTACTAAAAAGGGTTGAATTTTAGTTGCCTTTCACTAAAGGCCTTGGATGGGTACTCACAAATCATTTCTACCTATTAATAAGGTGCTTTTTTTTGTAAATGAGGTCGAATTTGAGTTTTGAGCCTTGAGCACTTGCTTTGGTTATGTAGCCACCAACTTCTACCCATTAATTAGGTGCCTATTTCCAGCAAGTGGGGTTTCATTTTAGTTATCTTTCATTGGCATGTCCCATTAATATTGGGTTCTTTTTATAAATTTTATATTTTGAAAATCTTACCTTGTTTATGATTATTTGTGAAAACTCAATAATAATTACATTTTTTTACTCTGGAGAGATAATAGTAAACCAAGGTACCTGTGTGTCAGTATACTAAACAATTCAGGGGAGGCGGGGGGTGGTGCATCCAAAGTTTAGTTTTGTCCAGCCGTCACAATTTTTTTGGAATTATTGGGCACTCCTCAAAATAGAGGTGGGTCTAAAGGTAGGTGGCTGGTAATCTTTTGCTTGGGCTAGGCTAATACCTATGTTAAGAGCCTTTGATACCACCAAAAAGCCCTAGGTGAGGTAATGTCATTTCGCAATTTTTGAAGCTACAGAGCAAAATTTATCGAAGTAAGAATGATTTTTGTTTCTAGATATTAATTTTGGGTTGCATGGCACTTCACTTGGAAACAATGAATAAAGAAAGTTGTTGCGTTTCTAAAAATGATGTTCCAACCAGTGTTGGTCTGGGATCCACTTTTGGACATACCAGCCTAGTCCTCGTCTTTGGTCCAAATTTTATTTTTGCCCAGTAAAGCTGACATTAATATTGCTGCAAAGCAGGTATGTACTAAACTTGAAACTAGTATCATCATTCGTGGCCAATATTTCCTTAGGTTGAATACCTCTTGTAACCTATATAGGTAGCCCAAAGTAGAGGCCTACAAAAGATATATTCTGGGAGTGCCCAAAGTTTGATCCCTTGTTTTTTCTTGGGTGATGTCCAATCAAAGAGATCCATCAACCAAAAGAAAAAACAAATGAATTGAACTTTGGGAGTCCCACCAACTGATTAATATTAATCCCAATTTACTATACCATGCACACTGCGAGAACCCTGAGGAAAGTTTTGAGAAAATATCAAATAAACAATCAGCATTAATGACATTGCAAAACCCTCTTGTTGAAATCTTGAAAATTACAGGAAGAAACACTTAGCCTAATGGTCCAACATCATCTCCCTTCCACTACTATTTAAATCTCAAACTATTTTCTTTTAAAAATGAGAAGGGAACAGGGAGCAAGGGGTGTAAATGAGATTTTCCACTTTTCTTTTGGGGGGGAGGGGGTTGTCAACACAAAGTCCACACAATTCATGCCCTACCATCACCCTAGATTAAAAATAGTAGGAACGCACTTCCGAACAGAAGTTCTGCACAACCATGAAATGAGGTAGCATTCACCAATTTGGGGAAAGAGAGGTCCATGGGAGGATTTCAAATCTGTCATTTTCCTCTTTCTAACATGTTCCATAGGACTACCAACAAGTTCTCACCAAGTCTCCAATGATTTTCAACATGTTTTCAATGTTTTCTTAATAGGTTCCCATAAGGTTCCCTAAGATGTTCGGCATAGCATCACGTTTTATCCCATATCCTTTGCTCAAACTTGTATACTTGTAACCCAAAGCTCTCCAAAGGCAAGCCGAAGGGAAAATTTTCTACAATGCTATTAAGTGGGGTCCAAACTTGTATTTTGAAAATGTCAAAAGTTTGAAAACTTTTGTGGTGAGGGCCAACAAAAGAGGCTCATTGCAAAAAAGAAAAAAAACTGAACTCTAAATGCACCCACCACAACTACTTAATGCAAATACACTATGTACAATGTAAGGTACAGCACAGGCCTATGTAACTTGTGTGGTTTGACCAGTTTTGAATGAATGTATGTTATCATGTTGTAGGTAGCCTCTGCTCAACTATACAGCATTTTTAGCATTTTGTTGCAACTTCAAAATTAAACCTACCATGTTAGTTGTACAATCGCCATATGAGTTATAAAAAAGCAAGAGCTTAAAAAAAAACCCCTAGTTTGACATCTGAAATACATAGAGAATAGAGGGCTTCTAAAACTCTAGTGGAAAAAGTGATTATATTTCATTGGTCAATCACAGTGATTTGCTCATGTGGTGTCATTCAAATGATCTCTCAATCCATATTGTCCAACCTTTCATGTTATGGGTGGGGAGAGGGGAAATTGTCTATGTAGGACGTGATAAATATTAATAGGGTCACAGAGCACTCAGAGAAATTTACTAGTGCATTTGGAGGCCACCTTATAGCCATGAATTCCCCTCCTACAAAGGGGGAGGGTGGGTAAGAACCCTCCTTCTCTTTGGCCTCATTATCTATGCATGTTTAGTGTTGTGATAAAGTTCACCACATACTTTACATTGGGTAAAGGTCATGAGTGGGAGATATTCACAAAATGCAGGGCAAGACTTGGCCACTGGCTTGTCCTAAGTATCTTATCTGAAGAGGTGGCAACATCTGTAAAAAAATGACTCAAATTGCACTTTTTTTTTGAGAAACATGTCGCCAAATGTTGAACTTGGACAAAGCATGTGACCAGCGTTTTTTAATAGGTCCAAATTAGGACTAAGCATGTGCCCAAAAAGTCACCCTAAATTTGACTAAGCATGTGACTTTTTGGTTAAGTTGTCACCTGAGGTCATATCTGTTTGTAGGTTTGTTACAAATATCAGACATAGTGACTGTCATCAAAAGAATAAGTTGGTACCCAGGGGTGATGGCATGCATGAGTCCAAAAAGTCACCTTAAAAACGCCGGTGCCAACGGGTTGTCAAGGTGGGTCTGCCGTTGTGCTCCACCAAAAAAATAAAAAATAAAAAACGAATAGGTTGACGTTGGCCAGGCCTACAGGCGATGCTAGCGCTAGCAATTTCAGAGCGATCCAAACAATCCAAAGCCCCAAAACCCAGAACTAATTCAGTTCTGCCCAAAACTTTCCTCGCTTATGTACAGTAAACGCATCTGTGCTCGCTCACTCAACCCTGGCCCATGCAAAAATATCTGTCAACAATTTCTAGACAACCCCATCACGTGCCAAGTTCTCGAGCACTCACATTCCGCGTCACCTTCGCTCCTTCACCATCGTCACCCTCACTACAGACTAAGAGATTCTATAACAAAAGGTTATGCTGCAACGCCTTAGCATACATACTTTAGGGCATAATTTGCAACTACGCAGGCACTCTGAATGGAGTTGAAGCGTTCTCTACTTGAAAGCTGTGGTGAGCTTTCTGAGGATTATGCTCCGGCCTACAGGTACGTTTTCAAGGTTTTCAACTGTGTGGATGTTGATGTTGATCCGTTGTTCGTAAAATATTGTTGATGACGACGTTGTGAATGCCGACGTTTGAAGCTGAAGCTCTCAGAGCGCCTTCACCGGTGCTCATTATGTGGCCCTTGTCAGTTTAGTTAAGTAAATTTTTTTCAATTTTAGTCATAAGAGTGAAATTGGGACTCCAATAAGAGTACTTCTGAAATATCAGTGTAGGTATAAATGTTTTTTCAATTGGGACTCCAAAAACATCGGCCCTGTACAAAACAATCTATTTAGCGAATCAGAAGTACATGTTAGGATTTGCTGCTCCTCTTTTACCTGCCTCAACATTATTTATTTGTTTTTCTGGGCGAAACCCAATTTGCTGAGAGAACCTGACATGTGTTTTACTTTCTTTCATCCAAAATTGTTGTACACTGCACCTGTGGAGGTGCTCTCACATGATCCGTAGTGCAAACGCAGCGAGGTGCATGAAGCAGCTTTGAGCCCGAGATTGTGCATTCGCACAGGCTCTGAAGTAGATGGAGGTTCTAATGTTCAGAGAGGAAAGATTCCGTCCAAACACAAAACGTAGTACCTAAACCTTTAGCGGCTTGAAATTTAGCAATGGCAACCAGTTTTGAAGATCTTCGCAGAACAGTACAATCTGTGGTCGACAAGCTCGCTTCCTCCGAAAACAAGGAGTCGCAATTCAACGCTCGGCAATGTGAATTTCTTGCACAAAAAGCCTCCGAGATTATACCCATACTTGACCAGTTTGAGTATACACTCCGCAAGCACGACTTACACAGCTTCCAGATGTCGTGGGATCCTCCTAATTGGATTCCAGCCGCCATGGAACTTCAGCGGGTGTTGAAAGATGCTGAGGTCCTCATCCAAGAATGCAACTGTGATAGGGATCAGTGGTTGCAAGTAGAAATCAAGCGAGGCAATTTGAAAGAAACGTTTGCAAGAATCATATATGACTTGGAGTGGCACACGTTGCTGTTGTGTGGCCTCTTCGTACCAGAGAGCTCCGCTTTTCATCCGAACTGGGAAACATGTGACGGAAACCTGAGGTTGAACGAGTCTTTCATTTTGTCAGCGGCAGCAGGATGGGATCGACAGACTTTGCGGGAGAGTCTAACGAGCTCTCATATTTGTGATGGAGAGATCTGTAGAGCAGATCTTGGTGAGAAATGTCTAGCCAAACAGGTACTTGATAAACTGGATGCGGAAGAGCAAGTATCGGCGGATCCGAACAACTTCAGCGACTTGATGCGTCTATTCTTGTGGGTTAAACCAGAGCACCTTCCCAAAGGGAAAAAACTTGGAGACGGCAGCTTTGCTAAAGTGAGAGAGACAGAATGGCTGGGCCAGAAATTTGCCCAGAAGATCTTCTTCGACGGTACCGGTTACAACAGAACTTTCAAGAAAGAAATTGCTGCTATGGCTGGACTCGACCATCCCAACATCATCCATGCCGTGTGTTGCTCAGAAGACAACCGTCGCTTGTCAATTGTTATGGAACTCATGTACAAGAGTTTGTATGATTTGTTGCATCAGGATTGCACTAGCCCACTATCCATTTTCCAAGCCATCGACCTCATGTTGCAGATCAGCGAAGGACTTAGGTACCTCCACAGCAAGAATATAGCTCACCGTGACCTGAAGTCACCCAATATTCTGGTTCAATTTGCTGATCCTCAATCCGAGATAAGATCAGACGGCATGGTCAACATCACCACCAACACTTTGTTCGTTGCCAAGGTTGCTGACCTCGGTCTAGCAAAGGTGAAAAACACCAGCACTGTGCTAGGCCGTCAGACAGCAGATGTCGGCACTACTCTATGGATGGCTCCGGAAACCCCCCATGTCGACGCCATGGGATCTCCCTCCGATCGCTTCCACCCCATGAAACTAGACGTTTATAGCTTCGGAATCATCTGCTACGAGATTCTGTCCAGAGAAGACCCATTTCAAGGTGTAATGAGAACACAGCTCAGAGGTTATGTGCAGGCCGGGAATCGACCACAATTGCCGGATGAGATTCCCCGAAGACTGGACATTCTGATCAATGACTGCTGGGATGGCAACCCGCTTCATCGCCCGGACTTCGCTGCAATCTGCACGGAGCTCAGATTCATCAAACTTGGTCTACTCTCCGGAGGTAAGCATTAGGGTTAGGTTACATTTGACCCTCTCTTCTCACCCTCCTTTCCTTTTCTTTGCCTTGACCCTTTAATGCTGTCTTTGACCGAAGAAGAGTCAGTAGGCCATAAACCCTACATAGTAATGAAATCTGGACTGAAACTTTTTCTACATGTTTTCGATTAGGTTATACACCGCCTCAAACTTTTCTGGAACAATATTCTAATACTTCTGGAAATGTTTGTGATTTTTTAAATGTGATTTGCTTTTGAAAATGCATTGCAAACACAAATTAAATACCTTAGAAGAAGATTTCTTTCTGAGAAATTCACATTACCTTTAAAACAGAGTTCTTTCAATGTGCTCCAAATTTCAAGTTCAGCACATGTTTATTTTTAAAATTCTGATTTTTCTGGATTTCCGAAATTGAAACTCCCCGCCCCTTGTCTTTACAATCACAGAAAATGGCGTTTAAAGTATAAATTGCCAAAAATTGGATTCCTTGAAACCCAGCCCCAATCCCTTCCTTAGACATGAAAGCTAAATTTGCCATCTTTGAGGAAAAACTGAAAAACATGATCTAGATGCCACTTTTTGGCTCCTTCGGCAGTAAAGGACTAACCTCTGCAGAACCCTCAAGTTCATGTGAAGGACTGTATTTGTCAGTTTATACATGATGTTTGAACAACGGTAGTAAATACCAGCATAACACCTACTTGTAGAAATTGTATCCTACTCCTATTTCAAACCACATTAAATGGTTACATTTCCTAAGAAATCTCCCATAAGTGTTGAATAGAAGAGAAATACAGTTAACTATGTACACCAAAAAATGGCTCCCTAGTCTTTTAGGGGTTAATGTTTCTCTTTACCTTACCTCTCTTTCAAATTATTTGTTGTCTCGTGTTGTTGACTTGCTGGTTTCTTAATATGATTTGTAACACTATTTGGGAAATAGAAGAGATGTATCATTGTTCATTGTAGATTTTCATGTTTGAATGTTCAAATATATAAATTTTTATTTGATAAATCTATTAATGGGAAAAATGATCTAATGATTGCTCATGTAGATTGTTAGTATAGTTCTTGTGTTCCATTGATCCCATCATCAACATTTCTAGAATAGGTAGTTAAATTTGTGCACAAACAAAAATTTTAAACACATTATCTCTTGTAAGGATGTATAATAGGGGAGCTAAATAATGTAACCCTTCAAACTGTGAAAGGGGCCCAAAATGGCCTCTAGATCATGTTGCCTTTTTCTTTTTTCTCCAACAAGATGATAAAATTAGCATTTTGTGTCTTCTAATGCACATGGGTGACTAGTCAAGGAATATAATGGTGTAATTTGTTTAAATTGACAATTCATGCTTTAAATTTTTTATTTTATGCTTTTCAAAGGGAAGGGGTTCTTAAAAATACATATACATTCGAAACTTTCAGGTACATTCAGAAACTTTTATAAGTCAAATTTCCTAAAATAAAGATGCTAATCTAGGTGAGCTAAATCTGGCTTAAAGTGGAGCTTTTTAATATTCCTACCTTATATCATACCTAGCGAAGATGCTCTAACAACATGACGTGCCATTGCACCATATTTAGCATGTCCAATTAATGGCCATGCGTTTGTAGAATTTATAAGACATAATGTGTCTTTAAAGTTATCCCATGTATTTCTAATGGATCTTGATGTGATATTGATAGGTCTGAACATTGCAAACAACATTGGACTCGATTTCAACTTGAAGCTTGGACCAATCAAGGTGAGTGATCCAAATTATAGCTATTGTAAATTGATAAATATGATTTTCATACTTTATTCATGGATTATGTGAAGTGGCAAATTTTAGAACCAGACCCACAAAAATATTTTAATAAACTTGACTGCATTATTTTAGATGATATGTTAGTGGACTTATTGTTTTGTTTGTTATGCTACATCTGATCAAATTAATTCCAATAGATGTTTGTAAATTCCAAAACCAATTCACTAGGTACAAGGGCCTTGGGGAGGCAATGGTGGAGCACCATTTTGTTCTGGAATAATCACAAACATAAAACGAATAAGGCTGCAGTATGATGAGGAAGCCACGAACATTTGGTATTTCAAGATGGAGTACAACATCAACAAGACATACTTTTCTGTTGGTTTTGGCACTCATAATTATGGCAACAAACATATAGATGTGAGATTCTTAACAGAACCATGGTGAAGTTTCCTTTTCCTCTTTTGATGCTTTGAATCATGATTGTGTACCATGAATATTAGGTACCAATCATAAAACATCCACAATAAGTCACTTTCAGTGATGTGATGATTGGAGGTATTGGAATTTCCACTATGACTTTTCAAAGTTGAAAGTGATAGTGGAAGTACTAGCATATTACAACTTGAGGTCTCTCATTATTAAAATGCTTATCTTAACTGTTTTATCAATGTGATGTTGAATCCACATGTGCTCCATCTCATTCTATATCCTTTCTAATTAATTGAAATTATAGCCACGTAGTAGGTTTTACAAAACTTTAACTATTGTGCACAATGTTCATATTATTAATGATTTGAATAAGTATGTCAAATACTTGAATTGAGTATGCCTAATTACATTTCTGATCAAAACTTGTACCATACTTGTGCAGATTGACATTGATGAACCATCTGAGTATGTTACACAAATTGAAGGATCCTTTGGCACCTCACTACACTTACCGGGTGATATTCTTGTAAGTACCTTAACAATACATACAAATAAGAAAACTCATGGTCCAATTGGAAGAAGCAGTATGACAGGGACTGAGACTAAGTTCAAGAGCAGCTTTGGTAGGATTGTGGGTTTCTATGGAAGATGTTTACATGGTCTTGATCAGATTGGTTGTTTCATTGCACATGGATATTGAATAGGGAAATGCAAGATGTTAGGGAATGCCATTTCCCTAAAATCAACTTGCTAAACCCTCACCCTTGAAACAATGCTCATCCACAATTTTTTGGATGAAATTGAATATTTAGTTGGATGACATGGGCTCCCAAAGTATTAAAACAATTCAAATATGGTTGCTGAGCAGTTTGAAGTTAAAAGCCTAGGTTTCATTATAAAGCATAATGTGGTTTTCATTATTTGTCATTATAAAGCAAATTTGAGGCAATTAAGGATCAATTTCATATTCAAAGTTTAATTTTATGATGTAGTTGTGTCCCATACTATTAATCTCTAAGGAAAGAAGTTAAAGACAATACTTAAAGCAATTGGTTTCAAGGCAACATAGTACCTAAGCAGTTAGTTTCTAATATTTGGTTACATAGTTCATGTTCAACCACTAGATCTCACATGTCACATCCTTTCTTGATGATCATAATTACCTGTCTTCCATTGCTATAAAAAGTTTGTAATTCCAGTGCCAACTTTAGGAGGAATTTTTTTTTGTTGGGAATTTAGTCTTGTTTCATTTATCCAAGTACCTTGGCAAGTTTGACACACATTTGTTGAATAATTAATTAAATTTGAAATTTCTTTAAAGTCCATAACTAGTGTTTTTTAGCACAATAAAATAATGTAAAAGCACTTTTTAAGTATCATTGTTCAGCACTGTCTTAGGACTTTTCATCCAATCCCGTGTTGCCACATCATCTTTTCAGGATTACTTGTGGTGATTCAAGAGGTTACCATTGGCTCTTCTTTGCCCGTTTTTACCCTTTGTCATTGTTGGATAACAATGGTGGAAATCATTAGGTAAGAAGTAATGCTAATCACAACCACCTAACCACATATCTTGAGATTGTGTAGACTTTGTTGTGATTACATCGACATTTGAAGTTCGAAAGTCGAAGCTTTAGTGGGAAGCATAATTTCTTTTGTAACTATTTCATCATCTACCTTGGAACGAAATCACATTTGTTGTGCAAAGTTTTTGCAAGGCAATCAAAATAGACCACATTTGTTGCGAGAAGCTTTTGCAAAGGAATTTCATTCTACTATCAAATTTTGCAAATTATTGTAGTCGCTTGAAGAAATTATTGGCAAGGAAGCCTTGTTTGTTGCTAATCAGAGTTGCAAATAGGGTTTAGCTATGGATTTTTCAGGGGCCAAACGGTTTATTCAAAGAGAGAAAAATTGCATTGACAAGAATGTATGTGAAATTGTCAAATGCATAGCAACTTTTTGGAAAGCTAAAGATGATGACTTTGACAATGAGCTCTTCTACACATCGCTTTCAAGTCCTTCAAAACCCATTTATGATGAACTTGAAACATGCCTCATCGCTGATCAAAGCAAAAGATGGTCATGTACCTTATTTGATAATCATTTGAGGATCTATGATTAGCTTGTGAATCTTGAACTTTTTTGGTGTACTCCACCATGATACACCCTAAATCATAATTGGTGTGCTCTACTTGAGTCTTTGGTGTGAAATATGAAGAAAAGTCCTACAAGCTGTCCTACACCAATGCACCATTTGGTGATAGATCCTTGAGGGCAATAACAAAGCTTGATAACCAATTTGAATCTTCATCATTCACACAAATATTCAACTTTTACTTTAAGGTTTTTCTTCTTTTTAGGTGTTTAGTTAAATATGCACGGCCTTCTCATTGTTTTGTTTTGAAATATTATTGGATTGCATTCACAAATATTGAATGTCTTGCAAGTTCGAGCTTGATTGATAGTATAATGTTATTAAGGTTTTTTGGACACCTTAATTCTACCTCATTATGCTTTAAAACCCTTTGTTTACAATCCATGGTTGTTAATATGAAACATTTTTGAACTACCTAACATACCTCCATGGGGACCTTGAGCTACAAGTTCTATTTTCATCAAGGCAAACCCATCCTTGGGTGATACCACTAAAAACCACCTTAAGGAATAGTTAGGAACCAAAAATGACCAAATCATTTTCATGGGCCCTTTATTTAAAATGTTTTCATAGCTATAAATAATTTTTTTGTCATGTTTATCAATGTGCATGCACTAATATATGGCTTGAACTTTATTTTGGAATAAAAAAATTGAAAATTGTCAAAAAAAATTATTCCTAATTAAAATGGCCCCTTAAAAAATTAGTAGCTTTAACTTTGAAAATTCATGACTAAATTATACTTATTTGATTAATTGTTTTAAAAAAACCTAAAAATAATATGACTTCCAAATTACCTTAGGAAAAAATTCCCAAGAAAATTCTCAAATCATGTTTCAAATTTGTGTTCCTAATCAAAAAATTAAAGGAAAGGAACCATTGTTATGTTCCTGAAACTTTTTTTAAATGCAATGATTAAGAACATTAAAACAAAAAATATTATTGATATTATTGAAAATTCAGAATCTATGGAACCTAATAAATGTTTTCATTTTGAAAGAATTATGAAAATATTTATTTAAATGTTTCCTATGATTTTTCAAAGTTTGATGTATAAGTGTTAGATTCAAAATTGTGCATTATGACAATGAAGACATGTGCACAATGTGGTCTACACATGTAGCATGTGAATTTAAGCATTATAGATGGATTGAACTATGGCAGTGGTAGAACTAGTAGATGTGTCCAACAATAAACAACATCAAACTTATATTGATAAGAATAGAATGGAATTGTGTTATCTAGAGACAAAATGAACAATACTTGGAAATAGAACTTCAAATTTAAATAAATAGACAACAAATTGGAACATTTCAAGAGACTTTAATGGCATTCAAAGACAAGTAAATTGATAAGATACCTTCAAATTGACATGGTGGTCCTAGAAGTACTTGCGTATTAACCCAATCTCCTTCCACAACCCTAGTGTCATCCAAACTTAGCTTTTTGATTCCAAAAAGTATCCACCACTCTGCATGCATTTCATCCTCTCAATATAGACATTTTGAAGAATGTGAAAAATGAGTAACTACACATTAGGAGTGATAAGCATGTTTATAGGAAGTAGACTTATAATCCCATTGAAGAGCAAAACCCTTATTACAAAATGGACATGGCAAGAAGAGCTTCTGCCTTATTGATCATGTGAGTGTTTGGAACTTGCGTTTTATGGTGTGTAATCATTGATAAGTTTTCAACCTCATCTATCAACACCTCATCATTTGACCATGAATATCAATAACCATTCCTACTAATACTTGGCCCAAAAAATGCCTCTGTTTCAACCTCTTCAAAATCCTTACCAAACTTTAGACATTTAGGTGATGGACCTTTATAGCAAATGTGGTATTGTTCAACAAACTGATTCCAAGAAACATGTTGTTTCTTATCAAAGATGATGACAGGTGGTGTGTTGTAGAAAGGATCAACTTAAGAAGACACGACTCCTTCTATTTTTACCCTTTTTAGCTTGCAAAGGTTTGTGCCTAGATTGTTGCCACCCAAACTTCCAAAGATTAACATTTGCATGAAGGAAAATTAAACTACCGTTACCATTTGCATTTTCACTACTTGACATGGGAAAAAAGTAAAACAAATTCAATAATCAACCTTATAATTGCATTATCATGTGCATGTGTTTACACTACACAGAAGTTCACACGCACTTTAGTTGGTCTGATGATTAAGGTATGCAAGTGAGAAAAATGACCATGGGAATTATGTGTGATGTCAAACACCTGCACCTAGATGAATGGTGGGGATCATCAAAGAGTTTGATGAAAATGTAGTGAGTACATTTCAAATTTTCTTGCTAAATCATTTTGACCAATGGGAATGATGAAATTCACATCATTTCTTGTCAGATTAGCCCTATTACCTAAACCCTCCTATTTTCTTGTTCATTATTTAGGCTTTTTTTAGGACTATTGGGGATTTGTCAGTTTTGGTCCATTTTACCTTGCATCTACCCCATGGTATAAGAAAAATATGTTTTTTAAAGACTTGATGTCCAATGTTGATGAAAATGTAGATGAAAACAATTCATTGGGTGAGGACCCCATGGTATCAAATGACCTGGAGGATGATGAAATCGAATATGACCCCTTTGAATTCTCTCATATGACGAAATTCCATTTTCAAGAATGTTATTTGATTCGACGGTTTGGCAAGTTCAAGGGTCTGACAATGGTGATGCAAGTCTAAACATGCTGTTATTAAACGATGATGTTCAAGTGTTCGATGCACCCCCCAAAGTCATACATGCTCCAATGGCTCGAAGTCAAGGCACGTCCATGTAATCAATGGGTTCCATGGAAATGGACCCCCTAATTAACATGAATACATCATTAGTTCGAATCATCATTCCAAAGCTGTACACATAATAAACACAAATAAACATTATAGACATACAAATGGACCCATTCATCAATCCTCTGAATATTGTAGTTGATGACATTGGGGATATTACATTGGAGCCAAGTGTGGGCCAGTGTATAATCATTAACACAAGTGCACCCCAAGTTACAGATCCAAGTCCTTCAAATCTTAAAATTGCAAGACCTAAGAAGTCAACAAAAGGTGACTTAGATTTTGACCATGCACCAATCAGCCAAAATTCACGAAATGATTTGAACCTTTATGTTTAATAAATAGAAGCTTATAAAAAAGCTTAAGGATTATAAAGAATCAATATGTAAAATCATTAATATTGATTAGTCCCAATTGGAAACTTGATTTTCATGTTCATATTGATGTGTTTTAGCTAGTTGTGAGAGTTATTCTAGTACAAAACCCTACATGATAGTTTGATTAGCCCATTGTTTATGCATCCAAATTGTTAAATTTTGTTGAACATAATATATTTACTACCAAACAAAAAATCATAATTATGCATAAATCTAAACACTAATTTGTAGGTACTAACATATTTGTTTTTATATGTAGATCATATGGCCCGAGTCTATTTGGTGAACAAAACTCAAATTTTAGGTAGAAGTGCTTGATGGTTATTTTTTATTCTTGAATATGATTTTAAAGTCATACATAAACATGGTTGTTCACATTTCTTAGGCAATGTACTACTTAGATTACCAAATATAACATAATAAAAAAGGAATTAAGATCAAACAATATATATTATTATTTTTCTTCTTCAACCAACATGGTTGCAAGATTTTTTTTGTATTTACAAACAAAACAAATGCCTTTTGCTTACATTATGGCATAGAACAATATTTTGTTCAAAGGTTTAAACCTTTTATTCTATAGAAAAAAACTTTGTACGAATGTGGACATGATCAACGCTATCAAAAATCTTTGCAATTAGAAGAGACACCTACCATTATATGGGAGTTGCATTTTAAAATGGATGGAGGTCATTTTTTTGTCGATGTTGTACAACTTGAAATTTTTTGGATGTAAAATATTGGTGGCAAACATTACACAAAAACACGATGGATTTCTATGAATCTTGCAATTAGTGTCAACACTCAAGAACATTTGCAACATAAAGTTGGGTAAAACTATTGATTACTTTATCATAGGAACCATTCACAAAATGGGGATTGGATTTTGTTAAAGTGATTAAGTTAATGGGCCAATACACTAGGATTCAATACATATTGTTAATGATTGATTATGCAGCCAAATGGGTTAAGGCAAAAACGGTTCAAACCAATACAATAATTGTTACAACTAAATTTTTGTACAAATGCATTTTAATTTGTTTTGGATGTTTTTAATATTAGGGGTAAAGAATGCTTGTGACATTTTTCATGTCTTATGCTAAACTTTCCTTTTAAATTTTTGAATCGAACAAAAGTTGATAAATTACAAGCCAATCAATCCACACATTCCCACTTTTCCTTAGAAAACAATGGGTTAGCTAGTTGAGTTGATGTCCAATTACATTAAGAGTCATTTCAAAAGGTGATGGATTATATAACCTTGATTCTTATGGTGGCAAGAAAATAACCATGTGACAAATAAAATTGCATCTTATTATATCTAAAGGTGTAAATTCAAATTATTATTTATGTTTATGTCATTTTCAAACAATTTCAAGACATTCTAACTAAAGGTCAGTGACTAAAAACACATTGATCACACTATGTTAAAAATGTTTTTGGGTTTGATATATTCATGAGATTCATATAGTTACTTCAGATCTTTCAATATTATGTTCAAATTTTTTTTGGGTAAACACATTAAACATTTTCAACATGAATTTATTTATTTACCCCAAGAGATGTATTTAACTAAGTGATGGTTACATTTGCAATAACACATGTTATTATGTTTACAACCTTGCGTCAACAAATGGAAAGTCAACATGATTGTTAAAAAAAATATTAGAATGATGTGTTCTATCATTTATGAGAGTTGATACATTATGCAAGTGGACATTAAAAGATAAATTGTGCTTCAATCTAAAGAAGGTGTCAATGGAGCCATGATATACATGAATGTATCAAAACACAAAAGTGCCATCACCTTGTCTTTCAAATGGATTTAATAAAAACTCACGAAATTTTCACATACTTGTGACATCCACAATTTCTAAATCCTCAAACTATTAGATTAATAGACTAATGGTGCATTCACACTTGGTGTTAGGGACTTTAGTGTTGAGTACCTTAACACCATGTATTAGACGTTTAAGACTTCAACTTACTTATCATGAAGATTTTATGTTAAATTAACATTCACTTAACATTAAAGTATTGCCCATTTGGGTGCCATCTAGGATGCCATCTAGATTTTCATTTAACATTGATTTAACATCAAGTGTGAATGCACCGTAATAACAAAATGTTTTAGCAAAGAAAATTGGCACCACCAAAACAAACCAAAATGAAACAGGTTTAGACTCTAGAGGATGACACTGTGTGTGCACAGTACTCATGCATAGACACAATCAATAAACTATACCCAAATACGCATATTCACATTAACCCCCTTCATATGTGCCACCTCCATTGTGAGAATAAAGGAACGAACATTTTGATAATTGTGGCTCATGCTAAAAATCATCCAAGGGCTGCTTTCAAACTCCATGATCTAAGCCTCCATGTCAACGACTTGCCACCAACAAATGCGTTGTGGCATTGTAAAATTAGAAGCATTCACTGTCCATACAACGAAACTTTGTTCGACAAACCATTTTCAATAACCACAACTTGAGGATTAAACAAAGGCAACACCACTACATCAAACTAACAAAGAAATAGAGGTGATGTTATGTACAGGGATTGATTTGCAAAGGCAAACTAAACCATCTTGGGGAAGGAGCCATGGCAACACCATAAGCGCAAAATTGAAGTATGTAACTCAAATGCATGTAAATGATTACCTATTTTATGGAGGGAAGGACTAGTGGGTTTTAGTAAGTAGGTAGTAAAAACAATTAGTGAAACTGAGTTAACGACTGTGGTTAGTTAGCTATGGAATTGGAACCCAATGAAAAACTGTATAGTCCAGTCCACCCACCATCTGTCCATCCATCTATCGATCACGGTGCGCTGGAAGCTGTTGCGTCAGTCCGGCCATGTCTCGTATTTGCGCTTCCCACTTCCCTTGGCGACTGCTGCGCGGAGCTGGGAGAACACGGCGCACAGAACCTGGACCCCGAAAGCACGGAAAACACTCCTCGAGCAGTAGCAGAAGGAGACGAAGCAGTAGAACTCTGGGCGTTTCCTTGCTTGTCAACAACGGTATGATTATGATCGTCTTCTTCGTCGTAGTCAGGCAATCTTCTTAGATTATTTTCTTGCGGGATGATTCTTTCAGAGTACACAAGTTTCTGCCGTTTCGTACTCATCTCTTGTTGTAACAATCGTTGTTCTGCCACCTTCCACTCCACATTTTCGTTCTCAATCTCTTGAGACTTGAGACTTACTGAAGGAGAATATTCTTCCTCCTCCTCGATGGACACTTCTTCTTGTTGTACATCGACGTTCTTGGTCGCGGCCAGCTTCCGGGTCACGACATTGTTTGTGCGCATTTCGTGATCCGACTCCTCAATTCCTGGTTGCAGCTTTTGTGACCTGCAAGAGTGCATGTCCGTTTTGACCATCTCAAATTCTCCGCTTCTTCGCGGTGTCTTGTCCTCACATCGGTTGTCCTGATGCGGCTCAGCAGCATCGTAGCTGGAAAGCCTAGGCCACAACTCTCTATCCAAAACACTGTTGCTTCCCACTAGCTCCTGCCGAGGGCGTACAAGAGTTCTTGTCTCTGGGATTGTGTGCGTCATCAACTTCAAATGATCATCACAGCTTGTAACTTGTGTGCGGACTTCTGCTGCAACGACTTCTTTTTCCCATGTGAACAATTCAGCGTCTACTGCTGCATGCACACATCTGCTGCACAGTAGTGCTCTGTTAGCACTGGTGTCCGACGGATCGTGATGACACTTTCCAGCTGCTGCTGCTGCACTGGTTGTTGTCTTCTCAGGTGGATTAAGAATCCTTGGTTTCCTGGCCGAGAAGATGTCCACCCAGCTTCTCTTTTCTTTCCAAGCTTGATCTTTGGTGGCAATCTGTCGCTTCTGCCTACTTGTGTTCGCGACGCGGTACCCACTTGACTGCGTCGGCCTCATCAACCTCTCGGTCCCAGCAGTCGATGAGAAGATCTTCTTGCTGTTGCCAGGCTTTCCATTACAGCTGCTCCTTGTGACCCGCGAAGAAGCCACAGAATTCACATCCGCCTCTTCCTTCTTCTTCCGCACCCTTTGCCAAGCTGTTGATTCGGTCGCAGCTTGAACAGCAGAGGGAGGCGGAGGAGAGCATTTCAATGCATTTATAGAGAAAAGAGTTTCCTTTTCTCCGTCGTCGACTCTTGAAGAGTCTGTAAAGCTCCGTTCTACTGCAGCAGCAGCAGCAGCAGCAGGAGCAACAACAACGTCAACGGGCCCAGGCCGCCTTTGGTTTGTTGAAACAAATGTAATACCTGTGAATCTTGAACGATCAAGCCACCAACAGATAGATATGAGCTTGGAATGGGGAAGAATTGGATTCAATGATCACAGACAGACAGAGCATGGACAAAAGCCCTTCACGTGATGAGCACCCATGCAAGGAAGGACCCTGCTGCAAGCAACCAAGCTTTACGGAGCTGGCTTATGGTACGTCGTGCTGGATTTGGTTTTTGTGTATTTCTAGAGTCTTGCAGTGCAGCAGATGATCGACCCTTTGTTTACCTTTTCTGCTAGCAGGAGTTGTTGAACTCGCCGACTCCTGCATGAAGCTGCCGGAACTCGCGCCTGCACGACTTATTATACGTCCCTTGCGCCTTTCCAGCTGCACCCACACGATGCAGATTTGCAAGCTCAACCTACATTTCCAGCAGTTTCGTCCCTTCGAAGTTCGATGTTTTGTCTGCACAGGGAGATTGATGCTCACTGCGAGGAGCTCGTAAAAGAGTACCTGCCAGATGATGGAGCGAGGCTGATGCTTTTGTGGATTCGTGAGCTCCTGATCCGCTGACGACCTCGCGGAGGAGGTTGCCAAAGACACGCACTGGCTGCTAAGTAAACAGGGCGCTGCTTTTCTTCTGTCTTCGTCGAAGCCGCAACCTTCGCCTTCATGGACTTCGCGAGTGGTTGAACTAATGCGAAGATCTTGGAAGTCGAGACTCGCCTCCTTAAGGACGAACATTGCCTCCTTCATTTGCTCAAAGTCGCATTGCAACTCACAAAGAAAGTAAAGCTCGTCGATTGCACGATACAGGTTATCAAAGAGGTAGCGCCATAGCCGCTGCCGAAACCATTCGTTGCAGTCTCCTCCTCCGCCTCCTTGTGCTGCTGCTGTGCATGAATCTCCCAACAAACCAACCACACCCACCAGCTGAGAAACTCGGATCTACAACCTGCGAAGAAGATCTAGAGAAATGCGTGCATGATGCAATACCGTCCTGATCAAGAACTTCCGGTTTTTGATCATCCTGTTGCAAGCAAGCAAGAAACCAGTACTACGAAGCCTGACCTTTCGTCAGCCCCCGTCGTTTTGCGGCATTCTTCTTCTGCAGTGACCATTCTTGCTCTAATTTTTCCATCTCTCGGGCGAAGTCCTTTTTGCTTCCGGATTGCGTACAAGAAGGTACGTAATCTGGATCCCGCAGCAAAGGTGATGAAATTACGAGATCTTGACCAGAAAGCTTCTCAGCTGCAGCGATTGCAGGCATGACTTCTTTTACGGCTTTGTCGTTTGAAAAAGAGGTGAAGAGCAATTCCTTACTGCATTCAAGTGACCGCGGAAAGAAACAACCTGAGCTCGTTGATCTTCGACAGTGATCCAGGCTTGAAGTCTCCTTGAATGTACGCGCGGAAATTCTGTGGACCGGACTCTCATCAGTTGAAGCTCTGTTGAAGTTGATCAGTACAGCTTTCTGTTGTCCATTGTCGTCTTTTGCACTAGAATCTGCAATCCATTGCGCCAAACGTTTGTTTGTGGTGGTAGTCATTGCGCTTTCGGAAGACAAATTGTGCGCGTGAGACTGATGGCTGGACAATGATCCACATCGAAGCTCATCAGAGAAAAATTTCCCCACTTCTTCTTCTCCTTCTTCCACAGTCTCTTGTTTGAGCCCCGCGCGAGTCGCGATTGTTTCCGAGTCATTGGTCTCAATGGTCTCGGAGGCGGCGGCAGTGGTGGTGGTTGTAGCCGCAAAAATCAAGCCTTTCCGGCGAGCTTCTGCCGTGTGCACTGTTGTTGTCTCCTTGCCTACCACACTACTGTTTGCTGAAAAAACATGATCATCACTTGCAGAGCTTGTGCGAGAAGCGAAACTAGGGCCGCCACAAACGCTTTGCTCCTCCTCGTCTTCATGTGAATCTTCTTCTTTGCAATTCTGGAGACAGATCTCAAAGCTTCGCCCCAGGGGTTTATCTTCGATCAACTCAAAGTCGAATGAGAAGTTTTCCGACTTGCCCATCAGGAACTTCTACTGTTCACTGCTCTCCAAACAGGCGCGCCCGAAGCTCTTTTTCTTCCAACATCACAAACTGTCAGGCACTCGCTCCGTTACAACTGACTCATGCCCCTCGTCGTGGGACTGCGAATCCCGACGAGATTCCTAAGCCCACAACTGGGCAGATCACAAATCAAATGTGGACGATGACATTATTCTCTCACTCGAATCTTGCAGATACTTCCTAGAAATCAGAATTGTTGATCTTCTTCTTGGTTTTCCATTCGAGAGAGATAGAATGAATTTCAGAGATCACAAAATCCTTGACAAAAGAAACACCAAGAACGTGAATGATTCTGCAAAACTGATTCCAGCTCAACTTGTTCTTGTTGTGGTGGTGGTGGTGGTCGTCTGGATGAACTCAGATACAACCGAGAGCTTCCATTTCACATACACCATCTCAAAAACCCTAAACTTGCTTCAAAGGAGACCCATATGTGGAGAAATACGTACACTTATACTTCTTGGTCTTCTATTGTCTTCGTCTTTCATGCGAAGCACAATGTGTGCTCGTCGCTAGCTGGGTGATGGACAGATCGCAACTGCGCCCTGTCACCAAATGGAAAAGCAACAACAGTACTAAATTTGAATGAATGCCAAGCAGCTGAAAACAATTTTCTGAAGAGGTGATCACTGGAGGAACAAAGTCACGAGCAAGTCTTCACAAGCGAAGCAAAATCACTACTCTTCTTTACTCAGGAAAACCAGTGATGACCTAATTCAGCAAGTTAGCTCAAATTCAGACAAGTTATTCTGACTTGAAATTCAGCCCCTTCTCACTACACCGCCAATGCATGACAAAAATTTACCAGGAATCAAAGCAGCTGCAAAAAGAATTTTAAAATAAAAAATTCGCACAAACAGACGCGGAAAACACTCAGACAGATACTTGCAGCGTCCCTCTTCCCATCCTCCCACTCATAGGAAAGAAAAAAAACCAACAACAAAACCGAAATGCAAAGCTTTCAGCTGGGAAGCAATTTCCCAAATTTGTACTACTTCACTCATTCCTTCATTCCTTCCTTCATTCATGGTTTTCGTTGTGCTCCCATCATTTGCTTCCAGAAAACACGCACATACTTCCGTGCACGCAACAACAAGCCTGCAAATAGATAGACAGACGATAGAGATGACACCCAGTTTTTACTTGGCAAAAACCAATCCAGAAAAAACCAAACTCCCCAACAAAAAAAATTACACACAGGGTGTTGTTGCCAACACTTGATGCTCGCTCTAAGTAGTCTCTACTTCTTCCGTGCACAAGAACTGAATCTTCCTTCAGCAGGCAGGCAGGCAGGGGTCACACATAGTTAGTTCCTTGGAAATTTTGGTTGAATTCTTGGGAGATGGGGGGCGATGGGAAAAACTCTCTGAGAGAGAGAGAGAGAGAGAAAGAGAGAGCGAGAGAGAGAGAGAGAGAACTCTGCAGATTGATATCAGTAAACTTGTGATCGCTGCGCGCAAATCTCTGGAATCTCAAGAACCAAACAGTCACCCCCTCACAAACCGCCCGGCCGGCGCAGCAGCAGCGCTACCCCGCAAACCTTCTTCCCGTTCCTTTCCTTCCGAAATATCCGGCGGGTGTCACTGACAATGATACCCGTGGGATCCTATGAGTGCTCCTTTCCCTCTGTAAAGCTTTTTACTTCATTCTTGGGCGGTTATCAGAAACCACAAACAGACCCTGACGTTTATCTGGACAGGTCCTAGCGTTCATAGCTGTGGTTCTCAAAAAAATCAAAAAACCGGTTTTGGTATATCAATTAACCATGGTTTTCTTTTTGAGAAAAAAAAACTGCCTTTACAACCACTGGCTGTTTACCGGTTCTGAGTTTTTTGGGGGTTGACATAACGAGAACCGGCAGTTGTCTAATTCTGAAATAGAAGAACTCAGTGATTCTCTGATTCTGGAATATCTAAAAACTGGAAACCAGCGGTTCTTCAGAAATTCAAACAAACTGCACGACACTGGTTTGCTTCCTTTTCTTCAGTTGGTTTTTCTTTAACAATTTTGTGATGTAGCCAGGGTGGTGATCATCCAGAGAGGAAGATTTAGCCAAATCTGGCTATAAACCACATATGAAACTGCAAAAATTTTAATCATCCTTTTATATTTTTGGCTACTTATGGGAACCAAATATAGAACTCTGCCAAGTTTTACGCTTTTTTCCCCTGATATCTGGCAATTGGAAACCCAAAAAATGAATTTTCAAGTTTTTTTTTTCATTTTACATTTCGCTTCCTGACAAAGTTAGCCAAGTAAAAAGAAAGGCTTTTTTCTCTTGTTCTTTTTCTTCTCCTTTCCTGTTTTCTTTTCTGTTCTCAAGTTCTTTTTTCTGGGTTTTCTGTCTCATCATTTCTTTTTTCCTTTTTTAAAAACCGGGAAAGGGAGAATGGGCATCAGTGTTTATGTCTCTGGCAAAATTTCGCCATTTTTTGACAAAGAAATTGGGAATTTTTTGTTTTTCTTGTGTAAATTCAACTAATTTTGCTAATTTTTGTTAAATTTCGCCAAATTTTAGATACTAAAAATGAAAAAAAATCTGATGGGCATTAAACCCTGCTCATCATGGGGTGCAAAGTTGCAAATCATTATTATTTTCAAAACATATAGAACAAAACTTAAATATTTTCATGGTAATACGATTTCATGAAGATACTCATCTATGAAGCATAAACCAGTGTTGTGTGTTTCTTTGATCTTGGGAATAACCTGTGCTATTGGCCAAGTCTTACAAGAATGCGCAAAATGCTTTTCAAATTACCCAAATTTAAACATGTTAAAATTACAGGCTTTGCAATGCTTCAAATGTATTCCTTTTCTTGCCAAATTTCTGCCCCAAAAAGTAAGATTACCCAATTTTCACAACCTGCCCAAATTTCAAAAGAGGCCGCACAAAATCTAAAATTCTGTCTATTTCGCCCCTTTGGGGCAAGGATTTGGTAGCTCTTTTAAGCTTGGGAGGAACCCATTCAAACTAGCCTCTAGAGTATCTTTAAAGCTGCATTTTGAGAATAATTTGAAACGTTTGAAGCTCATATTTTATGTTTTTTCTTGGTGTGTTCAAATGTCTATAAAACATTGTGGAATTTAAGCTCACGTTGAATGGAATGTCAATGCAACGCTGAATCATCATCCAAATGTATCATGGGGGAAATTAACTAACCCAATGAAATGATTTTTTATGGCAATAACATGACCCCAAGCAATTTATGTCTATAATAATTTTGGTGGATGAATTGAACCCCATTGAGTATGAATTTCATGGCTCACCAAGGCGGCTTACCTAGCATAATGGGCAGCTGCTTGCCCATTCCATATTACATTTTACTGAGTGTTGCTTTCACTGGCAAGTTTTCACCAAATTTCAACTTGAAAAAATGATTTCAACCTATAAAAAAAAATTCATTTTAAAAATTACCCAAATTCGCCAGTTTTTGAATTATTTTTCTCAAATTGACAGATTTTAGTGATAAGTTCCAGTAGATAGCCAAGAATGTAGAAGGATTCTGTTTTTTTTTTTTTTCTACTTTCACATAAGTATGTAGCCAAACTTGGCTAAGTTATTCTCTGGATGATTGCCATTTTGGCTACATCATAAAATCCTCAAAAGAAACCCTGACTTTACCTACTTCCCAATCCCAATTTGCGAAGTCCAGGTTGTTATTTGACTATTTTGCCAAATTGACATTACTTGTTGTGAAGTCCACTTTGGTAAATTGCAAAGTCAACGGTGCCCAATTGTGAAGTCCATTTGCCAAGTTAGCATTCTGAAGCTGCGAACTCCACATCACCAAGGCAACATTGCCATATTGCCAGATCCAAATACACTCTATGGACTGCCTTAATGAGGTTCAAGCTTCCCACAAAAAAAAATTATTTCTCGGCTCTCCAATGCCTAAATGTTTTACAGTCTACTGAAACTTTTGCCCAAAAGAATGCCTTGGATTTTTTGTTTTCCCCCAGAGCCTATTTTATTGTTTGCAGTAACTCTTTTCATTTCTCCAACTTTCAACAATCTTGTGGCTGACGAATTGGATATCTATACAAGGCCATCACCTTACTGAAGAGTAGAATTCACATTTGTGGCACACCAGCTTTTTAAATATGTTGGTGTGCGAGCCATGCTTTTGGGGTGCCTAGGTTTTGGAAGGTTTCAAGGCCATTGCAGGTCGATTGCAATCTGGAATTGTCCTGCCAAGAAATGCACAGGTAGTGGTGGTGGGAGTGGGAAAGAGATTACATTTTTGATCAGATGCTTGAGAGAGAATTCCATTTGGGTCTAATTGGAATACTCTTTGATTGTGAGGAGCCAGAAAGAGCAATGCTAGAAAGTGCAATTGCCATGGGTTTTAGTAAGCATCAATGTCTTTTTCATCGTCTGTGTAGCAGTTGAAATGCACAAGATCTAACTCTTCTAGACCACAAAACCAATAGTAGCAACTCCACCATCACATGGAGAAGAGGAAGGTCGACAAAAAAGAGGCACTTGTTACTATGTGTCTGCATGCACCCACAATTACACTTCACACATCACCAACCTTTGTAGTACATTGCAAGTCTTCTTCCTAAAGCGCATAGATAGAACAAAGGTAGCACTCAGAAACCATGCAATTGTAAGCTTTCTTGTGTTGTTTCAACTATCAACTACCTTCTTCTCATGGTTTGTTTGCTGAAAAATGTTGAAGTGATATCTTTGGAAGCATATTGAAAGATTGGACACATTCTATGGCAAGATGCAAACTTCATTGTGGCTTCTATATGATCAAACTGCATGGTTTGTAAGGATCAAACTACATGGTTATCATTGCCAATATACTATGAGATCAAACATTTTTGATTGCAAGTGCAAGATTTCAAGTTAGTGTCTTTTCCCTAATGGTAGAAAGATAGTTCTCATATGGATGGTCCTATATATGTTGGAGGGCAATATCAATTGGTAATTTGGTAATTGAAGTCAAGCACATCACAATTTTTCGGCACTTGGAAGTCCTTTATAAAGTAGAAGAAGATTCATGCTGCTTAATACAAGACTAGAAAGACATCTTGATATCAGGTATTGTCATCAGAAAAGTAAGAAAATAATGTGTGGGATTCTACAATTTCAAGTGATTACCAAAATACCTTGGTCACTTCAACACATGTTTGTTGAATAATTAATTAATTTTGAGGATTCCATTTTAAATAATGATATATTCCCAAATAGTCCATCAGATTCTTTATTTTCCTTTAGAAAAAAATATATCTGAAAAGAAAACATTATTTTAAAATTTCAACACTTCTGAAAATAATATAATTAGGGTTGAATTGGCTGAGGTACTAGGGTATGAACATCTTTCACCATCTGAAATGTGGATGAAGCATCACTTAGAAACATTTCAGTACAAATCCCGTGAAAACAAAATTTTAAACAATTTGAACACATTGTTCACAAATGACACACTTATGGTTGTTCACAATTTGATCTACTATAAGTGTTGAAAACCACAATATACTGAAGTGCATTTCCTTTTGCAGATTATTTATGAATCCCTTCAACACTGCCAAACCTGGTTTTTAAACACTGAAACATAAGTTAGAATTTTCTTTAGTTCTTTGGAAATTATGACAAAATATACACAACTTGTTTGTCATAAAAATTGAAAGAAGACTATGATGTCCAAATGTGCTTAAACATTGATGAAAATGATCATTGGCAAAGGAAATCTATAGATAATAAATTGGATCTTGTGTTACATCCTTAACATTATCATTTTTGTGTAGTTTATGTCTGACACAGCTAAAACTCTACAAAATACCTTACCCTACACTGCTTTATAAATCAATAGGATGAAATTCCAAACTTTGTCATGGAAAGATTTGATGACTTGTTGTCTATGGCAATAGCTTTTACCTTCAGGATGTATTGTACCTATATACATATAATCCTCCCACAGAAACATACTGATGTAGGCAGCAGGCAGTTTTTCAACAAAAAGGATGCCACATTGGCAGGCAGGTGTAGTGCAGTGAAGCTCAGAAATATTCAACAAAGAAATCATCACAAACATCACCTAAAAGCATTATTACAACTCATTAGTAGATACAACGATCAATTCAAGGAGACTAAAGGGACAAGGGTAGTACCTCCAGCCTTGGTTGATCCAAACTCAAAACTGGTCATCAATTTTATTAGTCTCAACATCCACCCAGTTTCCAAAATAAATCTGTACATACGTAAGAAGAAAGAGGCATGAGACTAAAACTACAAATGGCAGAGGCATGAAACCAAAACTCCAGGGAGGTGGCTCCATGGCCACCTTTTCAGCAGTACCACATCTGATAACAGTGTTGAACTTTGACCATGTTACAATACCACTAGACATGCTACTGTAAACAAAATGAACTTGATGTAGTGATTGACAAGATAGACTATTGGCATCACCAATGGTCCATGCAAGAACAAACACAATCTTCAAAGTGATGAAAGTGATTGGCATCCCTCACCATGATTGCTCTCCGAACTATTTTTGAAATGAGCTTTGTGGAAGTGTCGCAATCTTCACAAACCTGCCAAATTTTCCTTATTCAGAGGAGTACCAGGAGCTGTGTTGAAGAGCCCAAATGCAATGGCCAGTTTCTTGGTATAGTGACACAAATGAAACAGCTTTTGTTGTTCTTCCACAACATGCAGAATGAATCTTGTACAAGGCATGTACCCTGCATCAGGCATGAGCCCTGACAATTTCTGCAGTTCTGCATGAAATTCAGTCATCTGGGGGTGATCTTGATCCTCTACATATGCACTTCATTATTCAATTCAATCTAGGTGCAACCTGGCTGTTTCTTCAGACCTTTTTCCTTTCCCTGCCACTCAATGTTCTTGCTGAGATGACTGTTGCCAGCAGCAGCATCGCTGTTTGACAGCAACACATAAGTAGCAGCATTGTCAGGCTCCATTTCAAGAATTCATTTGGCAATGCACTCTGCCATCTCCACATTACCATGAATTCTGCAAGCACTGAGCAAAGCCATTCATGCAGCCACATGTAGTTTACAGGGCATTGCCATGACCATATTCTCTGCCTCCTGCCCAGCATGATTAAGAAGGTGAACTATACAGGTGTGATGTTCCAATTTTGCAGAAATCATGTAGTCAGTGACCACTGATGCATAACAGCAAATGCCTTCATGCACCAGACCTGCATGACTATAAGCTGACAGAAGACAAATAAAAGTGATATCATTTGGCTGTACACCATTTTCACACATCTGTCCAAAATATCCTTACCACACCCATGCATTGCACATCCTCTAAGTATGGTGGTCCAAGTTACCACATTGTGAGATGGCAACTTTTTGAACACACTCCAATCATCCTTCATGCTCCTACAGTTTGCACACATGTCCACCAAGCTACCCCCCACAAAGACATCAGACTTGAAACCACTTTGAATGATCTGCTGATGAACACACCTGGCCCACTTCAATCACAATCACACTGGCATATGCATTCAGTACCCCCACAAGAGTAACAGAGTCTGGTCACACACCTCATGTTGCATTTGTTGGAATAGTTCCAGTGCCTTCTGTCCTTCCCTGCATTCACATGTCCCACTATCTGAATCCCACCCACATTCAATGATCTGGTGATGAACACAACTGGCCTCTTCAAGTGCAACTACACTGGCACATGCATTCAACACCACTTTTAGCATGTTGCATTTACCTACCTTCTCTAGCCTAATACTACCATCCATCCAATGAAAAGGACCTAAAAGAACTTCTGCCCAGTTTAGACCAAGGCAGGATAGCAACCAAGAGAGAGCATCAAAATTGACATCAACAAGGGAGTTATGGCTCCATTGACATGTTAACTCTGACAGGATTGATGTTCAGGTACTTTCTCTGATCTGTGATCCCACCATTGTGAAGGAACTCCTGGCAAAGTTTCTCTCTCTGACCTCCAGGGACTGCAGAAAAACCTCCTTCCGAATCATGTACTTTTGATCACATAGAAGTCATGGTGAGGCATTGCATCTTGCACAGATTGTGTCCAATCTTTTGATTTGAATGTGAAGATATCACTATGATCAGGTCAAAACTTTTCAACAAACAAACACACGTACTGTGAGAACGAGGCAGTAGAAAGAGAGATAACACAGGAAAACTTACAACTGCCGTGATCTCTGAGCGTTGCCTCGGTGTCTATTTGGTGCGCTCTGGGAAGACATGCGGTGTACTGCAAAAGTTGTTGATGGGTAAATAGGAATTGCGGGTGCACACAGACACGTAGCAGCAACCTCCTCCTGGTCGAACTCCCTCTCCTCCAGGTGGTGGTGGAGCTGCTGCTGCTTTTGTGGTCTAGAAAAGAGGTAGATCTTGGACATAGCAATTACGCTTGCTACACTGATGATGAAGAAGACATTGCTGCTTCGCAAAAACCCTTGGCAATTTCGCACTCCTCACAATCCAAGAGCATCCCAAGTAGACCCACATGCAATACCCTGTGGAGCGTCCGAAGTCGACCCAAATGCAATCTCTCTCCCACCACCACCACTGAACATTTCGTGGTGGAACAATTGAACGTCATCAGTCCGCTTGCAACGGCGCCCTAAACCCCTCCAAAACCCCAGCACCCTAGATAGATGGAGCACCAGTAACAGTAAAAGGCTGGAGCACCAGTTGTATAACACACAGCTCGTTTGTTGTTGGGATCGTTGCAGCAGCGATGGCAACATGATGAAAGCTTATTGGCGTGGCGCAGACCTTTACATCAATGACACCAAAATCATAGCTCAGCACTAGGGGTGCTGGGACCAGAGAGCATTATGAGTCACCCTCTGGAACATCCATGGGGGGGACAAACACAAAGCTAAGTACCAGTTCACATATACAGAGATTGTTTGATGAATCAGATGTTGTTGCACTGACTGAAACACACTTGTTCCTTGATGAAACACCACTGTATATGCCTGGTTTTCAATGTTTACACAATCCACGCCTTGTATTTGACATGAGCTCAGTCAGAGCAGTAGTGAAGCATAGTGGTGGTGTTGCAGTATTTATAAATGACTCCTAGTCAGACTGTGTATCCCTATGGAAACAGAGCACAGATGGCACCAGATTGTGGCTAGAATTCCAACGCTCGGGGGTTGCACCGTTGTTTTTGGCTGTAGTGTATGCTCCACCCAAAGGGTCCCCATATGCTAATGAAGGCTTGTTTGATAACATTGCTACAGAGGTCGGCATGATTCAGGACCTTGGGGGCAGTATTTTACTCACTGGTGATTTCAATGCAAGGACCAGTGCAGCTGACGACTATGTTGATTGTCGTTATTTTGCAGAGCACATGCCTGACACGCTGCCATTGGGGAATGACTTCCCGGAGGTTTTGCCTAAGCGACATAACTCGGACAAGGGGGGGTTGAAAGGTTGGCACAATGAGTTCTTAGACCTTTGCAGCTCCTCGAAATTGTTCATTCTCAATGGCAGGATCACAGGCGATGAATCAAGGGAATGCACTTGCCTTACCAATGGCGGCTCCAGCCTTGTGGATTATATGGTCGCATCACCTGCTCTGTTTGATTGTGCCACATCACTTGTGGTACATAAATGCCC
>Ga0116229_10001615_pt1 | contig 35580 bp, 24 predicted proteins | sample S1TSphgellanicum_3_FD_87313 | JGI IMG/M metagenome (GOLD analysis project Ga0116229, IMG submission 87313) | Host-associated microbial communities from peat moss isolated from Minnesota, USA - S1T2_Fc - Sphagnum magellanicum MG | ecosystem: Host-associated > Plants > Peat moss > Unclassified...
GCAATGCAAACTGGGACAAAAAAAACTGAGGGGAAGGGGGAAAAAAAGAAAAAAACCTGGGATTGTTTTGAAAATAGTTCACTAGTTTGAATTCCACTAACTGATGATACAGCATGATCAGAAGATGACAAATTCATGTACATTACACTAAATAGGGAAAAGAACACAAACCAGCATCGGAGTCTCTCTCAGTGTGGCTGAAAATGCCTGCTGCTAGGCTCCGTGTTGATTCTTTGTCTTGAGAAGAAGCAAAATTACCAGCAGCACATATGATGAAATACCCATTTCCATTAAACATTAGACAACACATTTGCTACAGTGAAGCATATCATCTCAAGATACTTGTCTCATGATTTTGAAGGAATAAAAGGTCAAATGTCACACAAAATCAGCCCTATCATACATGCAAAAGAACTGCACTATCATGCCCCCCAAAACAAAATGTAACTTGTACATTAGTCACATCATCTAACAGCCCCCTTCACTGCAATGATGACTCATGTCCTTGACAAATGTAGTCAAAAACGGATTTTGTGAGGACACAGTTACGCAAGATAGTTATAGATCTGAGGGTTTGTTTTGTCCCTTTCAAGATACTCCCGATCGATCAAGCTCTCTATCCGCTTCTTCAAATCTGCCGGCTTGATTGGGAATTTAAGCTGCCAGGGTGATCACAATCCCAGATATTAAATCACAGATTCTCAACTCCTAGTGAATTACAGAGCACCTGAAATATGAGAAATTTGAGGTTTTCCAGACATGAACAGAAGCAAAAAGCATGTGGAATATGTCAAAAAATTGCACCTGCTGGTAGAGCTCAGTTATTAACAAAGTGTGACTCAAAACCTTACGAGTCTTCATGATCCGCACAATTGCAGCATCAATCTGCTCATTTCACGACACCATTATTAAATTGACTAGATTACACACACAAGGTTTGGGAGCTCAGAATCCATGACAATCTAGTCAGATATCACTCCCAAGTTCCTCCCCAGTCAACAAATAATGACAGCATTACAGTTTAGGGTTGAGGGTTTAGAATCCATCAGTCTTCACTAGCTTGTATCTTATTGCTTTTCACCCAGAATGCATGATCATGGATTTTACCATTCAACTTGTTGTGACCAAGGTAGGTTTAAGGATCCTGCTTTGAATGTTACATAAACAACACAAATGATCATTGTACCTGATATTGGCGATCATGGAAGACCCGCTCTGTAGTACTTGAATTTTCTTCCACAGTCTCTTTTAGCTGAATAGCGTTCACCTACAGAGCTCACAAATGCCACTTAGCAGATTTGTTCACAAGACAGTCATCTGACTGACTGACTACCCAGAACTGCCACAGAAACATTCAAGAAACAAACTAATGCATCATGTCATAGCTTCTCTGCTAATCTGTCCCAGAAGAAAGCATATCTCTGCAAACTACAGCACAAACTTTAGGACAGAATTCACAATTCTTAATGAACAAATACGATACAATGGTTGTTATTCCAACAACAAAGGTCCAGACTGTATTCTACAGCTAAAGGACCCAATACTCCCATAATTTTTCTGTTTCACCTGGATTTAGAACACTACAAACCACAGCCTGAAAAGCTCAAGGATGTAGTTGCAAAGATTATTAGCTGGTAGTGAACTCAAATTCAAGCCTGCAATATGAATCACCAAAATCCTGAAACTTGAGTGTACCTTGATACGGAATAGTGGGGCAATGAAATCATCATTGAAAGTGAAGCTATCCTCATCTTCTACATCCCTCCCTTTAGGTTGCTGTAAAACATCCACACCCAACCTGCAAACTAAATCCTGATGGCATTGAGGTGTGCTAAGGCACTAATTTGCTTGTAAGATTTCCTGTTGACCCAAATCTTGTTGTTGTATTTACTATGTAAGAGTTATGAATTATCAATTAGGGTTGCCCATATATATACCTGGAAGGAATTTTTCACTACCTGCCCATGGCAGCTTCAAAGTGAGATCCATCACAAGAAAAAGGGCTGGCAGAGTGAAGAAAACTGATAACCCATCAATTCTTTTTTAAAGTGTTGATATCAAGTCCACAGGGAGACCAAAAGACAGATTTGCCAGTAAGCTGCATAGATGAGTACCTTGTTTAGGACTCGCACTTTGCCACATGCCAATGACTGCAAAGTGCGACGAAGCTCTTTGTCCTCAATTGCAGAAGTGTCCTTTATTTCCTGAAATGTCAAACTCTGTGCATTGTTGAACAGCATCAGCACCACTGTCTGCACCCGCCATACCAACAACAAACAGCACATCCTCAAAAGCTAGTAACATTGCAAAGGGTAACAATAACACATGTGAGATATCCTTGACAGATGTTGAATGGGGGGGTCTTCACACAATCAGCAACATGATTTAAGTTTTAGCCCCCAAAAACACCTATCTTTTTTATTAGCACATTACACTTAGTGTCCTTTACAGCAGCTCACACCCTACAAAGGCAGCAGAAAAACCTTTGTCATGTTGGTACCTGAAAGAGAGATACAGAGAGCTCCTTTTTGCCCTTTGGGAAATCGGCTTTCAAGACACAGTAACCCAATGAGTTTTGCCACATAAGACGTCGTCCACTATGCTTACTCAAGTAAAACTCCTTAAATATGTCCTGCATGTAGACTAACATCCAGTGTCTGTCAGCACAAATGATATGGAAAAGTTTACAATGACTAAGAGATTCAAAAAAAAGTGAAGCTTATTTTTTGTCCCTAAGACTGCTCAAAGGAGGGCATGAAAAAGCCCAAAACACACACAAACAACAAGCATTGGGGATGGAAGTGACCTGATAAACATTCAACTCATGTGGCATTCGTACCTCCATCGGTGGATATGTGGGCCAATATCTAAACCCCCCCCAACCCACCAACCCACCACAAATCTCGAATGCTTGAAATTCAACAACAAACTCAAGACATATTCCAAAAGCTCCACACCAATGATCACTCAGGTATATCCACTTGGGTTTTGTTTAGGGGCTTTACCCCGTAGTAAGAACATGGACATTCATCTCAATTCCATGTGGTAGCTTGGATCGAGCCTGGGCAGACTGCCTGAACGATTCATTGATTTCTCGTGACAGCTCTATGTCCTGCAACTTGCACCAACATAATGTTAAAAAAGTCCAGGTTACCCAGAAACTTCCATGCCCCCCGCCCCCCCCCCCCAAAAAAAAACAGCTACTTCTGATTTGATCTGTGGAGTTGCAGGGTTTAGGGTTTGAAGTTGTGCTGTTCCTCTGTTGTGTATAATTCTCCCATACAAAAATTGTAGGGTGATACTAGTGTTGTGAGCATTCCAGCAAAATAGTACACTTCTTCTGCCCTGACATCTAGAAGCTGAGTTTCCCTGCCCTGCTTTTGCATCACAGTTTTGCAGCTTTACCTTAAACATGCCTTCCAATTTGTTTGTAAACTGGCTCCCGCACTCAGTCTTGAGCTGTCTCCCATTACAGATGATGACACAACAAGATGAGACTTCTGCCTTTAGATCTTAACAGGAACCAAAAGAACTGAAGCCATCCAGCTTTACAGTAGTGGACCTTCTTCCCCTACATGTAAGCAAATGTTACCAGTGAATGTCTTCCAGAAACAACACTAAATCATCTCACCTTTCTAATGGAACAACACAATATGCTATCAAATCCAAGAGAAATGTCTGTACCTTGGAAATCATGGACTTCTCTGCATCAATGGATGCACTTTTGCCTAGAAGTAATCGCTTGGCCAAATCCTTCTTATAGAATGCTTCAAAGACATCCTTTCCCTGTTGCCCCAAACCACAACCCATTCCACAAAAAGGTTGAGATTACTTGAAACTGCATTGCCCATAACATAGCTTGGTGGTATCGCTCAGTTGCTCAGCGTGACTTCAGATGTACACAATTCCTGAATGAACAAAACCCAACCAATGCATGTACAAGAATTGGCCAGAAATCCACACTTCAGATAAGTCAAATCGGGACAATGAAAACCATGGAACAGTCTAGTACATACTTCTCAAGCAAAAAGAATTGTGAAACAGAACCCATAATAAACTTGGCTGGCCATCACCAGATGTTGTTGTCAGCAGATCCACACAAGAATTAAAGAGGGTAACAACGGTGAAGATGGGAATTGTACTGAAGAGTAGTGAAAAAAAATGATACCCCACCTGGATGAATCTGAAAAGCACAAGCACTTTGTCAAGCATGCCTTCAAGCTCCTCTTCTGAAGTCCCCTTGTTTCCAGCACGAAGCTTGATGTCAATAAATTTGGCAATCAGTTCTGCAGGTCGATTCTGCAAACCCAATAGCAAGACACTGGTAAGTGACAGAAGTGCACTATGTCCAAAGAAGTCAGGTAGAAGACATACGAACTTTCAGCCATTGTCCTGTGGGCACACACAAACTCTTCAATATCTGATTCAAATTCAGATCTCTTCACTTCTTTGCTTTCAGCTCAGCAAGCTCCTTAGGTACTTCATCTACACAAAAGTCCATCCTGCAACTTTTGTGATGATATCTCTGATGAGAAAGTTGGGTTGGAAACCTGGCGGAGGTTGATGAGATGTTCAAATGCATCTTTGATGGTATTAGCAAAGCTTTCATTCTTGGAGAAGCTTTCTTCCCAGACAGCATCCAGACGAGCTTTCAGGTCCAATAGCCATGACACCATGTCCTTGTCCTTTTCTTCATCCATCACAAAGCTATGCCCAGTTGCCTTTATGTAGCCACTCAATGCATGCCGAAGTTGCTCCAATGCACTTACCCGTGAAAACAACACATAAATTCTTTGGAGATCTGCTACACGGTTTCCATCCATCAGCATTTTGTACCCCTGGCCATCATTACCACCGCACCACAAAGGTGATGTATGTCTGCCCACAAACTGAACACAGCAGCAACAGAGTGCATGCTCACGAAAAGCATAAAACACAAGAAACAAGATGGTAAAGCAAACCCCAATTGACTAATGCATGAGGAGTGCCATTTACCTACCTTGTCAAGAATAGCAGAAGTGTGACGGTCAAGCAGTTGTTTCTCAGCAGTGGCTATCAATGGCTTCCGTGTACTCACATCCAAGTATAACAGACACCTCTCATTCTCTTCATGTAGCCTTGCCTGCACAATTGTACAACACAATGATGCCAAAAACCGAGTCACAGCGCTTTGGTCTCTTCTTCTCTCTCCCATTTTGCATGCCGAGGGGGGTAGGCTATTTCAATGACCCTTTTTTGACTAGAAGGCCAATTACATGAGTACAACTGACCTCAACATGTCTGAGGTAGTCAGGGACATCAGTCTGTTGCATGAAGCGGGTGCCTTCTGCTGCATAGAAGTCAGCAGTGCGGTCCAGGAACTGTCGCTCAAAGCTTTCTCCATAAATACCAAGTGCACTAAACATGCGAAGCAAATGCTTCAGAAGTGTGCGGTCCACAGTCTCCCCTGTCCTGCATGATCAACAAGAGAGGCCCCATTAATGATGTTGTGTATCTTATGACGAAGTACTCTTGAGCATTTCAAAAGGCCTTCAACTCACAGACAACAAATATCATGGAAGCAATGCCTTCTACAAAAAGACAAGCTTTTAAGAGTCACCAGGGAAAAAATGCAGTGACTCGTAGCAAAAGTTAGCTACTTGCCAAATGCAAAGCGAATTTTAACTTAGCACTGCTGACTGATGTTGCCCACTAAAAACATGGACAGACCCCGTCCTTGAAACCCTCAAATTCCTTCCCTGAGTTGAATTTTCACCTCTCTTTCTCAATCAGTCGAAGAAGGCCTGAGACAGTTTTGGATTCAACTTCAGAGTTGGCAGAGAGGTGTCGACGGAAAAGCTGTAAACCCATGTCCCAAAGGGAACGCACACCTGAGTTCTGGATCACATAAGTGCGGTCCAGGTAGAGTGCAATGCTGCGGATGACGAGCATTTGGTCACAATGATCCTGCCAACAGCTCTCAACATGAGACAGAAATACCACAGCATCGGGACTTTGCCCTACTAATAAGGAGTGCAGCTTAGCTGCAATGTGGGTCTCACATTCCTGCTGCAGTCGATGATACAACTTCCCTGCCATCTTGTGTACACAGAGATCTTCAACTGCCTGCAAACCCAATCACAAAAATCATCTCCTAATCAGATGTTGTTGTTCCTGCTGCTGCTGCTGCTTCCCCCCCCCATCTATATTTTTCTCCCTATGCTTAAAACACACATTTTAACACGACAATCTTTCTTGTTGGCAGTAATGATAGAAAGAAAGGAACTCAAGATTACTCGGTAAAGCTCCTCCAAGCTGCCACTGATGGGCTGCTTGAGGTGAATGGCTGTCACTGCTTCCTTGATCTTCACCCATGTCACCTCCTCAAAGTTGTTTGGCAGCTTTGGCTTATCTGCAACCCAACAAAGGATGTCAACTGTCAGACCAAAGTAGACATGCGATGATGATGGGATGATGACCATACCCATACCCATCCCATCCCATCAGTTCTTCTGCAACAACAGAAACATATAGCAAACTGTGGCAGCTGTAATCTGCAGCTGTTATTACTTCAAGCTTTACCCATCAGCTACTTCTTTACTACGAAATCTGTCTGAAGATTCGTTCAAATACTGTAACACATGTAACCTCTTCAACATTGCAATCTCTTCAACTATACATTCAAACCCTAGGCTAGAGAGCATTTCTGAATTATTTGCAATTCGGGTAACCACCCATAAACTTATTTATTTTGGCTACTATCAGTCAAGAAATAGTAGAACAAGAGATTTAGGGTTTGGAACTTTGATTGGGATTTGAGGGGTGGGTGTTTTTTTGTGTTTGGAACCACCTTTGAAGGGCTTGATGACAAGCTTCTTGGTGGGTTGAAGAGATGTGGCTTTCTTCCATGCCAAATTAGCTGTGGTGCCCGTGGCCATGGAAGTAGAGGATGAGGTCAGGCCTGCTGAAGAAGGGACAGTGAAGAAGCAGCTGGCTGCTGGGTGGTGGTGGTTTTGTTGTTGTTCTAATTGCATGAGATCTGAGGCACTACTACTTGTGTTGTTATCATCCTCTGTACCCATCTCTCGACATCCGTTTCTCTCGCAGGTTGTTTCAACAGTCATCTTTGGTCTCTTATCGTTGGTCGTGGTGCCCGCCACCGTAATCATTGTCACTCTCAGCCCTCCTCCCTTTTCGTTCTCAGCCGCATTTCTGTTCACAACCCTAAACCCCAAAATCAAAACCACATTTCCCACTCCCTCTCGATCCCGTCCTCCTCCACCAACTTCCCTGCTCCTTCCGAGATCTTCAAAGCCAATTCCCGGGAAAAAGGAAAGAGCGCGCCGCAAACAAAGACACACAGAAAATCCCTACTGCTGTCCCGACGCTTTTCCCAGCTTCAAAACTGGACCAAAGATCCCAAAACAAGCAGCCAAAAAAAAAAACCCCCCGAGGAAGAGGGAAAAAAGAGCTATTGAATCCAGATAAAAAAGGAAGACGACAAAGGGGGACAAAATAGAGAAAAAACGATCGAACCAAGTTTGGAGAATCCGCAGAAGAGGCACAGGAAAGAAGGGAAGGGGGGGAGATCGGAGGACGGGAACCGACGAACGGCGAGCGCATGGAAAGGGGTAGCGGAGAATTGGAGAAGGGGGTAGGACCCCCTTGGGCCTCCCTCCCGCGGGACGAAACCAGTTGTGTCCAACTGGTGCCAACAGCCCGGCCATTGGGGGGAGGGGGTTAGTGAGGATGGGTCCTGGGAAGATCATTTAAGCGAGAATTATTAATAATTTTTGCTCACTAATTGGGAAGATTAGGCGTAAAAAATGTAATTAAATTTTTTTTAGCTAAATTCTAATTTTTTAAGGTTAACTGATTGGTTTTCTTTTTTCAATTTGTGATGTAGTTGAGGTGGCAATCATCCATAAGTTGATTTAGCTAGATTTGGCTATTATTAAAATATGAATGGAAAAATATGTACATACCTTTATTGTTTTTGGCTACCCTAGTTGAAATTGTGTATAGAAATGTGACAACTTTTTGAAGAATTTTTGTTCATTTTTTCATTTTTTTGTGGTTTTTCAAATTATTGAATTTGTGATAATTGTCTTTGGAAATTTTACAATAGTGCAAAATTTCACATCAAAAAATGGCTTTTAAAACTAACCTTAAGGGAAGTAAATAATAATAATAATAATAATAATGTTACAAATGCATTATAATATGATATAAATAATAGTAACATAAAATATTAAATAATTTTGTTAGCTAAATCCTAATTTGTTTAGTTCACTAAAAGGGAACCCAAAAATTATTTTATTTTATTTAATAAATTAATTATAAGAACTGAAAAATAACCTAAAATAATAGTGAATTTTGCAAAAAAATTATATAAAATAGAAAAATAAGTAGCGCAAAATGATGATTGATTTTATTAGTTGTACTCAAAGTTGTTAACTTGACTAAAAGGGAAATAATAACAATAATAAATTTTTTAAGTTCATATTAATAGGAAAAAAAAGTATGTAGCATAAAATGGTAATTTTGTTTGTTAATTTAACCCTAATTTGTTAAACTAACTAAAAGGAAACCAAAAATAATAATATAATTTACAATTTTTCATTATAATAAGATAAACAAAACCTTTTTTTTTCTTTGGTCAATTTAATATTATATTTATGTGCCTTTTTTAACAATACTTTGAAATAACAATTTGTTATGTTTGGGTTGCTTAAATTATGGGTTTTGTTTAATGAATTATTTTATAGTTTTTGCAAGCATGATGTTCTAAAAATTTGCAACATCCTTTCTTTTCCAATGGGTTTGTGAATTAATTTGTAAATTTTAAAATGATGCATGACTCATTGTTGTAGTATGATGCAACCTTCAAAAAATTTATTCATAAAAACATCATAGATTTGGAAAATGTATAAAGGAATAGGAAAAAAGAAAAAAGAGAATTTATAAGATGTCAAGTTAGCCCAAACTAGATATCAAAAACTCATCACCTATAGTAGGTCAATTGTATTTCTCCATGTTAAAAATCAACCTCTTGCAATAGGTTAGTTGTGGTGATCGGAGTTGTGTCTTTAAAAGGTGGAAGCCAATAAGTAGTTAGGTTTATGGCTACTGCCCAATTTAAAATGGAAAATGTTTGCATCCTTTGTAATGTGATTGAGATTTTTTGTTAAAGAAAAATAACCAAGACAAAAAGATGAAGGCCTTTTAGCGTTTTCAAGCTCAAAATGGCATTGGCACAATTGTGTAAAAACAAGTTAATTTTATATTTTGTAGACATCTAAATACTTCAATCGCTAATGGGAGGAACTGATTAGTGGGATGTTGATCACGATAACTCATTTCTTTGGTTTAAACTGCATCAAAGGCAACGAATCCTTGAATTGCACAAAACTAGGGAAGTAAATTTATTTGCATTGGGTCAGCAATGACAACATTAGCTAGGGTGCAAATGCCATATTTGGTGAGCACAACGTTGACCCAATTTCAACAAAAGGAATTGAACATGGTTGAAAGAAACACATGTCATTGTTCTCATCCCACATGGAAGCCAACATTTCACGCGATGACAACAAAAGTATCACGAATTACAACATGAATTCTTGTGTGCTCGTTGCCAGGAATACAATGTAAAAAATGAATACCCATAAGATAATGGGATGTGTGCACCCCGAAAGATACCTACAATTGAAGGATGGGGTAATCCAAGTTGTGTACGAAACATTGTGGAAAAAACTAGGGAAAATAATTGAAAGGTTAAGAAAACTAATCGAGTTATAAGCTAAGCGCTCACCTTTAAACCAGAATATGATAAAATTCAAGCACAACGGGTTTCAAATATCCTATTGGAGAATATGTTGGAAAGGGTATGATGGTGCAGACACTTCAAGATGGAATTTTGAAATTGAATAAGTTATTGTCCGATGAATTGTTCAAATGGAGGAAGACGTGCACGACCTAGGGGCCGTAGAAGTTCCATAATGCCAAAACGTGTCTTTCATGACTTAAACATTTATGACTAATGTCCTAATCTAATCATATAGTCATATGTCCTTAATCATATACTTTTACTCAAATTTGTGAATATGTTGTAATTTTATTATGACTGCATGACTAACCTACATACATTAATAACCTACCTATGTTAGTAATTTAACTAGGTGTTAACTACCTACTAGTTATTTACTAACTACCTATAAAGTAACTAATACTTATGGGCTAGTACTACCTATTATCTACCTATCTACTATGTAATACATACATACCTACCTACTAGATATGTGTAGTATATACCTACTTAATTACTTATTATGTACTTACTACTAGGTACTTAGTGTGTACCTACCTACTAGGTACCTAATGTGTACCTACTTACTACTTACTACTAAATACCTACTTACTACCTACTACTAAATATTTGTCAAAGACATGAAAACCCATAAGAATGAAAGCTAAAGGAAAGGTCTAAGTCTAATTTCCAAACAAGGAACAAAACAAGATTATGTGATTCATAAACAAAAACACAAGAACTGAGAAAAAAAACACGAGATGTGCAAAACAAATGTGGAAACAAATATTTATTATGTTAATATGTGCAAACATGAACATGAAAAGAACATGACAAGGCCCTATGATACAAGACCATGTGGTATAAATGAAATTTAAATTCTTGCTAAATATTTCACACTGCCGTAACAACATATTTGCATTTTACATGCATATGTTCATTATTCATGTCTTAAGTCTCAACAAACTTAACATTACCATTCATTCCAACATCAAATTCATGGTTATTACATATAACTAGAATCTACACTTCAGAATACATTGTAAAAAACTCCAAAAACAATATTACAATTCATTTCATCATAATTTAATACTACAAAAAAATCACACAAAAGATGAATATAAAATTCATTGTAGAAGTATGTGTTTTTTTGTATTATTGAAAACATGAATCCAAGTCACAACATAAACCCATGTTTTGTTGAAAAAATCCAAAAATATATATAAATTTTCTATTATATCAAAATAGAATTTATGGTTTTCTATTACAAGTACCTACAACTCCTCCTATTTTCTTTAAATTCCATGTCTCATTTTCCTCCCTTACTCTCCAAAACTCTAACCTTTTGAACTATCCCAAGTCACATCATCATGATCAAAACAACAAGAATTCCAAATTCAAACTAACAAAGTTCCCTAATTAGTCCTTATCCTAACTACTCTCTTCATCCAAAATCACATACTCATCATACCCCATTAACATTACCCTCTCTATACTTTGGATTCCATCCCCAAAATCCTTGTAAAATGACAAAAATGAAATGAAAATATTCTATATCATGTCAAACATATGTTTCCCCTACTATAGTTATATAATCCCAATCTACATAGAAATTAGTGGTTTTATATCTATGTTTTGCTCTAAAGTTCCGATCTCCTCCCCCACTAATTCAATTTGTGGTTCTATTTCCAGATGTATCTTGGATATCTTTTCTTATGGTGTTGGAATAGCCTCCACCTTTTCCAATTCCTAAATTCCCTCTGATTTTTTCTCTTCCTGACCCCTTCCTTTAAGGTCTTGTGGTATCTCTAATTGTACCTCCTCCTCCTAAGTTGCTCCACTTTTAAGTCTTGTGGTTCTTCGGTTTATACTTCCTCCTTTTGAATTGTTCCACTAGGCCTTACTTCTATCTCTTCATCCTGGCCTGATACCTCTGTATTTATTGGACTCCCACAAACAAAATTTGGAAATTCTTTTGATAAGTTTCCAACTTGTACCTTATAATTTTTTCATCAGCTCTATGTTGAACTAGATTCTTTTCCAATTCCTTTATAAAATATTCCTTTTCAACCTCCCAACATTCCTTAGATTTTGCCCCAAAGTCCTCTATCTTGTTTTTTATCCTTATTAAGGTATAGTACTACAACATCTATTCATAATCCTTTAATTTTTCATTAATATCAGCTGGATCCAAACTCTTCCTCTATTCATGTGTCCTTTCTAACTATGTTGCAAGTGTTGTAAAGTTTTTTTATATTCCTTTTTGTCCTCCATTAATTGGTTTTTTCTTGCCTTTGCTCTCATTCTTCTAAGCTCCTTAAACTGCAACAAAAATACATTCTCTAGATTTATTAGTTCCAAATTTGTTGTAACATTCTCCTTCTCCTTCTTTTCATTGATCTATGTTTTCACCCAACTATCCAAAGCCTCCTATTGTTGTTTATGAAGAAACAATGTTTTTGTCCAATTCATCTTTATGGTTTCCCAAATTTCAACCTTCTTCCTTAATTTTATAGTTCTTCATCCTATGACTTGAGCCATGTTGTGTTACCCTTGAGCTCCTCATTTTCATCCTATAATTTCTTAATGAACACTTTATTTTTCTACTCAACCTATGCCATGTCCTTCTTCTAGATTTCCACATTATGCTTATACCCCTTCTGGAAATCTTTCTCCTTATCTAATTCCTCTTGTAATACTGCCTTCTCCTTCTCCCCCATAGCCAAGCTATTCTTCAGAATGTTTACTTCTAGAGTCAAATTCCACATATTCAAATTCACAATTGCCATGGTTTGAAATAACTCAACTACCTTATATATTTTCATTACTTCTACATTTACCTCCTCCACAAACTTTGGTGTATTTGTCTGCGTTGTAGGATCTCCAAATCCTTCTACAAATGATCCCAGCTCTCATGCCATTCTTCTTTTCAATTCAAATTCAAATGGGAATCCTTCTACAAATTCTAACTTACTAGGTAGTACATGTAGTTATGCTAGTTTAAACTCTTCAAAAGCAAGTTGTGCCACCACTCTCTCTATCTACAATTCAATGGCATGTAGACCTTCATGTGTCTACTATTGTTAATGTTACAAATGTAGTTGTAAATCTTGAAAATGTTTTCGAACAGTGGTTTCCATCCAATCTTCACATACATCCCCTTCAAAATGTAGATGTTTTTCACCCTCTAGAAACCTTATGTCATGTTCTTTCTTAAATTCCTGGTTATGTTCCCTCAGTTGCCTCTCTTGTGGCAATGTCATCTATGGTATTTCTTGCCTCTGCTCCCTCAGCTATCTCTCATGTGGAGATGTCATCTGTGGTACTACTACAATTTGTTTAACTACATGTACCATTATTAACATTGCCTTTACCAATGTTAGCATTACAGATGGTTCCACTTTGCCCTTCATCATTTTCTATGCCCTCAAATCTATGTTTTATATTCCCTCTTCACTCTTAAACTTAAGGTTCGTCCTCCCTCAACTTTGTTCTTTCTCTTTAGAGCACTTCTTGGAGAATCTATTGTAGCTTCCTTTCTGTTCTCCAATGTTATCTTCATCTCCTCCCTAGTTCTTTTAACCTTGGTTAGTGGTTTTTTTGGATTGTCCTTTTGATGCACAAACAAATACTGAAAGATTTTTGCCAATACCAAGGCAGATGACATGTATTTCTCTTATCCCCCCTTATTCTCTTTAACATATTTATACCACCTATCTAGCTCAATGCATAGACTATTGAATATAATCTATGCCCAATCTACCTTTTGCCCCTTTTCCGCTCTTTCCAATGTAATAGCATTTTTTTTGCTAAAATATTATGCATTTTCCCTCTGATAAATGACAAAAATAATGGCAAGATATCTATGGCAGACCCAAACTTTTTGCATTCCTTTGATCTACAAAAAAATTTGAAGGTGCAAATCTACAATTATATAATGCATGAATTGCTAATGACTTATTGACCTGTTCATTTGATTCTTCAACATACCATTTCGCACACACTCCAAAAACATGTACAATCAATTGTTTGTTAATTACATACACCTTATCCTTATGCCCAAAATAAATATCTACGCTTTGATCAAGAATGTGTTTAGAAATTGCAACATTACATTGGGCATTGGTGTTTCCCACCCCATCAAAAACAAAGGTACAAGCCCTACTTTAGAAGCCCAGTCTTCTTCCGCAACAATATCCTTCTAGTCCTCCATCCACTTTACATGTTTGTCATAATTATATTTCGTTTGTGTCCACATGAATCGATCAGGGTCTAGAATTTTAATACCTTTCTCTAGAATTGTAACTTTGTCCAAGACTATGTGTCTTCTTTTTGCTACTGCTTCTGCTTCATGCTGCTCCATCACCCTTCGATGTGCTTCTACCATTGTCTGCACATTTGTGGTTTATTATACTTTCAATTACATTTTTGTGGATAGTCATTCTTCCTTCACAACGTTCTCCTCCCTTACATCCTTCTACACTATTTGTGCCTCCACAAAATGATGCTCCTCAACTTCGTCTTCCTCCAATTCTTCAAAGCACACCAAATGTACTAATGTAGCTCTTGGTCATGTTTACTTTCTTGCATGCCAATGTTGTTTGCTTAAATGCAAAAATTCAATTGCAAATGTTATAGTTATATTTATGTCTTAAATTATCATATACATAAATTATATCTTCTCATTGCATGCCTTCCCTTCTACACATTCCAAAAATGATGATGAATGTGACGACAACCTTACAACCAATGACTAAATGTTCAACACTCCTCATCTACTTATGTTTTTCTCAACAATTCCACTTCCTCCTCTTGCTTTTGTTTGTGCTCACTCCTCTACGCTTCCTTTTTCCTTGCTATTCGTTATAGTTTTTCAATTGCACTCTCTACACTCATACTGTTATGAACTCCAAAACTTCAAAAACGTGCACAATTTCCAACAATAAACACAAATTGCTTTTGACAATTACCTCTTTTTTTTCATCCTTGAACATCTCGCCCGTCACATTCATTTTTTCATCTACCTGTCATCTTTTAATTAACACATGATCTTTGAAATTAATAGGCCCATCATTACAAGTTTATGTGTCCCTTGTACAACCATGTGGAAGCACTTAACATCATCATTATGAATGAGCGTCACAAATTTCATCTTTCGATTACTCTACATCTGTAATTTCCTTACATTATTTGTACTAACTCCACTTCGTTCGCCTTATACAACCTCTATCGATTATGTCCATTTCTTTACTAATTGTGAGAACACATCTGGTGACTATATTAATTTCTTTGCTAATTGTGCCCACAAATTTGATGATTGTGCAAATATTGTTATTAATTCAACCGATACACTAACATATCATCACACACCTAGATCTCTACATCCCAAATCCCACACTGTTAAAATTATTGTTCATCTTCAAATCGAAAATAAAAATTGTGTTCATTGTTAGATCTATGATCTATTTTTTATCTTCATCATTCTTCATATGTGGTTTCTATATCACATCCTTCATCATCCTCCTCTATGTTAGAATTCACTTCCTAAACTACACTTGCGCTCTATTCCTAATATACTGGCATCTATTGTTCTTTTTTCTAGACTTTAGATTCCAAGTATTTATGAGGTCTGAGTTTATTCATGTTGACCAACACAGGGTTAGTTTCAAACTTTTCAATGATCACCAATAACAAAATGATATTTGGCAACACATATTGTATTATGTATAATCCAAACCATTTCATGATAAACTTCCCTAGGTGTGACTTATTGCCCTTTGGAAACCACAAAACATAATCACCAAAACTAAACTATTTTTCTGGATTTTTTTGTTGACTCCATAATGTTGTATTTCATTGTTGAACTCTTGCAATTTCTATAGCCTATATTACAGCTTCCTACAACTTCTTGAGCTATGTAATTCTACTAATTAAAACTCTCACTATAATACTATCTCTTTCATTTCCACCAGCAATTGGAATGATGTATTTTGTGGGCATTAATGGATGTAATCCATACACTAATTGATATGGTGTATACCATGTTGTTATTTTGTATGTATATGTATGAAAATAACACTGTAGATAAACACCCATCCCAATCTATTTTATTTTCATTAATTAACTTGGTCAACAATGTCCCAAATACCTTGTTAGTAGACTTAGCCTACCCATTCTTTTGAGGATAATAAGTTGTAGAACTCACGTGTTTCATCAAAAAATGATGTGTCAAATACTTGATGGCATCATTAATAGGGTTAATATGCACTCATACAAAAAATTTGTTGTGACTACCATTATATTAGTTCTCAATGCTTTTGCTTCCACCCACTTAGTAACATAATTTATGGCAACAAGAATATATTTGTTTCCTATATATCTCCCTACTAGCTTAATTGGCCCCACAAAATTAAGTCCCCATTTCATAAATGGTTTTTAAAAAAGATTTGTGACTAACTTTGTAAGACTTTGAATTGCCAATCCTCTTGTTTTTTAACATGCATCACAAGATCTACAGTAATCATGCACATCCCTATACATAGTTGGCCACCAATATCTAACATCCAATATCTTCCTCTACATTATTTCAGTTACAAAATGCCCTCTTGAAGGTCCTTCATGCAATTTTTTCATCACCATCTATGCATCTGTTGTTGTCAAACATCGTCGTAGTCTGTTGTCTTGGCCCATTCTATACAATTCACCATTATTCAATGTAAAAGGCTTTGCTCTCTTAACCAATCTTCACTTTTATAACACCAATAATGTGCCCTTAATCTGTTTTGTTTTCAAATTTTCTTTTACATCATTCAGCCACTTAAGCCCTATATGAAATAAACTTGCATTTTTGGTTTGATCAAACACACCTATGGGTTTTATACTATCCAATAATCTTGACAATACATCTACAATTACATGAATTTTGTTTGGCTTATACACTACTATGAAATCATATTCAAGGAACGATACAACTATCTAGCTATTCTCCTTGAAACCTATGGTTTGTTGACCAAATAGACCAATGCCATATGATTTATATATAAGACAAACTTATTGCCCAACAAATAATTTCTAAATTTGTGCAAAGAAAAAAACATTGCTAAAGCCTTTATTTTTGTTGTGCTATAATTCTATTCTGCTCTATTCAAAAGCCTAGAAGCATACATTATTGGTTGATCACTCTTCCATGTTACATTTAGAAATAACATAACCCTCATAGCTAACAAGGACGCATTTGTATGAATATGAAATTCCACATGTTAATTTAGTGATATCAATATTAGTGCTTTAATATATTTTTGTTTAATCAATTCCCAAGCCTTCTAAATTTCCTCTATCCAAAAAAAATTTTATGTCTTTATGGTCAATTTAGTGATAGGTGTCATAATATTAACAATTTTTTTTATAAATCATCTATAAAATTGTGCCATCCCATTGAATATTTAGGTCTGTTGGGTATTCTTAAGCGGCGGCACATTTACTATTGTTTGTATTTTCTTTGGACTTGGTAGTTTCCCTTCTTTGGAAATAATAAAACCCAAGATCATCCCTAAAAATACCATAAATGCACATTTGTCTGGATTCAGACTAATGCCATATTTTCTTCACTTTTGAAAACATGGTTTGAGTTTCTGCAAATGACTTTCCATGTCACTATGTATGTAAAATCATCCAAAAATATTTTCATAAAATTGTCCAAATACTATTTGAATGTTTTGGTCACGATTCTTTGATATGTTGAAGGTCCATTTTAAACTCTAGACAGCATCACCTTCCATATAAAAGCCCCCCTGTCTATAACAAATGTAGTTTTATATCTATCCTCTGGAGCTATAGATATTTTATGATATCTTGAATATCCATCTATGAAAGAATATGCTTCATACCATGCTATTGTGTTTAACACTTAATGGGTATGGATCTTTCTTTGTGGCAACATTTAGATTTTTGAAATCAATATAGATTCTCAACTTGCCATTTTTTTTTAGTATTACTACTATGGGTGACAACCATGTAGTTTTTTCTACAAATTAAATGAATCCAGTTACTAACAACTTACCTATATCCTATTTGACTATTGTAGCATAATTTGAATTCAATATGTACTTGGCCTAATGTGCCTAATGTGCCGATGGAACTTTCCTTGGTGACAATTAATAACTTTTTCTATGAGATAATTTTTTCCCACATTTATTATTATTATTATTGTTTTGTTTTTGTTTGTTGTGCTTTCTTTTTTTGTTTTTTGTTTGTTATTACAATTTTATTTATGTTTTCTTGTGCAAGTTTTTTTACAACATTTTGTGCATCAGGATAACTTTTTGTGCTTCACTCTTATATATGAAGAATGGATTTTATTCTTGCTTGTAAATGTTGTAAATGTTTGCATTAATTTTTTTTTAAACATTCATATTTCACCTTAAACCGTAAACCAAGACATTTGTTTGTAATAAGTTTTGTTTATTTGGGTTTTTCCACCCTTGGGCTCATTGAACGTGATGTGAAAAATGGAAATGAAAATATATTAATCCAAATTGAAAGATGTGAAATGTTTCATCCCTTTATATATGGGTTTGTAATAAATGTTTTAAACGTTGTTATCCAGGCTATGAGAATTGCCTTGAATATTCAACAAATATTTATTTCTAAGATATTCAAAAGTGTGAAATTTGGATTATAATTGTTTTTAAAAAATTGATACCCTTGATAAATATCACAATTTTAAAAAAATTTAAAAATTAAAAAAAATTGACCCAATTTTTTTAAATTGTTAAAAATTTGAAACCAATGAATATAACAAAAAAATGATATCCACATAACATTGGTGTAAAGTGTAGACCACAACTAAACAATCTTCTTAATTGTAGATTGTTAGTTGATCTAAATACCAAGTTGTGTTTATGCTAAATAATCAAAGCATTATATTTATGAAAAGAAAAAAGAACGCATATGAAAGGTCGATGCAACTTTGGAGAAAGTGAAGTTGAAACCGACCAAGGTACTATACACACATTAAACATTGTGCATTTAGAGCAACATTGAAAAAAAAAAAGAAAAAAAAAGCCATAAAGGGTGTCTTACAACAAACAAAAGAGATAACACATTTCAAATCTAAATAAAACATAACAAAAATCAAGAACTTGCCTAGATGAAAATTTCAAGCATGTAAATTATTAAATTTTGACAAATCAAACATTTACCCATGAAAGATCTTGCAAGTTCTTCGATAAGTTCTTTAAATGATTTTCATCAAATTAAGAATTGACAAACCAATTATTAATAACTTTATTGATACCCTTATATTTCAATAATTTAACCAACGCTCTTACATATCAATTTGTTTGATGAACCTAATTAAATTATGATTGGTGATCATCATAATAATACAAGGGACAACTTCAAGTTAAAGTTTTTTGAATAATTAATTAAATTTAAAGATTCCATTTCAGAATATTCTTCATTTTTCCCTTTTTTGATGAATTATTTGAGAAAAATAAAGTTTGAATATTTTTGGATTTTTAAAAATAATGTGATTTGTGAGAAAGTCGTCGAGACCAAGAGGTACTACAATATTTTGAATTTCCATAATTAGGCTATCATTTTGATTTTTTTATTTTTATAAATTGACTTTGAGGACTTTTCTGTGAGGAATTGGACTTGTAAAATGAGGGTGTGTCATAATGAGGAGCAGATTATAAAATGTAATGTTTTGAATATAAGCTAATTTATGAAAATAATCTGCTGTGAGAGAGAGAGAGTTATACAGGCATGTTGTGTCTTCACAAGGCAGCCTTTTTTTTTTACTGGCTATGTATCGCCAATTTTTTTAAATGCCAAAATTAACTTTTTTTCCAGTTTTTCAATAACCACAATTCGAAAAAAGTTTGAGAAAAATCGCCAGATTTCTAAAAATGGTTGAAGTGGGTAGCAAAAATATCGATTAGTATACTTTTAAAACATTCTTTCATTTTTTGCTTGTAGCCAGATCTGGCTAAATCTTTCTACGGATGATCGCCGTTTTGGCTACATCACAAAATTGACACAAGAAATATTGTCACAATGAAGATCGAGGTAAATTTTCCGTGTTGTAATTTGTCGAAAGAAATGGCAGAATTGTCGTTGGCTCTTTAGAGCGAGCTATTCGCGCCTTCTTAACCCTAACCCTAATTCTGAAGCTTAACGATTTTCTCTCTGTCTCTGTCTCTGTCTCTCTTTCGGAAGTTCGTTCGTGCCTGTCGAGGATTTCAAAAGCTCGTGGCGATCGAGCCTGTTGGGTGTCTATAAAGAAGTTCTATGGACATTGGGTTGTCATTGCTTTTGCAAATTCAGCTGGGATTTGTGTTCGGGTAGTGTTTTTTTTTGCTAAGGTGCTGAATTGTGGGAGAGAGTTTTGCTTGCTTGCTTGATTGTGCAGCAGTTGCGAGCGGGCTCGTTCGTTCGTGTTTGTTGCAAGTACCGAGCATAATGGCAGCAGTAAGAGTCTCTTCTTCGAGCCTGAGTAGGCTGTTACAACTTTCTTCTTCATCTAAATCCTTACCCACACCAGAGAAGAGAGCTTGTGATCTGAAGTTAGGCTTTCCAGTACTGAGGAATGCCGGAATTCGGTCAGAGGTACGTGCTCGCAAAGGAAAGAGCGTTCGCGTAATTGCAGAGGGGCAATCGAGCAGCAGCACAGGTCTCACATATAAGGACGCCGGTGTGGATATCGACGCCGGGACAGAACTGGTGAGAAGGATTGCAGCCATGGCCCCTGGAATTGGTGGATTTGGAGGTCTGTATCCTTTTGGGGACTCGTACCTTGTTGCAGGCACAGATGGAGTAGGGTCGAAGCTGAAGCTTGCATTCGAGATGGGAATCCACGACACTATAGGCATCGACTTAGTGGCCATGAGCGTCAATGACATCATAACGAGCGGTGCAAAGCCCATGTTCTTCTTAGACTACTTTGCGACCAGCCACTTGGATGTCGATGTGGCGGAGCAAGTCATCAAAGGGATTGTGGAAGGCTGCAGGCAATCAGACTGCGCACTCCTTGGAGGAGAAACTGCAGAGATGCCAGGGTTTTATGCTGAAGGAGAATATGATCTGAGTGGCTTTGCTGTCGGGAGTGTAAAGAAGGAGGATCTCATAGATGGGAGCACCATAACTGCGGGTGATGTTCTTGTCGGGCTGCCTTCCAGTGGTGTTCACTCCAATGGATTCTCTCTTGTCCGCAAAGTGATTGCCAAATGCGGTGCTTCGCTCAATGACAAATTGCCTGCTTCGGACATCTCTGTTGGAGAAGCTCTTTTGACTCCCACTACTATCTATGTAAAGCAGGTGAGTAGTTAGTGTTCTTCTCTCAAGTTCCATCCCATGATTCCAATGCAATGTCCTTGTTCTTGTTGCAAGGAATTCTCTGGAATGGTGGAAATAAAATCTCACTCAATGAAGAAATTTCTCTCCCATGGCTTGAAATCTCTGGATTCAGGGGACAAGTAAGGTTTAGGGTTTAGGGTTTAGTCAACAGTACAGTAATAGTGAATTGTCATTCTCCAGTGTGTTACTCTTCTTCACCAATCTTTCTTGCTTTGAAATTGCTGTGTCAAAATGACTCCTTTAGTATTGCTTGCTCTTGAAAGTGTTGGATTCATGAATGAGGGCAGTTTGGGGCATAGTTGACAGGAATGCCTGTTTTCTCATTGTGTAGTGTTATTCTCTTATTCACTAATTTCTGTTTGCATTTGGAAATTGCTGTGTTTCATGGACTCCCCCCCTGTACTTTATGGTGAGCACAGGATGTAGATTTTGCATGCTGCATATCTTGGATGTGTTTGCTCCTCTGCCATGCACCAAATTGTTGTTGTTGCTGCTGTTGTAGGTTTTGGAGCTTTTGAGCAAAGGAGGCATCAAGGGCATTGCACACATAACAGGGGGGGGTTTCACAGATAACATCCCCCGAATCTTTCCACAAGGTCTTGGTGTCACTGTGAATACAGGTAACCGATGTGGGGATTGAATTTATGTTGATGTGTAATGTAACTTTAATGTGGTTCTGATACTGCAGGTTCTTACTCATTTAGCACCCTGTCTGCCACTGAAAACAGCACTAGGATGCCTCCCATTACACCAATTTGATATCATTTCATGTGGGTGGTTGATCATAGATTGTAGTGTGATTTTTGAAGTACATTGATTTGAAGCAAGTTTTCTGGGTTTTTTTTTACATAATGAATTGACTCACTTTTTAGATGATTTATGATTGTTCCTGAACTGTCTTTCTTGACACTTTTTGTTTGCATCTACCCAAAATTGAAGGTTCATGGGAAGTGCCTCCAATCTTCAAGTGGTTGCAAGAGAAGGGAGCTGTAGAAGATGCAGAAATGAGGAGAACCTTTAACATGGGAATTGGAATGGTGCTCATTGTTGCCAAGGATGTGGCTGAGTCGATCGTATCAGGTGAACGAGGGAGTGGCAAGTACTATGTCTTGGGTCACATCACGAAAGGTGAAGGTGTTACATATCAATAGCAAATAGGGTTTTCATTTTTTTTTTGGCCTAAGTATTGTTGGGCTCAGGAGATTTCAATTTGCAGCTGGACTAGAAGCAATTCTGGTGACTGAAAAAAATTCTCTGCAACATAAAAATCACATCAACAAGATACCAGGGTTTCTTGAGTGGAGACTCGAACTGTTATGTGCTGACAAATGCTAAAGTTCAGAGTTGCAGTTTTTGTAGCATAGTTTATGCAACCTTTTTAAGCACATGATTTAAAACCACATTTTGTGTTGTTGAGCTTGCTGAAGAGGTTCACATGGTATTACTGAGCAGCAGGCATAATTCACAAAATTCAAGCTTTTGATTGTCCCTTCTATTGTGGGATTGTGTGCAATTATGAACTGCAGAATCTCACCTGGTCTAAAAACTGTTTCAGTGTCTGAAATTTCCCACCAAACTGGCTGGCCTACCTTGATCAGCAGGGCACTACACTATATATTTACATACACCGATGACTGCGTAAGTAGGTAAGGCCTTCGGTGGCTACTACTGAGGACTGGGCTGTTGCCAAAATAAGGGCCTGCTTGAGGCCCTTATTTCAAGGCAGAGCGCCACTGAGGAGTGCTTATTTCAGGAATGCCCTGCTTGTTCTGAGGGCATTACTTGACAGAGGTTGAGACACTGTATTTTCCTCGAATGGAAACCAATGTGGAAGAGATTTAAGAGCTGCAAGGTAAAGAGAGAAATACAATGTACTTATTTACAGTGCAAGAGGTGAGCTGACCTTACTGTAGTACTACACTGATTGATTGTTTGGCAATTGCAATTCATAATGCAAAGATCACTTTCGAACACAGGAAATATATCTGTTTTGCCCCTGTGTGCTTTGTGTTGGCAGCACTGCATGAAGAGGATGTGTTTAGATTACGTTGAAAAAATTCCAGCTGTTGATGATTGATTAGGTAGGTGTTCAAAGCTTTTGTTTGAATGGGTTTGAGTTTCTCCAGCAAGTCTATCTTGTAAGCTCATTGTAGAGAATGCAAATCTCTTACAAGGGCTCAGGAATCGTAGCATAACCAATTGGCTATATGGCACAAGCGAACGTGATCAGGAACCTACTGGATGATGATCATCTGAGCACACGTGACTTCAGCATTGTCAGAAAATGTCTCAAGGTCCCCATAGTAGACATTTGGATGATCTAATCAATTGGAGAGATCTGGTTAGGTCCTTGGACTAAGGCAACACACTTGGACAGATCCAGTTTGAAGGAGCAAAATTAGGTGTAATGGTGAGATACAATGCAGGTGTTTTCTTCACTTTGGTTGCTTGCTATTTTCTGTGCTGGAAACCTGTCCAAGGTGCAAAATCATTCAATTTATTATGTTATGCACATCATCGGGTAACAATGCCAATCTTGGTTGAACCTTGATCGTGAGATTCACTATTCAACAAAAGCAATTGTGAGTGAGAGAGAGAGCTAAACCAATGAGAATTCTTATTGGGTCATAGTCATGGTATTGTCCTTACAAATCCATCCAATCAAGTGGGACTTTGTAAGTATCCGTCCATCATAAGATCACTTGGGACCAACAAAGTACTTTAGCATGGATAGATGGAGAGAAGAAGGATGATTGCTCACAACTCCCAATCTAACTCTCAATTCATGCAAGCCATGAGTAATTTCCCCTTAGATAACAAAACCGTAGACTGTACACTACCATTACCCATCACTCATGTTTGGCAAATTCCTTGTCGAAGATTTATTTATTTATTTATTTATTTTTGGGAAAAACAAAGGCAATTTCCAATTTTAATTTTTCTAGAATTTCAATAGTTAAAAAAGAAATAGGTATGCAAATAGGTAAACCTCGTGTTGTGTATTTGTAATAGTAACCCGATGGAGTTTGATTTCCAACAATTTCGAAAAATCATAAAATATTATTATTATTATTATTATTATTATTGGCTAAACCTTTTGCAAATTATGTTGTGCCAAAAACACATTAGTCATAGGTAGTAGGGTATGTAGTAGTCCACTTTGGCTGAAGACCTTTGAGGGAGAGTGATGGTGAATGGCCATTATTATTATTATTATTATTATTATTATGGCTATAGAGTAGTCCCATGAATTTTCATGGTTAGTACTTAGCAACCCATTGGCAAGCACTAAATAAGTGCAATGAATTAAATGTGGCACTAGGCTTAACATAGTTGTGAGACAATGCCCAACATGAAAAAATATTTTTATTTTTATTTTATTGTTCTCAAACAATAATTAATACTTTAAATATTTTTCTTGCATTATTTTATATATGTATACAAGGGGATGCAATAGTTAGAATCCCCTTTAACCCTAAAGGTCTAGGGTTCAATTTTGTTCTCAAATTCTCCCCTTTTTTTTTTCCATAGACAAGATGGATGAAAAAAAAAAATGTAATCCTTGGACAACTTCTTCAAGCTACTTACAATGGGAACAACTTCCTTTGGAAAAGGGACAAAGTGGTAACCCCAATCAAGTTGTCCAATGGACTTTGACAACTTGATTGCTTAATGAACCATGTTTTGTTTTGGGCCCAAGTTCCTTGGGAACACATGATTGGCGTTCTTGTCCATGGGAAAACCCATCCGAATTGCTTAGGGAACGATGATTTGGGTCTAGGCTCCCTAGGGAACACACGGTTGAGGATGTCATGGTTCAACCTTGGGGAACTTGGGGCCCAAAACATGGTTCTTTGTGCAACTTGGTTGGGGTTGTCACTTAATGCCCTTCTTGGGGAACTTGCTCCCCGTGGGCAACTAACTTGAAGAAGTTTTCTGGGGGTTACATTTTATTTTTTTCATCCATCTCATTTGTGAAAGAGAAAAAAAAAAATTTGAAAAAAATTTAAACCTTGGACCTTTGGGGTTAAAAGAAAAGGAGGATTCTAACCCGGGGGTTAAGTATTGGGTGCTACGGAAATGGGAAATATGTCCTTCCCTTTTTTCCTTTTGCCATTTCCTTCCTCCTCGTTGTTTCACTTTCTTCCAATGAAGTTTGGTAGGTTTAGGGTTTAGGGTTTAGGGTTTGTGACTCTACCGACAAGGAAGTAAATAACTCGGACATAGTCATGTTAGGGGTAGTGGGTTATGGTCTATGATCTTTGGTTAGAGGGTGGTACCCATATTGGGAGTTCTTTTACCCCACCCCCCCCCTTCTTTTTTTACACCTTACCAAATTGCATGTCTTCTTGACCAAGTCATTTGTTATTGAGTCAAAATTGCATGTCTTTTTGACCAAGTCATTTGTTGTTGTTGAGTCAAAATTGCATGTCTTTTTGACCAAGTCATTTATTTTGTTCTTGAGTCAGAAGTCTACTAGGCAAGAGATTAAAACACTAATAAACCATTTAAGTATTTTTATTTCTATTTTTTTCAATTTTGCTAAAGTTTTCACCACCATCAAGGTCAGATGATTTGTAGGCACTCTCACTCTTTGAAATTCCAGTTATTTTGAAGGCCTTTTGCGAAAGCTGAAGAAGAAGGAGTTTATAAAATTATTAGCTCAACTCAGGTGGGGAACTGGAGACTCAAACATGAATCAAATTTTGGGTTTGAAGAAGGTAAGTGATATACCCGGTTCATACCCATCATCCCACCCAAAATGCCCACATGACTCTATTATTCTGATACCCAAAGGGTACCTGACTGATATTTTTTAACCATGGTTAAACACAAGGTGAATGTTATGATGAACCTAAACATATGTAGATCAAGAGTTGGGTAAGGGGTGGGGGGGGGAGAAGGGTTCTTACACTTACTCCTTCAAGGGACAAGGTTTTTTTTAAATTCCACCTCTAAATAGGCATAAGATCCCTACCATGCTTAAGGAGTATATCTAAGCTCCCTCCTCTTTTCTAAGAGGGATATTTGTGGATAGAAGGGCCTTCCAAATACATTAAGGAAATTTTGTCTTGTGCTTTTACAAAGTACTTGTGGTTGAGTTGTTGGGATGGTTGATACATAAGAAGATGATGATCAATGCATCGACTTTGTTGAATACAACCACAAAAATGATGTTGCACTTGCATTGTCACTATGAAGCTCCCAATCACACACCTGCTTCAAAGGATTTTTGGAACTTTTTTGGGGGGAATATTTCATCCACTCACTTTCATAAGATAACCATTCAAGTCATCGAAAGACAATATATATATTTATTAAATGATGGAAACATTTATCTTAAATGGTATAAAATATGCAATTTTTACATTGACATCAAAGGAATGAAAATGACTATCATAAGCTCCCCAAGGCATAAAATAACATGCATAGTAAATTTAACTTTCAAGAAGAAACAAGATGAAGGACTTCATGACCTATAAACTTAAAAATTCGAGGATTTATTTTCTTCAAATTTCCTTATTTGAATCTCTAGAAATTTGTATGTTGGAACTTCCTTTATGTTGGCATTTTCTTGAATCTAATGTTTGGAGTCAATTAACTCATTGCCAAAGCCCAAAGGGTTGAAAGGAAAATGAGTAATACTTGAGCTTTGGCTCCAAACTATATAAATTGCTTGCCAAAGTCAAAACATATGCTAATGAATTGATTTTATTTTAATTTTGTCTCGTCACACAATTCATTTATCAAACTTTATAGTTCTTATTTAAATAAAGGACACAATTCCAAACATCTATTTCTTTTCTAAAGCTTAACAAGTTGTTCATGTACCTTTATTTAGAAGTTTAGAACAAGGTTCATGTAACTAAAGAAATTTGTGATATGTAGTTTTTTTTTAATCTTTCATTTACATTAATATTTAGGTTTTCCAATGAATATTATGAAATCTTATGTCTTTGTGAAACATTTATATGAACTTTCCTTTAATGATTGAAGGTGCATCAAATGGTGAAGATCATGGAGTAGATATTGTTTGCATCTAATTAAAAATTTTGGTGGGTATAGAACAACAATAAGCTATTTGGAATTGTATGGTGTATACACATAATTATTTGATCTTATTCACCAAGTTATATGAAATTTGACCTAAATTTTTAACCACCAACTTTTGGCAACACATCATTGTGAGATGGATGGATCATGCTATGACATTTGATATCTTGTGCAATGGAATAGACAATTGTTCAAACCTTTGAGCATAGATATAAGTTTTGAAATTAATAACATATCAATTTGCAACCTTTAACTCAGACACTTTTTAAAGATTTGCGGATAATTCTAATCATAGTCAAAAGTTCTAATGGCATCACTTAAAGCCTCTATAGCACATTGTCAAAATGAACCCAAAACCTGTCAAATTTTCAATTCATTTTGATTAGGATTATGATTTGCAATGATTTGCCACCAAACTTTCATCCTTTTAACATGACCTTAATAAGCAAACTAATGGCAAATGGGCTATTCAACTCAAATGGGGTATCTTTGTGAACATCGAAGGGTGGGGTTTTACAAAGGAAAAAGGGCAAGATGAAACTCAATTTTCCACCGAAATTGAGGGTCAAACGAGTTTCACCTTGAATAGTTTGTATTGCATTATTTTCTTTTCAACAAGGAACAAAACAACTTTTTTTTTGGCAAATTTTGTTTTAATTTTTAAAATTTTAATTCTACCAAGGAGAAAAAAACAATTGCATTATTTTCTATTCGGTAATGAGCAAAGGGTCTTCTTTTTTCATTGCGCAGTGTTTTCCTTCATTTTGTCTTTTTTTTGGCAAATTGTAAATGTGTGATTGTTTGTTTTATCTTTGACAAATATATTCATCCTTTCTACATAACTTTTTGTTTGTCAATAAAGTTATTCATAAAATGTTGCACTTATAACAGATGAGATTGCTCATTAGGGGTCAAGAAGGGTCAAAAATGTTGGGTGAACATTAAATTTGTACATTAATTTGCATCAGGTACCATAGTCAATACCAAACTTGCTTATCATTTTCATAAGTGTTAAAATAATTTTGGTAGGTGCTAAAATGAATTTGGTCCTAATTATGGTGCTTGAGGTAAGTCTTGAGGCAAGTAGCCCTCCTTTGCCTACTAGCACATCCTCCACAATCTCGAGAAATGCCACACATAGCAATTTCGTGGCAATTTTTGGTGTTTGATTATTTTTTGGGAAATTTATGGATAATAACAAAATGAAGGTGAAGGGACAAATAAGCTATCAAATAAATGCTAGATTGGGTATGAATTTAAAGATAATTTTAATGTATGTTCTCTTCAACAAGGAGGATAATAAGTGTTTGTTTGCTTTTTCAACGTTCTACTCCTTCTTTTTGCATTACCTTTTGTTCAATAGGGAGCAAAACAACTTATGTATGTTGTGAAAGGTTGTTCATTTTGTCGTTCCTTTCTATTTGGCAATTTGCATTGTTTAGCTTGAACAATAACCAAGTTGGTGCCCTGGTGTTGAGTTCATCCCTTGTTTGAGTTGTTCACCCAAGTGAAAACACAATAAAGTGGAACATTATGGATATTGAAAATTACACAATTTTTTATTTATAAATTTTCAATTATAGTTCATTTTAATATATATGTGCAAATAATGGAATGGGACTCAAATAAACAATGAATTCAATGATAAAAAAAAAGATATATGGTTCATGGCAACATTTCTAAATGACAATTCATAATCAATTTTTGAAATTACACATATGTTGTGATCATCCACAACAATGGATTTTTTTTACAAATGGACTCATTGAATGCATCATAACATGTTATATACAACTAAAAAAATGTGTGTGTTATGATATATGGATGTAAAATATGATTGAGTCATGTATTTTTTTTTCATTATAAAAGGAATTTTTAAAATAAATTCTTTTACCAAAAATAAATAACTAATTTGGATCTCATTTTAAAAAATTTCAATAAATATACAATACCTTAAAAAAGGCTAGATTTTAATGTTCCATATATAGCTATTTTGTTTCAACATTTAAGCAACCCCAAAATATAATGCACCTTTTACACTAGAAAATGGATTTCAATGGACTTCATGAATTGCCCATCTTGTTCCACCTTAGTGTGTTTTTACCCACCTAATGTTGGGTGATTTTAAAGACGACCACAAGCCATGGTGAATTAACACCTACATTGGTATTTTTACCTTTTTCAACAAAGCTTCTTAATGGCCATATTAAACCTAATAGATGTTAGATTTGGATTCTAAAGCCTCTATTTAATTTTATCACGAGATATTTATTTTTAAAAGCACTTTAAATGAATTCTAAGGTTTTTACCATGATACTAGTGTAGGTGCCAATTTGCCCATGCATGACGACAAAATAGGTGTGAAACCAAAAAAAAAGGTATAAACCAATGTTGGGCTAGTATATAGGTCAACCTTTGGTATCCATAATGGTACCAAATACCATACTAATATGATGACAAAAATTCAAATATTCCCATTGATACCATTATACCCCCGTATTGAATACCAAAAGTTTTTTGTTGAATATCATACTAGTTTAATATCATGACTTATTACCAACTTAATATTCCTTCACCAAGTGTTCATGCTCTTTTCCCCCCTAGTATCCATCCTTAATCATCCTTCAATATGTATATTTATGTGTGAAAGATATCAAAGGTTTTTTTTTTGGCTACAAGTTAACAACCATGCTTCTACTTCAATGTGCACCTTTTTATGAGTCAATGTCATATTTCACTTTCAATGATGATGCATTGCAATTGCTACAACAACTTATGTATTGTGTAAGTCTTTCAATTTTTAATCTTCAAGGTTGTTTGTTATTTGTTTGTTGTGTTTTCTATTTCTCCATCCATGTCACATATTATTGAGTTGACATTTGCAACAAGCATATTAAATTATGCAATAATATTTTTGGTTGTTGTTTGGTGGTTGGTCTTATGGTTATGGGTTGGTCTTGTTGCCATCCTGGTAATTGTGATAATGTGCATGAAGTGAAACTTTTGTTGGTAAAGTTTAGGGATTTCAAATTTGTAGGGTTTCAAGCTATGTGATATGGATTTTAGTACAAGGGCACAAGCTTGAACACCCATGATCTTTGTTGTGTTTTGTGCACCATTGCAACTTATTCCACCCTTCAATGGGGCCTATTTTTGTCATGTGATGTCCAAGGCATGTGAATATGCCATAAACATCACGCCAAAAATTGGCATTTATGATTCCATCCATGATTACAAACCTTTATATGTATTAATGACTAGATGATTACAGAATTGATTTATATTTGTTGTTTATGCCATTTCATATATTTTTATGACTACAATCACAATCTTGGAAAATCATGTAATCATATTTTGTAATATTAAATCAAATAATAGTAATGGAGTATGCATCTAACAATTGATATTTAAATTTTAAATATAGAATATAAAATAATTGTTGTCACATGGTAACTTATTTCAATTATTAATCACTTATGGTTTACCACATGGTAGCTTATACTTAGGATTTAAAAAAAATTGGTCAAATTATGTGATGCCACATGGCAACCAAGGCCCAAGGAGCTTGGAAGATCTAAACAAGTTTAGGCAAGAAGATCTAGCTTAGAAGCATGGACTATGTCACCCTAGATTAAAAAGAAACCTAAAATAAACTTATTTAAGCAAGGAGCCGCCACCACGTGGCAACCAAGGTCCAAGGAGTTTAGGTTAAGAAGTTTGGCAAGCTGACCTAGCTTAGAAACATGGCCTATGCCATCCTAGATTAAAAACAAACCTGAAATCAACTTATTTAGGCAAGGAACCTAAATAATCCTAGGTTACTAATGTGAAAATTTAAACCATTGACCTCCACTTTAAGGGTTCAAGTCTTTAACCATTGCACAATTTTTTATTTGTTACATAATTAATCAACACAATTTTAAAAACATTAACATATTTTAAGATAAGTTAACCTAGTTTGACCTAGGCTAAATTAAACCACCTTCGATTGACTTACATTGAATTAGACTAATTTAGGCCATGCATCAAGTCTAACCTATGTTTAGCTAAGTCTCCTAAATTTATTGAAGATAAAATAGATTAAATTTAAAAATTAAATTTTGGCTAAACCTAAAAGCTATGCTTAAAAGTTAAACCTAGATTAAACCTATAGGTTAAATTTAAAGGCTAATACAAACTAAACTTAAAAGCTAAACCTAAGCTAAACCTAAAAACTAAACCTAAATTAAACTCAAAAGGCTAAACTTAGAAGTTAAATTTAGGTTAAACATGTAAACTAAATTAAAAAGCTAAAACTAAGTTAAACATAAAATAAACTTAAAGCCCAAACTTAGGTTAAATTTATGCTTAAAATAATTAAACATGGTTAAAGATAATTAACTTAAATTAAACATAAAAGCTAAACCTAGGCTAAACTTATTCTAAAGTTAAAGGTTAAACTTACAAGTTAAATTTAAAGAATAAACCTAAACTAAACATAAATGTTAAACCTAAGCTAAACTTTTGTTAAATTTATGTTACACCTAAGTTGACTAGGCCAAAATCTAATGTGAATGTATTTTAATATTGATTACCAAAAAAAAGTCAATGGCATGATATTGGATTAAGTTTATTTTTGTGATTCATGTTAAAATCACAATATTTAAAATAATTCACAACAATTAATGATCATAAGTCATTCTAAACAATTAATTTCCTCTTTTTTTCTACCTTTTAAAAACATTTAATTCTAAATAAAATAATTATTTTAAAAATGATAATTATGAACATATTGATCTTAATTACATGCACCTAGCCAACGAATTCTATTCTTTTTAATTTTTAATTTTTTTTAATGCATCCAATATTTTTTTAATTTAATCAAACATGGTTTTGAAATTAAACCACATGTTTAGTCATATAGTTGTGAGCCTCATGACAAAGTTATCTTACATGATTGAAGACATGATTACATAACTAAAATTCAATCATAGTTGCAAAAATGTTCAAGTCATGGATGCCACATTCTAGCGTAGGGAAAGGACAATAAAATTGAGGTTGGGATGAAGGAAGCCATTTTGGTTAAAGTTTAATATGCTCTATTGAAAAAAATTACATTGTCAAAAAAGTCCAACAAGGGCATGTAGGGGTGAGAATTAGCTTGCAAGGAGGTTGACTTGAAGGCATGGAAACTAAAAACACCTATCAAAACCAAGTTTGTTTCTAGTAAGGTTGTTTTGTTTCAAGAGATGTTGAAAGTTTTTACATCCATTAACCTTTGTTACATGGTTAGTATATTTTCAAGTTGCAAGCTCAATGAACCTTAGGCTCCACACAAGGAATTTGCAAAGTTGTTCTTGACATCCAAAACCTTGTCATGAAGTGATGCATTTTGAACTAGACTAAAGGGTATTGGTTTTTATTTAATCTTATATTTGTAGTTTTTCCCATTTGTATCATATTGTGGGTTGAGTATTGAGTTTGTACAACTATGAACCCACCTTTAGTGTGTGGGGAGTTTGACCAAAAGTTAGAAATTTTGTATGCCAAAATGGGTCATCAATGTATTGGATCCTTTTCTAACATTTGCATCACCTTCAACCTTGTTCTTGCACATAAAATGTGTGTTTTCTAACTAGATTTGTGTTTTAAAGGTCTTTATTGTGTCATGAAATATGTAGGTAAAAATATAATAAAGGTTGTTGTAGAAAAATAAATTATTCAAATTAAAAATACGATGAACAAGTTATGGTGCATTTTTTAGTGGCTAAGCATTTGAACTGTATGTGTGCAACAAACCTTATGGTCCTTTTAGCCTTCATCATTGATGACTCCTTGTTGAGAGTTGAAGCTTCAATTAAGGAAACTAATATTTCTTTGGTGAAAATTGATTTATAATGTATTGTAGAATTGATGTCAATGAAAATGATTTGGAATGGCCTTTGCAATGGTGGAAGGATCATGATAAATAGTTCCTTACAATTGCATTTTTTGCTCAACAATTTTTGGGTGTTCCAAGATCTCATATTGAAATTGGAAAGATTTTTAATGTTGCTAACATATTGACAAGTTTGTAGTATGTCAATTGGGAGTGCAAAACTTGAACAAGTTGGTGATGATCTTGAAAAATTGACCAAATCATGCTAGGAGAAGATGCATTCTTGCTTTGAAGGGGATGTAAAAATCTTTTGTTATTAACAACGACTTGATGATTTCAAGGATGAGCTTAAAGAGGTTGGATATTTTGGGGATGATTGTCAAAGCCTTTAGAATACTTAAAACCCTTGGAAATTTTGTGCAAGTTGTAGCTTTGTTTGGATATTCAATAGTTATAGGTGACTATGATCATTCAATTTTTGTCTTAGAATTTTTTGTAATTTAAAAAATTGCTTTGAACACTTGTACTTGCTTTGTTTGTAGTTTGTAGTTTTATTTGGAAATCCAATAGATGTTGTAGGTGGTTACATTAAACATTTAAATGTGTTTTAAAAAAATTGTAATTTTTTTGAATCACCTCGAGCAAGGAGTTTATTTGTTTGCAATTTGCAAATTTATTTGTATATCCAATAGTTGCAAGTGATTACGCGCTACATCGAGCATTTAGATGTATTTTGGAATTTTTTGTAGGATTTTGGAATCACCTTGAGCAATTACCTATTTTGTTTGCATATGTAGTTTACAAGTGAATGAAGGTTATGTGATGGAGCTATGAACATTTCAATTTTCTTTATCATGTCTTGTGTTTTTGAAAGTTTTGAATTGCCTTGAATAGAGCTCAATTTTGTTAGGATTTTGATATGGATGAATTTTGTTTGGATTTTGACATGGAAGGACTAGGGACTTGCAAGTGAATAAATAAACACATGACAATATTTTAGCAACCGATCATGTTTATGATTATGTGAAAAATGCATCATCAATGGCATTATTATTGATACTAGGGTTACTATGTATACCAGTTGATATTAGAGTCCATACTATATATGTTGATACCATTGCATACCCATTCCACATCCTTCAATTAAGTATCACATCACATATACCATATTTAAAAAACATTTTGATACCTTTATCCATATGGTATCAAAAATATGGAGAACTTTAGACATGGGTACCAATATGGTATCACAAAGTGGTGATACCATCCCAACAGCACATGTATAAACACCCACCCAAATAGGGCAAGCTCTTAAGGATAAGTTGATTGTTTAACATTTTGTTACAACTATGAAACTTGTGAAGTCTTTTCCTCAACGTAGAGCGAATAAAAATTCACAAATGAAAAATAAAATAAAAATTATTATTAAATAATTAAAAATAAAGGAAAATAAAATAATAAATTGTGACTCAATAAATAAATAAATAAATAAATAAAATTCACAACTGAGAAACAGTGTGAAAGATAAAGACAACATTTTGGTTCTCATTAGGTCATCTTATATTCTCTCTCAAAGCAGTGCACTAGACCAGTGTTGTTGGGCACTTAATAGAAATGGCACCAAATAATTGACAGTTCTCAAGGTGGTTCTTAAACAGATATATAATTGCAATTCTCCTTTTTTTAATTTAAAAAAAAACCAGTTTTGATATATAACCGTTATTTTTGAAGACATGAGAACCAACCCATCCTGATATGCAATCACAGTTCTCAAAAAATCTAAGCACTGGTCAAATAGCCTTGTAGATGAAACCGCTTCGTTGCTTTGTGAGAACCACCGGTTTTTTGTAGGCTTTTTTTAATATTTGGACAAAAATGGAATTGAAGGTTCTTTGATTCTGAAAATTTTCACAAAAAAAAAAAACTAGAATTAGAGGTTCTTTGATGCCAAATTGGAGGTTTGTTAATTCTCAAAATTTTCAAGATCCAAGAACCACAAAGAAAGGGGGGGGGAGGGGACGAGGGACCTAATATCCACGGGTCTATCCCTCCTTGAAAAGACGGATATCACACCTATTCCTTAAGAATGGGAGGGATCTTATGTGTACTTTACTTGAAGGAATAAGTAAGCTCGGTAGGCATAGGGTGCCTTGCATTCTTAAGAAGTAGGTGTAAAAATGCTCACCCTCCTTCACCTTGTGATCTACCTATATGTTCATTTTCATGATGATGTTCACCTTGTGCTTTAGGATGGGTAAAGCCCATGGGTGGCAACTTGGCCTAAGAACCCTCAACCCCTCACCTCATGATCTACCCATGTTGAGAGGTTCATGATGACCTTCACCTTTGTGCTTTAGAATGGGCAAAGCCCATTGGTGAGAGAAATTCCCAAAATAATGGGCCTCTAACAAGGGGATATATTATAGGGGTTTTATCGTACCCTTCCTCTTTGGTGGTGCATGGACCATGAGAGACACATGAACCCTTGCTAGATTTACCAAATACAACGATGCAAAGGAAATTTTGA
>Ga0116229_10001616_pt1 | contig 35569 bp, 33 predicted proteins | sample S1TSphgellanicum_3_FD_87313 | JGI IMG/M metagenome (GOLD analysis project Ga0116229, IMG submission 87313) | Host-associated microbial communities from peat moss isolated from Minnesota, USA - S1T2_Fc - Sphagnum magellanicum MG | ecosystem: Host-associated > Plants > Peat moss > Unclassified...
CACCACCACCACCACCATTTATGGGGCTGAACATACCAAATCTAAGAGCTCCAACTCTACCCAGCATCGTCCGACTGAAGCAGCATCCCCCTCCATCTTCTTCAACAGCGCTGTATCATGCAACCTCAATAGACGAAAGTCAGGAAGTAGACTTTAGGGTTTATGAGTCAGATATGAGCAGGGAGGTGGACTCGGAGGAGCCTGCAGGAGGAGCTGCAGCTTTTTCTCGAGTGTCAAGCTGTGGTGACACAGACGGGACTGGCATCCATTGGCTTGATACTGAGAAGTCGAGATCACTTGCAGATGGCAACAGGTTGGAAGCAGTTCCAGCAGCAGCAGCAGCAGCAGCAGCAGCAACCAGCTTGCAGGCACGGGATGATGATATTTTCGACCTTCCTGTTGGTCAAGGTGGTCCTGATACTAAGAGAAAGCTCTGCATATTAAGTTTGGATGGAGGTGGAATGCGGGGTCTCATTGCTGCCCGAATGCTTACTCGCCTCGAGTCCTTGATTCAGGTGAAAAATGGCTTTGAATTTTTCTTTCTTAAATCTTCTCTGTTTCTTTCAAGTATTTTCCAGTTGAGGGGTTCTTTGCACCACTACTAGGGTTGCTTGTAACAATTGCACTCCTGCCTGCCGGGCTGCATATCTGCATTCCACCTCAATTCTTATGTTAGGGAATGAGCAAGTCCAGGGCAGGTGCTGATCATGCACTTGTAATAGTAACCAAAATTGTACTATGGAATGGGCCCAGTAGATCCACAGGGCAGGCCAGTTGCCTTTCTGTTATGTGGCAATGGGTTCTTCCAGGGCCTACTCCAAAGCATAACTGATTTTCTCACCGCCGATTCACATTTTGATTGTGCTTTCAGTCAACAATTCACATTAAAAAGGACATTGACAGTACAAATATGGAGGCTGCAAATGACTGCATGTCTCACCTGGGAAAAAACTTGGAGAAGCACTGGAATAGGACCCCAAAACCGATTATGTATTATGGAATGTGTCAGGTATAGGCCATTGTTGTGCTTGTTTGGAAATTTCACCTTACCAGGCTCACCCAAATTCCTCACAGGCACCTCACTGGGGAACAATGGCCTGTTGTACCCAACACGTTCCATAACATTATAGTTTTTGTGATTTGCACATTGGGCATGTGATTTACAGAATGTGCATGTGGATCTTGAACAATGGTTAGGTCAGGTAGACCCAAGAAAAAGACCTGTCAATCATGCCTTGTGAGGGACTAAAAAGAGGCAGCAGAAAAGGCCACATGAAAACTATTATGTGTGTGTTGAACATGAATTTTGTATTGAATTGTTGAATTTGCCACCCCAGACCTTAAAAATGTCATGGAATTGTCTTGCCCTTGCCCATTACATTGGGTGTGTCACCTAGCTTGCCCTACTGGACTGGCTGGTGCCTTATCCAACATGATAGGCATGTGCTTGACCATTCCATAGTGCACATTGATCAATGGTGAATTGTGCTATGATTGCAAGTAGGAGTTATCCTTGTGCTGGTGCTACATTGACAATTACCATTTGTGAAACCTAACATCAAACAACTCTTTTCCTACATTTGGTGTTCATTTGCACAGGCAAAGGTGGGAGGTGGAAAGGTGCACTTAGCTGATTATTTTGATCTATTCTCAGGGACAAGTACAGGAGCAGTGTTAGCAACGATGTTAGTCACCCCAAATGAGGAAGGCAAGCCTTTGTTTACAGCAGATGGGTGCTGTCAGTTTTACCAAGAGCAAGGGAAATATATATTCAAACCACACTGGTATGATCCATTCCATGGTTCCTTGCGCCAATTATACCGCCCCAAATACTCAGCCCGACATTTTGAGAATCTCCTGAAACTTTACACAGTTCGGAAAGGACAGGCGCTAACTTTGCTTGACACACTCAAACCCATTGTTGTTACCTCATTTGACATCTCCAAGGCCACCCCATTTTCTTTGTGCGACATGATGCTACAAAAAACCCAAGCCATAACTTCAGGTCCCAAATTTCTTTGTACCTTTTGAGAAAATAATTCTCTATTCTACTTCTGCTAGTCCTGAGGTTAAGGTAGAGGATGTCAAATAATTATTGCAGAATACTAGTTTTCTGTAGTTGTAATTTGTTGTTGGAATACCCAGTTGATTTGTGTCCATGTTTTTCCATATGTAACTTTGTTACTTTTGATAGGGTTGGCATCAATCTAGTAACGCATGACAAGGAGCACCTCTGGGGATTATTGCTACGTTCAAAGCAACACAATGTGTTCCATACATGTAGTGAATCTGTACTTGAATTGTTGCAGCTCAATTTGAGGAAGATCCATGATTCTGAATTTTTTTCTTTTGATGCTGATTGCTATAATGTGAAGACTATGGGAGGTGTGTCGTGCAACTGCAGCAGCACCAACATATTTTCCTCCTGCTTATGTTACATCAGTCGATGGTACAATCAATGGCACTCTCATTGATGGAGGTGCAATTCAAAATAACCCGGTCAGTACTCCTGTCTCTGTTGCCTAAACCCAAAAGCCCTTGAGACATATCTGCCTGAACCTGGAGATGCCTAGCTCCAATTGTCATACCCCTGGTTCTTCACTTAATATGTTGCATTATTTACTTGGGAGATCTGAAGATTATGCCATGTATTGACTATCAACCATGCAGAGTTATGTGTGATTTTTAGCCCCGGGGTAGTAAGTGGAGCCCCGATTTCTACCAGCTTTCTGGGATTTGCCACTGTGGTTTTGTGTGGGGTGGGGTTGCAATGAGAAAGTCGGTTTGCAGTTCTGATAGTTTTGAGCATTTTGCAGGCTTTGGTTGCCACAACTCATGCATTGAGCAACAATGAGGAATTTCCAGAAGCCACTAGTCTTCAAGACATTCTGGTACTTGGGTTTCCATTCCATTTGGGTTTGTAGATTTCTCTGGTTAATAAATGCAGTTAAACATTCCTGGAACTGAGAAATTTGTTTTCCTAAACCTTTTTTGCTTCAAAGTTAAGTTTTTTAATTCAAGCATATATACAATCATCAATCAAACTCCATACCTCCTCCTTTAAAAGCTTCTGAATTTTCTCACAATCAACACCTTCCAGTTGTTTACAAATGCACCAACTTGTGCACAAAAAAATTGGATGAATCTTTTCATTTTTTGCTGCTGCAGATCTTGTCACTGGGAGCAGGTCAAATGGACAAAACACATGAATTAAGCAGAGCCAAAAAGTGGGGAATGACTGGTTGGGTTCGTCCAATGATGGATATTATGATGGATGGCACAGCTGGTACATGCTCTTGCCTTCAAATCTATCAAGCATATTCATTATTGTCTCTTACAGCACACTGGACCAGTCTGAATCTGGGTCCATGATTAGATTTCATCATTGATGAGCAAGGCATTAATCACCTACCAGTTGCCTCACACAGATAGGTTTTTGCAACACCAAATTGCTTAAAACATGGCCCACTCATCAGTTGTAGGCAGATCATTCAACTCTTACTTTTGAATCACAGTTTTGGGTACAGGTCTTAACATTTGTTAGGTCTTTATCTCCCTTGCAATTAATGAATTCTCAGGCTGGATCGATCAGCAGTTCAGCTTGGGTGCTGATTCTGTAGACCTAACAGGTGTTGACACCAAAGAGTGGACAGGGTTTGGTTGATTCCAGCTCATAACTTGGTCATAGGCTCACAGGAGGAGCGGGAATTGGCCAAACCCTGCCCACACTTTTTTGAACTTAAATGTCACTGATCCAAAATACCCAAGTGTCAAAACTGCAGCTAATCGGTAATAGTCTGGTCACTCATATTTATTTATGGAGGTTTTTTGTTTTCTAATGTACATATGCATTAGATTGGCACTGATCAATGTTTTGGAAATTGGGTGTTAGACACAGTTGATTATCAACTCGCCACTGCATATGCAGGTCAAAACTGCTCAGAGAATTATCTTCGAATCCAGGTGCAGGTTCTTGCTACTCAATGCAAAACATTAGTTAGTAATTTGAATGTTGTTTTGTATTTCATTCTATTTAGGTAAGTCCAAGGTTGTGTTTTTGCCTGAGGGGCTAGTTGGGTATGTGAAACCCAAGTCCAATGTGTCATGCCTGAAGACATATGAGGGACAGCTTGGGTGGGTTTTGTGTGTGGGCAACAAAAAAGTTGTCAGGGCTTCCAAACAAGACTTGCATCATGGACTGTGCAACAAAAGAAAACATCAAGGACTTGATTCAATGCAGCGACAGTTTATTGAAACAACCTGCAGTGATGAGGAATGGATATGGAGAGAAAGTAGCCCTCCAGCAGACAAATGACAATCGCTTGTCATGGTTTGCTGACCAGCTCATAATTCAAAAACAACTACGAGAGGAAGATCCAAAGAATCCAAGTTCCTCAAATCATTCATTACCACCTTATGCCAAAGAAGGTCTTGGCCCTACTGCACGACTTGTCTCCCCACTTTTTGTCCATTTGTTTGAGCATCACAGGGAAATGGCAAACATCACAAATATGTCCCGGTCTGTGCGGTTCTGATTGTAAAGTTACAAAAAGACAGTGGACCTTATGCAAAGCTCAACTTCCAACATACCCATCCTAAACCCTGAAGCTGATGAATCTTCGGAGGTTATATTGGCTCTGCCCATCAGGGAGAGGGTATGGAACAAATTTGCAGAGTTTCATTTGGTCCTACATTTTGAACAATGTTCACCATGTTTTACTCTGAACTGTGAATTGATTTTTTTTGGGGAACTTCATGGAACATTTCCTATTTGAACTGTTGCTGGTTTGAAATTGTCATACAGGCCAACTCACAATAACATAATGAGCCACTTGGTGTTCTAGTATGGAGATGTTATTCTCTTATGGACAATTGGGTAGGTTTGACAATTGGCATGTTGGGAGCTTGCAAGCACAGTGAAACAGTTAAAATTTCCCCCAAAAGAAATCAAGGTTAGGATGAGACAGTGCCCACTTCAAGGTTAAAGACTAGGCTTACAATTAGGATTAGGGTTTACTAGGGCTTAGTATGAGATTGCCATGCTCACTGATTAAATTAAACCTGAACTTTCAGGGAGCCACTACTTACAGCTCTCTCAGCTTGTAAGCAGTGGAGATCTTTCATTTTGGTAGCAGAGAGTTGGTGGAATTTAAGCTCAAAGCTGTCTATCTGCAAGCTTCTTCAGTTGTGCCTGTGTTAGATGCACAGCTAATAAGAAATTGGTAGTTTCTTGGGGAAGTCAGCTTGATGCAATTTTCAGCCATGGCATGAGAAAGAAAATTGTGCTTGCTAGAGTTTGTCATCTGGTGGGTGAGAAAGAAATTGTGTGACTCTGTGTTTGCTTCTGTTCTAGGACTAATGTCAGAACTGATTACATACCCACCTATCGAACTGGCTCCAAGTTTTGCTACACACTGGCTTCACCCTATCTTTGGGCCTCCTTTCACCGCCCTATCCCCCCTTTGAGTGAGGTCCACAAAGTAAGGAAAATTTATCAAATCTGGGTATGAAATGCTGAAACTCAGAATTTAATGCACAAGGTTCGAGGTAATGATAGTAGTTGTATACGTAGGAGCAGCGAACATATATGTAGCAGCAGTGGAGGCGCTCAGGGAAAATGAAAGAGTAGGTCAAAACAGAATAAAACTCAGTTTACCACAAAAATTGGTGCATTTCTGATGGCCATCAGGAGCTTGATTTAGCTCTGAAAAGAAGGTAATGTGCAAGTGCTTGTCCCAGTTGTTCCTTTTGTGATTAACCAGAATTCTGAGTAAGGCACTGATCACCTACCTTACTTGTGGATTCAGCTGACTATTGCCTTGGGAGAGAACCTACACAATTAAAGCCTCAATTAGCATTCGTGGTTAAATATTTGTGTGAGATGGAGGTGATTTGGTAAAAGAATTTAGATTGAAAAATGGCTATGATGGTGAGTGTCATTTGCAAATATTTGTAGAGTGACTATAACAAACGATTGTAAACAAAGAAACTTGCATAATGTGTGTCACCAAGTAAGTGTATTTGGCTACGAGGGTTCTTGCATCGAAGAGGAGTACATTTGACAACATAGAGTACCAACAAAAGGTTGAAATCTCTTATAAAGTTAATGATGACATGACAAGTACATGAATCTGGCCATTAAATACTACTTGGAAATTGCAATCCACATGAAAAGTTCAAATCGTTTAATGTTTGCAATGCACATGTTAAGTATTGTAACTAGCTCACATAAGTTTACTTGTCCTTAATGTTCTTGAGCATTGTAAATAAGAGTTAAATTATTAGATTGTGCAAAGTTCCTTTTTGGACTTTAGCTTCTTCACTTGAAAACTGAAATGTATACAAAATCCCAAAGGCCAAAATCCAAATTTCATCAATGATCACCAATAAGGGCAACAAATCACAATGATAAAAAAAAAAGGGGGAAAAAAATTTATATATGTTGCATGTACAAAAGTTTACTTGTTAGATTGTGCAAAGTCCCACCTAAATTTCAGTTGAAAGTTGCAATGTCTACAAAACTCCATAATCCATGTTCATCATCGATCATATGTAAAACTTGTAACAATGACAAAAAGGAGGGGAACATAATATAAGGTTGGGGGCTAAAGGAACATTCATATAGATTGTCAAGTTTCAACCCCAAACATCCATTGAAAATATTAAAAGATTCTTTCCACAAATATCATTTGATGGTGGAATTTGGGTCCAAAACCTTGTGAAAAGATGAATCAATCAAATTGTACAATATTTATGGAGACATGTCTTTTAAAAGACTACATTGGCAAACTACCATGACTCACAACTTCCAAATTTGTTTTGTTGATATTGTTATTGCATTGTTATTGCCATCCAACACACCAACTTCTTACACATAACCACGTTGTATTGTGCATTATTTTACAAAAAATATTTAAAGCCCAAAATCCATAAAAGGTATTGCCATCCAACACCCCAACCCCTAGAAGGGTGTTGCCTGTTGCAACTCAAGATCTATCTACACCCAAAACCAAATTAGAAAAACAATGAAAAGAAAATTTTGCAAAAAACTCATTTGGATTTCAATTAAAAATGCACCATTGACTAAGATAGTGTGGTATGTATACCCCTAAACCCTAAACTCCTAAGGGAAAAAACATTGATTAGAAAGATTGAAACAACTAGACATATAATATCACAAAAGTTCAAACTTGATGCATTCATAAATTCAAAATGTAAAGGTTGAAATCAATTCAATATGCATGGTAAAAAAAGGCACTTTATATATCAAAGGTTCTGCACAATCTTTATTTAATTTGTAAATTCTAAATTTGCAAACTACAAAAAACCTTCAACTTCTAGAAGGTTGTTGTTAGTTATGCATTTACACAATAACACAATTTGCCCTACCATTTGCAATGGTTTGGTCATGAGGAAATTTGTAAAATAAACAAACCTTTGATTAAGAAACTTGGTGTATAAATTCAAGTGTGTGTTCAAATGATTTTGCAACATATTTTTCATGAAGCAAACAATGTTGAATGTATGGTCAACTTCAATAGACCCAAGAACTTGGTAATCTTGACCAATCTTATATAATAATGCATTACGTTCGTCAATGTGTCTGTCTGTCTTTTACTTATCTCTTACTTCTTTCGATTCCTGGCCTCTTTTTCTTTGGTACCCTCTTTCTTCTTCTTTTTCACAGTTTTTCTTTCTTTCTGTACGCAGCTTTTTTTTCTCTGACGTCATTTCGCTTTCATTACCTCTCTGGCATAATCCCATTGGTTCCATTACTTCCGGATTTCTCTTTTACTTTACACTTCGTTACCCATTTCTTTCCACTTCAGTTCGTTTACTTTCCATGCCTTTTTCCCATAGGTGCGTATGGTGAGTACGGAGCTAATCGGATGGCGCCCTAGGTTTTCTTTCTACCGCAGGAAAAAAAGAAGAAACGAGTTAAGTAAAAGATGGACGGGGTTTCGTACAAAAATGTTAATCTTCACCTAACTGCTTCAGTAATAATAATCAATAACATTATTGGGCCCTTGAAAACCGTCTGTGCCTTGCAGGCACGGGTTACCACTAGTTTAATGTATTTTAAGAACTTATGGTTGAAGATGGTAGATGTAGATACTTTACATCAAAGCCTTGTAAGAGGGTTGAACTCATTTTTGTCATGCAAAATTGCCTCAAAGGTATGTAACATGGTCATTTTGAAAAAACTAAAATGTTCTACAAGTGTTTTACAACTATTGTGCAGTTCTCCTTTAGTATTACAACTATTGTGTAACTTCCCCTTAGAAATACATTGCATTAATAAATAAATTGTCACATCAGAAAACAAGTTAGTTGTATTATAGTTGCAAATGAGTCAAAAATGGGTATTCTATATAGTAATTTATACACATTGTACATACATATGTAATCAACCATGTTTGACTTTTTCAAGAGTTGCATTGTAATTACATGTGGCAACTATTTTAAAACTGTTGTAAATATGTCACTAAAGCAACAATTACGTTGTAACTAATGTATAATGTACATACATGCAATCATGCCACATGTGCACATTTCCACCACCCATTATGGGTTACATTTGTAATTAATTTTTTACTATGATTCCCATTGATACAATTAGTATGGCCATTAATGTGCCAATAATAAAGTACTATTATTCAAGTATGTTATGACTATAATACAACTACTTATAATTTAATACATATTCATATGTAATGTTTTATAAAAAATAATTGTTTCAATAATTTGACTATTAATATGAATAAATAAGTGTAATTCATATAATTAATTTTGCATTAACTAACAATTTTTTTATTAATTATTAATCAAATAATTATTTAGATACCTATAATTAATTTAGATGTGAAACTAAAAACAATGTGTATATTATGTTTCAAAAATTCAATTTGATGTACATATGGATATGCATATTATACCTTCATGTTTTATACCCAAATTCATATTTAATATTGAATTTTAGTAATTATTTTTTTCAATATTTCATTATTTATTGATTATTAATTAATGTGTCATCTATTTAGTTATTATGAACTAATTAATTATTATGAATTATAAATAATTTGATTCATATAATTATTTCATTAATTAATTAAAATAAATATTTTTTTCAAAAATTCAAATGATAAGTGACTAATTATATGAATTTAAATAATTAATCATTTTATAATAAATTATCTAAAGTCAAATAATTATAAAAAATTAGATCGATTAGTTCAAATAAAATTTTATTTATTAAATTAATTAATTAATTGTCTTAATTCATGAACTAATTAATTATTTGAATTAGATTAATTAATTTAGATAACTAGTTGACCAGTTAATTAATTTCAATAATAATGTAAAATAATTGAATATTAAATAATTAATTCACATATTATTTATCATATAATCACTAATTTAATTGTATAACTTACATAATAAAAAATAAACGCAATACACGTGTGAAAAAATATTTCTATACATGCAACTCAATTTACAACTAAAGAACAATTAAAAGATTTTGTCTTTGAATCACATGTTCCAAACTATATAAAAAAAAGGTTTGTTATCTTATGTCCTCACATTCAAATGCATGTGCCATTTTGAAATGAGTTCAAAAAAACTTAACCCCAATGGTGAAACATAAAATTAAAAATAAATTTTCATGGCTATTTTTTAGTTGATTAAATTTGTGTTTTTCTACCTATTTACTTATTTAAGTAAGTAAGTAGGTATTATTGTAGATAGGTCTTAGGTAAATACATAGGTATGTAGGTTTTAAGACCTATCAAACTACCTACCTATGGTTATGTACGACCTACCTAACTACTAAAATAGATATTTATTTTTATTTATCGTTTTCAAAATACAAATAATATGTCATGTGGCAATTTTTTATTGTGTTACATGTTACAATTTCAAACCATCATCAACAATCATAATGGATGATGGAAATCGATATTTCGAAAAAAATAAATTTTATGTTAAAAAATCTTCATAATGCCACATGTTAGATTGTAATAAATGGATGACAATTATTGATGCCAACATGACATCATGGGTGCAATTATAATGGAATTGCATAATAATTGAAAATGAATTGTTTTGACATAATTGCAATTGAGTTGCAATTTTGTAACTCATGCAACTTGTCCATTAACATTCATGCCGTATAAATACAGTGAGTTACAAGTGTTTGATGCAACTCAAAGACTAAGTTGCAAGGCAATGTAGAACACCTTTTTTTCTCATAGTGATTAATCACAATTTCAAGTTTAAGGAAGCTCTTTTCAAACTCCTCAATAAGGCTACAAGTTGCCCCCTTACAATCATCCTCACTTTCTTCATTGCCATGTTAAAGGCAACCTTGGTGATGGGATGAAAAGATGCAACACCATGAATGTAGGAAATGTAGATAGGGTATTTGTGTTTAGAAATGAGAATGCAAGATATTTTGCATTTTCTCCACCATTTAGGTAAAAAACCCACTACATAGAAAAGCTTGCATTGGTTAAAATTTTAATTGCATTGAAATCATTGAATGTCGAATCTTCAAACATACGAAAAAGGTCAAAATAGATTATGTAAGACTCATGTTGGGCTAGCTTGAGAAATTCCACAAAGTCACACACAAAAATGTCTTTGCCTTGTGCAAGTTTTATCAATGTATGCACAAAATCAAGCAATGGAATGATACATGGGAACCTTAAAATGAACTCCACATTGCATAGAGAAACCATATTCTTAATAGTAGCATCACTATTTGCACTTTCAATGTGCATTTTCATAGTGGGAGATTGATACTCAAAATAAATGTGTTTTGTTGGAAACAACATAAAAATCCAACATGTTTTCATAATTCTTCAATAAATTGTTTTCTTTTATAGAGGAGATCATCAAGTTTTTGAAATTCTTCATACTTCTTTGAATTAAAAGGAAAAATGAATACAAATTTTGCAATACAATCTCTAGGTCATGCATTAATTAAAAGGACATCTAAAAAAGTTGTGACGGCCAAGTTGGTCTTATGAGCAAAACGATGTACCCTAATAACAAAAAAGGCAACCATTTTTTTGAATTGCATGGTTAATCATGTTTAATTACCTTGGAAGACATTGTTGCCATAATAACCATGTTCACCAACTTTTTGGATAATCCCCTTAACCTTATTTAAGCCATGAAACTCAAGCATGCATTTAAACATCAAAGATTTTTTTTGGTCAAAAGTGACATAAAGACTTAGAATTTCAACACAAAGGAAGATGGGAATCCTTTTCCACTTCTAAACCACGTACAAGTGGATCAAAAGCCATTATACATGGTCAATTGTGGTGACCTCATTCACATTCGCTACAATAAAAGTGGCAACAACAAATTTTGTTTTGGTAACCTCCAACAACATAACATGCATCACCTTTACCATCCTCTAGCCAAGTGAATTAATCCAATGTTTGCTAGAAATATATTTAATTTAAAAAAATTGAACTATTATTTCAAACTTTCATAATTTGGTATAGGATACCCATGGGGAAAAAATGATAAACAACAACAAATTGAACATTAAAAAAATATTTGTAAGAAAGCATATTAGCTTTGAGTTGGTCCAAGATTGTAATTACACTCATTCTAAACATGCATTAAGTTTTTGTCAAAGTAAAATGTGCCAACATCAACAGTAGGAATTGAAACCTTAGCTTTCCAACAACCTTGTTGTTTCAATAAGTTGTCAAGTTTTGGAGCCAAAAGTTTATAATTTTCCTTAAAAAAAAAGTGCATATTTTGCACCAAACCTAGTGTATTTCACCCTTGTCATCCAAAAAAGATTTTTCCCATGGTAAGTTGGTAATCCAAATGTCTTGAAATTTTCTTAATCTTTCATCCAATTTTTAAATTTTTTTTAAAGGACCTTCAAATGTTGAATTAGACACAAAAAGGTGAGATAATTCATTAGTAGATGGTGAGGATTCTAATGGGCATTCTAGGAAAGAAGGACCAACTTCATTTTGAAGTTTTGAAAAAGAGGGAAAATGGGCTTAAACCTAATGTTGTTTCAAATTTGCAAAGGGGCCATGTTGAACAAAAGTTGAAATTTTCTATAAAATGCAACACAAGATGAAAATAAAACAACTTTGACAAGTCTAGGACCTAAATCAAAATAAAAATACAACGGGGAATTGAAATTCATGATTAGTTTGGAAACATAAATCAATTGAAGGATGCAAATTAGGAATCACAATTCAAATGCAAATACATTCCTCCCACAATAACTCTAAATTTGCAACCTCCAAATTCCAAATTTAAAACCCAAATTGTAAGTTCATTAACATTATACTATGAAATATAAGAATTTACAACTTGAATGAATGAATGAAGGATGATGGAAGATTGAACTTGGTGATTTGTGGATTGCAACAAAATAGGGTTAGGAAAACTCAAAATTTTGGAATTTGATTTGAGTGCAAAACTCTAGCCCATTCACGCACCATATATGGTTATCCCTCAATGGGCCTAAAACACAAGTTCTTAAAATTCATTTCATGCCAAAGTTGAAAGAATCCCAAAGCAAACATTAATTGTAGTAACCCCAATTCATTAAATTACCATCATCATGCAAAACCCAACTTTCATAAAAACCTCAATGTACACCAAAAACTTGTGTTGGCAAAATATACCTTTCATTACATTGCTTAACAATAGAAGCTATGACGGTGAAAACTTATTAACAATGGTAGTGACGTTGGCAAACAAGATGTGACCCTAGGAAGGAAGGTGGTGAATTAAGGTTAAGTTTACTTTGAATGGTGGTGATCTTCCCACATGGTAGTTGGAACATCAAGTGAAAACCTTTGATTTGCTTCCTTGATTTCCCAATAGTCTTGTCATAGGCTCAAAACTTTTATTGCCTTTTGGTGACTTTTCACCCAAAAAAACATTAAGTATAACCAAATCTTAACAAATCTTTTTTCCAATTTAGTTTGTGTATTAGGAAGTTTACTATCTTTAGTTTTTTTCAAGGAGTGCCAAACAATTATTACCTTGGGGATAATAGGTAATGGAACTAGTCATAACTCAACACTACAATGCACATATGCCTTGTTCAATTCATAAAGTTGGAAATTTCATTTTTTATATAATCTCTATTTGTTAAGCAAATAACGTCACCAAGTAGAGAGCCAGTGTTTTTGTTTTTTTAAGGAATTTTTGTTTGTAACCAAAGTGGATGATATCATCCATATGAAGATGTAAAAAAAGTGGCTATCATCATCTTTAGGAAGATTTAACCAAAACTGACTATAAGCCATATATGAAATACAATTGTTTCTACAACCCAATCCATAAACATACAAAATTGGATAATATATAAGGTGAGGGACTATTTAAATGCTACCATTCGGGTCATCATAATGATCAACCAATCGCAAGGATTCATTTTATTATTAGACTTTTACATATTTACTAATGTTTGTTGTCATGGATGGTTTGCCATGTCAAACAAAATGGTACAAGTATCATTTTAGAGCATATCCATTTGCACTAGGTATGTGAGGCTCCCTAATGTTTAGCACATCTAAAAAGTGCAAGTTATTTTCATTGTTGGGTAGGTAAGAAGTGCCAAAGACCTAAACTAGAACCTAGGAAAAATTAAGCCCACCCAAATGGTGGGTAAGGGGAATCAAATTAAGAACTAACCACTTGGTTCCTATTTGGATAAGGGATCCAAACCTAATAGGCTAATTCTAGGTTTCAAATATTTAAACCCAGATTTAATAGGTCAATTAAAGAATAGGGTTCAATAAATAACCAAACCAAGATTATTTTAAAATCTTGTTTCTAATTTTAATTTTTGCTTAGGATGTAAGGGTTAGGGTTTCAAGTTGTGTTTGGTGCCCATCACCATCACACCACTTTTTATTGTGAGACACAAAACATTTCCATCATCTTTTGTCTTTTGTAGCTATTATTTCCTTTTTTTCTTTATATTTTTCTTCTATTTTTTTTCCATCATTTTTTGTTATTGTCCATTCCATTTTTCTTTTGCAAGTTCTTTGTCCATTGCTTTTGTTTTGTTTTTAATTTCTTTCCATTGTGATTTGTTAATTGCACTAGAAGAAAAGTCTCAAATTGTAATTTTAATTTGTAATTAAAAATAAGTTGCAACCAACATGTACAACTAAATTTTCATTAATTGCATAAGTGAAATCACATGCAACATCTAGTCGCAAATGATGATTTAACATGATGTCATCACATTCCATATGGATGATGTATATGGACAACATATACACCTTCATCTGTTGACCATATGTATAAATGTTGCAATTAGTCACCATTATTTGCAACTATGTTATCACCCATTACAAAATGCCAAGTGGCAATTATATATATATAATCCTTATCATCTATTTTGGATGGTGTTAGATCATGTCACATGGCATAATAAAAAAAATCCATGTGGCATATTAATTGAATTTTGGCCAAAATGAATAGAAATCAATACTTAGGTAGGTATGTAGGTAGGTAAATAAAATTAGGTAGGTAAGTAAATAAGAAGGTAAGTAGGTAGGACTAAGTAGGTAGGTGGGTATATAGTTTAGGAAGTAAATATGTAAATATTTTTATTTTAATTTACGATTAGCCTTTGGGGTTAAGCCTCTTTGATTGGTTCATCCCAAATTACACATGTTTTTAATATAAAAATGTAAGGCAAAAAAAATTTCTTATATATTTTTACAAGATGGAAATCGAAGACAAAACATATGGAAGAATTTTTTTATTTCTAACTCAGTTTGCAACTAAGTTACAAATAAAAAGTTTATCCTTACATCTTTTGTTTTTTTTTCAGTTTTGTAAATTATATAAATAATATGTAACTAACTAACTAAATAATTAGAATTAATTGATTAACCAAGTAGTAACTAATTACTTATTTACTTACCAACCTACCTATTAATTAAAAAATAACTAATAGTAACATAAAATATTGAAAATATTACATAAATTAGTAAATTACAATATAATATAAATATAAATAATTAAAAATTATATTATAATAATAATAATAATTATTATTATTATTATTTGTGTATTATTACTATGAATTAACTAATTAAATTGTAATTAGTAATAACTATTATTTATATTAAATATAATAGCTAGTTCTACCTACCTAATTATTTGATTATTTACTTATCAACTTACCTAACCTATATAGTCATGATATATGCAAAATGCATATTTAATATGCCTTAAATGTAAGATAAATTAAATTCATGAATATGTCAATATACCTTTAATATATTCCAAAATACCTTAGCATACATCAAATATATATGTACATCACATAAAAATAACCAAGTTGCAACTATTTTTGTAACTAATTAAACATATGAACCTTTTCTCAAATGAAAAGCCCAAAAAACTAGTCAACATGGAAGTATGTAAAATATAATAATTACAAACTAGTTACACCATCTGATATTCATTGAGCTGCTGGTTGTTGAAGCATTTTGGTGTTTGTCATGTTTAATTATTCACCATTACTCATTGTTCAAGTATGTTTTTGCTATTCATCACTTTGGTTGTTACATGTCAATTAGATGCATAGTTGTTGTTTCATCACTTTGGTTGTTACATGTCAATTAGATGCATAGTTGTTGTTTCATCGTTTTTGTTGTTTGTTACTTGTCACTTACACATTTTGGTTGTTGCTTATCTTTCAAACACTATAGTTGTTGTTCATTGTTTAGGTGCATTCACCATTAATTGCTTGTTACTTTTTGGTTTGGTTGCATGTTGTTCATCAATTTGGATTCTTACAATCAAGGCGCTTTGATTTCTCCCATTGTAGATATCCTTTTCACAATGACTAGTGCATGACCATGGCCATTATTGGCAAAACATATGATTTTTGAAAAACGAAAAAGTTAGATTACCATTGCATGGGCATTTATGCACCAATTGTAGTTCCAAAACAAAATCTAGCTAACTGATAGCTAAGATGTGTGTTGTGTTGTTTTACTAATTCATTTCTAGGAGTAAGAAAGGCCATCTTAAGCTATAAAACAACTCGATGGAATATCATCAGTTTGAAAATATCTAGAGATGAATCAACACAAATTTTGAATTGAATGGGGTCAATGTGAAAAGGATGGATTTGAAGATTGACAATCATCGAGAAGAAGGTATGACCCTTCCCCATTTAATATTGCTTCCTTTTTTGGTAGTAACGTTGTTCTTTATTCTAAGGATGATCTTCATCAAACAGAAGTTGAAAAGGATCTAGTGCTATTTATTGCTAAAGAGTTTGTGTCTTTGTCTTTTGTTAAGTTGCCATTTTTTAGAAGATTAATATCAAGTTTAGAATTCACATGTCAAAGTTTCCATTAGGGTGTACCCTAATACATGAAACTTGGAGAAAGTAGGGTGAAGAAACCAAAGAGAAATTCATGAAGCAATCACTTGAATCTTTTCACACTTACTCTATGAATTTTTGATTAATGAATGTTCAGAGGAGGAGTCAATGCTTTTGTTTTGATTATTCATTTTTTGAACCATATTGAAAGATGAAAAATGAAATTCATCCATTAACAATTCTAACATCCTAATGAAGAAAATGTGACAATACAAAAAAAAAAGCGAAAAAAATTGGTGATAACAAGTCATAAAATTAATGTTTTTTTCAAGCATTATTTTAAATGATTAAATATTTGCTACACTTTTTTGAAATGTTGTTTAAAAAGAAAAACCCTCCTCATACATTTGATTGGGATTTTAGAATTTGGAAATTCCATCAAGTTCTTTAAAATGATTCCAAGATGTATGAAAAATGTGACTCATCCAATAACAATTCAAACATCCTACTGAAGAAAATGTGACATTAAAACTGAAAAATCTGGTGATTAAAATAAAATAAATAATAATAAATAATAATAAAAATTAAAAAAATAAATAAAATAAAAAAGGAAGGTCACAAAATCAGTAAATTTTCAAAAAAGAAATTTTAAAAAATGATAAAATATTCGCTATACAATTTCGAAATTTTGCACTATAAAGAAAGAAAGAAAATCATTCAATCACGTGTGAATGAGATTTTTTTAGTGATATTCAAATGTGGAATCCAGCAGAATTTGGGAAAGAAATTCCATCAAGTTAGTTCTTCAAGACGATTCCAAGTGTACATTCCAGCTTAGAAATGGTTAGGGTTTGCAAACCCTAGAGCAAGAGCGTCCTCTCTCATCGCTCCGACCTTCCGCGCGGCTTTGCGAGGGAAGAAATTGTCGCAGGGTTTGATCGTCGTTTTTGTTTTGCTTGTGGAGCTCTCTTTTGTAGTGGAATTTGAGGAGCGGCGGAGAAAGATGGCGTTGCCGATGAACGAGGCAGACATTTTTGAGGATGTGAACGATGAGTTGGCGGGCATGACTCCTGAAGATATTCTTCGTCGTAGCCGGTTGCTTGACAACGAGATCCGTGTTTTGAAAGTAAGAAGGTTTTCTAAACACTTGATGTCTTTCTTTGGTGTTTTCCTTTTTTTCGTCTTCTTCTCTGGGTAGGTTTGATGAATCCGGTGTGGGTGCTGAATCCTCCGTTACCTGCCGGAGGACTTTCTTCGATTTCTTTGCTGTGCAAAAGGTATTGATATGTTGTTCTGATGAACACGGCGCATGATTAAACCGGTTGTGTCTTCATGTGGCACGTGAGGAGAAGGCCTCGTGGTTACAAGAATTTGAGTTGCATGCAGTCAGTCATCTATCATGTCATGAGAAAATGGTTTGGAAACTGAAGTGGACCGTTTTCAAGCACAAGAATTTGAGTTGCATGTAGTCAGTCATCTGTCATGCCATGAGAAATGGTTTGCAAACTGAAGTGGGACTGGTTTTCTAATGATTCAACAGGTATGCTGTTGTCATGATTGCTTCAAGGGTAGAACATTTATAGGGCTCATGGTTATGATCCTGCTGATAGGATGGAACTTGTGTTGGTGATGGTGTAGGATGAGACACACAGGCTCTCACTTGAGCACGAAACCACTCGTGAGAAGATCAAGGAAAATCAAGAGAAGATCAAACTCAACAAGCAACTGCCCTACCTTGTAGGCAATGTTGTCGAGGTACTGTTTTGGTTGCCCTTGAATTTTTTCTATCTGAAGGAATTCTGTGCTGAAAGCAATCATGAAATTTGACTATCCTATAACACAATGGAATTGGAATGAGTTCATAATTCCAGTAAATGGGGAGGAAAACGAGCCATCTCTGGACTTGTATTCCGCATGAGAGCTGTGTTGATTGTGATGCAGATTCTGGACGTCAATCCAGAAGATGAAAACGAAGAGGACGGAGCAAATGTTGACTTAGATTCCCAAAGAAAGGGGAAGTGTGTAGTTCTTAAGACATCAACACGCCAAGTAAGTGTTCAAAATACAACATTTGCTAGCAAATCTTTGAGGTGTTCCTTTTCTTTTAATTAAAAAATTAGGTTTTATTTTGAATAAGTATTTTAAATTTATTCTTATTATTATTTTTTGCAAACCATATTTCAATTTGTTGACCTTAGTTAGATTACTGACAAGAATTCACCAGTAACTGCAGACAATCTTCCTACCTGTGGTTGGCCTCGTGGATCCAGACACCTTGAAGCCTGGTGATTTGGTAGGTGTGAATAAAGACAGCTATCTGATATTGGATACCCTTCCGAGCGAGTATGACTCGCGCGTGAAAGCCATGGAGGTGGATGAGAAGCCAACTGAGGAATACTCAGACATTGGTGGTCTGGATAAACAAGTGAGTCATGTCATGCAACTGTAGGCGAAGTTAGCCATTAAGCTACACTGTGTGTGTTACATTATGTATTTCTTTCACTACCTTAGGTTATGTTTTTTTTCTTTCTTTTTTTGGTTGTATTTCTACTGATTTGTGATGAAGGTGATGGTCTGATACTTTGAGACTCTCATAAGTTATGGACTGCTCTCATTCTTGTCATGTTCATTTGGGTTTTGCTGCAGAATGATTACCTGTAAAGTGTTATTGTGGAGTTCTCTCTTCCATCTCACAGATATAAATTGTATTGATTTCACCACCTTCATTCATATTCTTTTTGCCTTGTGATGGGCAACAGATTCAAGAACTTATGGAGGCAATTGTGCTGCCCATGACACACAAGGAGCGGTTTGATAACCTGGGTATCCGGCCTCCGAAGGGAGTTTTGCTGTATGGGCCACCTGGTACTGGAAAGACCCTCATGGCACGTGCTTGTGCAGCCCAAACAAATGCCACCTACTTGAAGCTTGCTGGACCACAGCTTGTCCAGGTGATTTCTTGCTACTGCTTCTCAGCATTAAATGATGACAGTGGTTCAGTTGCACACTGTAGATCCATCAGAAGGGTTTGTTTTGAAAATGTTCTTTTTCTTTCTTGCTACTGCTTCTCAGCCATCAATGATGACAATTGTTTAATCATAAACTGTTGATCCTTCAGAAGGGTTTTCTTAAAAGATGTGCTTTTCATCCAGCACAGATGTTTATAGGGGATGGAGCAAAGCTGGTGCGGGATGCATTTCAGCTGGCTAAGGAGAAGGCTCCTTGCATTATATTCATTGATGAGGTTGATGCAATTGGAACCAAGCGATTTGATAGGTATGTGTGCAGGCTTTCCATTCCACTATTCATGGTGGAGAACTTACACCTTATGTAGGAGTGCATAAATTAGTCATTGAGGTTGGTGTATGCTTGCATCCATTTGTCTGCCAAATTCAAAACTCAACCTAATGGTGCAGACTCTCTATGCTCTGATGACAGTGAAGTAAGCGGGGATAGAGAAGTTCAAAGGACTATGTTGGAGTTGTTGAATCAGCTAGATGGTTTCAGCAGTGATGAACGCATCAAGGTGGGAACCAGAGTTCTGCAGTTCCCTTCCTCTTTAATTGCTCAATTTATTAATGGGTCTCTCACCATCCTTATCTGATATAAATGTTCCTTAGCACCTTATTGAGCTTTCTAGGTGGGAAGTAGATGGTGTGCTGTAGCCATAAGCTATTTCAATCTCAAAGTTGTCAAGTTTTCTGATATCAGGCATGTTGTTCAACAGGTTATAGCAGCCACAAACAGAGCTGACATATTAGACCCTGCCCTTATGCGTTCTGGCCGTCTTGATCGGAAAATTGAGTTTCCTCACCCCACAGAAGAGGCACGGGCCAGGATTCTCCAGGTGTGTACTGCATGTGGTGAAAATCTTGCAAACCTTCTCAACATGTTGGTTACTTTGGTTACTGCTTTTTTTGGCTTTTACTGAACCTTGATGGGTTTGATGTTGCAGATCCATTCAAGAAAGATGAATGTCCGCACTGATGTTAACTTTGAGGAGCTAGCTCGCTCCACTGATGACTTTAACGGTGCCCAACTGAAGGCTGTGTGCATTGAGGCTGGCATGCTTGCTCTGCGGCGTGATGCAACAGAGGTATTTCAAAATCTGTGAGGACTGTTAGTCTTTAGCATGTAGACAGTCACAGTGCAACACATTGCTTGCATCCAAGGTGTACAGGAGTCATCTTCTCATTGTTCAGATACAATTTTCACCCTTTTCCTGTTTGGAATTGTAGGTCACACACGAAGATTTCAATGAGGGCATTATCCAAGTCCAAGCAAAGAAGAAAGCAAGCCTCAACTACTATGCGTAGAAATGAGGTAGTAATTTGATGGTAGCCAGATTTTAACTTCAGATGCAGGCATGTTAGAGTTGAATGTCAAACGGCTTGCAGTGGTACTGAACCTTTCCAGAAGGCAACAATGGTTGGTCCATAGAATGGGTTGGTCATACAAACACAACATTGACAAAAAGGAAACGGACTTGGTAGATGGAATTGACTCTCCTTTTTATTCCCTCAGGAAGCAAGTGCCATATGCTTTGTCTAGTTAGAAGCAAGACTTAAGAAGCAAGCTTGACATCATACTGATCCAGCTGCATTGAGTGCACAGGTTCTAGTGTCAAGCATGCCTTGAAATCTTTGAGCTTATATACAAGGCTTAATAGATCTCAAACTGTAGATTCTCATCTTGAGATTCATGTGGAAAAGGGCCTAGCAAATCCAGCAGATCAGTGTTGCCATTTTCTCAGTGACAAAATATTGTCCTGGTCCCCTCTTCTGTTGAACAATTGTTGTCTCCTTCACTATGTAGAATGTTACAAGTTATTGATACATGTTGTATTTGAAGAACCTCAAGTGTAGGGCACTATAATTAACTATGACAATCTTTTTCGTAGCATGGAGATGAATCTCAATACTCTAAAACATATTGTGTCAAGGGAACCTATGGCTTTTGACATGATCTCCTTGATGCATATTGCAAATGTGCCTTGAGTTGGTGGCACATAAAAGAACATAAATTTCCCACAATTGCAATGTTGACAAAGACGATTTTTTGACAGTCCAATAAGCCTAAATGAATCAAATGGGTTTTTTTCCATAGTTGGGGCTCCTCAACACACTTAGTCATTATCATCATCATACTCAACAACCAAAATTGTTGACCTCTTGCCTTCCCACATAACCACTAATAAGGTGGATGTTTTTAAAGTTAAGGTTCCAACATCATAGCTAAAATGGTATGCCCTTTCTTCTTGTGGAAACAATTTTAAAAAGACATGAAAGGTAAGGGAATTATCTACATTTGTTTCATTTTCACCATCATTTCCTCCAACTCTTTGTCCAAAAATATTTGCTTTTGGGTTAACCAAACTATCAAGAATAACTTGATTTCCCAATTCTTGTTTAAATTCCCGACATGTCATAATAAACAATTACAAGGCATCCCCCTAAGGAGCTAATGATCATAACTTTGGTTCAAAACACATGCAATTACAATAGTTAGTAAAACTTTGACCATAATTTAAATAATTGCCCAAATCCTTGGAAAAATCACCGAACTCTTTGTAATGCGACACTTTGCCAACTATAACATAGCACAATGGTTGTTAAAAATGCAAGTGCATGGAATAACAACATCCAACTTATAAACCTAAATTAAAAGAGAATAAAGGCATTTCACAAATTGAAAAAATAATGAATCATGTGTATAGCAAAATTCAAGAAAATTCAAGTAGACCTCAATTTGAAATAAAAGAAAGAAAAAATGATATAATTACCTTGTTTTTGCTAACATGTTCAACTTTTGAGGTTTTAATTCATAATCCACACAAGATTGGTCTTAAACTTGTTGACCCTTGCTTGATTTTTTGTTCTAAGTAATACATTCTTAAATGTTAGATCAAGTTGATTTTATAAAGGCATATTTCACCCTCGAACAACTTTCTCATTAGTAGCAGTGTATTAACTAATTTTAGATAAAACATGCCCAAAGTAAGATCCGTCAAATGGCTCAAACATGCCCTAGTTGTTGCATGAGACTATATAATTAAAAACTACAACACAAATAGCCAAATTGACCTTTCTCATCCTTTACATAAGCCACAATTTTTTGAATGAAGGAAAACTTGTTAAGCAGTTGTCATAGTTTAGCAACCATAGCTACACCAAATGTATCAATTGCCTCAAAATAGCTCATTGTAGACATGCTTAGGCTCTCAATTATTGCACACCACAATATTGAAAACATCAAGTGCACCTTTTGACATCTGAAGGTCAAAGGTGAATGTTGAAAGGTGCAAATGGTTGAAAGACATCCATTTAAAGTAAGTTGCACATGGTCTACCAATGTTTTTTGCACCAAGGAAGGTAGAATTCCTTTCACAAAGACTCTATGAGTTGGAAAAATAACTTAAGGCACAACCCATATGCAAATCAATGTAACCACAATTTTCAATGGCATAAATCCCTTGATCACAAAAAACGTTGAATCTTCCAAAAATGCCTTTTTTGTTTCATGGTCTTTTTGGAAATGATTTGCACAAGAAAAAAACCCTGAGATGGCAATTCGAAAACATAAGCCCCATCACCATTAATTGCCTCTATAACCTTTACAAGCTATTGTGGGCCTTCATTCATGTGTTGCAAGTTCTCAATATTGCTACTAGAACCACATCCTACAAGTGTTGTTGTTAAAAAAACATCATGATTAAAATTTGTAAGATGCAACTTAGTTCTTGGAATTTTTGCCATGTGAATTAAGAACAATGGTGAGAACAACAAACATTGTAGACCATGGTAAAGATCCTTTTGGTGAACATCATCGATCACAAAGAAAACACTACCATCACACAAAACAACAATTGTTTTTATCAAATGAAAGACTTTGACCACCTACAAGAAAAGTTTTATCTTTCTCTCCAATCTCAAAGGGTAGGAGTTGAGCTCAATGACAAACAATACTGCATGGAAAAAAATCCAAAGCATTCACCCTAAACCCTTCGAAGAACAGAAAGTACAAGCAACCCTAAGAGCTCGCATTGAGATGTAAACTCAAAACCAAAGAGCTGTAAACAAGCTTTCCTTTGCAACACAAGGATTTGTGAAAACACCAAAGCACAAAGCTATGCAAAAACCAAAAACCACAAGACTTAAGTCTCAACTTGAAATCAAAGAGCAATGGAATCCAAAATGTCCACCTTCTTTGATTTACAAACATCTACAATGATGCACTCCACTTGCAATTCCAACGTCACATTGAAAGCTAGCTTCCATGTTGTAAATTTCACAATTTGAGAAGGGGGGGCAGCTCTATGGCATAATCTCGAACTTTTTGCAAACCTTTTCAATTGCCATCAACAAAACAACTTTGGAAGTTTTGTGACTTCTGCTGCCTAAGAAAGAGAAACCCTAAACTTGGAAACTTACGAGTTGAGCTTATAACCTAAAAATTACCTATCCTACAGGCTAAAACCCTACCTCAAACCCACTGGGTATTAGAAATGGTGGACATAAGGGTATTTGGCTAATACCCACACTAATTTTAGCTATGGGTCAGGTCCATGTATGAACAAATAAATTTAAAAAGTGCTAGATAGGGGGGCATGGGCCGGTATAAAGTTTTTGGAAATTGCAGGATATGAACTAGACCCTAATATTTCAAAAAATCACTCACCTATTGTGAATTCATATACCCTCCTTGATACCCGAAAGACACTTGGTGTCTAAACTGCTACCCACTCAACACTGCTCTCTCCCAGAAACCATTCATCACAAGAAGATGAACAACATCCCTCACCCACATAATTTACACCATTCATTTGAATTCATATGGGTTATCCTTATAATAGGGCACCTTGGTTTATAAGGGGTCCAATGCATTATGTGTTTTGCCTTGGACCTCATGCTTCACACTTGATTCATCATTTTGCAAAAGGCATTGACAACAATACCTCCCCCTATACAAAATCTCTTCCAACATAGGTTCAAATCCTAATTGAATGTGATTCATACAAAATATTTTTGTGAAAAAAATGCACCAAATTAACTATATAGGTTCTAGCATGTACAAAAAATATAGCAAGATTTTAAAACTTTTACATTTTCCTCTCTAACCTCTAACCAAATATGGTTAATTTTTCTTGTGGATGATCACCAATGTGGTTACATCACAAAATTCAAATTTTAAAAAAAAATCCTATTTTTAATCTCATAGATTATTCTACCACTGGTCAATGTTAAATGATATATGATATTGGAAGGTAATTTACATTATGCCTATATATTGTTGACAAGCTAGAATTTCATTAAAGTGTTTGCCCATGGGAACAACAATGCCAAACAATTAAAGGACTTGAGAATAAAGGCAAATTATTTTATGTAAGTAGATTTTTGTTAGTCTAGTTGGTTATAAAAAATATGAGTTGTAAATCAACTTGAAGTGATTATTAAATTGAAACTAACTTGTGCTTCATGCTACCAATGATGATCAATTGATATAAGGTCAAAATATTAATATATTTTCATTTGTTCCTTGAATCTTATAGTATAAAAACAAAACTTCATGATCATATAGAGTTTTCATGAATTCATTTCTACTCCCATTAATTTTAGAACAGGAATTTCCCCACCTACAAAAAAAAATTTTAAAAATTATGTATTGAGTAAACAAAAAAATTCATGAATTCATTTATATCAATTTCAAAGAGAAGATTTTTAAATGATTAAACTTTTAATCAATGTGATGTGATCTTTGGAATTCAAATATGTGTCTGTGTCCCTTGGTAGGACAAAAAATTTAAATTTTCACATGTGACAATTGAAAAATAATAATATGAAAGGTAAATATGAAAAGGTTTTAATGTGGAATTGTTAAGATGGAAACCACTTGATAGATTATACAAAAACCCTGCAATAATAGCTCCAATATCTCATCATTGGAATTTGGGAAACTTTAATCACCATGTGGAATGAATGTCATCATGTTATGCTTGTCATCATATGTATGCTTTCCTTAATTGGTTTCATATTGATTGGAAGCTTGTAGTTGTAAAGGAATACCTTTCCACTAGATAAACAAGGACTGACATATTTTCAAGATAAAAAGACTTGGCCTTTTGAACCTCAATTTCTTCATTGCAATGTAGATGCCTAAAATTTGACAAGGTTGTTGTGTTACATGTTGGAGAAGGCAACTAAACAATATAACTTCCTAGTGAATTAAATGACCACCTTAAACCTTTTCAAGTTATGGCATTAAAAATCTTATGATGCTTTTGAACACACATCTTTCAAGTATCAACCAAGATATAGAAATGCCATGTTACTCACACCAAATTTTTTGCATTACATTTAGTACATAGAGATGTGCTAAATTTGGTATTAGTTGTGATACAACACCACCACCCATCCAAGGTGTGAGGTTTAGTGCTTGTGATGAGAAATATAAAATGTCTTTGTTTAGTTATCATGGATTCCAATATCACTCAAAATGTAATAAAAAAAATGGTTTTTATTTCCCTTCTTCATCTAGTTATCTTAAGTAGGAGTAGGTAGTGGGATGTAATTCACTAGTAATAACTTTTAGAAAACTATCCAAAATTGTCCCCAAACAACAACATGATGACACATGTAATCATAGTAAAAAAATGGTGACATCTCTTCAAAAAAAAAAAAAATCTTATTTTGAGATTTTTGTAGGGAAAAAAAACTAGGCACCTATGTCATTGCAATGTGAAGATTCATTGAAAAAAATTTGAAAATTATGAATTAACAAAAAATATTAAAGGTTTAGGTGTTAAGTGGAAGATCATGCAAGAGTTCTTGTCTCATCCCAAAAAATATCTTACAAAAAATAATTTTTTTGTCGTTGTTGAATATTCCTTTTTCAAAAAAAAATTCCAAAAATAAAGAGTTATAAAAACATATAGTGCTTACACACATTGTTCAAATAAAATAGCCATGAAATGGAACGGTTTTAATAAATTTCTACTTTCACAATTGGTCCATAGCCAACCATGGCTAAGTTTCTTTGTGGATGATTACCATTGTGGCAACATCACAAAATTGAATAAACAAAACATTGTTTCATCCAATCAAATTTTTTCAATTTTTGATATAAAAATTTTGGTTGATTTTTCCAAAAAATTAGAAAAAATGAATTTACATTAGGAAAAAAAATTCAAAATTTGTCAATTTTTAAAAAAATGTCAAATTGTTTCATCAGCAAGGGTCAATTTTTGAAAATTAATCAAGGGCCTATGCCTATTATAATGAAATTCAAAATGAACTACAAAGGTTGAATTTTTTCCTCCTAAAGTGTAACATCTAGTGAACATGTAAGCCAAGGTAACCAAATCAACCAAGCCAACATGTGTACAATTAATATGCAACTACATTTCAATTTGAAAATATGAAATTTGGGTGGAAAACCCTTGAACAATTGACACATGGTACTAAAATTAATAATTTTGTTTCATTACATCAACAACCTTCGTGCACCTATTCCTATTGTCAAGAAACTTCAGATGAACTAAAAATGCAAAGATATTTTTCTCTAAACGTTTTGTGCATTTTTTAGTTTTTTGGTGATGCAATTATCATATCATGTTCTAAATAATTAATATTTTTTTCCTTAGTTTAGAAATAGAATTGAAAGGTTGTCATAAGGTTTTTTTTAATTTAAAAAACTTAGAAGTTGAAGGTTCTTGTTTATGCTTTTGGGGGTTGAAAGTTCTTATTTTAGTTTTTGAAGGTTGAAAGTTTTTTATCTTTGTTTTTGAAGGTTGAAGGTCTTTATTATTATTTTTGAAGGATGAAAGTTCTTGTTTTTGTTCCTGGAGGTTGATGGTTTTTGCAAGAATTAAATGGTGGTTTTGTTTGAAAAATATAGTTTTGAATAAAAGAACATGCACATGTGATGTTGTATAATTTGGTTAGGTTGTTAATCACCATGTCATTGAATGTATTGTTGTTTATTATGTATAGTAATCCAAACCAATACATGTGAAAAGACAAATTCCAACACAACAAAATTATGGTGAATCCTAACTTCAATATTCCAAGTACGCGATGCATTTTATTTTGAAAACCACAATTATATGCAAATGTAACTTATTGTAGTTTAATTTGTATCAATCTTATGTATATTGCATTTTAGTGATAAATAAGTTTTTTAATGACAATGTAATTGTAAGCTAATTTTATTTAAGTTGAAATGACAAACATCTAAATATCTTTTGAATTGCAATGTTATGTATATTGCATTTTATAAGTGATAAATAAGTTATGTTAATGAAATTGGAGTTGTAAAGTAGTTTTATTTCAACTGAAAGGATGAACATCTGGATATTTTTTGCATTATGATGTTATGTATGTTATTAATTTCATTTCACATGTGACATTGAATATCATAATATGGTAGATTTCAAGTGGACAAGGTGGAACAAAAAAATTATGGTTCAAATTCCACTTCAACAAAATAAAAGAAACCATCAATCCATAAAAACATAGTGTTTTAGATGACAATATTTGATTGTTGTGGTTCATCATATTTGTGATGACCTTTTATTTAGGTACATGAATTTTTTTGTTACAAATCATTTAAGCAACATATTTAAATTTATAATCAAATTGTATTTCAAAATTTCAAAAAAAAAATTGTAATATATTTTAAAACTTTGAATGTCAATGCATACAATTTCAAATCCATTTCATGTTTATAAATAATGATGGATTGTAATTCTACAATATTTATCATAATTTGGATAATGATAATGTGTGTGTGCAAGATTTGCACATTTGCATTGTAACTTGTAATTTAGTTGCCCAATACAACTAAAATCAATTGCCATACAACTACATTGGAACCCATAATTTACACCTAGTTGCAAAAGATATCAACAAATTTCATTTGTTAATGGACAAATAAAAAACTACACAAACATTAAGTTATCAATGGATGAACTTGCCTAATAGTTATTCCATAATAATCACCCTAGTTCCCATTTGCAAATTGGGTACATTGCAATTTCACACAAATAGTAATTGTTTTTGCATAGTTGCGATTGAGTTTGCATGAGTTGCAATTCATGTGACTTGTCCTATAACATTCATGCCATAGGAATATGTTGAGTTGCAATGAAATTATAAGTGGTCATTTCAACTCAAAAACCTAGTTGCAAGGCCAATTGCAAACCACATTATTTTTTATAATGAAAAAAGTTGTGTAGAAATGTATTTGTAGATAAGGAGAAGATGTAACAAAATACTTGCAAAATAATAATGTAAGAAATTCCTTCATGAACCTTGTATTGGAGTGTGGGGAAGCAAGGCAAAAAACTTGCTCACAATATGAATGGCAAAATTTGAACTTGTTACTTAATACAACTTCATATGTTTTGTTCCCAAAAGTTAACATTGAAGTTTTTGTTAAAGTTTTTGATAATGGATTGTTACATGATCACTTAATGTTAATGTGAAACTATAACATTAAAGTTCTTCAAACTTTGTGTGGCATCAAATTCATGTTGGATTTGTGATGGTGATGACACTAGGTGTAGACATGATATTTAACTTAGCAATAATTTAATCTTAAGTGTGAAATGTATCTTAAACAACACAAGTTCATGTATAGAAAATGTTATGTTTTCATATATTAATATGTTTTCCTTGTTCACTCTCACATTCTATTGGTGGGTGGAATGTGGTTACCAATTAAAGGGTTGTGGGTTCAAGTTAATGGCACCATTTCTCGTTGAAATCTTGTTTGCAATTGAAATGCATATGCCAAATTTGTTTTGTACTAGAGAATGGGTTTTGGGTAGTTGTTTATAATGCATGCTTGCAAGAGGCAAGCCCCTTTGGGCATGTGCTTAATAGAATCTATCACTTGTTCTTTAATGTTAAACTTGGTAGTAGGTTCAAAAAAAAGTTTATAAAGGGAAAAAATACGTTGCAAAATTGATAATAATATCATGTCTCCAAGATTGCAAAAAAAACACCACAACAATATTTTGAAGGTAATTATTTTTTCAATTCTAGCAAAACCCAAAATTAAAATGATGAAAATGGGTGTGGTCATTATCAATGTTGTATTGATTTCTCGCTTTTCACATACTAAGACTACTATTGGTATGTCCAATGCCTTATTTGGTTAAGGTCTTAGGTAACTAGAATTGTTCTAAAGTAAGGCTTGTACTTAGTCTGAATAATTTCATACCAGACTTACCTTGGTCTCAAGCATGAATATATATATATATATATATATATATATATATTGACATATTAGGGGAACATATATAATGTATTGACATTATGAATACACATCGTTTTGCAATCCTAAAGTAAGGATTTAAATCTAGCATATGGCACCTTGGATGAAACAATTTTTGCACATACAACCACTTTGAACATTAAAAAAATGTCAAAATTAAAAAGCATCCCAAAAAATACATTTGCATATGAAGTAACTTTTAATGACCTTGAATTGCAAGAGGGAAGATTAGAAATTTCAACAAATGCAACCTAGTTGCCATGCAAAAGTGGCCAATATTGCTTTAAAAAAACCTTTTGAATCATAAAAATTGTTGAAAACATGGATCACCTTAATTCCATTATACCTACCTCTCTTAATTTAAACTTTTCACCCTTTACTATTGGTCTCAATTCAACAAACTATGAAACTTGAAAAGCCAAACTTATATGTTTCAAGATTGCGTAGGTTTACACTCAAAAACTTTAAATGTTACAAACAACCTATGTATGAACTTTAGTACATGCCCAACGGTTAGATTTTGTAATATCCATACACATATATGTGCACATACCCACATTTTATCATTTATACCAATACAATGCTAGTTATAATCAATGTTGGGTTGGATTGAACATTGACTTTTGAACATACCAACTCATTTTAGTGTTGGATTTGTTTTTAAAATTCATAAAAGCTTGGTATTGGTGTTAGATATCTTTAGGATATTCATACCAACCTTGCATTGGTACTAGATATATATTTTAAATTCATACTAATTGGGTCTTGATATTAAGTATTAAGGTCAAAGGGTGATTTTTTAATTCATGCATAATATTGAAATTACTATACCCTATCACAATTTTGGCTTTGGGCTAGCGAACAAGGCTTAAGTAATGAGAATGGTCGATGTGAATTAGGAGAGTGTCATGGGATTCACATTGTCACAAATGTGAAAGAATGAATTTTCAAATTTTGAACGTTGGAGTCTTGCGTAGTCCCAAATCTTTCAAACAAAAGTGTAGATAAAATATGCAGTCCAAATTAAGCTCTCAATATACGATTGGAAAGATATTGAAGAGTAAATATTGAATACAATTTCACATTCTTCATTTGGAGTTGTGATACAAGTTATATGACCAAAAAGAAAAGCCGAGAATCAAATTGACAACTTGATTTTTAACTATCAAAACTCAAGAACCAAGGGTTTAAATTAGTTTTGAATTGAACATGTAATATGACATTGAAAAGGTCTTTTCAAAAAATACAACTTTTTCCCAAGAGAGCTCGTTTGTGAGTGTTACGAGTTCACAAAGTTGTGACTTTTTCCTGAAACGCTTTTTCAACGAAAGCTTGTATGTGAGTGTGATGGGTTCACAAAGTTGTGACTTTTTCCTGAAAAGCTTTTCAATGAGAGCTCATATGTATGTGAGTGTTATGAGTTCACAAAGTTTTGACATTGCACATATTTTTTGACTATCAACTCAGGTATATAACCACTTTTCCTGCAAAGGTGAGAGTGAAAAATCAAAAGATTGATTTTGGTATAGAATCTTGGTTCTTTTTTTTCTGAAATTAAAAATTAAAATTTAAAAATTAAAAAAAAAAAACCCACCTTTCTGTCTGCTGGTTTTTTTTATAGTTCTTTCATGAAAATTGGCAATTCTTTCATGTTCATGAAATAACTAGAACTAGCAGTTTTGACATAATTGGAAGTGACAGTTCTCTGATTTTGTTTTTTTTCTCAAAAAAACTGAAACTGGTCATCAACTTGTTGTGAAAATTTTAAAGAACCAGAACCACCAAGTATTTAAAAGATCAAATACTTGCACAACACTGGTCATAACCTTGTCAGTATGGATCGTGAAAGCATCAACCCACTACTCCCCAATGAGCTTCCCAATAGTGGGTCATAGATAAGAATACTTTTTTCACCCTGGCCAAAATTTCAGGCAAACCATTAGACAAAACATTTGTGTCCTGAGTCTCTATCGCATTTTCTGGAACTAGAGTACCATTCACAATTTCCAGTAGCAACAAGAAGATCCAGTCATGATGTAGGCAGAAGCAGAGTTTCTCTTTCTTCTTCCCAATTTTGTGACGTTGAAATTTTGCAAATTCCCAACACTGTGGAGGTTATATTCCCCGCTACAAAAATTCCAAAAAGTTTCCCAAATTTCTGTCAAAAAAATGACGAAGGAGAAAAAACACTGGTCGGAAGAGACAAAGTTAAGTAAAAAAGCAAAGAGAATCTCCATTCAAGCTGCAACCAGCTTGTTGGGTTTCAGCTCAGCTTTGTCCCTGTACAAGCAAAGCATCTACCCATAAGGCATAGGAAAGGCCTCCTGCTCCCTGCAAAAAATTCCTTCAAAGCACACCACTGGTGACACACTTGGATGCAGAACATGTGGTAAAAGCCACTGGAAAAAATATCCACGAAGAATTTGCAGCGAGAAAAATTTGTCAACAACACTTTGGAGGTTAACTGTTTCAACAGTTCCAGCAAGAGCAAAAACAATCACAACAAGAATAACGATCACCCATGCCAATCATGCAATGAAATCAAAACATGGGGAGTTGAGATCAATCTTAAGTGTTTCTTTCACATTTATGCATCAGAGTGTAATGATCCCTGTAATTTTGAAGATGAGTCCAGTCCATAGATTGAGGCTTCATTCCACTCATTTATTGCTGAAAAATAGCTGCTCCGCTTGATCAGGAAATAATTGCAGAAACAGATATGCCACTTCAAACACCCAACCACCACCATGGCTAAGATCAGTGGCAGCTCTTCAATTTGGAAATCCAGTTTTAGATTTTGTTTATTTTGTTTATTTAGATTGGTTGAAATCAACCAAAGAACAACTGCAAAAGAATAGATAGAAAAATAAAATTCATGGTCTCCAATGAAGCTAGAGAGATTGTGAGATGAAATCTTACAAACAAGAATTGTGCCCAAAACAATTGAAAACTGTGTCTGAATTGTTACCAATCCTGCCTTTCCCGCATCCTCCAATTCTTTTGGACCCTCTTTCTCAAAAATACCTGCTTGCATAGAAGATGACACTCGCAACCCAAAAGCATCAACATCACAGCTAGAGCTACAAGAAGCATCAAGTGCTGCATGTTCATCCAACACAACTAAAGGCTGCTTTTGTACAGGTGTTGCTTTCTCCAAATTCCATAGTGAGACATAAGACGGACACATAGATCAATTCTTGCAGGAGAAATTCCTCCTGGAGTGTTCCACAGAGATCAGAATGTGAAAATTGAAGCTTGATAGGAACTGTGTATGTGCACAAAAGTGGGCACAGCTACAACTGCAAATTGTCACCCTTACCTGGTTTCACCTTCTGCAAACCATTAACCAAGTAGGACACATTTTGAAAGCCAGCTCTCTCAAGCTCTTCAGCTGCTTTCCCTGACCTGTGTGCAAAACCCCATCAAATATACCAAGCTTTCCTGGCTTAAGAAATGGGGTCATCAGCCAGGAAAATGAGAGACTGTGTTCATTTCATGGTTTTGATGGAACCCGTTAGGCTGTAACAATTTACATTGCTCAACACAGACAAGGAGCATCAGCTTTCCTCTGAACCCATCAAAGATAAGCCACAAAGTTCAACGATCTGCATCTAAAAAGATAACTCTCATGAGAATCAAGAAAATCTCTGTAGGAAAAGCTAGAAACCAAGGGTTAAAACTTTTTTCTTGCAAGTCCAAAGAACTGGGAAGAAAAGAAAAACACTGAAGAAACTCACTCATGCCCAGATGTTTGCAAAGAGAGACAGTGAAGAGAATATCAGGGATGTGGTCTTCTGACCTTAAGCCTTCCTGGCACACAATCAGAATCTTGCTGTCCTTCTGGAACTGCTTCTCAAATGTGGCTACAAAATCAGGGTTAGTCTTTGTGAATGCAACTCCGTAAAATGTCCCTGCAAAGCTCATATGCATCTGCTTCCTGAGGAGAGTTCCTGAGGTCCCACAACCAACCCAAAAACACACACACACAAATCCTGAGCAGTTTTCAATCTCTTTTGGATTTTGCTGTAACAAACATCATCTGCAGTGACCATGCATGCAGCTGTAGTAAAGCCACCAATGTGAGAATCTGGTAGAGATTCCAGGATATTTGGATAGGGGAAAAAAAGAAAAAACACTTACCAATGTCAGAATCTGTGTTCTCAATGAAGAGAGGAATGTGTAAACTTGAGGCAATGTGAGAGCGTTTGTACTGTGACTCATCTCGGATGTCAACTATAGTGTAGCCTTCCTTTGTCACAAGCTCTTTAGCTGCTTCTGGATCCACATATTTCACTGTTGCTGCTGCTTCTGCTGATGCTGCTCTCACTTCACCACCCACAAATCCAGGATCCGAGCCTGATGCTCTTGTTGCCCCATGTCTTCTGTTCCTTGTCAGACAAACCCCTGACAAGCTGTGGCATCCAAAAAAACGAACAAACAAACCCCCAAAAACATGTGAATGTCAGCAGTTTCTAGTCATCATTGTTTTGGAGGCGATGCCTGGAGGAATTCCAATGAAGACTGCAAGCTTGAATGCAATCAACAAAAAGAAGAGAAAAAGAGAGAGGAAGTGAGAGAGAGAGAGAGAGAGCCATCCAAGCGACCTTGGTAATTGGAGGAGAGATGGGCGAGCACGAACGTGAGCTGCACGGGTGAGAATCTCTGAAGCTGAAGACGAAGAAGAAGAAGAAGAAGCAGCAGTCGGCGCAATCCAGCGACTCTGATGACCACAAACCGCCGCCATGGTCACCATCTCCAGCAGCTTCTTCTCCGCCCCCTCCTCCCGCCCACAAAATCCCCAAAACGCTAACCTTCAACTCGGCGAATCTGAGCGATTCTGAGGAAAAAACACCGACAACCCTTCACACGAAATCACGGGAAAACACTTGTGGAACAAAAATTACAATACCAAACAACGCTAAAAATCGAAGAATCGGAGTGGAGAATTCGTGCAGCCGCGAGCCAGCGACCGCAGCAGCTAATCCGCTTGCGCTTCCTGAGCAAGACTGGATTCCCTTCTGTGGAGTGGATAACTGTTGATTACGCACTCCTGGAATGTGCACTGGGTTCCAGAACCAATCCCGGAATGCCTGCCCATGTATTCCATAATGCCTAGAAACTGTAGACTTTACCAAAATCAAAGACTGTTCATTACGCATTCCTGGAATGTCCAATGGGTTCCATAACGCACTTTTGGAATGCCCACTGGGTTTCATAATATCTATGCTGCCCCTAGAACATATCATCTAAACCCTAAACCCTAAACAAAAGCAAAGACTGGATATTCTTTTGTGGAAAACTGTTCATTACGCCCTCCTGGAATGTCCACTGGGTTCCTTACCGGAATTCTGGAATGCCCTCTGGGTTCCATAATGGTCTAGTGCCTACCTAGGCATATATCATCTGTAACAGAGGCAAGACTGGATTTTCTCTGGAGTGGAAAACTGCTCATTTTCACACTCCTGGAATGTCCACTGGGTTCTGTAATGGAATTCTGGAATGAATGTGCACTGTTTTCCATAATGTCTAGTGTTGCTCTAGACATAACATAAGCAAGACTGGATTTTCTCTGTGGAGTGGATAATTGTTCATTACGCTCCTGGAATGTTCACTGGGTTCCATAATGTCTAGTGCTTCCCTAGACATATAATCTGTAACATAAGCACGAATGGATTTTCTCTGTGGAGTATGTAACTGTTCATTATATACTGCTGGAATGTCCACAGAGTTCCATAGAGGAATTCTGGAATGACTACTGGCTTCCATAATGTCTAGGGCTGCCTAGACAATTCATCTGTCACATAATCCTCCACAGAAAATTACTTTTTTCTTAGACGTTTTTCTCTTCCCTTTCTCCAATAATTATTTTCTTTCCCATCTGGAAAAGGGTTTTTTTTTTTTTTTTTTTTTTTTAAATTTAAATTTTGTGAAAATTTTTTTTTA
>Ga0116229_10001617_pt1 | contig 35566 bp, 25 predicted proteins | sample S1TSphgellanicum_3_FD_87313 | JGI IMG/M metagenome (GOLD analysis project Ga0116229, IMG submission 87313) | Host-associated microbial communities from peat moss isolated from Minnesota, USA - S1T2_Fc - Sphagnum magellanicum MG | ecosystem: Host-associated > Plants > Peat moss > Unclassified...
AAAGGAAGAAGTTGAAAAAAAAAAATAAAAAAAAAATAATGATATTTTTTTTTTTTGTTGGTGGGAGAATGGGGGTGGAAAAAATTTTTTTTTTTTTTTTTTTTTTGTTCCCATCATATTCTCAACCTATAATTTCAAATCCAGAAGCTTCATTGACCAAGCCATCCGTACATTCTAAAATCTGAAACTAACTTAAAACTTGAACTAAATATGGGTTTTTATCAAAATAAGAATCATTAAAACTAGGAACCAATGATAAAAACATTTGACTTGGAGTTAGAATTGACAAATTTTGATATTTTGATAAATTGAAAGAACTAACACCAATCATTGTTTGCTTTATGAAAATTTTAAAAATTAAAACCAATGGTTCTTTTTAAAACCTCATAATTGGTATTAATGCAACATTACAACATTGGTCATAACTTGTGTTTCAAATTTCCAAATTGGGAATGTGAGTCCACTTTGGATATCTAATTTTGAAAACTTTTTCCATGTTTAAAAATATTCTAATTTGGACAAGTTTGGTCCCCAAACCTCGTTCCAAATATTCATGAAATTGTGAGATTAAACAACTCCCAAACCAATTGGGAATGTTGGGATTCAATTCTTCATTTGTTAGAGTTCTTACAATTAGCCTATGGTTGGTTGAACAACGATTATTCATTTGCCACCTACCCACCTAATCTTTTTCATCTTTGTCACCTCCTATATTTCATCATAGGACATGCACCTTCATGCTTTAAGGCGGCATGATGTTGGCCAATTGAAGGCATTTTTGGGTACCAAGGGTTTGTCAAAGGGTTTAACTGGATTGCTAATCCATTTATTTAACTAAAATGTTGATGAGGAATTCACATGGGGGGATGCACAACTACAAGGTTTTCATGAGTAGAAATTAGGATAAATTCTACACCCATTTTGCAATGACCCATCAGAGGTAATCCTTTCTAATTACACATAGATTGGATTATTTTGGGACTTGGAATGATCATAACATGATTTGATAAAGAGAGTCAGGAATTTGTGGTGGTTTATGCAAGTCAATCTAACAACCAAACATAAGCCAAATTCATGTCATATAAGGGGGAATGTTTGGTAGTTGTTTGGGCCATGTGGCCACATTCCAATGTTGTTTTTTGTGTAGCCCATTCACCTTTGTGACTAATCACCAATTGTTAAGTTAGTTCATGGAGTTTGACTAACTCATAGGATAGCTTGTAAGCTTCAAGGTGGTTTTTTTTTAAGGAACATGATTTTGATATCGAACATTAAGTTGAAACAATTTAATAAGGATGCAAATGGGTTAAATAGGAATCCATGTGCTAGTGAATTGGATATTACAAAAACACATTGACATGGGTAGACATATCTAGAGGCATTATATATTGGCATGTTGTTTCATGCTTTCACATTTCAACAATTGATTGACTAGAGGTATCATGTCAAATTAATGTTGATTCATTAGGAAAAAAACTATAATTTTGCAACTACCTTTACAATTATATTTTCTATTTAGAATGTACATTTGTAAATAACCATGTTTTCATTAAAAGTTGAAATGGTTGAGTTGCATTAGTTGCAAAAGACATGTTGTGGAACCCAAAACACCAAAAATTATGCAACTTGATAACAACTAGGTCCATCAAAAGAAAAAAAAATGTGTGCCACATCAAATTGGCAAGAAACATTTGTACAATGTTGATGTGATGATTTCGTTAATCCATCATAGATGAAATGCTACCAGCAAATCACAACTAAGTTACAATTAAAAAATGTTGACTTATAACTATATAAACATTACATTGCATTTGGATTTATCCATGAAGACACTAGTTTTAAACCATACAAAAAAAATAGGGCCAATTTTCAACAAATAGTTAGTGATAATGCCAATTTATTATTTTGGCTATAATATTTTCTTGCAATTAAATTGATACATCATTGCACTATCCTATAATAAAGTTGCAACTAAGATTTTTTTTTGAAAGATTGTGTGCAAATTACAAGTTGTAATGTGCAATAGGTTGGGACTAAGTTGGGATTAGACCAAGACTAGAATAGGATTAGCATGCATTGAATTCACAACTATTCTACAACCATGTTAGTTATTAGTGCCACTTTGTTGCAACTTTATAAATAGTAGCATTTGTGCATTGTGACTAAAAAAGTTGCAACTAGTATTATGTGCAACTACACAATCGACTAGTTTAGAATTGGTTTTATAATCTTCAACTATTGTGTAACCAATCTACCGTAGTTTTATGCTTTTTGTAACTAATATAAATAACAATTTTTTCCTAGTTACAACTAGTTTTTACTATGATGTAATTAATGGATTTTATTGTATACTCATTTTGCAATTTTTTTTTAAAAAAAAAAACTTATTGGTATGATAGTTGAATGTGTTTCTTATTGTGTTGTAGCTACCCAAAAACAATTATGTTGCTTCCTTACATCTACCATGTAATTTGTGGTATTGAATTGGTACTTTTATATTTGTTTACTTTGGTTCTTACACTAATTTGCAACTATGAAATTATGTTCACTTACTATGGTGCAACTAGATGCATTAACATTGTGACATGGCTTTTGGAATATTTATGCACATATTCTTAGAGCATCCATGGTTGATTTTACAATTAAGAAAAAAAATGATATCATTGTTGTGCAAAATGGCAACAAACAAACATAGCTTCAAAATAAAAAAAGGAGAACATTTTATAGATTTCTTATAACTATTGCAACGCAAGTGTGAAAAATGTTTTCTAGATCTATGATAGGAGTCCTATTACAATTCCAAGTTTCCTTCATCCCATATTGTGTTTGAGTGCATTCAAAATTCAAGTAGCCAGTAAGGGCATCGAATCATTATCAAAATTGCAAACTTTGTTAAGTACATATATGTGGTGTCATTTAAATGTCATGTTAATCATGGAAACTTATGTTTAATGACTAGTTTGGATGTTGAGGAACATAAATTGAAAATTTACTAAATCCAAATTGGGGATTTGTTTGGAACAAAACTTGGGTAGGTGTAATGTTAAATAATTTTCATTTTACAAAGGGCCTTTAATTTGCAAAATATAAACATTTTTCCATTGAATTTCTTGAGGTGGTAGGAATTAATAAGATACGTAAAAAACACTCCAAATATTAAAAACTTATAACTTGAATTTTCTCAAAATTCAAAGCATGTTTAAATGTGGTCATACATGTGGTGTATGAAGCAAAGTTGCAAGCTAAAATATTAGTAACTTAACCATAAGGTCACCAATTTCTTTGGGTATAATTTGACATATTTTCAAATTCCTCTCAAGATGACATCCAATTTTATTTTCAAAATATTCATGAAATTTGCATCATCTAAATAATTAAAACATCTGTGATGATGGCCAACCTGGTTAAAGCCAATTTGCAACAAGTTTCATAACAAAATTCCATCCAAGTTGCATCTAACATTAAATCAAATGAATGAGGTGTTATTCAAGATGCACCAAAAAAATAATTGAATAATTTTCATTTGGGTAAAATGTGGATGCACTATGATCAATATATGTCCATTTGCTTCTCATTCATCATCCAAAACCCTAAAGTGCCATCTTCATTATTTGTTTTTGGGTAACAGTTTAGGCAACTCCTTTTCAAAACATGTTTATTTCCACGCACGATCATTGCAGTGCATGTGTATGAGGGAAATATGTTTGTTAGGATTGACCATGTACATTGTGTATTGTTTAGTTATGTCTTTCAATATCATTTGTTACACATCATTGAGATGTCATTTGCACATGAATGAACATGCACATTGGGACTTCCCCAATATGGCCTTATGTCAATTTTCATGGAAATGTGTTGCCATGAGGGAATGCATGTTTTTGAAATAAATGTTTACCAAGAAGAAACATGTGCACTGGAACTTCCCAATGCAACCATAACATGAACTTTCACTTGTTTGCCATGAAAGAGCATGCATATTTGAACAAGTATGTTTTTATATGGTATGCTGCCAAGTGGGTTCAATTAAATAGTAGCTCAAATTGGTCTATAGTAGTTATACAAAACATAAAACATGAATTTGAACACCTTATATCTTGTTAGCACCAAAGTTTTACGATGTTGATGTTGGTAGTTTGTCATTAGACCTTGTTGAAGTGAGAAACATTTTTGTAACCGAAACCAATTGTTTATAACCAAAATTGGATTTATGGAATCGAAATTGGATTTGTGTAAATCGAAACCGAAATTATGGAACTAAAACCAAATTTTGATATGTTTATTTTTAAAACTAAAAATCTAGAAATGATGAGTTGGATTGGTAGTTAAGAATTTTTTTATAATGTTTGGAATATATATATCTAGGAAGAATTTAGTTTTTGAGGCTCTAGCCAAGAGGAAGATTGTACGAAGTGTTTTCAAGCTTAAATGTGGAGGCAGTTCAAAACTTTTTAGTCTTTTACCTTTTTAAAAAAGTAATCACAACTTTTTGCCAAAGTTGTGTTTCCTTGCAATGTTTTATGTCCCCAAGCATGTTCATTCAGTGTGTGTGTTTATTCATTGTTGTCTTTTGACTACCACTTGAGTTTTATGTTTAAGTTTTGACATCCAAGATGGTCGTAAGTGTTTACTCCCACTTCAAATCCGATAAGGTGTGTTCCCTACCGAATATAACATTATTTCAAAAATCTATTTGATTTATCGACAACAATATTCTTGTGATTTTAAAGATCTCCCAACAAACAGTAATTTATTAAATTTATGTTTCACTTTTAAACCCAGTTATTTACCACGTGGCCTTAACAAACTTTCAAAACACACAACTCAAGATAGATTCAATGTCCAATTTCACAATTTCGTGGCAAAGTTCCAAATACAAAAAACTTCAATGCATTTGATAGTTAATCCAACATTTTTTCATGCATATTAGGGTTCAAAAACAAGCTTTGTGCTTCAATGTCCAATTTGGTCCAATTGAGCAACAATAGGGTACTGATGTATGGATTTAACATGAATGTCATGGCATCTATTAATTGCATAAGGATTACTGGGATGTTATTGAAAGAATTTTATTCATCTATAAATTTAAAGCCATTAGTTGGTGCCAATTCCAACATGAAAATGGGTCAACGAATATTTTTAAAAACTTAGTAGAACTTTAGGTGAAGAGGGTCATTTCTCTTTAACTTAACATAAATTGAAACACTTGGGTGTTGATGCATTGTTACAATAATTAAATCCTCTAATGAGTCATATGATATAATTTATTTAGCATGTGATTTACACATTGATTACACGAAACATTGATCATTTTCATGAGCATCTTTCAATAGTGGAATCATGCTCACAATTTATTATATTAAATATGCTAGATTTAGTTGTGGTGTCACCCATGATCAAGATGCAGTGAGATGTACCACTAACAAAGATTTTTTTGTGCATTTGTTCTTGTTGGGTAGGTGGTAATTCAAATCCAATTTTTCCAACTCTAGTAATACCCAATGTTTACCCTAATTTCAACAAATTACCAACAAACATACATGTCACATTTTTGTTGTATAAATGTTCCAATTTATAGATTTCTTGATATCTTGTAAAAAATTTAAACTTTTCACAATTTAGTCAAAGAATGAAAACATACAATCAAAAAATAATTTACAAAGATGGTCACCACAAATTGGGACAAATTTTCAACAAATTGGTTCATTTTTCACCCATGTATGTAGGTATATTGTTTGGTTTTTTTGAGCTTTATGTCTAGTTTTCATGTGAATACAAGCATTTCCAATGCTCAAATTTAATTTGCATGGTTTGGTAGATTTAAAAAATTAGGACAATGGTTTAATTTGGAGTGCATTGTTGTTGTTTACAATTGGTGTTGGATTTTTGTTAGTGGATTGAAACATGGCTTGGATCAAAATTTCAACCAATAAATACTCCATACTTTACATCTTATAACTTGGGAAAAATTTCCATCAAATTGGTTCATTCTTAACCCACTTTTTTTTTTGGTTTAGTTTCCAATGTAAGGTCTAGTAACATGCAAGCAAACATTTGCATGATTTTGATGTTATTTGCAAGGTTTCAAGGCAATATGAGTTTAGAAAAGGTTTTTAAGGTATTTACATACTACAATCTACACAAAAGGAATCAAACTTGGATTTACATAAACTATTAAAATTATTACAACTTAAAACTCATTTATTTAAAAAAAATCCAAAAACTATGTTGAGTTGAATTAGGGTTTGAAAGTAAGTTTTTAAAAGAATGAATATTAAATTGCTTCATTTATTTTTCTTTAAGTAAATGCACAATAGTCACACTATAATTTTTTTTAAACACCCCATTTGACAATAATATAACTTTTTTTTACTAATTCAAAAACTATTTTATTTTTGTGAATTAAAAAAATCAACACCTTGCCCAACTATAATTTGATTAGAAATATGACTTGCAACAACGTTTTTTTTTTAAATAATTTTTTATATCACCTAAATGTACTTTTGAAAGTTAAATGTGTTGATTTCAGAATAAGAAAAAAATGTAAGCAAATTGTGTCAAAAGTTTTAAAATATGATTTATTATGTTGTAATAGTTTTATATGCAAGTTCTCATTGAAAAACTCCAACTAAAACTTGAATTTTGTAATCCTTTTTGTTTGAAATATTTTGTATTGTGACTAGATTTATGTTACAAAAACATATTCCAATTCGAAATATGATTTGTTTTTTGGTAAAAAATTCTCAACATTTCAATAAACTAAGATGCGAATCACCCTTGATTACACATTTTCATCACTAAACCAATTCCAATTGTGTGATATGCCACATTAATTTTTGAGTTCAATGAAAATTGCAACTTGTGATAAGATTTTGTGTACATCATAATGTGCAACCACCCTTTATTACATTTTTCTTACATAAAAGTTTGCAGATTTAATTGGTGTGGATTTTAAAATTCATTATAAATACCTTAAAAGTATTGTTGCATAAAACATATTTGCAACCTTGCAAGATCTATAGCATATTATGACCATGTTGTTGAATCAACTATCTCCTTAATTTCAATATGTTCTTCTTTTTCATTGTTGTTATATGCACAAGTTAATATTCACCATTGTTGCTATAAAAAAAATCTTCATTTTCACTTCAATAATTTTTTGAAATCACCTTTGTAGGTGTTAATTTTGGGTATGTTCAATGTTGCAAGATTTTCATTAGAAATATAATTTCAATACTTCTACATTTGGTTCACATGGTCTATCTACAATGATGATTTTGTGACTATAGTATAGGTGATGTTTTGTTCATCAAAATTAAATTGATAATTAAACCAACATCAACCCATTTATCCTTATGATTTGGAGTGGGTTGCCATTGTTTGCGACATCACAAACTTCCCGTCCCATCATTTAGTAATGGAAATCACAAGAAAATTGTTCTTTTATGGGTTTGTATGTTTTGCACATGAATGTCACGTGTTTAAAACACAAAATGAGACATGTATAAGTAGATGCAATATTTTCATATGAATAAAAATCCATCCACCAAATAACCAAATTGGAACTAGGGAAACAAGGGTGGTCTAATGATGGTCCAACAATTTATTGTTGTTTCATCTATAGGTATGTAAACCACAAAATTCATTATTGCCCACACTGACAAGTTCTCAAAACATGTTCAAATACAAAGGTTTGGCGACAATTTTAATTTTTTTTTTGGTGTTAACATGGTTTTAACAATCACAACCTAAAGCAAACATCATAAGTAAAAGCATGTACTGTAAGTTATCCAGTTATTCCATGTTGCTTGGTCACCCATGGTTGCACAACACTAAGGTTACACATGATTGGGGGAACAACATGATAACTATTGAGGGCAATGGCATTATGCACACCATAGTTGTGACCAAACATTTTGATGGTAACATGAAATGATTAATAATATTTCTTTATTACAATTCCATTGATGGCATCGTGGATGAAGAAGAAGATGTATTATTGGTAACTAACCCATATCTCTCCACAATTGGGACAATTACCTTACCTAAACCAAAAATCATAATTACAACAACCATTAGTTGTATGACAAATCTTACCTTTGATTTCCTTCACATTTTTAGTGAAATTTGGGTGGATATAATTATTGTTAAAATCAAGTAGATGATTTGTATATCCTTTGGGCATTACAAAGGAACCATAATTGGTCAAAATTAATGTTGATTTTAATTCATAAACAACAAAAGATGTAGATAATTTGTTGAGGGAATATAAGGATATTATTTTTGCATGGACCTACAAAGATCCAAAGGGGATCTCACTTCACATAGTCCAACAATAGATTGAACTAAATACCACTATCCCACTAGTGCATCAAGCTAGGTATCGAACAAACCCAAACTATATAGTAGTTGTAAAACATGATTTAGATAAGTTGCTACAAAATTCATCATTATGGTGGAGGTGGTGACATGGCTTTCTCCCATAACATGGTGGTATTCAAAAATGAAAGTTGCACATTTGCATAAACTTTAGGAAATTGAATGCAACTACCCAAAAAAACCCTAATTTTAAACCTTTAATTAGGAGGTTTTGAATATGGTGGTAGTGAGATGGGGATGGCTTGTGCATGAGTGTGAAGCCTGAATGTGGAGCTTTGAGCTTGGAACTTAAATTTTAATATGATTTTAATCACATACATGGATGAATTTCATTTATGAGTTGAAATATATAAATAAATCATTGAATGAAATTCATCCATGATTGGAAGAAAAAAAATCCAAATTATTTATATCCATCTTCATTTGTTGTCCAAATATTAATATTTCAAATTTGACTGTCATTTAATAATAATTGATAATGAAATTGTGATAGTAAAGGAAAATATGATGATGGGACCAAAATGATTTTTTAAAAAAGAAATCATTTTCATAAATAATGTTAAACAGTCCAAAACATATTGGTATGGAATGAATGTCACCCCCCCCCCCTACCCAATTATTGTTAACAACATTATATATTCATTTCATGAAAATTTAAAGGTGCCTTGAAAATAAAATAATTATTAAAAAAACCTCATTGTCATTTATGATGATAGGTTGTTTGAAGAAAGCTAAGTAAGGTGCATAAAAATAAATTTTAATTTATTTCAAAAAATATCATTAATGATATTACATAGTTTAAAATTATTTAAAACATTCAAAACTCATTATTATCAATAACATTGGTTAAATTTGAAGAAAGTCATGGCACCCTTAATGAAGAATGAAAACAAAATCCCATTGTTACTAACAATAGTTATAAATAGGTTTGAAAGAAGTTGTGGCACCATTAGAAGAGGGGGAGGAAAAACCCATTATCGTCAACAACATTAAGTCAGTTTGCTAAAAAATAAAAATAATTATAATATTTAAATATAAGAAACAACAATGGCCATGGGGTGGATGTTAGCATAGTAATGGTAATATAGTTAATTTTAAATTTAAAAATGGCATTTAAAACCATAGCCATGAAATGCATTTATAATGTACATTAGATGAATGAAAAAAATTAATCATCCGTAATGAAAATGAATGTTTACATTAATCCCCGTGTTTGCTTCTAAGTTTACTAGTACAACATTCATTTTATAGTCAAATTCTTAGGTTTTATTTGCATGTTTATAGAGGAAAAAACACTTCACCATCCCAAGTTCTAGCTCTAGGCTCTAAGCTCATATAGTAGTTTGCTTCGTCATTAGATGTTTTTTTTCCAATGGTTTTCTAATTAACATTAAATTATGATAGCCTTGAAAGATAGATACAAAACCACGTCCATCATGATTTGGGAAATATTTGTGTGGTTGGTCATGGCTTTGGGATTGAAAAATGTTCCACCAACATGCCAATTGATTGTTAGTCTAACTTTATAAGAGTACTTAGGAGTTTTCATGAAATTATTCATGGATGATTTTAATGTTTTCAATGATCAAAAAACCCATTTGGCCAATCTACACCTATGTTTTAACAAATGTCACAAATTCAATATAAACCTTAACCCAGATAAATGCACGTGTTTGGTGTATTATAAAGTCATCTTAAGATACATCATATTTAGGGGAAGGCAAATTATTGAATTTAAATAACATTTTGACAATTGTCAACATGTACCATCGAAAACCTTCAAAGACATTTAGGTTTCCAATGACATGGCATATTTCTATTGACGTTTCATATAGGATTTTGCTTCCATCATGGCTTCGATCACTAATTTATTATGCAAAGTTTAAATCTTTGAATGGACCCCAAAGTCTTAGATCACTTGGGAGACCATCAAAATGATGTACATAGACACTCCCATTTTAATTGCACCTAGAGGTGTCAAAATTTAGTAAACCACTTTTTGATACGGATCCCCAATTGAATTTTTTTAAATCTTGAAGATGTCTTTTTGTAAATGTTTCTTGCACATTGAGTTTCATGATTGTGCCATGAAAAAAATCAAACTATAACATGACAATTTGTAGTACAAAAGCAAGTCAATACTTTTCTCTTTTGTGACATTGCAAATTGACACCCTTTGTATGATTGTGTGAAATTATAAAGGCTTCTAGTTTTTTGGTTGTAATGAATAGAAATATTCAAATCATCACTCATGTTGTTTTATGTATTTGCAAATATCATTAATTATTCTTATGTTGAAAAATATTTTGTTATCAAGTTGTTAGTTTTTATGCAATTAAAATAAATGATTGATTATGAATTTTGATTGTGTAAGTCCCAAAACATCCAAGTTGAATAAACTTGTATGTTAAAACAATGAATGTAAAGGTAAATTTACATTTACAAATGAGAAAATTCAAAATCAATCTATTCCAATTTTGTTGATGACATCTTACTTTGAATTTAAATGTTTGTTTGTAAATATAAAACTTATTATGAAGTCATTATATGATTATGACACGTGTTGTTTGTATTATATTTCAATGATGAATTAATGATGACATTATATGTATGTTGTTTGTTAGTTGCATTATAGTTACAAAATACTCATGCTTAGATTTAAAATCTTAACATTAAACTAATTTTCACATTACAATGAGGTTATTCTTATATTGCAAATGCACAAACATCATTCGCTATTTGACAACTATCAAAATACTACCCAACTTTTGAATAGAGACAAAGTGGACCTCTTCACAAATTATATCTAACAATAAATATTAAATAGGATATTTGATAATGGTAAATTTAAAATGTTTTAACTTAACACCATAGTCATAAATAAAGTGTATGCCATTGGAAAGTATTGATCATAAAAAATGTTCATATGAATATAATATTTTCCAACATTGAATATTAATACATACAAATACATTGTTGGAGTAAAATGTTTGTCACTATTTATGCAATGAACTTATGTAATGTGTTTCATGGTGTAAACACTACAACAAAAAATGTCCTTACATGCCAAATGATTTCGTTAGATTTTGAGTGAATTTATTGGTCATAGTGAACAAGACTTAGTGGGAATGCAACAAATTCATTAGTGTAGTGAACAAGGACTAATGAATTACATTCACATTTTGTAGTAGTGGAAAAATATTATTGCCAATTCTGATAGGCACAAATTAATGGGCAAACCCATCTTAATTGGGTGGTACTCCTAAAAACATCATGCACCAATGTTTTAGACCCATCTAATTTTATAAAAACATAGGACACACTTATGATAAATCATTATTTTCAATTTTTATATTAAAATATTACCCACTTGTCATCTAAAATTTAATGGATTTACAAATAATTGGATTTTAATATTCCAAACGAGTGATAAAAAAAAGTTTCAAGAAAGTAATGTTCGAGGTTCTTTTGTTCAAAAACACAAAAGGCCTTTTTTCATTTTTAATGCTTTTAAATTGTAAGAATTCCTCAAATGATTTTTTATTTTTTTTAATAGATGGTGGATTGAAGCAACTACAAAAAATTTAACAAATTTTGAAGGTCAAAACTAGGAGGTCTTAAAAGGTCATTGCATCATTCATGTTTACAAATTTGTAATAATTCTCAATTTTTTTGTTTCAATCAACAATTTGGCCCATACTTTAATGACCATAGTTGATACATAGAATTATTATTTTTACAATGGTGAAACTTGACACTTAATGATAAGGGGTTAGGAATTTCATGAACACATGTCAAAAACAATTCAATAACATGCATTTATTACTTTTATAACTTATGTAAATATTTACAAATTTTCCATAGTGTATACATAGGTGGGGAACATGAAGCCCATGTGGTCAAATCAATAGTAAAAATCAAATATATAAATTTAAAAAATATTTAATAAAATTTAACTTCATCCATAAGTTTTTTTTAATTTTGTAGATGAGGTGGTTATGAGTAATACCACCCGAGGATGGGTTTGCCTTCATACCATCCATAAATGAACACTAGTTGCAAAATAATTCCATCAACAAATTGATAAGTTGTAATTTAGAATTACATTAATTGAATTTAAATTATAACATAAGACTAGTGGCAAAATCCATTAGTCACGAGATAATAATTCAATAATGCATTCGTTGCAAGTTTGTTGCAATGGACATCAATAAATTTCATTTGTTGATGAACAAATGAAAAATCATGTAAAAATCACATTTGTTCATGAACATTTGTGCAAGAAATTAACATGGATAGAAAGTTGCAAAATATTTGCAAAGTAGTTGTATATTAGTTGTAAAAAACATGAAAAAATCACATTTGTCAATGGATGAATGAAAAGCCATGCAAACATTCTATTCATCTACAAACATTTTTCACCAAAATTTATTGTGGACAACTAGTGACAAAATGATTACACATAACTTTGCATACATTTTTTGTAATATACATTTACACACATGGTCTTAATGTGTCCAATGCAACTAGTACAACTCATGTAATAACACTCATGTTATAAAAATACCTTGAGTTGCAAGTGGCTATTATAATTAAAAAATCTCATTACAAATCCCCAATTTTTTCATAATGATCAAACTTTTTAAAAAGGAAATATTTCAACAAGGATTTTCATTAGAATATTTGGCTAAATAAATTTAATAGTTGTATGAAATTTGAAACTTTAACGATTTGAGTTATATTATTTATTTTGATGTTCCAAATAATTGCATTCAAAAAAAAAAAAGGATGTAATAATGTTTACTTTCCTTGAAATTTGTTGGTTAGAAACATAAGGTTGAAACATGTTTTGGGATATTTCTTGGGAGTTTTTAAGGTGTTTTTTTATGGTGTGTTATGTATAAGAAATTAATTAAGTAGGTATAATCTAATTACAAATTTCCAAAGTTCATGAACATGCCTTTTGAAAGGGCATTGAAAATTAAAAGTACAATTTTGTAGCAATTTCCACATTTTGATTCCAATGAAAAATTAAAGCCATGCATATTTTTGTTTATAATGGACAAACCTGAAAGAAAGAAAAAATTAGTCATGAAAACACTTAAAAGAAAAAAACATATGAAAATTATTTGGTCATTTTTAATTATTTAACCATTCCTTGAGGTGGTTTTTAATGGTACCACCCAAGGATGGGTTTGTCTTTTAACACAAGGGATTAAATTTAATAATTAATTAATGATGGGGTTCACATTGCATGCAATTTTTTAATATCTAATCGTGTTTTAAATGAAAATACATTTCATAAATTATTTTGTTACAAATTATGTCTTATTTAATCATAGATTTGGCCAATTGGTGTTAGAAGACCTTTACCCCATTTAAGGAAATGATTTGTGTGTATGTTTTCATGGGTGTGACTTCATTAGTTTTGATAGTGTTGGGTGCCAATCTAGTAGTACACGATAATTATTAAATATATATTTCAAAATATTATTTTTTTACAAGATTTGTTTTGTGGTTGGAACCCATGAGTTTAGTCTGAACATGGTTCCAATTAATCATGGAAGTCTACTAGAAGAGTCCAAACAAATTATTTTATGGTGTAATTTTTTCATTGTATTTAAGCATAATTGAAGATTGAGTTGACATGTACTTGCATATTTGTCTATTTTAAGGTCTACTAAAACATTAGGTTCATATTTGAGCCACATATTTTATCTTCTCATGCTTTCAATTGAACATTAACTTGTTAATACTAACATATTTGGTTAGTTTATGTTTTTATTGGAACATGGATTATGAAAGTGCTTCACTACTCAATTATAACTAGTGTGGCATGTTTCGTTGGCCCAAGTGTGAACCCATTACAAAATAGGGAAACTCAATATGTGAACATTGTTTTGTAATGTATGTATTGTTTTTGAACACCCAAAGATGAAAGGAAATCATGCTTGAATTGAATAGGAAACTTTCAAGTGTTACCACGTTCTCAACTAAATTTTCCTTCCAAAACCTAGCTTTTTGGAATTTATTAAAAAATTTATTGGCAAAAATCACTTAAAAGTCAATATTTCCCACATTCTAAATCCAAATCTTACCAAATAAATTCCATTAAATTCTTCTCATCAAGATATTTCCAATAAAACCAAACACTCCAATTCTTCTGAAAATTTCAGTTATGATTTAATTTAGTTTTTAATGAAAAAATCATTTGATATTCAATAACTTGCACCCCATGTCCAAATGCCAAGCCCATGCACCCCTTCTTGTCAAGAGCTTTCCAAAGACACTAAGAAATGAAGCATCCCAGTTCGGTGGATTTCAAAACCACAAAACAAAACAAACAACCTTCCTTCGTAGATAGATAAACAATCTATTTTGACATCTACTTCACTAATAGTTGCATACATAACATACTTGGTTAATTTGTTGTTATATTAAAACACACATCACACAAATACTTGCTTATTCAACAACTTCAAAGTTCAACTAAACAACTATTTCATTAATAGTCAAACATTTTATTTGCTGAAATTCTAATTCAAGAAATAGTTGGTAAGTACATGCATATTAATCATTTCTATTTTTATTGAAACATTTGTACTTGAATCCTTAATTATTGTTGAAATTTACTTAACACATACTTGACAAATAATTACATACTTCATTTTCAAAACTTTAATGTAAGGTCTACTTCATGGTTTTTGGCATACTTTACTTTTGGTGAAATCTAATTGACCACCTTTTTCCACAACACTTACATAATTGGTCATTTAAAATTTGTACTTAGTGACCTTCTTGCGTAATGTTTGCATTTGGTCATTATTTTGGAAAGTACAAAAAAAAAATTCTATTAGTGGGTACATTTATACCACATGAACAATTGGGGTACAATACTCTATTAATTTACACATGGCTTGGATGTTGTAGGGTTGTTTTATACTTCCAATTATTAAACAATTTAATGGTCATTTCCAAATATCAATTTATAGTGTAGCAAGGGGAAAACTACATGAAATGATTCATTAGAAGTTAGTTTTGTACCTACTTGGACATATTATTCAAAGGGGCATACTAGTCATACTATGGAGTTCAAAGATAAGATATGGTTACAAATTCACAAGGCAAAACAAAATGTCAAAATTTTTACAACTTATGACTAAAGTTGAACCCTAATTTTTTTTGGTTGCATTATTAACATGCCTTCAAGAACATCCTTTCTCAACCTTAATCCTCCTTATTGGAACCTTAATATACTTGAACCCAACATTGGTGATCCAAAGGTTGGACAATACCTTCCCACAAGTGAGCCTTGCACATGCATCAAACTTTGATTTTATACATATTGTAATGAAAAAAAAATGATAAGTTCATCCACTAGATGTCATTACAATGTCATTATCCTCATAAAGAAAATCACATATAGGACAAGCCATCACCATAATCATGTTTGATTTCCATGTTGGCATGTTGATAAGGTCTTTTATGGGGAGGGGTGCATTGCTAACTCTTAACACATTAGACATTAGATTTGTGGATTTGATCTAAAAGATCTTATATCCATATCTTGCTATGATTTATTTGATGGCCCAAAATTTCAAATTATAAGGAAATGTTTCCCAATTATTGAAATTCCACCTTATAATCCTTTTCACCTTCTTGAATGTGACATGCACAATAGTTCATCATGTAATGTTGGAGCTCCTGATCTTGCTCTATCTTTTTAAGCTTTTATGTTGCTTGAGATTAAAGGCCAATGGGTGGATTTGAAGCCCCACAAACATTCACTTCAAGTCCTAAAAATCAAATAATATATGTTCCAAAATTTCAATTTCTTTAGATCCTTGTCACATTCCTTCTTTCAATCCAACAAGTTGGATGTCAATAATAGTTTCTGGCCTTTAAGCTTTCATTTTTCCTTTTGCATTTTTTCTTTGGATGGACAAATTTTTTTCCCTTGGCCTTAGCAAATTTTAACAAACCTTTCACAACTGAAAGTTATTATGGAAGGTTAACTTTTAAATGGTTAAGTTTGTCCATCACAAAATAATTGTTGGTTTCAACATAGTTCAAATTATCTTGGGAAATTCAACTATTGTGTTTGTAAGAAATCAAAACAATGTTCCCTTTTGAAGCTAACACTAATGGTTGCATTGAGCTCTTGACCCCTTTCATTTGTTCCTCTATGGTGTCAAATGTGTAACATGTTTAGTTAACAACCTTTTTCTTCCAATATGTTAGCCAACCTTTCAAGAAAATGCCAAATAGTCCTTGTTGGGTAGTGGGAGTGCATAGACCTCCATATAGAAGATTTACAAGGATGCAAATTCATGTACAAAGGGGTGTTCATTCATTTTGACCTTCCATTCGTTCTATTGGGTTTCTTGAACCAAACATAAACACCAAGTCTTCTTGAAAGATGATAAATAATATCTTTACAATGATTTATACCTATAATAGTGAAGTTCAAATTGTTTGCAAAATCATTTAAAGTCCAATTTGCATGACCACAACTTTGACTTGCCTATTCAAGTTTTTGCCTATATCATTTTGAAACAAATTTAAATTCTCAAATATTTCCATCAAATGGAGTCAAGGGTTCTTGACTCACATTTCATAGGCATTATGCATATTGGTATTGTTTAAAAAATGCAAAAGAAACTACAAACACAATACCAAAGTGCCTTCATTGCACCTATCCAATTACATCAATCATTCTCTATATTCATTACATGAACATGAACACACAAAAAACTCGAAAGCTTGATATAAAATACAAATTTTCTCACATTTCTTGAGGTTTTAAACCTAAAAAACCTTCAAATTTTGAACACTACTTTAGCACATAGACTTAAATACACTTGGTATGGTATTGAAAATTTTGTCATTTGTATCTTTTCGGCACTTAAAAAACATTTTTCAAATTTCCCTCCAATAATGTAATAAAATTAAACACACGCTAACAACCATGTCCAAACTTGAAAGAAATATGCAACAAAAAGTTTGCAATTCACCATGAACATGTGGGCAACAAAATGTTTTGTGAACTTTCATTTTCACCATCTTTGTTCAACGTATGTGTTATTGAACATAAGAGGGAAGGAAGATGATAAAAAATAATGGCTATTCAAATAAACAACTTAACCTCTAAGCATCAGGGAGAGAGTTCACTTCCCTTATAAAATTAGTTGTACTTTATTTTGAAGTTTCAAATAAATCATGTCTTTCTTCCCTTGCCCTTGGCCCAAAATTACTTTTTGTTTACTTTTTTGTTTTGGTGCAATGAACATTTTTGGTTCATTTTTTCATGCTTGGGCCCACCTATAGATCAAAAAAATATTAACAATTTCATAATCTAAACCAGAGTATCCACCTCACTTTGTTTTCATTTTAATAAGCTAATTGAGGAACGAGGCCTTTTGAAATAGTTTATGACTTATTTTCATTTGTGCATGTAATTATATTCGTTATATTTTGATTATTTGAAAAATTTCATGTGCATGTATTTAATTAATTCATGTACAAATGTTTTGATGGTGGGTTTGTGTTTGGAATTAAAGTAAAGGCTAAATAAAATCATATATATGAATTTTTGGTTGTGCAACATCAACTCAAAGGTATTTGCATTGGAATTTTTTCCTTTATTTTTAAAAATATTATAGCAATAAATTGAACATGATTATGAATAATCTTATGGTCTTTAGACACGATTGGGAAATATGAATTTGTTTTATTGTGTTTTTTTTTTTGGTTGAGGTTAGGTATGTTGTGTTTGTGCTATGTGTTGTCATTTGAAAATTGGTTGTTAGTTTTGTCACTTTTGATTAAATTCTCATGTGTAGGTGTCACAAATGCTAATGCCATGGGGTTCATTCTTTTGAATGTTCACCCATGACTTCTATTCAACTTGTATTCAACTTTTTGTTTAATTTTAGTTCATTTTTAATTAACTTATAGTTAAATTTTAGTTCATTTATAGTTAAATTCTAAATAAGTTTGAATTAACTCTTAGTTAACTTGTAGTCAACTTTGAGTTAAGTCTCGGTTAAACTTTAAGTTGATTATTAGTTAACATTTAGTTAAGTTATAATTAATTTTAATTAATTCTCAATTGATTTTTAGTTAAATCCTAGTTAATTTATAGTTGACTTACAGTTAGGAAGGTTCTCAAGGAACTTTTTTATTCAACGCACATATAGAAACCTCTTTGGAAGTTTTTTTGAACTAGGTGCCCAAAGGGGTATAAATAGAAGTACGACCCCTCATTTCCTTTAGTCTATTCAACACCAACATTAAGCATAATCTAACACCATAGCTTCAAGTCATGTTCTTTTCATGTTTATGTTTACATATGTTAAGATAATAAATATTCGTTTTCACGTTTGTTTTGCATATCTCATGTTTTTGTTCATAATTTTTATGTTTTTATTTTTGAATCACATATTCTTGTTTTGTTTCTTATTTGAAAGTTAAATTAAAACCTTTCCTTTAGCCTTTGTTCTTGTGCTTATTTGTGTTCTTGACAATACATTATTTGATGAAACTATGTGTATGGTTTGTCATGTGCATTAGTTGAAATAAGGTTGTGTTGTTTGAGTTTAATGATTTTGTCTTGTGTAACATTTGCAATAAGTTAAAAATTTTAAAATTGTGTCACTCTTGATAAGTTTGTGTTTTTAAAATTTGTTTAATCATGGTCAATTTGCATCTTTTGATTATGTCATGTGCAACAAGTTTAAGTTTTTTGAAAATTTGTTTTCATGTTTTACAAATCTTGGTAAAATTGAGTTTTAAAATTCAACCATTGCTACCAATGTACATGTGAGTTTGAAATTTTGATTTTGTTATTTGGGGTTAGTTTGTGTTTCTTTAATTTCATCATGGGCATGTATAAAGTTTGTGTTTCTTTATTTTGTCATGTGGAGCAATTGATGGGTGTTGATGTTTAAAACCTTTGAAGTTGATAGTTAAAAACTTAGTTTTTTCTTGGGCATTGGTTGTTTCTATGATATTGTTGAAGTTCATTAAAATATTGTGTGGAAATTGTAAAACTTGACATTTGTTTTGGGTTTTGGTTATTTATGCAAGTTTGTTGGTTGAATTTCTTATGTGTCCATAGTTCATTATACTTGAAAATCCTCTGTAAAGAATATTTTGCAAAAATGAAAACACATTTAATTACAACCTTGAATAAAAAAAGTGATAACTGAAGATGATAAGAATGATGATCACAGAATGTTAAACCTTGAGCTTAGGGATTATCACATGCCTCCTAAAAAGTGGCAACAACATATCACAATGTCACCTTGTGCCACTTCTAAGGTTGCATGGGTGCCACTTTTAAGTTTTTTTTGCAGAGGCATTTGTGGTGTGTTTGTGTGTTTGTGGCAGTTGATGTGTGTATTTGTTGTGTCTAAAGATGTTAGCGAAGTGTATGACACCGATCTAACTTTCCCATTGCTTAGAATATGGACTTACAATCATGGGGCACGATGTGAAGAAGGCGGTGTCGTGTGTTCACTGCAATTTATGCATTTATGGTGGTCGAAGTGGTGATGACATCGATTGTAAGCGCATGCGAATAGAATCTATTTGCTTCTTTACGCCACCTTACCGCCCCGAATTTTATCGCAAGCATTTCAAAAAATAGCATGCGGAAGGATGGTTCGAATATCAAGGCATATCTAAAGTTGAGAAGTAGATGTTCTTCGACTAACAAAAGAAGCCACTATCAATCAGTTTTTTTGCACGACCAATGATGTCCTAGAGATGATGATCGCATCCAAGATAGTTGATGAGTTGATTAGGACCTCTACTTCCACCCTAATGATGATGCTGTGGATGGGGACGATCGGCCCATCTTGAAGGTGAACATAATGAGGTTCTTTTAACTTGATGAAGGTGGTGCGATGTATTCTGTGACCATCAAAAATCCTCTGTGCTTCTAATTAATGATCAATCACACATCCTCCGGTTTCTCCTTTTGGCAGATAATTGTCGTTATTGAATAACATCGCGTCCAAATGAAGAATCCCAAATTGATGGGATTGAACGATCACATGGTCTCCTAGTTCGTTCGTGTCCTTGTTGTTGTCGATCTACAGATGATTTTCAAGATCCTATCCCAACCACATGTTTTTGCATTCTCCATTGTGGGCGACGGTTCCACCCACTACGAGTCTTCATACTTTGACATTCGCATTTGAGTGGGCGTTAATGGTGTCCTCCACAACCTGCATCTTGTGATTGTCTCGTTTTATGGGCGTCATACTGCAATCAACATCTTGGCGTTGATTGTGAAAATACTGGATGTCTTATTTCCAATGTGGCATGACAAATTGATCTCGGTCAGTAGCAACGGCGATAACACTATGATTGGTCGCCATGGTGGCCTTGTGACACTACTTGAAAAGGAGGCGACCAATAATATAATGCGTGTGTGGTACGCTCCTCATCAAATGGATATTGTCATTAAGAAGGTCACGAAGGCGATGATGGATGGCTTGTTCTACAAGATTACACATGCTTTTTCGGTCCACCTACGTGCCCAACTAAACCTGATCACAAAAATGGATGGCACAAAATGTCGCAAAGACACAACGCGGTGGGTGGTGTTTGGGAAGATGCTCAAATGGTTTTTCCATCATCGTCGCCAATTGTTGCGGTACATCGAGGAGAAGTAACTAATCTAAGCTTTGTCACCAGCGTGGTGGATCCTATGCGTTGCGGTTGCCCCATTGTTCGAAACGATGTAGATCACGTTTACCAAGCTACAATGCCGGGACCTGGTAATGTTTCAACAAATGACATAAATCAAGGTGCTCGTTAACAATATCTATATCGCCATCTCCATCTACCATGACAACATGGACACATCCTACAACGAGCTAGACCAGAACGCATACATCAAGGTCAATGAATGGTGAATGACGATCGCTTCCATCAAAGGACATATTGAGGATTAAGGTAGTTGGGCTCGTGACGTGTTTAGTGCTCTATCTGTTGAAAATCAAGATGCATTGATTCACAACATTGCGGTTTTCTCTATCACCTTGGTCAATGAGTTGTGTCAGGTCCAAGCTGAGCGAGATTCCAACAATGAGGCCACCATGACGGAGGCGTTGCCGATAATGCCTGCCCAGCTTGTTCATTTGCGTCCAAGGGATTTCATTCATAACATCTTGGATCCACGTCACACCCATTTGTCAAGGTTATGGTCACCTGGTGAAATTGAGGATGTGGAACGAGATCACATGAAGTTGGTTAAGGACTACGGAATCGAAATTGAATTGAAGTAGAACATCGATGCATAAGATCACACGACAATCTTCAACTGCACCTGGGACTCGATGAAGGGAAGGCTCTTCACTGCTTCTCATCTTGTTTAAAAACGTCATTCGCGAATGCCACTTCAGTCAAATTGGATTTTTCCATTCTGAAATGGGAGAAGACCTTGAATCGGAAGTCATTGACCAACCTTGCGCTCGAAGGCATATTTGTGACCAAGTAGCACGATCGCTTGACCAAAATTTGAGTTGTATTAATACACATTACACATGGATACCACCTTTAATTTGCACGATGTGCCACTTTTAAGTTAAATGTGGCACATGGTGGCAAATGCCACCTTTTAGGAAGCCTGGACCATTATCATGACATGTTAGACTTTAAGCTTAGAACTTCTTCCTCATTTTTTAATTGAAGTTAGAAACATACTTGTGCATTGTTTGTAAACTACTACAAAATGTGACAATTTACATAAATCTTATTTGTTTCAAAACATGTAATTCAATTGATCAAACCCTACCAAACTTAATTTATGAACAAACACCCATCTCAAAGTGGAAAGGGAACTTTGAATTTGTTACTATCTTTATGTAAATTATAGGAATGATGATGTATGCGATGCATAGGAAAGTTGGATAAAAAAGAATCCATGTCAATAATTTGAATCAAATTAGCAATTTGTTTTTGGAATTGTAACCCTAAATAAAACTTGAACCACGCTTGAAACCACATCCACTTCAAAATCCCTAAACCCTTTGGGGGTGTGGTCTTTTGTTTAGACTTTGATCCTTTCTTTTTTTTTTTGTTCTCTTGTTCCCGTGCTGCACCCAGTGTTTTTCCTTTATTTATTTATTTATAATTGAGAACCATCTTGAGCAGAGGAAAGTAAATGGAATTGGTCTGAAGGTTGTGGCACATTCTTTTTAAATAGTCAGAAACTTACCTGGAAGGGTAAATAAAATAAAATAAATAAAATAAAAAAATAATACTTATATAGATTACAAATTTATTTATTAAATAAGAATTAAAAGAAAAAAGAAAAAAGAAACCTGGGACCACCAGATGTTGTGTTGAAAACCGATAATACCCGGAAAACAACAACAACAACAACACTGGGTCGGTCCTTCCCAGCTGGGCAGCCAGTTGTTCGTTCCGACGGCCAAGGAAGGGCCCTCCTCCCGACCGCGCTATTATACAAGTAAAACCTTGTTGGAAACATTTTGTGAGTTTATGGGTTCGTTCGGTAACCCTGTACGACCTGACCGCGAAAAGTTGCGTAGTAAGTCCGCGACCTTTTCAACCGTTCGATCTTGATTCGAACGTTCCAGATTCGGTTACATACAATTCAGAATTGGAAATCGTCCGGTCCGTGTGCATATTGTTTGCTGGTCTGCGCAAGTCGTTTTTCCTCCGCCTTCGTCGCTCTCCTCTCTCTCTCTCTCTCTCTCTCTCTCTAGAGCAGGCCACGCGAAGCAGCATCCGTGGTAGAAGAAGGATTTACGCAAAACAGCTTCTGTGCTGCTCTGTTTTTCGTCGTCGTTTGCTAGTAAGCACGAGTTTTGGGTGCCCGAAGTATTGAGTTCAACTAGTAGAAGAAATCATTCTTGTAAGTTTGGGAGTTCGAGCATTGCCAGGAATAATAATAGCTTGTAAGAAAAGAAAAAGAGTAGTGGAGGAAGGGGAGGAGAGGAGTAGTCGTTTGATTGTGTGGTAGCAAAATTAAGTGTCGAAGGGGGTGGGCTTGCTTGTGTTCAAATCCTTATAAGGCACCCTTTTTTTTTTTTTTTGTTGGGTTCAGTTTTTTGAGATATTTTTGTGGCGGGGGCGAAGAAAGCCGAAAAAGAAGTGTTATGAGAGAGTCAGCAATGGCGGAGAAGCTGCTGGATTTCACTCAGCCGTTCGACGTCGGCCTTCTCGATGCCACAGTGGCGGCATTTTACGGCACGGGCTCCAAACATGAGGTTCTTCACATGCCAACCTAGAAGGGTTCTAGAAGAATTTGTGGCTTGAGTAGCGTTCTTGGAGACATGATTGCATTTAGGAAGATTAGGCCACCCATTTAACAGGTTTCTCCGTCCTTTTTTCTGCCTTTTTCGAGCTTGCAAAGGTTGCTGGATGCTCCTCGGTCCGACGTTGCTACATTGTGGAATTCTCAAGACGTAGGAACTGGTATAGGTTTTTGGAACTCGGTGGCAGAGGTTTGTCGTTCGAGCCACCGAGCATGGGGAGAGCCCATTAGGAGAGCTCACTATTAAGACTCTTCTCGATCTGTCGCACTATTTCCCTTTTCTCTGCTTGTCTTCAGGGACTTCCCACCTTTATCCTTACCAGATTTGTTTGGCCTTGCGATAGACGTCTCACCCCTTCTTTGAAATTTATGTCATTCTTTATTGGGTCTATTGAATCTTTGGCCTTCAATTACTTGGTTGGCTTTGGCAACCTTGCTCGAGTCAATGGCGATTAAAGCTCGTCTCACCATGTCATTCTTCTTGAGGTTTCTTATCACCCTAAAGGTCCTCAAAGTGGCTTTTGTTCGCAGCTGTTAACCTCTATTGTTGTCAAGCCGGGCAGCTTGTCCAACTGCTGATTCTTGATCTTTACATCATCTCGAAGGTTGTGATATTTCGTTCCCAACTGACTTGTAGAAGCCGAGGCTGATGAACTCTCGTTTCCACCCTCATTTTTGGGCAAGCTCGGGGATTTTTTTGGGTTGCTCACCTTCAGCGTTCGTTGTACTCATTCTTAATCCACTGAGGGACATAAGTTAGGCAAGGGTTTAGCAATGCCCTTATTTGCTAAGGGAACCTGTGAAAGCCCTAGTGCTGAATCTTCAACTATGCTGTGGCCTCATGCCCCCATGAGACTGCAATTGTTGTTGTACAGAGATTCTGAAGCACAAGAACATCCACATGGAAACAGACCTAATGTACTGTTGTGGATTATTTTGACTTGCAGAGGGCTGCAGCAGAAAGAGTTTTGAGGCAGCTCCAAGAGCATCCTGATACATGGACACGGGTGGTTGCTGTTCTTCAAAATTCTCAGAATCTGAATTCAAAGTTCTATGCTCTGAGGGTAAGGATTGACTATCAGGTGTGGAATTTGCCACCAAAGGTGGAGATGCATTCACTTAAAACTGTAGACTGTTCCAAACTGTTACACTGTCAAACTGTTTTTGGTCCAGCCCTGGCATTTTCCTTACCAGTCTTGCTCTTGATGTTATCTATACAGGTACTGGAAGGAGTGATAAAGTACCGATGGAATGCATTGCCTGTTGAGCAACGTGATGGCATAAAAAACTACATTTCAGATCTTATTGTGCAGGTCAGCTTTTGCAACATCTGTGTAATGCCTTGAACAAAGGGGCATCTTATCTATTGCGCATTATTAGTCTAGAGCATTTCTGTTGTCCATCCTTCTATCTGCATGTAGTCAGGTGTCTTTGTTGATTGCTTTGACTGATCCTATCAAGTCTTTCTAATCAGCTCTTATTCTGAACTGATGATTTACAGCTTTCAAGCAATGAAGTGTCATTTCGGACTGAGCGGCTTTATGTGAACAAGTTGAACATTATTCTGGTGCAGGCAAGTGGCTCCTCCCTCTAGTGTGTAATAATGTGCAAACTATTGATAGGCAGAATAGGAATCATTAGTTTTTTTGGCACAGAAAGGAATGTATTGTGGGTCTGTCAGATTTTTGTGGTCAAAATTCCTTCTCTACAAAGACACAGGGAATGTGGATTGGATGCCATTTAGAGCTAGTTTCCTACAGGAAATTGATATTGGGATGCATCCTGGAGCATTGCTTGTGCATGTAGGTTAACAGCTTTCAAGAAGAAGACACAATTTGTTTGCATACACTCAGGAGGGGTTTATATGGATATCATATTCTTTGTGTACTTTGCTAATGTCAAACAAGGACTGTGTATAGGTTCTCAAGCATGAATGGCCTGCTCGATGGCCCAGGTTTATACCTGATCTTGTTTCAGCTGCCAAAAGTAGTGAGACTTTATGTGAAAATTGCATGGTCATTCTCAAGGTATGTCTTCAACATTTTTCCATTGTCTTTGATTACCTGTAGGTAGAATCTCTGTTGCAGTATGCAGTATACATTTCTTTGAAGTTGCAAGATTTCTAGTGGATTGCTTTTGGAATTGATAATGAGGACACATTAGTTTACTAGACAGTTGTGTGATGGCAGCTTCTTAGTGAGGAAGTATTTGACTTCTCGCGGGGTGAGATGACTCAAAATAAGATCAAAGAGTTGAAGAATTCTTTAAACAGGTCCAGATGCCAACCCTTCTCTCCAGTATCAGTGAAATATGCCCACTTGTGGGTGCAGCCTAGCAAAACATAGGATTCCATATGAACTCCAAGGTCAAGATCCTAGGTTGAAAATGGTCTTGGGATGGGTGGCCTGCAAAGATAATGGGTGCCACAGAGACCAGCTCTAAAACTAGGGGATGCCTACAGTGTAGGGTTAGGTTCTCAGTTGTGCCAGCTCCAGCTAGTGTTCAAATTGTTTAGTTCTTCTGCTTTTATGTTGAAACTCTGATGAGTGTAATCTTTATTCCTGGGAGATTGTTCACTGATGGTAATATGTTGTCAGAAGTTCTCAATTAAGTCTCTCCTAGAGATGGGTCATGGGTTGTTATGGAGACAGTCAAATGCCAACAAGTAGTCAACTCAAAGAGGGGCTGGGTATGTATATTAATGAGTGGATAATAGAAGACAAATGGTTATGGGAGGGCTGTTGCAGTGAATTCCAGCTTGTACATGAGCTTTGCCAGTATGTTCTTTCCATTTCGCAGCGCCCTGAACTGATTCGAGCCACCCTGTCCACTTTACATGCTTTTTTATCTTGGATCCCTCTTGGCTACATTTTTGAATCACCACTGGTAACTATTTGTTCTTCCACCAAGTGTCTTTCTATGCAGGCTCCAAAGGCATGACCACTTTTCCAGGAATATTTGACTCCTATAGGAGTGGTTTTCTTTCCATTCAACCTAACTTTTAGTATGTGCACGGTAATAGAAAATCTGGACTATGTGTTGGAGCTTCATGGAGCTTTATCTGACATCCATCTGTCCATCTGTTGGTGCAGCTAGAGACCTTATTGAAGCTTTTCCCTGTGGCAAGCTACAGAAATTTGTCTCTTCAGTGCCTTACAGAGGTAATTTTTGAGTGCGTTTAGAATACTTATTTTACTCTTTCATCAGGTTCATCCTTTGTTTTTACATACCCCTTCATAGTTTGTGTGCATGGAATACCTTATGGCTGCCTTTCTTTGGGTGGTGCAAATCTGAGTCTTGACTGGTACAGGTGGCAGTGCTCAGTTTTGGGGATTTTTATGATGCCCAGTTTGTGAAGCTTCACACCATCTTCATGGCGCAGCTGCAGGTACTCTATTGGTTTTACATCTAGGTGTGCTTGAGGGGTTTAGTGTGAGGTGGATAGGAGTCTGGACATAACAGTGTAGGCTTATCAATTTAGTTCATCTAGGCCTTTCTATCAGGCTTTTTGAGTTGAAGTTCCTACTGGAGAGGAAAAGAGTCTCTTGAATCACAATAGAAACTCACAAGTCTCTGCAAACTTGCTAAACATAAATTTTTCCTGCTTGTGGATGTGTGAGCATATGTGGCATGTCAGTGAAGAGTGTTGTTTTGTGAAACGGTTGTGCAGACTATTCTGCCACCTGGCACAGATGTATCAAAGGCCTATGCAAGTGGTTCAGATGAGGACCAGGTATGACATCTTTTCTCCTTTATGTCAGATGCGCAAGTTGAATTTGATACAAGTGCAAGCTCTGGCACTCTCTAAATAAGATGGTTTTGCATATGCATTTCAAGTTCTCATTTGCTGCTCCCTTGCAGTTCTTCATTCAAAATCTTGCGATGTTCTTCACATCATTCTATAAGGTATGTAGACTCACCTCCAAATTTCCACCAATGGATGATTATTGTTCCTTCAATGTCTATTTGTTCAAGGTGTGTGCATGTAAGTGGTTGAAAAGCTATATCTTGAAGATTGGTTTGACCTCTTGCCTTCCTTCCCACCTCCCTGTTGGTAACTATCTGTTTCCATGGCAGTCGCACATAAGTGTATTGGAGACAACTCAAGAGAACCAGGCAATCCTACTGATGGGGCTTGAGTATCTGATAGGGATCTCATATGTTGAGGACACTGAGGTATTCAAGGTATGAGATGGTGATCTTTCTGGTACTAATGGAACTTAAGTTATGTTGTGGCTGATATCTCATATGTTGAGGATTCTGTAGTGTTCAAGAATGATGATCTTACTGGTGCTAGTGGGAGCTAATCTTATGTTGAGGATGATCAAAGATATAATTTTCTCCTTTCCTCATTCTGGAAGTCAGTATCATAGGATGTTTCATCATAGGAATATTGCTGGCTTGCTTATCCTATTGTTGTTCTAAATCAGACTGTGGTTTCTCCAGGTTTGCTTGGACTACTGGAATTCTCTGGTTTGTGATCTCTTCCAGTCAGAGTGCAACATGGAGGCAGCCCCTGCTTTGGCTCCATTGGGACTTCAGGTAAATAGCTGTTTCAAATTTTTCTGTCCTACTTTCTGGTCATTGTGGTTAGTGACCACAACATCCTTATTATGTTGTGTTGGTTGAAATTGGCTGGTGTAGTTTGTAGAGTTGTTTGCAAAAGTCCTCAGACCCTTGGCTTTGTGCTTCTTGTACTTACATCTTTTATTCTGACATTGATGTTGGTTTACTTTCTTTGCTGAACTCTCACTTCAGATTCCCCTACATTGTGAGCTAGGTAATGTTGTTTTTTCACTTGTCTGTCTCTTCTCAAGGTGGATTTTTCGGCCTGAGTCACTTACAGAAGGTAAGCCTGGAGGTGCAGATAGGAATAGGAGGAATGGGAGATGGTTTGGGGTCAGAGCTTTCCCATCGCAAGCTGCTATATTCAGGGCCTCTGTCAAAATTACGGTTACTGATGATCAGCCGCATGGCAAAACCTGAGGAGGTTTTGATTGTAGAAGATGAGAATGGCAATATTGTGCGCGAAACTATGAAGGATAATGATGTCCTTATTCAATACAAGGTGACTGCATGTGCCTCAGATGTTGTCTATGCTGAATATGTGAACATGTAGATGTTCCCTCTTTAAATATTGCCACAAATGGTGGGTATGGTGTTGTACAACACCCATTGCCAGGAGCTAACTAAGTCAGTGGGCAGTCATGGGAGCTTGTCACTGCTATTCATGATGAAGGGTATAGTCTGACACTTTGTGAGTGACTCGCACAAGGTTATGACCACTCTCATTCTCATGTTATCTTCAAGCGTTGTGGAAAATTCTCTGCATTCTCATAGATACGTTTTTCTCCGCGATTATCCTTCACACAAACAACTGGTGGTGGAGCTATGCAGATAATGAGAGAGACACTGATTTATTTGTCCCATCTTGATCATGAGGACACTGAGCAGCAGGTATTTTGTTTTGGGAGCCTACTGGGTCTGATTAGTTAGGGACTATCTTTTTCCCTCAGATTGATCACAGCTTTTGAGGCATTGCCTTTATTTAGGTGGCTTTTGTGAAGGAAGTTGAATGAAGGTGTTGTATTACATTGGGCCGAAGAAGAGCAGACAAGAAAATCTTTACATTGAACTTTGATCCAGATGATTTACTTGGTTTGATCCATGCTTATATCAGATGTTGAAGAAGCTGAACAAACAGCTGAATGGGGAGGAGTGGGCTTGGAACAATCTGAACACTCTTTGCTGGGCAATTGGATCCATTTCAGGATCAATGGTTGAGGAGCAGGTACAATTCTGCTTAATATCTTTAAACACATACTACTTTTGTGACATTATGTCTTCTTGGCCTTGCCACCTTCACATTCAACCTCCTGCATGTGCAGGAGGTTTCACTGGATCAAATTTTAGACTGCTGCTTTCTGAATTTCTTACCTTTGGGGTTGGTTATTTGAGATAAATGATTCAGTTGTTGTGATTGGATGGGTTTTGTCTTGATCAGGAGAATAGGTTCTTGGTAACGGTCATTCGTGACCTGCTCAATCTGTGCGAAATAACAAAGGGCAAGGATAACAAGGCTGTCATAGCCAGCAACATCATGTATACCTATCCTTTTGTACTCTACCGGTTTATGGCATTTGTCTGAATGTACTTCATATGAGACACTGTTGCAAGGCATTGAGTGAACCATGTTAGTGGGTGGTTCATCCAGTTGGGGCACTGTTGGGGTATATCACAAGTTTCACCTTCCACCAAGGAAGTTGTCAAAGGTGTTTGCTTGTGCATGATCTATAATTTCTACTATTAGCTAATGTCTGGTACATCTTTAGCAGACTGTATAGCCATTGTAAATGGTAAGCAAATAAGACAACTAATGCTGCTGCACATAGTGTAATGGGCGAGTGACATCTCAATTATTAGGTGTTGAAATGTGTTGGTGGTTGCAGGTATGTGGTTGGGCAGTATCCACGTTTTTTGAGGGCACACTGGAAGTTCTTAAAGACAGTTGTCAATAAGCTCTTTGAGTTTATGCACGAGACCCATCCTGGTGTGCAGGTGTTTTTTTGTTTCTTTCCATCTGCAGCTGCAGTTAGTATGTCCATTCAAGGAATGTCTAGGATTAAAGCTGGAGTATTCTGATTTCAGTTAGGTAGTTGGCCTTGGCACATAGATCATGAAGAGGTACTGTGTCTTCTCTATGCAGTTGGCATCATAATCATCTTGTAGTTGCAGTCTGTGATGTGGAGCTTGCATATGGTGTTTGCAGGATATGGCATGTGATACTTTCTTGAAGATTGTTCAGAAATGCAGGCGAAAGTTTGTCATTCTCCAGGTAACATATGCTATCCTACACATTTCTACATGGTTGTTGTTTAGGTTTATTTTTGTATACCAGCTGAAGATTCTGTGATGGCCAGATGATATTTATCCATCTTCTTGTAGTGATGTCTCCAGACAGCAAAATACTAGGTAGTATGATGTATGAGATTGTGAGTCTGAAGTTTGTGGACATTGATCATCAAAACAGGTTGGAGAAACAGAGCCATTTGTGTGTGAATTACTGAAAGGATTGCCAACAACCATCCTGGATCTGGAGGCCCATCAGATCCACACATTCTATGAAGCTGTATCACTTCTGTCTTAATCTTTTTTTTCTTTCACTGTTCACAGCATTAGTTATTCCTATTTTGCCTCTTGGAACTGGTAATAACTTGGGTTTGTGTTACTACATCAGGTGGGGTTCATGATTCAAGCAGAAAGTGACCCACAAAGGCGTGATGAGTACTTGCAAAAGCTGATGGAATTGCCAAATCAGGTTGGAGTTCTTCAGTCCTAAATCCTTTGCAAATCTCTATTATGTTGGTTTTTGGGCTGGTTTTGTAACAGTCAATGATTGCTCGATTGCAGAGATGGGCAGAAATAATTGGTCAGGCTCGCCAGAGTGTTGAATTTTTAAAGGCCCAAGAAGTTGTGAGAGCAGTTTTAAACATACTACAGGTATGGATGGCATTTGCACTGTGAGCAACTGGTCCCATCTCCATAGTGAATATATCTTTATGAGCTATCATGTTAGTTTGGTGGGTTTGTTTTTGATGGTCTAGTGCTAGAAAAGGAATGGATTGGTGAATTTTTTAGAGTATTTCATCTCTCAAGCTAATTTTGGTACCATTGTCTCCTGACAGACAAACACAAGTGTGGCAAGTGCCCTTGGGCAGGCCTTCCTCTCACAAATATCCTTAATCTACTTGGACATGCTAAACGTATATAGGTATTCTTCTTCTGCTCATTCCCTCTTTTGCTTTGTTCAACTTCATAGTCTGGATGTCATGTGTTTGGCCTGTTTGGCTTTGTGCAGAATGTACAGTGAATATAAGTATTCTTCTTCTGCGCATTCCCTCTTTTGCTTTGTTCAACTTCATAGTCTGGATGTCATGTGTTTGGTCTGTTTGGCTTTGTGCAGAATGTACAGCGAGCTCATATCTACTAGCATTGCTGAAGGAGGCCCTTATGCATCTCGGACCTCCTATGTTAAGCTTTTGAGGTGATACTTGGGAGAAGCCTGGTTTCACTGGTCTTGCACTTTTCATGGGTTCTTTACTCATCTGGAGTTTTAATGTGATTTTTGTTGCAAGTAGGCAATGCGCTCTTCCAAGAAGTAAACTAGTACATGCACAATCTGTATGCAGTTTAATCTTGTCCAAAATAATCCAATACAATATTGAGTGTGGTTGGCACTGGGAAAATGTCAGGTCAGTGAAACGAGAAACATTGAAGTTAATAGAGACATTTGTGGACAAAGCAGAGGACACAGAACTAATAGCCAAGCAGTTTGTTCCGGCTATGATGGATCCCATCTTGGGCGACTATGCTCGCAATGTTTCTGATGCTCGGGAGTCTGAAGTTTTGTCGTTGTTTGCAACCATTATCAACAAGTATGTCTGTTTACCTTGTCCTCATGTCCACATTTTTTCATGAGCATTCTACTTTCAACCTTGAAATATGGTGGGATGTGATGTTCCACCTGCTGCTTGGAGGATTGTCGATTGATCTATCCTAACTGTCATGCAGGTTGAAGGGAGCTATGTTGGAGGATGTACCACAAATTTTTGAGGCAGTGTTTGCATGTACCCTTGAGGTGTGTTGATTGTAAAATTCATCAGTAGACAGACTGAAACATAATTTGATGAGGTTGTTGAACTGCAATTAAATTCCATTTAGACATGGGCATTGTAGGTTATGAGGGTACTTCTGATTTTGCTGACTTTTTGTAGATGATAACAAAAAACTTCGAAGACTATCCAGAGCATCGACTGAAATTCTTTTTCTTGCTACGAGCGATTGCAAGCCATTGTTTCCGTGCTCTTTTCTCCCTGTCCAGTCAAGTAAGTTTCATTCATCATCTCAATGCATGGTTTGTTCTTTTCCTGTAGCATTAGAGCTGTAATGGTTTATGGTTTGTACTTGCTATGCCTTTGAAGTGCTAACCAATATCTCAACCCATTCTTCCCTTTGCTTCCACAAATGCAGTTGAAACCCAGGATGATGCAGACTTTGGTATAATTGCTTGCCTAAGTTTTAACCAGAATATTATATGATATGCACATGCACTGGGGCTTCTAGTCACTGTCATGTGTGATGAAGGCAATGGTCTGATACTTCATGAGTGGCACTCATGAAGGTTATGAGACACTCATTATTGTTGTGTGATTCGGTTTGACCAAAACAACAGTTTTTTGTCTTAGTTTTGCTCTGTATTTATATGTAATTGGTTTTTTTTTGGCCAGCAGCCTTTCCTGGTGGAGTCTGTGGCTTAGAAGATAAAAATGTTTCCAGAGTGTATGAACATAGTTTGGAAAGCTTTAGACCCACAAAGAGAAGGCTGCTGGTGTTTGGTGAGATGGGGAACTTTGAACTAATGTTATCAGAGACCTGACTTTCTTGGTTGCAATAGCAATTAAAGTTGGTAATGGATTCGATCATCTGGGCGTTTCGTCATACTGAACGGAATGTTGCTGAGACTGGCCTCAACCTTCTCCTTGACATGCTTACTAATTTCCAGGTACTTTTTTTCTACTGTTGGTGTGTTCTATGCAAGTGGGTGTTTCCTCCTACTCGTGTTATTTTGGAAGAATTTTATTTTATAAAGGAAAACCTTGTTTTGAGAATTGATTGGTTGCACTGGTAATGGTATGTTTGTAATATTGTTCTTAGAATGCTTTGCTTGCAGGCATCAGAGTTTTGCAATCAGTTCCATCAGACATACTTTCTAACAATCGAGCAGGAGATTTTCGCTGTATTAACTGATACCTTCCACAAGCCTGGCTACAAACTGCATGTTCTCATTCTTCAGCACCTTTTTTGCCTGGTATGTAATCTTACCCCAACACTTCCCTAGAATTCGTGGGGTTTCCAGGTGCAGGGCCTTTTCTTTGTTTATTTGTTGATTCTGGAACTTTGATATGGTGAATTATTTGTGCAGGTTGATTCTGGAGCATTGACACAGGCATTGTGGGATGTCACCTCACTAGGTCCAACTGCATATCCATCTAACATGGTTTTTGTCCGTGACTACACCATCAAGCTCTTGGAAACCTCTTTCCCAAATATGACTTCTACTGAGGTAAATGAACTGTGTTTATAATTTTGCTTTGTTTTAGGCTGTCCTACTGCCTTTCTGCTGAACCCAGGCAGTGCTGGTTTAGGCTGAGTGTAGGCAGCTCAATTGTTGCAGTCAACAGAATGGTTTGTTGTCTCCTGAGACAGGTAGCCATGTTTGTGAATGGCCTTTTTGAAAACCGCAACGATTTGGGAGCATTCAAGAATCAACTACGGGACTTTTTAATTCAGTCCAAAGAATTCTCTGCACAGGTTGGTTCTTTTCATGATAATCTTACACTGATGGTGTTAATCATGCAATTGTTTATGAAACTGATGCCACCAATCTCATATGCATTAGTTGTGAGGAGACTGGTAGTGATTGGTTTTCATGACGGATATGACCATGTTATTATCATGTTGGTTTTGGTCTGGCCAGAACTGACAATATTATTTACCTTCAAATTGTTTTTGTGGAGTTTTCTTCTTAATTTCATGTATTATCATATATTTTCCAGTGGCTAAAGCTGATGTTTATGCCTCCACTTGGTCACCAGTGGTGTGATCAAGGGACATGTCCAGGGTGCAGGACTCTGTTTTCTGTATGATGTTTCCCTAAGTTTTGAGAATGTTTTTATGCTCTCTACCCCTAGTCATTAGCTGTTGAATGTAGTGGGGAGTAATCACAATTAGTAACTGGCTTCATGATGAAGGTGCTAGGCTGATGATTTGTGAGTGACTCTCAATGCAATGACTGCACTCACTGTTGTCACATTTATCTTGGTTTGGGTGGGACTTTTAAAGTATTTTCTTGGAGTTCTCTTTGCAGTTTTGTTGATATTTTGTTGTGAGGATTAGAGTTGCACATTATTGATGAATTGACATGGATTTTCCAGGACAACAAGGACCTGTATGCAGAAGAGGCTGCAGCACAAAGAGAAGCAGAGAGGAGACGCATGCTCAGCATTCCAGGACTTGTAGCCCCAATTGAGCTCCAAGATGAGATGGTTGACATGTAGGCTTTTCTTTTTTTGGAAACAGAAGATGAACAATGAGTCATCTGAAACTACTTATGATACCTTAGGGCAGTGAGCATGGGAGAGGGCATGGGCGCAGGTTCAGGCTCTTGGTTGTCTGGTAAACTACCCTGCCTGAAGATTTCTTCACCATGTCTCTATCCGTCCTCAGCGGTTGAAGTAGGGCTGGCTCAATCCCACATAGACAGAACTGAAATGTATCAAATGTTTTTTGTTCGATTCCAATGCACCGATGATGGTTTCTAATGGTGGTGATGAGGGCTTTTTTTATGACTGCTCAGTTCATGGGGTGAAGGGCCAAGTTACCATAGTGAGTCCCACCAAGGGCAGTACATACAAAAACCAATGTGAGTCAGGAACATCAATGTCTTTGTTGCGGTCTCTTGCTCAATCAAAGCTCATTGCAGGTCCAATTAATTTTCTAAATGACAGTCTCTGTGCCCACTGGTCATGATATTTTTTCATGGGGCTAGGCTGTGATCTCTCTTCACAAGACTTCTGCCAGTTTAGTCCTATAGATGTATAATCAACCAAGGCCCCTGTATGTGCAAAAATAGATGTCCTGTTCTTAGCTTTTGTTTTGAAGTGTTTACTCTAGGAAGTAGTGCAATTCCACTGGAGTTGAAGGGTTCATGTGACTAAAGTCCGATATTCCATCCCACCACCATGGTGAGCATCCAAGTGATGTGATGCTTTTAAGTAAGTAGTGCAAAGGAAGACACACAAGTTTTTCAACATGTCAAGCATGCATGTGTTCCTT
>Ga0116229_10001625_pt1 | contig 35485 bp, 22 predicted proteins | sample S1TSphgellanicum_3_FD_87313 | JGI IMG/M metagenome (GOLD analysis project Ga0116229, IMG submission 87313) | Host-associated microbial communities from peat moss isolated from Minnesota, USA - S1T2_Fc - Sphagnum magellanicum MG | ecosystem: Host-associated > Plants > Peat moss > Unclassified...
ATGCAAACCCATTTCAGACATGTACGTTCCAAGAGATTTTCAATGATATAAGGAACACTTCAATCCAATGGGTTTTGACCCTTGCAATCACTCTTTGAAAATTCGATTTTACCAGGACTCCAATTCCCAAAATGCAACTCCCTTGGGAGTGTGAGGGTTCATTCCCTCACACTCTCCTACACTCCCAGGAGCATGAGATGCGACTCTCGGGCTTCTCTCTTGGCCCACACCCTTGTAAGCCCTTGCCTTGGTTGCAAGTCAAGGCGTGTGAACCAAGCAAAGGTCATGCTTTGACAACAAGATGCCAATGAGTCCAACTTGAATTGGGCTAGTTGGATATTGACAAAGATGAAGTTAGATGACCAAACACATTTGATTGACAAAATTTCAAAACTTTGAATGTGTGCCATCAAACTTGTTAGGTAGGTTGCTTGTGGTTCCTTTGGTTGGGTTTGTGTTGCCAAAATTCATCCCAAATAGGTCGAAGTTTGATTAATTTGCACATGAATAATAAATTCATGAAGTGCTTGATTTTCGTGTTCAAGATTTTTAAAGAAAACAAGGATGGATGTAAACATGATTATGAACATTGTGAAATATAACACCAATAAGAGGTGGGTAATCCACAACCCTAATCAACAAGAAGTGGGTAAGTTGTAACTTTTTGAAAAAAATTCCTTTGAAGAAAAAGGTTAATCCACACTCAACTCCAAAAGTAATCTAACTCCTAAATGATTTATAGATGTAAAAATAGATGTAGACCTAATGGAGTTTGTTCAAATTGCTAAAAACACAAAAAACCACAAGAACAAAGGTTAAAAAAATGATTTAAGTCTAATTTTCCAACAAGGAATAAAACAAGGTTATGTGATTCAAAAACAAAAACATAAGAATTAAAAATAAGAACATGAAATGTGCAAGACAAATGTGAAAATAAATTTTTATTATGTTAACATATGCAAACATGAACATGAAATATACATGACAAGGTTATAATGCAAGATCATGCTTGAAACTAATGTTGAACAAATTGAAGGAAATGATGGGTCTTACTTCTATTTATAGTCCTTTGGGGACCTAATTCAAAGAAGTTTGCAAGGAGGTTTCTATGTGTGCATCGAGTAAAGAAGCTTTTTGAAAACCTTCTTAACTGATAGTCAATTAAAAGTTAATTGAAAGTTAATTGGGACTTAACTATGAATCAATTGGGAAATAATTAAGGTTAACTAAACTTAATTAGGGTTAATCAAAATTTAATTATGAGTTAATCAAAAATTAATTAGGACTTAATTAGGAGTGAATTGGAAGTTTAACCAAGAGTTCATTGAGACTTAATTCAAGTTGATTGGGAATTAATTGAGAGCTAATTCAGATTTAACTATAATTTAACTAGAAATTAATTAAGAATTAATTAGAAATAAACTAAATTTTAATTGGAAGTTAATTAAAAGTGAACTGAAATTAAATTAAAAATTAGGTACAAAAATGATATAAGTCATGGATGAACATTCAAAAGAATGAGACCTATGGCATTGGCATCCATGACAATAGTATGTATTTTGTCATCCCCCAAACATGCTTGTTTATTTGATTAATTTTTTTTCAAATTTTTTTGTTGACTTTTCCATAGGTGCAACATTTTTCTAAAACCAAATTCAAAACCTATTAGACATAATTGTAATTCATGTTCAATGATCTTCATCTTCAAATGAGTAACAAATGCAATTCTTTGTTCAACAATGCCATTGAAATTCATGTTTAACAATCTTTCATTTTTTAAAAAACCTTTAGCCTTAAACCTAATGAAGAAGTTAGTTGTTGTTAACCATTTAAACAAAACCAAATGTTGGTTGACTATATTCTCATTTGTGTTTCATCCACTCACATGAACTTTTTGATACAACAATATATAAGTTTCATATAATTAATCACAAAGATCCAATTTAGTAAATCTTTACATATTTTAATTGATTAAAACACAAGTAAAAAAATTGAGATTCCATCAAACATGCAATTTAATTCATGCATCCTTGTTGAAGACAAAATTTGAACAAAATATAGAACAATTTGTGTTACATTTAATGCATTTATACATCCTAATTAATGTGAATAAATTAGTGGTGTGTTTGTGCAAAAATCAACAATATAATATTTATTATAATGAAAATTAAAAACCATTCCAAAAAATTTAATGCAAATCAAGACCAATTCAAGCTAAATTCAAGTTCAATGAAAACTTCTAAAGAGATTATAGTTTTACATTGGTGCTTTTGAACCTTTTCTTGTCAATGAGAAAAATTGAAATTTTTACATGTCATAAAGTACTATATAATATATAACATTACATAATCATTTCAAATTTGAAGTACAGGTGAACCAAAATTGATGAAAATTTCACAAGTGGTTATGTTTGGAGTGAGTCATTAAGTAATGAATGAACCTTTGGTATTTGATAGGATGATGTGGCAAATTATTTTTGGTTACGAATGGTGATGAATTATAAAATTATGAATTTCATAAGAAAAAAATCATTAATTTTTTAATGACATATTACATTATAATGTAAAGGTGTGGATAATTATTGTATGTGATTATGCCATTAAATTGAAAGCATTCCAAGTCTTTTAAAAAAAATAAAAATAATGAAAGCATTAATGACAATGCTTTATGAATGTTTTTGATAATTTATATTCATAAAATTCAATCCAAATAATTTCAGGCATCCCATAATATATATTACAAACATTATCATATACAATTAATAAAAACTTACAACATTAGTTCAACTCTTGATTAAAAAAAAACACACAACATTTAGCACTAGTTACATTTGCTTGTACTCCTACTGATTTGATTGCACCCTATTGGGTTATTAATGAAAAACTTGGTCCTTGGTGTTGAAATATCTTTTAGAACTAATGATTTTTTTTGAGGCGAATATGGTGAAGAAAGGGGAGCATTGATTCAATAGACTTTTATTATGGATAAATTACACGAGTTTGTGGGGCCTTTACAATCATTTGAAATGTTAATAACATTCTAATTGAATATTGAAATTTTTGATTAGAAATTTTATTAACATATTGAGAAATTTAGGTACTTAGAGCCAATTATGTGCAGCAAGGTTATGTATTAGGTGTTGCTTGGACAAATTTTTTTTAATAACATTTTTGGACATTTTATATAACATGTGGGGGGGCAGGGGGAGGGGGGGTGGGGTTTGCTTGCCTAACAATTGAAAAGCTTTGAAATTTTTAATTGCGTTTACATCACTGCCCATTTTATTGTTTTTGTGTGTGTGTGTGTGTGTAGATTTTGGAAGTTTTTTTCATTTGAAAAAGTACATAATGTTCTTCCTTGAAAGTTTTTCCATAAACCCAGGAAAGTTTTACAAGCCATAATGTGCTTCCTTGGGAGTTTTTCCATAAAGTTGGCGATAATTGAAAAGGGGAAGGGGGGGTGAGCTAGGGGATTTATGGTTAGTAAATATCTTTACAAAGGTTAAAAAATTGTCCTTTGGTAACGTTTGTTGTTCTTGAGCAAGACTTAAATTGTGGATTGTTGATATTCCTAGATTGCTAATAGCCGAAAGTTCACATATCTGATTTGGTTTCTATCCTTAGAAACCACTTGGAACTTGATTTAACACATCAAATCAAGCCCTTTTGAAGGCCTTTGATTATTGAGCACTTCACTCCTAGATTTAGGTTTGCAAACATCAATATGGTCCAAGTCCAATTGAAAGATAAAACATACCACTTGTTAAAAATGAACACACTTGAAAGATTTGTGTGTCATTGTCAAATTTAGAATATAGATATACATAAGTATGACATGGCTTTTTAGATTTAAAAATATGTGTCCATAATAAACATCAAAAAAATTGGTTAAGGCTAATGGGGTGCACCTTCACCAATTCCATTAGACCTAGTCTTCTTTCCTCTTTGGACCTTTGTTGCATGTGACCAAGACGATGCTACATGATTTATAATGCCCATTAACCAATTGCTTATACCCACAATGTATAACCTAATGTGTTCTTTGTCCATTCTTTCCAAGCCTTGAATACAAGGGGTGTTATGCTAATCTAAGGACCTTTTGTTCCATTAGTTTGATGACTTACCAAGGGAGAGAGAATGAAAGCTTGTCATTTGCTAAAGAAATGTTGAGGGTTGTAGATAAGTTCTAGCTCAAATGTGGAACGAACAAGGTCAAGAATGAGATGACACATTGGAGATTTCAAATGGTTGTTGGTATGTGAAAAAACAAAGTTCTGGTTTGGTTTTGTCCTTTGCTTTGGGGGGGGGGGGGGGGTGGGGGGGGAGGGGCTTCCTCCCCCTTGTCCTGGTGGTGTTTTGGTTCCCATTTATAATGCATTGCCTTGGGGCTAGTTATTGAAGTAAACAATTAAAAAAAAGTTCCAACTCCATGTGCTTCCCCTTCATCCCTTCCTTCATAGTGTTTTTTTATTTTAAAAATATTTATAAATTATAAAAATACAATTGACTTTTTGCAATAATTAAAACAAATCCTTTGTTTTGGAACATGTAGTTTTGATCAAAATAAGTCAAAAAATTGGGGCCTTAAATTTCCTTGATATTGGATACACATTACAATTTAGTGTTTTGTATCATTGAACAAGGTTGGTAAGCTAATGTTAATTTGTAAGTAAATGGAATTTCTGATGGAGGAACCAATTGGATTCTATTTCACATGAAGGATTTGAGTTTTGTGACAAAGAAAGGAAGTGTATTGTGTAAACTAACAAGCATTGTTACTGTAGTACTTTGGCAACTTTGACACTAATTATATTATTCGTAGGCAAGTTGAAAATTTTAAAGAACATTTTTTTTTTTCAAAGAACACAAGTTTGAGAAGGAAACTTAAGAATCTTTTGAAATATTGTGAAATATCTTATATTTTGATATCGAATCTTCATAATTGATTAATCATTTGACCTGTGTGGAAGCTGCCCCTGCATTACAGTATTCTCCGGCAAAACTCATGTGACACACAACTTTACCAAGTTGCAAGCAAAATGACATTCAAAGAAAGTGATGCGTATTTTGCACACAAGTCCCATATCTAACGCCCACCTTTTCCATTTCATTTTTGTTAATTAAATAGGGGACAAAGATGTTTGGATAAACTTTATGAATTCTTTTAGTAACTTTAAGTTGCAAGGAGACATCATATTTGTTAAAAAAAAAATGATCACTATTTCACACACAAGCCAATGTAGAAACCTCTACTTTTTTTCAACTTTTCCAAAATTAAAGAGGGGTGGGGGAAGAAGATATTTGGGCAAATTTTTGAAGACCCAAAAAAGGTATCATACTGGGAAAAAATGTGTAAACCTGTGAAAAATGACGCAAGGCATTCCCAACAAGGGAGGGGAGGAAGAAGAACTACTAGATTATTCAAGTGTCAGGAGTTTCACATATAAGAGTTATCCATAAAGTCACCCTGTTTTCACCTTTTCTTTGGGCCTACTTTCACCCCCTATACCCTCTCTAAATGGTATCTACAAAGTAAGGAGATTTGATTAAATTTCAGTATGAAATGCTTGAACTCAACATTCATTTGATGCGCAAGGTTTGAGAGTAACTATACTACTTTTACAGGTAGGAGCAGTGAAGGTGCTCAGGAAAACGGAAAGACAGGATGAAACTCAGTTTACCACCAAAATTGGTAGAAAAAGTCGTTTGGGTCCCAGTTATTTCGTTTTGTAAAGTATGTGGACCATAGAACCCTTTCAGGTTCGGTGCTGCATAGTTATTTTGTTTTCAAAATCCACTTTGGCACTTAAAAAATAATTTATGGAATTTTGGCAATAATATAGGCACCTTTTTTGATAGGTTCTTTAGATTTCAAACCTCTAACATAATGAGACTTTTTACAGCATTTTTTATTGCAAGTTTTTGCTAAAATGGGGAGATATATATTTCACCAAATTATATGATGGAGAAATATAGATAGGATAATTGAATACTTGCTCTACAAGTGCACTGGTCTGAAGCAAGAGGCTTCTGGGTTTCCACCAATTTTTGTATTTTGCTCTCCCTTGTAATTTTCTCAAATTGTGACATTTCAAACAGATAATTTCAAGAAAATTCAACATTTTCAAAAATAATTCTATTAATGCCAAAATTGAAATGATAGTAAAAGATATGTATTTAGGGTTTTTCATGAAAATTCTATTGCAGCACCTATGTATTTTTTCTTCATATGGGAAGATCTTGGATCCAATTTGTTTCTCAATACTCATATAGGGGAGAACAAAGTCTATAGCTGTTGGGCAACTTGTCTTAGGCCTTCTCCATCCAGGGAGGGGATGCGGGAAAGTTGCCCAACCAGGGAAGGGAAAGTTGGGCCATGCTTTCCCTTTAGGATTGGGTAGGGAAAGTATCTTCTTATTTGAGGAACTTGGATATTGGTTTAAAGAATTCTCATTGCCTATAAATTTGTGTAACATGTTTTGGACTTTTTGATAGGTTGCACAATGGATGAAAAGTTGAGGAACTCATCTTGAACATTATTTGAAAATATAAAAATTACACAATGTATGAAAAATGGGGAAGAAGGTCGTGTAATGAATGAAAAATTGAGGAACTAAAATGACACATTCATCTATTATGCAACCTTCCAAAAAATTTAAGTTGATACAACTTCCTTATATGCTTACCATAAGGAACCATATAAGTTCCCTAACTTTTCATCCATTGTGCGAGCAACCTTTTAAAATTTCAAAAAAAATTAATAAAAATTGGTTGTTGATGAACATTAAATAAAGAATTAAGTGATATCCAAGATCTTGGGTAAAAGGAACTTTTCCACTTCCCTTTTCCCCTAAGATTTTAAGCCTACCTTCCTTTCTTTCCGAGGCATCTTGGTTTGGAAGGTGGGGTCAAATTACACAAGATAAACATCCCAACATTCAGCCCTTTATGAAAATCCATTTGGACAAGAAGATAACTATGGGGAAAAAAGATTCACATGAGATCTTGCTAGGAAAGAAATGATCTTTACCCCTTGTATGACATTTTTATATTTGAAAATTTTATGATAGATACTAGGTATAGATAGTTCAAAACACCCATCATAATTGATATACAATAAACAAAATGGAGGAAATACTTTGATTGTCCTCCAATAGCATCCATCAAGCCTGGTACCACATTTAATTTGCTTCACTTGTTTAGAGCTCAACCACACATTCATGTATGAAGAGATATAGGGTAGAACATCCCATCACGGATCACTTAAGGTAGGGTTTGCTCATTAGTTTTGCAAGAGGGCCCCATTGTTTATGGTGTCCAAAGAGTAGATGAAGCCCTCCTCTTGGCACATCTATGGCACTAAAAATCGACAAAAATGAACAAGAGGCGAGAAAGTTATGGCCCCCTGAAGTAGGGGGAGGGTCATTTTACACAACAAGTCTCAATGCAACAGCACATAGCCACTTTCTGATCCTTTCAAAAAACCCTTAAATATTACTCTGTTGCCTTTAGAGTTACAAGATGATTTGTAAAGCTTAAGATGGCGATTTCAAAGCAGTTTAAATCACTCAATCTGAACCCAAAAAATGAGAAAGTTATGCACTGATGAAGTAGGAGGGGTAAAAATGAAGAAAAATGAAAAGAAAAAACATTTTGTAATTAAAAAAAACGTATTTTCTTTACTACTCTTTTTTTGGCTGCTCCTCTGGCTTTGCATTGCAAAGATGATTTGTAGAGCTTGAGAAGGCGCTCCTATAACATTTTAAATCACTCAAAATGAAGAAAATTTGAGAAAGATTTGCCAAAGAGATCTGCAGTAGGCTAGTGATCCATGATGGGCCACTCTACCCTAGGTACACAAACATATATATAACAGACCCCAACTGCTTCAAGTTATCCTCACTCAAGTAGCAGTTTGGCTGGAGTTGTTTCTGCTTTCCAATTGTTAAGGTGTATGGCCTATGTATGCTCATTCAATAAAGATAGTGGGTCTGAACTTCTGAGCATATCTAATGGTCTTTTTGGGTCTTCAAAAAACCCCGAGTACATAAACTTTTGCAGGCAGCATGCACTGGTCTGCTTGGTCTCTTCCATGCTGTGGGAGACCCAGTGCCTGTTTTTTGCATTGAACCATGGCTCCCCTCAAAATACGGGACAATAGTGTTTGGGTTATGTTTTTCACAAAAAATTGAGGCTGGGCATGGTCAATCTACCACACCTCTCAACAACTTCTAATTGTCGGACTTTTTGCTCCTCCCAAGCTCTTGTTGCTCTCAATGCTCAAGAATCAATTGTGGTGCCAAGTCTTGCATTTTGCAAACTTGTTTGACATCACACCACTTTGTGGATTTGATTTTAGGATTGTCTCATATGTTTGCCTTTTATGGATCAACCTTAGTAGGTATTGTAATAACGTCCAATATACACGGGTTGTACATTAGTAATGTACAACAACATGGGCCAGTAATTGTGAAACGCAGTGAAAAGTGAGTTTAATTCTCTAGAAAATCACAAGGGAGAAATATAAAAATATCATCATAATATAGAAAATAATAAGTGGTTTGTTTTGCCAAACCAAGCATGAGTCATCCATTGTCTTCCTTCATCCCTGAGATTATTGCATCCTTTTAGGAAGTGGATAAGAAGACATCATAGTTCCCCCAAGTATTATCCAAGGGACCCCTTTTTTTTTTAATGTGAGAAGGATGAGGTGAAATTTGGCAACCAATTATGATGAGTTTTTTTTTTCCTCACATGCAGGGGCTAGGTGAAGCCCTCTACCCTTGGGTTCACCAGAATAAGGGCCCATGCTTTGCCTTGTGTGGGCCCTTATTCTGGTAAAAGCTCCTGTCTGAGATCCATAGGGGTTTTTATTTTTCAGAAAGTTTATTGTGATACCCAACAATTTGTCATGAGTGAGAAAAAAGGAGGGCACAAATTTCAGAAAAACACAAGATCCGTAGTAGGATTCGAAAAACTCAAGGCTCACTCCTATGGACTTTGGGTTCTTGGTTTTGAGATGCTTACCCTTTCCACATAAAAATTTATGGTGAGAAACACGACCTTCAACTACACTAAAAGAATTGTATGAGGTGTTTACAATGAGCCTAAACATGGGTAGGTCATATCATTGTAGGATCGCAAGGCACCTTATGCCTACATAGTAGGCCTCTTCCACCTACTAGTAGGCCTCTTGTAAACATAAGGTAAAACAAAGGGGGCATTATTCACAAACATAAAGGTGCCCTCCATAACTCATAGGAAATTTCTTAGAGTGCTTTATAAAGTCTGCAACCCTTTGCAAGATAGGCAACTAGGCTATATATTCTTGATGCTCTTTTAATCCAACCTGGAAATTCTCCTAATCATATGACTTGTGATGGTTTGGAAACAGAAATATGATCTTTTAAAAGCAAAAGAATACCATAATACATTTTCATGTTTGGCGGTAATTAATTATTTTTGAAAATGTTGATTTTTTTGAAATGCCAAAATTTAAGGAAATTATTATCTTGGACTTAGAAAATTTAGGAAAGAAATCAATTTTCTATGGTGCCTTATTCTCTATTACACTATTTTTATTTTCTCTTTCATAGTGATTAGGGTTTGAGGATTATAAATGTGATGTTTTTCATGAGATAAATGTGATCAAAGTTGAAAACAAGGTCTTTATAAGGGAGTCATAGAAAAAGGCTATAGATACAAAGCTTGAGAAAAGAATTCCAGAGATCAAAGAAAAACAAACAAGAGTTGGAAATGTGGGTTTTTTAGGTGGAGATAATTAAATCCATTGTCAAGATAAAAGGTGAAGAAAGTAGATATCCTTGAGTCAGAAATGAATTGAGAATGCTAAATAAAAGAATTAAAGATGGAACAACGAGGCCATATAGGTACAACAATATAAGGGAAACAAAAATTGGTGAAAACCTAAAAGTTTCTTGTTTTAGGTTAATCCACCATTGTAGAGAAGATATTCAATGATTGATAAAAAAAACTTCTATCCTATCGTTTTTTGGAACATTAAAGTTATCACAAAAGTCAAGAATACATAAGGGGTTAGTTAAAAATTCTTAAGTTAGGAGACAACTAGAGTTTTACTTAGGGGGATTACTTAGGACTTATTTAAAGAATCATCTAAAGGTCTACTTAAGTTATCAAATATCTAAAGACTACATAAGGAACAACCTAAAGAATCTAGGAAGACACCTAAAATCTTACTTAGATTATGAGATACTCAAGGGTTATCTAAGGGGCTACATAAAGCCTACCTAGAAGATTATCTAGTGAACTAGATAGAGATTATCAAAAGCTTACATTAAAAAAAACTACATAAGGCCTACCTAGAAACTATCTAAAGAGACACTTAAGTTATGCAATACCTAAAGATTAGGTAAAGGACTACCTAAAACATTAACTAGGGAGACAAGGGTAGACCCTCCATATTCAAGTTCAAAGCGAGACTCAAACTCAGGACTATTTTACGAATAACTTTATTATCTCTTCTCATTGTTTAAAAAAGAAGCAATAAAAAATGTCATAAAACTTCTAATTCTGTTGTAGATGCTGAGTCCAAATAACCTGCCAAAGAAGGGCTCTTTTATTATTGAAATTTCATAAATTATTTTTTAAACTACCGAAGTGGATTTTGAAAGAAAATAAAATTATTGAGCACCTTGACACGGAACCTGAAAAGTGAGTGTCAACATTACATTGTCATCTCCACAACACTGGACAAAGCATTTTACCATGGCCTTCCAATGAGATCTCCCTTCCCCCAAAATATGTGTTACTTAGAGCAGAAAGTGTGGCTGGCTTCAACACTGTCAATGTTTTGTGGAGTGATATGTGTCATATTAGAGTAGAGAGTGTCATCACAATGTTGTCGATGTTTTATTGTTTAGTGTATGTCATATGTGTTGTCACGATGTTGTCCATGTCTGTGTGTGTTGAAATGCTTATCTACATGAGCATCTCCTCCTACTCAAAGTGAAGATGATGTCGTTCATACCTTACCCTAAGGTCAGTTTCATCATTAAATAATCCTCAAAATATGGAAATGAAAATTTGTGAAAAATATGAAGTTGTCATGTTGAAAATCATCATAATTATCATAAGCTACATTCTGAATAAATTCAGTATTCATATCAAAATGTTATAGTAAACTATGGAAATGTATAATTTCAAAATTAAAACATGAATTCATTTTCTGAAAAAAAACAATTATTTGTTTTGTCAATGTGGAAACTGACCCTAGGCTACGGTATTCTTACATGAACTAGTTGTAAGTGTCCTACTTTTGCATCCAGCCCTCATTTCCCCCAATTAATGCTAAAACACCCTTTCATTCTTAGATGACATGCCTATTGAATGAGCCACTGGAAACTCATGGGTAGGGGAAATTTTGGCTATTGGTATCCAGCAAGTATTTATTCATGACATACCAATAGCCATAAATACATACTCGCAGAATACCAATACTAAACCACTGAACTAGCATGTGCACATCGGTAGGAAAGGTAATCGGTAGAGATAATAATTAAAGGGCTGCCTTTGTGACTACCACACAAGAGTTGAATGTGTGAGATATTTGCTTAGTTGGAGCTGAGGTGGAGCAAACCCGAGTTTGTAAGATTCCCTGGCAATACTTCCTGAAAATCCACAAATCTAGGCTTTTTATTTTCGTCTTCACTCCACCTTTGTGCAAGCTTCCCTGGACTTTTGTGATCGAAGCATTCTAAAAAAATCTCTTAATTGATATTAAAGTTATCCGTAAAGTCACCCTCTCTTTCACCTCCTATCCCCTCTGCTTTCAGACCCATCCCCTCTTTTGGTGGTATCTGCAAAGAAAGAAAATTTTATTAGATCTCAGTATGAAATGCTGAAACTGAGCATTCAATGCACAAGGTTCGATAGTAACAAATAGTAGTTGTATAGGTAGGAGCAGTGAAAATATATGTAGCAGCAGTGTAGGCGTTCAGGAAAAAGGAAAGAGGGGATGAAACTCAGTTTACTACCAAAGTTGGTGGAAAAACTATTTTGGGTCCCAGTTATTTTGTTTTGTAAAATTTCATTCCTAGTTATGCATTTGATGCACTATTATGCCAAAACTGGCCGTTCTCGCCCCCTAATCCCCTGACTTTCCGGATAACTTTATTGAAAATACTTCTTTTTTTTAATGTGACCCCACCACTTTATCAGTTTTCTTCCTTCAAGTGACTCTTGGTTGTGTGGCCATTAATAGTGCAAAAGCCACTGGACCCATGAAGATTTGTAATCAGTATTTTGGAGGGGGGGGTAAATAATTCCCTGTGAAGACAAAAAAAATGTGGGAGTTTTTGGAAATTTTTAAAAGTGTAAACTCGAGAATAAATTGCAAATTTTTTGGGAAAAGTTGTAAAACATTAAAAACCACAAAATTTGGGGAAAAAAAAGCTTGTTTGTGATTTCACATCCAAATTTCTCCATGCCACTCAATTCTAGTGCCAGTAGTGTGGTATGGCCCAAAAATTGACATAGCACACACACACACACACACACACACATATGCAAACAATCCTTTTTCAGGTTGTTCCATAGTTGTTAATTATGAGATAATGTGGAAATCAATTGCTTGTTTTTATGCTTTTACCATGGTTAGGATATGTAAGAAACAAGTCATAACGACTTAATATAATGTGAATTCTATGAATTACTTGTGGTTGCATCCAAACCTCAAAACTTTGTTTTTTTTTTCAGGTAAATGGGTTTCATTGATTGGCCAAATTTCACATCCTCAACATGAAAAGTTTGGGAACTTTGGGCACTCCTAAGATGCTTAGAGTTTGCATAGCTTTGCCCATTTGCACCACCTTTGTATAGGGCAAAAAGAGTGGGATTTTGTGGGATCAAGCTGAGAGAAAAAGTGCAGCTGTTGGAAGCAACATGGAGACACATGAGAGCTGTGAGAACAACATAGGAAACGCTGGGCAAAGCATATGGGATCAAATTAAGGACAACATCCTGAAGAAATTGGGGACATAATAATGAGAACAGCACTAGGAACTCTATTTGGAAGATTGGGGGAACAAATCCCCCAAAATTCACAAAATCTCCAACTTTTCCAGCTCCCGCAGTCCTAAATGAAAAAATAACCTGGGCCTAGACTGTGTCACCTCATTGGTCACCTATTAGATAATTTGGTAATTGTGCTCAGCACCCATTCTTGCCTAAGTAGTGCAAGGGGCAATATTGTAGGTTGATAATATTGGGGATACAATTGAGTAATACTATAATAAAGGTGTAAAACACACAAGGTCCATGCCCTGATATTTACAAAACTAATGAAGTGAAATGCAAAACAATGGTGTAAACAAACGGTAGTAGACCTTTGAAATAAGTGGAATATTAATGGTTTGCTTCCCCTTATGCACGCCCAAAGTACTTGGGCTTTTCAGTTGTTTTTAGTGAAATAAGTATTTTATACACCCATCATCCATGTGCTTGAAGATCACCCTATTTCTGTGAATAAGATGCAAGCTACTTCTAACATTAACTTGTGGAGACCCAAATGAATGTGTAGTCCTTGTGGAGAGGCATGGCCCAACAAACATGATTAGGCAATAAAACAATAATATATGACAAACTCCAAACAATGAAGTACATACATTTTGTTTCTATGCTTGATGGACCAACACACACACACACACACACACACACACACACAAATAAGTAGTGCAGGGGTCAAGGTGAAGAGCACTCAAAAGACATTTAGTTGACAAATTGTGACTTTTTTTTTTCCACTATGCTCTCAATTTGTCACCTAGAAATGATTTGCCAATGTGGAATCATCTGATCAAAGTTCATATGTTGGGAAACAATAAAACAAATTTGCCAGTATTTGATGTGAACAATGGCTTTTAGCATGATTGGGGCCCTCCCTCATTTTGATTCCCTTCTTATGTCAGCCATGTGATCGGTCCTCTTTCGTTTTCTCACCACTGAACCCAAATATTCCACTTGATTCTACCATTGGCTTATTCATTGGCGTGCATGCTGACTACATATGCCCTGTCACACAGAGGTATGGGCCATTCAATCAATGAGGCATAATGAAAAGAAAGAAATGGAATGACCCTCCCATTTGGAGGTATGTACAGGCCCTTTGCGCATCACCAGCAGTGCTCTGTATACGAGACTGCAAAATTACTTCTCACATCCAAGCTTAGTTATTTACTTTCGTTTTCCCAACCCCACCCATTAAACTAAAACTGGGACTGCAAATAGGTGAGAGACTACTAATAGCAAACCATCTGGGCCAATCGTTATGATTGACCAATTGAAAATAGGGAGCAGCAGTTGGATCAATGTATTCTCACTGTTGTTGCACGCAGAGCCAATAAATGGAATGTGACCATCTAGTGCTTGTTCACTAAAATGTTAGTAAGTCTATTTCTATGCTTGGGGATGCATTTGTAGGCGAGGTGAACGAAGGGTAAGTTCATGGGTTGTGCGAGAGAAAGAGCAAGAGGCAAATCTTGCTTACTTATTACTCTTGCATCTTGTTTTGTTTATTACTTAAGGTTGCTTGTGAAGTTTGTGATGTTTGCTCAAAAAGTGGGGCCAGCTGGGGTTGAGAGAGTTGGTATCCCTTTAAGGTATTATAAACATGTGTCACTCTGTTGCCTTGAAAATAATTAGAAATGGGATGAAGGAAAGGAGGCAAGGGGTCTGGAATGCTCTTAAGGTAGATGCGACAAAAATCATCTGGTAGGGTAAACTATTTTTTAGTTATTTATTGTTGAAATTGACATTTATGTGTACTTAGAGTACATGATGTTGGTTATTGGTTCATATTCAAGCGACAGATGGATTTAAATAATCATTAATTGTATATTTGTGTACCAATGCTATGAATAAGAATTGTGAGAATTTACCATTTTATTAAATTTCAGATGAAAACTAGACTATAGGTAAAGCTACAAGACATCTTCTATTCAAAATAAAAATATTCATAAGTTGTTTTAACTTTTATTTCAAAACTTGAGTTCATCTTTACAAAGGTGGTTTTGGGCACATCTACCTTAGCATCACCAACTAATAATAAATCAGTAAAGGCAAAAGAGTTAGTGAGTTCAGGGAAGGGAAAATTGGGTGGAAGACAAACCTCCCAAAGCCCTGAGAAACTTTTGGCTTTGTTTTTTGGTGAGCTAAGGAAGTTGGGTTTAGACAAACCTCCCCCCTAAAGCCCTGAATTTTTTGGCTTTCTCATTTGGGGCAATTGCAGACATGGTGGTGCCGTGTAACTGCGTCACAACTTCCAGACAAGTGCTTTAACTTTCAGCCATTATTAATCCGATTTTATCTGAACCCTTGATTCTGAAGTGTGGACATCCCGGGTGGGGCAGAGGTATTTTTTTGCGACAAGGGAGGTTTCAAGTTCCATTTACACAAAGATATTAACTGTAGGGAAGAGCAGGTCGGGGTAGGGCAGCCCTCTCTCCATATTTAGCACATCGAGTTTGCAGTCTTTATTTTCTCCCCCATCCTCACCCATAAACCTGAAAAGATGGACTGAGAGACTGTTGAACTCTCACCACCTGGGCGAATCATTGTAGTTGGCCAAGAAGAAACAGTCATCTATTGGTGTGAAACTGTCATTTCCTGCTACTGTCGATCTAGGAGGGCAGTTTCACAATGTTCATGGGCAAATCTTCATCCAAAAAGTAGTGCTGTACATGGGCATTTTGTTGCTGCTGTTGGGCATGCTCTAACACCTGTGGAGTGAGTTGTTCTGGAACTAAGTGCCCCCCAAGGGGCAATTGAGGGGCGCTTATTTGGGAACTCCTTGCTCTAATGGCATTACTCAACATAAAGTGCCACAGCAGACGAATTTTTATTACCATTTTCTCCCTGTTATATGCTCCAAGGGTATCTGCAGGACATCCTCCAAGTATCACTGGAAAAAATCCTGCATCCTCCAAGTATCACTGGAAAAAATAAATTTAAATGATGCGGAGTATTTCAAAAATGGAATGCCCACTCCTACGGGCATTTCATTTTTCAAAATGCCTCGTGATTTTGTACACTCTGTAAATGTGACCTGCAAATGAACTAGAATTTTCTGCCAGGTTCTTTCCAATGATTCATTAAAAAGACACAACTACCTTAGAAGAAACATTAAAAAGACGGAATACTCCTGCACTTCTTTGGAGGAGTTCCAAATACTCCAAAGTAAAATATTAATGTGTAAGATAACTAACACCTTAGGGCATTAGACAATGTAAAGCCCACTCAATGAAGGCCCACTTAACACCCCATGAAAGCCCCATGAAGAAGCTAATTGTCATTGAAAAAATCATAATCCCCTATGAAGAAGCACAATTCCTAATGAACAACTAGAACTCCCTCCCCGGGGGAGATGAGAGCGAAATCCCGCTTTGTACAGCCTGCTCCTCCCAGTGGCAAAAACCCTGCCAAGGGCTTTACAAGGCTGTGAAATGCTTAAATAGCTGCACATCATGGAAGTCCCTTAGACAAATGCACACAGCCACACTTTAAGTATCCTTTCTGCTCCTTCCCAGCTTTTAACACTACAGTGTTCTCTACTTTTGTTGGCTTTGTCTGTAAGGGAGAGAGTCAAGACTATGGAACCATGTGGTTTTGATTTGGTCCCACATTATGAGGAATATTCACCAGATGTAAGTTCATTTTATGTTTTAAATTTTGTTCATTTTAAGTTCTTCTGTTCAATGTGTTTTCTTTAGGGGAGAGATTCAATGAAAATTTCTTTAATTTAACTACCGCTTGTTTGAACTTTGCCATGATGAGCAGAGCCACATAATGTGATGAGCCTCTTTATTCCCAACTTGTTTTCAACTGCATTTCCATACAAAAGGTGTTTGTTATTATTTTTTAATAAAGGTGTGGTGTTGTACCACCAGAAGGCAAAACAAACAAACAAGTTATGGTGGGCCTAGCTAGGCTACTAGGGTGTAAAACTAGTGGTGTACTCAAGAAGCCCCCATACAGCCTTTTGTTCCTTTTGTTCAGCCTAGTACAAAGCGTTGCATTGGTAACTATATATCTCTGGCTTCTCAACTTGTCTCTGCTGTTGTTGCTTCTTTCATTTGGGGACTCCCTCCCTACCATGGACTCCTCATAGGAGAGACAGAGAGAGAGAGAGAGAGAGAGGTTGTGAAGGAAGTTGGGGGTATGTTTTTGTGTGTGTGTGTGTGTTTTGTTGGCAAGGCATGTTTCTATTCTTCTCTCTCATAAGCAAAGGATTTTTTCGGTAGCCTATTTTTGGGCCATTTCATTATAGGGAAAGAAAGGGTTGGTGGTTGGTTTTGTTGCTAGAAAATTTGCAAAACTTCATCTTTTGTGTCGCTGGTTCATTTTTTTTTCGCAACTTGTGACACAAGAACAAACCCATCCTTTCTCGAGATTTTCTAGAACCCATTACAGAAAGAAAGAAAAAAACATTCTCTGAGAGAGAAAGAGAGAGAAAAAGAAAGAGCTTTTTTTTTTTGCTTCTTTTTTTCTTGGGGTGTTGCTGGGCGACTTGGATTTATGTGAGTTTTGCATCTTCTTATCAAATGGTAGAAACTCCTGTCCTTTTGGAAAGTAAATAATCAAAAGAAGCTTGGAGAAGAATAGGCTTTCACTTGTGTGTGAGTTTTGTGCTCAGATTTCCACCAAATCCGTGCCCTTTTGAAACCTTGGTTCCGAATGCCACAAGAAGAGATCTTGAGAAGCCGGAGGTGTTGCATAAACATTCCGTGTAGCTGCCGCTGGTTTTGTTGAGGGTGCAAAGCACTTGAAACCTCGCAATGATCCATTTTTTTGGGTTGTTGTCCAAATCCTTTTGATAGAAGAAGAAGAAGAAGAAGGTCTGAAGAAAACATAGGCAGTCCTGTTTTTGTGGTCTACCTATTCTTTCATTCATGCCTTAGAAACCCAGGAATGGAGCTTTGTGCCTAGCCACCCAACTTTCCTTTTTTTCTATAAAGTTGGGTTTGTGCCTTCAACAGCAAGATAGAGTTATTCAGCTCAGCTTTTGAAGACTTTTTTTTCTTTGGTTGCCAAAATCTTGAGTCTGAACAGCTTTGGATGGCCATAACAGCAATTGTATTAGCAGGGCTATGGAGGAAGCCCACAGCATTCTCAGACACCACAGTTTTGTCTCCTCCTGTTCACAAAGCCCACCATACCCACCACAGCAGCTTCATAGCTCGAGGTGCAGCTGGTGTGAAAGATGTAGTAGCTTCTTCTTCTTCTACTTCAGCTGCTGCTGCATCATCATCATCATCATCCTCGTCTCATGGGTGGCAGAAAAGGAAAGGGAGGAGAAGAAGAGTATCACAGAAAAGGCTGCAGTCTAAGCGGTCCATGGATCCAGAATTTGATCTTGTCATAGTACCTGCTGACGGAATCTCCATGTCAGGTTCTGACTCCGAGGATTCAGATTGGTCTGTGGGTTGGTTTGAACCTCATCATAGTGACTTCACAGACAACGAATTGGAGGACAGCTTTGCAGTCCTTGTTCCTTGCTATGGCTCTCCTGCAAGGTCACCAGTAGTTGGGTCTGATCAGGAGGCACCACAGAATGCAGAACCTGCCTGGGCCACTATTCTTGCCAACCTTGCCAGACAGACCAATGAAGGTGGGTTGTTGTAATCCTCATGAAGAGTTTCTCTCGTTTTTTTTAAGCTCTCAACTGCACTTCTTCCATGTGGGATGATGTTGTTGGCATTGAATTTGTTGTGAAATCCTGAAGTAGGCCAATCTCTACAAATGTTACACTAGTAGTTGTTGGTCTCAAGTAGCTTTTGTGGAATGCCTTGTGATCTGTCTTCTTTGCTCTATCTCACATATTCCTTTGCCTATTTATATATTCTTTAGATGTGCATGATATGTGTGTGGGCTTCTTCCAATGTTGTTGATCTGCCCCTAAGGTATGGACATAAATGTAATGACATGTCAGAGATTTCCCAGTGTATTTGGAAGGCACCTGAAATCCGTAATCTTCCCTACTGGCACTGGAGGTCATCTTATGTTTCACTTACATTTTTGTAAGGGCCCACCAATTTTGTCTTCATGTGATGAGTAGGAGCTGACATGGTCATTAGCACAGTAAGGCCCTTGGATGGGTGAGTTACCAGAATTCAGCACTGCCCTTGGCTGCTGCCTTGGGCAGACACCGTATTCTGGTAATGCCCCTGTCCCAGGGCCTTACCTATCACTTACTGTCATCAACGGTTTTGTGATCTCAGTATCCATGTTGTAACCTAATGTGGTTGTGCGATATGGTGTTTTCTTTTTCAGAGCATAAGAAGCATTTGGAGAGGTGGCTAGCATGCTTGTGAAGTTGGAATTATGTTTGCTCTTCTTCAACATGAAGAGACAACGAGGGAGAAAGTCAAAGTGGGTGGAAACTACACCGTAATGGGGTTGCCTACAGGCAAATTTCTGCACATATTGGGCTTATCAAAACATAACTGCAAGCACCATACCTAGAGTGGGCTCATTTTAGTAGCTTGACTAACTATTGATGTTTAGAATAGTCCAAGGCTTTAGCTTAACAGTGTACAGAGTTTGAAGACAAGGATCATGAGGGGCATAGGTTGCAAGGAAGGTCATGTTGATGCTCACCCCAGCACTTCAGAAGTTTCTGGGATTTTTGCAATCAAATTCCTCTGGGTGGTACAATTCACCACCATTGCAATTGGAGGGTAGAATGCCACTTTGCTACATGTGGAGATTGGGTTGTGGTGGATCTTAGGAAAGTATCATCTTCTTCCTTGAGAGTTTTAAAAAGTAGTGTGGATTTGTGGTGGGCACCAAACAATGCTTGGACTACTACTACTTTGAGTTTTTAAGTTCAGCTTCATGAACTGGCAATTGAAACAGATATCCACAAAAATGTGGAAGGAATGTACATTACTGAACATTATATACTGATGGTTTCTCAGATTCAAGCTCTCTTGTGAATTGTTGGATCATGTATGCACACATGCAGCAGGTGACCTGGACAAATGCCCTGAGGATTAAGTTGTAGTGCCTCTCTCTTGTGTGTATGGAACAAAGATCACAACTGTACCCATTGCTGTACATGAAGGTTCCTCACTGTGCTCATCTTCCAAACATGTGTTGTCTGTCTCCATGAAAAGGAAGTGCCACCCTGTGTTAGAATCTGTGAGGAACAAAATCACCACCCACCAGATATTCAGCATGCAGTCCCCTTTAGGATTGAAGTTGAAGAGAGTACTGCTTCAGTTGGGCAGCTTCTTTGGACATGACATGTTTGCAAAACAGGTCTGGGTTTCGGACACCCAGGTTTTTTGTTTTCTTGTTCACTGGCCAGAGTTTGATCAGCCCTTTCCATCACAATTTTGTTTAATGCATCCTGGAGCCATGGGGGCACTGTCCTTAGAAACTAGGATTGTTATATGGTGTGAAACAATAAACACTAATGTACTCGTAGACAAAGTACAAAAAATTTCATAATTGAAGAATACTTTGTGGTAGGTACAAAAATTTTCATAATTGAAGAATACTTTGTGGTAGGTAAAACCTGAGGCCGTAGAGTTTACCAGAATAAGGGCCCATCAGACCAGAAATACCCTGTATAGGATTGAAAAACCCTAGAATACGAGATCTGTACTAGCAAAACATATTTGGATTCTAGTGAGGTTATGGAGAGATCTGTAGAGTGAAATGTAATAGGAAAAAGAGGGGGTATGGGCATCAGATGAATGAAGCTACCAAAAGTTGATGTTGAAGGGGAGAAGGGCAGAGCAGCAAGAGAATGAGCTCGACCAAAGTCCAGCTAGTGGCATTATTGTGAAGTAGACCATGAAACAGAGGGACAGAAAGGGAAGGATACTGCACCATTCAACCTCTTGTTGCACTTGCATTTGTGTTAGCAAGTATCAGTTGAATATTCTAAGAATTTATCTACTAGTAAGTGACATGTGATGACAATAGTCCAGAACATAGGCATTTTGGAAGTCTGTTGAGTTGGCTTGCAAAGCCATTGTAGCATTAAAATTTGATTGCAGAGCATCCATAGCAGGCAGTTTAGTTGCCAGGAATTCTCTCTTGTCCATATTGAATGCAAATTGCACTTGGAAGATTTTGTAGCTTTCAACATGTGGAGGTGAAGGACTGCTCAGTATTATGTTATGTATTTTGAATCCTGAATCAAGGATTTGGGTTAGAGTCTTGTGTAAGGGATCTCCAGGCTCCCTAGAGAAATTACCGCACCTCCCATTTAAGCAAGTTGAATTCTTAGTTCTGCAGTGAAGACTGACACATTCAGGATAAATACTCAGGAACCATAACCATTTGCTTTATACCAGGAAGCTCTCATTAATTAGCATTAGTTGGCTTAGTCTAATTTATATACATTGGATCTGAACACTAATGATCATTATATCAACTTATGTGCTATAATCTTATCCCTTTACAAGCTCTTTCTAGCTTTTCTCAAAAAATCAACATGGTATCAAAGCAATGTGGAGGCAATAAGTTGTTTGAATAGCATATAGATAGTCACAAAGTTTCTCACTACAAAAACTGAACTCCTTGCTTAGATTGAGTTGAGGATTTAGCTTTGAGCAAATAGTTAGAGAGGGAAAATCAAAATATACAAATCTCATGTTACATCAATAGAATAAGAGTGAAATCCAATCAAAAGGCTTAACTAGAAAAAACTCTTGTGGGGTTCATTACTACAAAATCAACAATCACAACAACAGTCAACTTGGTGAAAGGAAACAAGCTTGGAGTACTTGATTGATCTTCTTGGAATTTTTGAATAAAAAACATATTGAGGAAGGAAATGGTTTGGCACCACATTGTACCAACCCTAGTCGTGTGGTCATTGATGATCCTATTTTTGTTTTGAAGGCATTCACCATCATCAATCTCTTAGTGAAAAACAATATCATCCCCTACATTCAACACATGGAGGATCTTATTAAATGTTGTCCAACAAGCGCAAAGCGCTCTTTGAACCCAATTCTAACACAAGACAACTAATGCTTGGATACAAACTTCAGAACATCAATATGGAAGGAACAAACATGGAATATTTTCTCCCCATGGTAAAGGATCCTATGATCCAAAACATTGGAATGGGAGACACACTCCATGGCATTAATGTTATTCTAATTGTTTTCAATGTGTTACTAGATGAGTATGAAGCTTTTGTGCATGGAATGTATTCACAAGATGAATTATCCACCTTTGACAAATTATGAAGCAAATTCATTTAATGAAGTTCATTGGCAACATCTAAGAAGAATGAAAATAACTAGATGACATGCAATCCTTGTCAACTTCAAGAAGATTTTAGCTTATGAACATTTCAAAATAGGGAATCCAAATCATAACAAGGCATCTCATAAGCAACTTGGAAAATGTTACAATTGTGGAACCTATGGCCATTCAATCTACAATTGCTTGAAGAAATTTATGAAAAGTGATAAAAGAAAGTTGAAGCAAATTATGAATGTAGTGTAAAAAAAGAGAGATTAAAGGAAAAATCTTTGTGCAAATAGCAAAGATTTTTTCGAAGCACACATCTTAAAGGAGAACTTGAAAAATGTCCATGATACTTTGACTATGGTGTTGCAAAACATGTGACAAGCAAAAGCAATCTCATACACAACATGAAAAACATCATAGGCAATTCACGAATGAGATTTACTGATGGTAGGTTCACCAATTGAAAATGAAGGGTATGTCAATATTTTCATTTTTGAAGGAATAATACAACAATTTATTAACGTTTTATACATGCATGGGATCACTAAAAATCTATTGTATGGATAAAAATGATCTTGTCAATAGAGGTCATACCTTGTTCTTTGATTCAAAGAAATGTGACCTTCCTAGGATCTTATGGTCTTACAATTCTAGTACACACTAATTTATGTGGTTCAATTTTACATTTTATATATCAAACCTTACTAAATATTTCATTAGCAATATCATGGATTTTATTAGGCAAACTATGCATATAGTTCATGATATAAAAATTAAACAATATTAGCATGTTCAAAATGTTCAAGAAGTTGAATGGAAGTCCAAACATTTGTTTGATTTTTGGCATTAACTAACTTGACATCAAAACTATCCTTTTGAATGGAGACATCCAAAACGAAGTGTACATGCATCAACCCAAAGGTTATGTGTCCCACAACAATGAACTTATGGTTTGCGAGCTAAAAAAAAATTATACCATATCAACAGGCCTTTAAGGCTTGAACCTAAAAAACAATTTGATATTTTCTTGTAAAACAAAAAGTTACAAATAATTGATTTGGATTACAACATGTACTATCTAAACAAAGATGAGAAGGTCATTATTTTTTTTACCATATGTTGATGACCTCTTATTAATTGGAGATTGTGCAAGAAAATATCTTTGATAAAAAAACAATTCAAAAAGCACAATTTTTAATGTTTAATCTTCAACAACTACATTGGTATCTTGTTATGAACTTTACCTTTATGCCCACACAAATATTCATTTGTTAATAAAGTTATGTGGAAGAAATGTTGAAATTGTTTGGGTTGAATTCCTATAATCCATCAAGAGTTCCAATGGTAGAAGAAATGTAATTGACAAAATACATGGGATAAAACAAAATAGATGAAACAATACACAAAAGGATGGGAAGTTGATTTAGTTAACAAATTCAAGATCAAACATCTTGTTTCATGGTAGGAGTTGTGAATCATTACATGGCTCAACCATGAAAACTTAATATCACTGTAAAACAAAATTTCAAGTATCTCAGTGGAACAGTAGACTTTGGAATTGTGTCTTAAAAAGGAGATAACAACATTCTAGAAAGATACACCAACTTGGAGTGGGTTGGAGATAATGAAACCAAAAAATTGACTAGAAATTACTTGTTTCAAGTTGGGCACATTTAAAGGAGAACACTATTCTTTTCAAAATTGGAAAACCACATGAATAAAATAATAGGGTCATGTATGTATTGGTTGTTTGGTAAAAACTATAATTCAATTGGTTTTACAATAAGATCATGTTTGTTATCAAAACTAAGGTATAATTAATATATTAGGTATGCATTAATCCCAAGTATTGTAAAAAAAAAGGAAAAATGCATTATACATGTACAAAGGGACTTATTTAATAATTATTAATAGGCTTAAATTTTTTTTGTGTGATTCAAAGTTTGGAAAGGTAAATACAATTCCTTATGTTTTGAATTTGATTTCAATTTTTTAGGAAAAAGGAGGGAAATGGCATCATGGAAAGGGTTGGGAAAGTTTTCTCAATGAATTAATGATTGTTGCTTTGGATTCCTCCTTGAGAACTTGATGTAAGGCCATTTATATGATTGATTTTATGTTCAATGGTTGTTTGTTTGGGATATATATACAAATATATGGATAGGTTGTAAATCTCCCATCACTCCTTGTGGCTTCAATTAAAAATTAAAAATCAAACAAATATACGATACCCAAAATTTGACAAAAACATAAAATCTAAATTATTCTAAAGGTGACTTAAATATGTGAGTATTCAAAAATTAGATAAGGTGGGAAATTTTAATGTTCTTTCACATATTAATATATTTTTTCATAAAGTCAAACAAACATGGCATTATAAGTCAATGTTTACTTGATTCATGGGACATGATTGAAAATACAAAACAAAAAAAAGGGGCCTAACAAGGCGCCAAACACAAAAATGTTCCCCAACTTGCATGAATTGAATTTATGCTAAGTTTCGTACTCATGTGTGCAACTTGAAACCCATGTCACATTGAACATTCATGATAATTATCTTCTTTCAATGTTTTTCATCCTTGAACGATTTCCAAAAGGTTTGGTAGTCCCAAAAGAAAGAAAGAGGATTGATGTGAGCAAGAGAAAACAAACATTAAAAAGTTCACAAACTAAGGAGTTTGCACATTATCTATAGAACGTGCACAACAGCTAAAGAAGGCAACATTGGAACAACCAAGAGTTGGAAAGGAGTGCAAGCTCGAAAAAGTTGAACCTCAAGTGCATTAAAGAGGAGTTTGCACAACCTCAAAAGTTTGGAGCTCTACAATGTCCCACTTCTACAAATAAAAATTAAGATAAGGTTTAGTTCCAACATAGGAGACCGTGGTTCTAGTAGGTCAAAGTATGTAAAAGGATGAAGAGTTTTTTTATTATCTCACTAAAAAAAATTACATCTTAGCAAGCCACCTTCCCTTCATCATGGTCATTCTTCATATGTCACGATAAAGTTTGTGATTTTTTTCAAACCCAAATTGGTGTATGGCTTAAAAAATCCTTGAAGCATAATGAACAAATTAATCTCCAAAACCAAAAAGAAAAGACCTTGTTTTGTTTCAAAGAAATATGATAACCTTATTTTGCTTCCAAATTCCAAATCTTGTCCCACTTAGTACCCCAAAATCACCCCATGGCCATGAACAATTTTTTGAATACTAACCCTAATGATCTACTCCCTTCTCTAATAGATGCATTCATGGTTGAACATATTTCCACAAAATTGCTTATGGACATGTCCATGATGTGATGTGTTTCTATTGAGTAAATCGAGGTTGGCATAAGGTTGGCATAAAATAAACCATATATATAGTGAACATCCAAGTTTTTTCAACCATTTTATGGGTTAATTGTTTTTAAGAAAAATTCCTATTGCCCAAAGAACATTGGGTGACAACCCCACTTTTATCATTTAATTTATTTTTGAAATCATGCAAAAAAAATTTAAGCCCACTAGAAAAATGTCAATAATTACTTCTCTCTCATACATTTATATGAATCCATAGGAAATCATATATAATACACTAATATATAGTTTAAGCTTGATAAGTGGATAGATCTTGGTCCCTAGAAAAAATCATCCATTTACAAGATTTATCCTTTTATTGTTGAGTGGACAATTACCTTCTTAGGCTATAAGTGGATAATTCTCCTGTTAATGAATGTATAGTGAGTTTTCAATCTACATTTAGCCTATATGACTCATCTCCCCCTACCCCTTTGGCACCCCCCAATCAATGCAACTTGATTTGCCTTTTGTGCCCTTCTACCTTTCCCCATCCTCCATGGCTAATACATGATCACCTAGATCAACATGATCTAGGTTAATAATGACCTCAAAATCACCTGGTTATTAATGTTGTGTTTTTTCCTTCCCCCACCTATCCCATTTGGATCAACACTCTTTGCACCAAATGTTGTTTTTCTTACAAAAAGATGAGTCATCATGTGACAAGTGAACAAAAGGCTAGATTTTCATTATCTGTTTGTGCGATAAGCAAATAGGCTTTATTCATTTAAAAAATGTGATGTACTCTATCCACTTACATTGTTTATTCCCTTAAAAAAAAGTGTGATTATCAAGCTTAGACTATATATTCAATTTATAATAAATAGTCACCATATGTTGAACATGCAAGTTAGTTTTTCTTTTTATATACAAAATGCAAAACCTACCTAGATGGAATTTGTTTTTGGAAACTTCATTATATATTACAAGAACCCATGGTCTAAATATGGCAATTTGAACTTTTTTTCTTTCAAAATATGTTGAGATTCAAAGTTTTTCTTCCAAAATAAATCCTTTGTACAAGATGTAATTTTTTTTGGTGCCAAACATTGCAAAATTTCGCCACCAAAAAAACCAAAAATTTGGAATTTTTTTTGCAACCAAACATTATATACATATGACCAAAAATGAGAAATAAATAAAATTTTAACTTTTTGCATGACCTAAATTTTGGTGCAAATGATCACAATGTTAATGTTTAACTAAATATTTGATATATTTGGGTGAAAGTAAAATAAAAAGAATGATTTTTAAAAGTTCAAATAATAGTAAAATGTTTAAAGTTTAGGTGCTCTACCCAAGACTTGGGATGAAATGTTTTGGAACTTCTATTGAATGGCTATATGATAGTAAAGGATTTAGGGTTTTGGTGTGAACCATGAGGTGCATGGTTAAAATCAATGTTGTGCCTATAAATGGTTTAGGACTTACAATCCATGTAATTGTAAATCCCATAATGAAATTTATTTACACTTTGTGTAAGTGTATAATATCCATCTATGTTTGTGTAAGTGTAAATGTAGAACATGCAACATATAAGTGTAAAATTGTCTAAATATATTTTATGTCATGTAAGACAATGTAAGTGTAGCACAAATACACTTATGTGGTTTTATGCAAATATGTAAAACAATGTAAAAAATGTGATTTCTACTTGGGAGGGGGGGGATTTTGTAATATTTTTGTAGTTGACCAACCAAATGGCCCATTGCAAAAAAACCATCAAAACATTTATGCTTTGGGATGCACCCATAATTAATCAATATAAATTTGCAAGAAGGTATGGTCATTATAAGCATATAGTATATACCTTTGCACTTACATGCCCCAAAACATTTACACAAGGTCGTGTAAGTGTAAATGTAAAATATATATATACATGACAACAATATAAATGTAAGTGCAAAAAGTTCGAATGTGTAAATGTAAACAATTTACACTTACATTGGCTACTGCTTCACATGGGCCCCTTATTTTGGTAATGTTATTGATACTTACACACACAACACTAGTTAAAACTAATGGGATGACAAGGGCATTGATATCTTGTTTGTTATTAAATCATTATTTAGTCATCAAACCATGAATAAAAAAATTTAGAGTTAAATTAAAATCAAAGATAGTCAAAGTTACTTAAGGTCAAAAAAACAATAATAAAAGGTTAGGGTTTAGGTGTTTTGTCCCAAACTTAAAATAACATTGTTTATTTGCTCTCTTTCCTTTTTCACTAAAATGCACATTGTGCTTGGCCTAAGTTTTCATTTTGCATTATTATTATTTGCTTTCTTTACAAATGTGTGTTTTTCCAAGTGTGTGTTTCGCCAAGTGCATTTGTTGTACTACTTGACGTGTTTGTTGTCAAATTCATTTTGGTAAATTGTACTTTGAACAAAAATTTGCACAATGTTTCCTATTGTAGTGATGAAAATTAGGTTAGTTATGTTGGATGATTTGGATTTTGGAATTAGAGATGTTACATTTAAAACAAAGGTGTTCAGTAGGATATGGCACCTTTAATCAAATTACAAATATGAGCATGGATGATCCAAACTATGCATATTTACATTGTGATTTGTTATTCAAGGCAATTTTGACCACAATGATTTTGAGGGCTAGAAATGCATGAGTAACATTTGTGAAAGGGCATGTTTGTGAGGGTTGACATTGAATTAAAATCTAAAAGAGGTTTTGAGAAAGGTGACACACATGTTGTCATTATAGTTGAATCAATGACCATTGTGTCATCAATTTTTGGATTCCAATGTGAGTTGGTTCATATGTTTTTCCACACATATGTGTTTAGGGAATTCAAAAAACTCTATTTGGAATTGGAGCTTTATTACCATTGTTGTCATCATTATTCGTGTAAAGGGGAGGAGAGGATAACAAGGGTGAAAAACAATGATGATTGCAAATTGAAATGGCAAATTTGACCAAGATGTTTTTATGATGGGCAATACTTTCATAATGGAGTATGAACAACTTCTTGAGGCATGCAATGGGGGCCAATGTGTTATGGTCTTAATAAAAAATGTGATAGCAACATCCAAACGAGATTAATATTTGAAAACACAACATTACACAATTTTCACCAAGGTCATTAATGAAACTATTTGAACCTACCTTCTAACTATTCAAGAAATTTTCAAGTACTTTTATTTTTTAAACACCCTTGGCTTGTAATGACTTGCATTAAGAGAAGCAAACTTCCTTATAAATCATTTGCATCAAGAATTGTGTTTCAATTCTTTTATGTTTAATGAAGAAAACACATAGTGGCCATTGAATGACTACCTTCTAAGGTCCAATGAAAAAACACTTCGTGGTCATTAAGTGATTTTCATTCCACCTAGAAAAAAAACACTTGGCAACCACCATGTGATTACCTTTGGGGGGGGCGAGGTGAAAAGAATGTTGGTCACCAAGTAATTTCCTGCAAGGGTTGGGGGAGAAAACACTTGGTGACCACCATTTAATTTTTTTCATTCAACCCAATTTGAATTTTCACAATGCCAAAACATGGTAAATATGATTTGGTCTTTTGGATTAAAGTTTGTCCATGATTAGAAAAAAAACTAGGAAAAATAGGTGATCCAAGTGGTTTCCACCCAATTTGGCCATGGGTGGAAAAATGTTTAGTGGTTGCCATGCAATTTTCTTCCACTTGACCCAAGGGAAATAAAAAAGGTGAAAAAATCACATGGTGGTTGCCAAACATTTTTCCATTTAAACTTGGTAATAAATCATTTGGAAACTGTCAATTTTCAACCAACTTGATAAAAAGGAACAAAATTATTTTAATGAAAAAATAACTTATCGGATGTTAAACATTTTTCCACCCAAACTTGGCAATAAATCACCTAGTAGCCATCAATTTTTTCAATCAACCTAATAATTTTTTAAAATCACATGGCAATTACAATGAGTTTTTCCACTTGAACTTGGTGGTAAATTGATTAATAACCATTATGTGATTTTCAGTCAACCTAAACAAAACAAAAAAAAAACAAACCTAGTGGCTGCCAAGTGTTTTTCCATTTGAATTTGGTGGTAAATTCAATTGACACAAAACAAAAAATAAATAAAATGAAAGAAATGGCTAGTGGTTGCCAAGTGTTTTTCACTATGGAAAATTGTAAGGGAAAATTTACTAATGACATTAGTTTTAGAAAAGGTTAAAATGGAAAATATAGGACATACTACATAAATAATAATCTATGTTGAAACTAATAAATTAGAAAAGCTTCTCTTTATTTAGTTCATGAGAATTCATTTTTGGGCAAAGGATATGGTATCAAATATGAAGACTATGCTCTTAAAACAAAATCACATGGATTTTAAACATGTTAGGGAAGACAAGCCTATCATGAACACTTAAGGATAAAGACATAAATCTTTGGACATTGTTCCATTGCTTTTGGAGTTGTAAAAGGATTTGAAATCGTCCATCATATATAACTTAACTCAACGTCATACATATGTACAAGTTGTTTACATAACATCAACGAAAATAAATTGCTTTTATATCAAGCACTAAATCAAATTTGTAGAAACAAAATCATTCCATCAATTAAAAACTAAACATAATTACATCTTGTTTCATTGTGTTTTGCTTCTGCTCAAATTTATTACCTTTTATAGTTATGGCAATATATAATGCATGGCAATGTTATTAATGCCCTTGCATATATGAAACAAACTTAATCAATACTATCATGTCTACCATATGATGATGCAACAATAGGTGTGTTCCTTGAATAACATCTTGAGTACAAATCACCTTATATGTTAAAAATTGTTGATAAAATATGGTGATGTTTATTTTATGAGATTTGATTGAAACACTATTATACAAAGATTTGAATGTTACCATTCACCATCAATGGGCAAATTTCTTTATTTTGCATATGAACTCGAAATCTTAAATTCATAATTATGATATGTCATCATTTGATAACTGTAATTATGATGGGAAAAAATGACATTATACACCAACAAACTCAATGATATATAGATTTTTGGACATTCTAGAAATAATGAATTATGATAATACTATATATTTTATTACCTTGAATCAAAATTCTATCCTTTAGGTCTATTTAAAAATAAACATTCAAAGGAACAAAATTTTCCACTGTTGTTTTATGGCCAACCTCAACAATTTTTTGAAGGTTTTTCATATCAACAAATAGCTCAATGAAAATTGCTTCAGAAATTTAAAGATTTGTCAACCAATATTTCAATTTTTTTTTTTAAAGTTGCAAAAATCTCCACCGAAAAAATCATAGATTCGAGTTAGGTGTGAAATGAAAAAGAAAATTATGTTGAAGAACTTTAAAAGCTTTTCAAGTATGAGATATGCCAAACTTGGATAATATTTTCAAATCATATCTAGGTTATCGTGATTGGGAAGTCTTGCATAATTCACCAAATTATTTGGAAGGGTTATGAAAAAAATTATTTGCAATGATTCAAGAATTTGATCCTCCAACATTTTATGTGACTTTTACATCTACTAAAAGATTTTGATCTCCAAACATTGTCCAATCATCATTTTGGGAGATTTTAATGTTGACATTCTATAAACCAATAATTTTATTAAAAATAAAAAAAAACTATCAAATTTCATTGATAAATTCAAATTAAAAGCACAATTTAGTGGAAGCACCACAAAAATTGGATTTCAACTAAACCACATATGGGCAAATCTCATTGAAAATGAATCCAAATATGTTATAACATAAACATATCGGCCAAATTTTCATAACCCAATTTATATTGTATTTAAATTTCTAAACACATTTCCAATGTATAACAAGAAACCATTTATATTTCCATTTGCCTAAAATGTAACATATGTGATTACGTGTGTGTGCACATGTTGCATTTTCCACTTAATGACCTAGGATTCCCAAATGATTTCAACCTATATTGTAAGTAAATGTTTCAACATTTATTGCAAAAGGTCTTCATTGGTTGCTAGATGCAAATGGAACCTTGTGGCCTAAATTTTGATGTATTATTTATTATTTCTCACGACCCATATGTAAAAAGCTTTTTCATTTGCTAACCACAACAACAAAACACCCTTTATTCAAATCTCTAAACCCAAAATAAGATTTTAAAAAAAAAAAACATTATTTATAAAAAGTTGTCAAATCCTCAAACTTGAAAGTGAAGCATCTTTGAAGCAAAATGAAAAGTAAAAATGAAGTGAGAAGCTTTTGCGACTCTTTTCATCTAGATTCCATCCACCCTAAACCTAGCATTTAAGTATCTAGTTTTAAGTTGTGCATGTTGTGAAAGACTTTTGGGTGAAAACACACTATGATGTAGACAAAAAAAAATTACAGTTTAATAGTCTTCGATACTTGTGGAACTTTGATATATCATGGTGGATGTTTGGAAAATATTTTGTAAATAAAATTATCAATTAATGGTGTTTTACATCCCAATATATCATTGTATCATGAAATTGGAGCAAATATGAAAAAATTAATTAGTAATTTGATAATGGTTTCTTGTTATACAACCTTATCACAATGTTGCAATTATACAAAAGGACTACAAAGGACTAGATTTAATGGTAGTTTATCCATGAAATTTTGCAGATGTAAAAAGACAACCATGAAGAAGAATCTTTATCATTAAAATTCTCAATTCCTTTTCAAGTTGTGAAGTTCATAATAGATGTTTTAAAAACACTTGTTAATACATTTTGATATTATAATGATGAAAATTTTGATCTTTTAAAGTTGTAATATGTTTTTCCATTAAGGATGTAAATGGGCTAAGTGTTGTTTTTGCCATTTAATTTTTTTAAAATGGGTTTTAAAAATTAATAAAAAATGGTAATATGTTATAAAATAGGGGTTCTAATTTAATTTTTATAAAATTATTGGTGTATTTTTAGATAATGATACAATTACTAATCAATTGCATATTGATGGATTTAATAACTTATTTTATGTTTAAAGCTCAAATTAACTACACATGTGATCTTTTTAAAAATTCAAAGTGAGTAAAATCTTGCATGTTACTACTTTTTATATTATATGTAGTCCTAGTTTTCCCTAAAATTGTTTACACCGTAATGTGCTTTCACCTTTTTCCAAGGAAATTGTTTGCATTTACAAAAAACAAAACTTGAATTTTTTTAGACAATATGATTTCTTTACATGTATATTCATTTGTAAGGTTAAAAAAAGGTGGTGGGCCTACAATATCTAAATAACATGCAACAAAATTTGAATTTTTCAATATGCACAATGATGCCCAAAAGGGCTATAAGAAATTATTTGTTAATACAATGTGAGAAAATGATTTTCAAGGTCCCTCCCTATAAAGCTAATGAACTCTTAACCCATTTAACTTGAGTTCATAATAATGGAAACATTTTCATTGCATCTTTTTGTGAAATTGTATATAAAAAATTATTTTTAGGAAAGAACCTTTTGTGGTAGAGCCACTTGTTTTAGCATAGTTAGTCTTTTTTACCTTGAAACACATCTCCCATTACATGGAGTTCAAAAACAAAACCCACTATGGTTAAGTCAATTATTGAAGTTGAATACTAAGCTTTAATAACTAGTAGTTAATTGTTAGTTCTAGTCCATGTTACCTAGAATTGGGTTTGATTTTCAAAATTGACACCATAACTTTTTGTTTTGAAATTCTAGACTAATATTGGCCAATTATTGAGTTTCGACCCATTTATCAACCCATTTATTAATAGCAAGTACCAATTAGTTCTTGACTTCTTTTATAATGGGTTAAATTAATAATTGCATGCTATTGAATTTTTCAAAATCTAATAACCTACCTACATGACTTGATTATCATCTAAGTAGGTTATCAATATTTACACATTAATCCAAAAAGTAAAATAAAAATTTTTTTTCCAAAAAAAAAAAAGCTATAACTAGTGTAGAGTTGATAAGTTAATCAATAGTTATTGATGTGTCATTTGATAACCTATTTGATATCCAATTTTTTTGATATTGATATTGTTAAACTATGTGATCCAAAATTTAAAAAAACAAAAACCTACCCAACTATTATTTTAAAAACAAATTGCAAAGATTAATCCAACACCCAAAACTAAAATTAGATATGTTTTTGGGGAAAATTGGAATCAAAATTGGAATTGTTCCCATTTAGTTCTTCAAAACTAGAAAAAAAGGTTCTTCATAAAAGTCAAGAATTTCCCAACACTGATTTAAACAAGGTATTTTGAAAAATAAAATAGTCATTACAATGGGCATTCCATTTTTTGAAACACCATGTGCAAAGAAACACAATGAAAAATATGTTTCACAAGGTCTTATCCTATTACACTAAAAGAATTGTAGGTCGTATGACCTAATAAAGTAAAACCATATATCACCAAACATCCATGAGTGAGTGAACACCCAAGTAGTTCAAAAAATGATTCAATAGCAAGCACCCGCTAGCTAATAAGCATTAAATGATGCCCAAAAATCGAATGGCCTATTCTTAGAATTCATGATTGGCTTTTTAAAACCTTCCATCCAAACAAGTCATTTTTGTGTTTGTTAATGGGTTTTAACACTCCCCTAAATGCCAAAACATGTCCTTGGTAATGGGTAATTAAACTTCATAATCTTCATTTTTTCACATTTATGAAGGCAAATTGTTTCCAATAAAATCAACATTGTTTGGCAATAGGAGGAATGTTGTTTATGTATGAAGCTAACATATCCAATTATAAGATGCATTTGAACTACACATAAAAGGATGTGTACATGTGTTCATAAGAGGTTAGAATTATTTTTTGATCCCTCTATTTTGGGAGACTTTATGTTGCTCTTTCAAACTCAAATGAAGGTTTGTAAATGGTTATAGGGGTGTCAAGTGAAGGGCTACAAAGTCCCTTTGAACCTCCAAAGCTTAAAGTAATGGGAGAGTGAACAAATGCTTTGTGAGAGTTTAAGTGTTTGCTCAGTAACCTCTTATCTAACCTAGGAGGTTCATTTATGCCACATTCCAAACCCGCCCCCCCTAAAAAAAAGAATAAAAAAAAGCATAATGGGAAGTTTTTAGGTCATGAAACACTAAAGTTGCACATGCATGGTGTGCAAGTCTTAATTTGTTGGCGCCCAATTGTTTTGATCTCATGAACTTTAGATGCACCATTTTTACAAACTTTCCAAAAAGCCTTGGATAGCATGATCATTGCAATGTGTGAAGTTGTAGTTCATAATCTACAAATTGATCATATAACTAAGAACCAACATAATTTAATAATCTAGCTAATTGCTACAATTCTCAACCTATACAATCGACTAGCATGGATATGATCCCCAAGGTGGCAACTCTTGTATAATAAGCAAGGGTCTACGGCATAAGAAGGCTAATTAGAGCTTATGGACAAATTATTATAAATTACTATAAGATTATAATAATTCATAATAAGATTTTAATGATTTGAAGCTAGAGCTAGATTTTATAATAAAAATGCGTACCTTGATTAAAGTTGTGCAAGTCGAGTTGCTTGTTTCCCACTTTTAGTGACAAGTGGAATATGTGAGCTAATTGTTGGCAACATGGATGCTAATTCCAACAAAGGTGTAGTTGTTGGACATGCTTGTGGTGAGGTTGATGCAAATGTATTTGTGTTCCTTTTGACACTATTTTCATTCTTCACATAGTTGTCCAAAGCTTTCTTGTTTTCTTGTGCCAATAAAAAGTCTTTTGTTTTTACATCTCCTGTCAAAGCAATTAAGCATATAACATGAATCAAATTGACAAGATCAACTTCATGACCACCATAACTACCATATGAATAATGAAGATCTTCAATTTGTTTGTAATAATTTGGTAAAATTTTGATACCTTCTTTATTCAACTGAACAAGCCTCACATAATCGATATG